>Ga0206886_1045_pt2 | contig 25807 bp, 21 predicted proteins | sample Alteio_BWOrgHeat_92_FD_152952 | JGI IMG/M metagenome (GOLD analysis project Ga0206886, IMG submission 152952) | Enriched cells from forest soil in Barre Woods Harvard Forest LTER site, Petersham, Massachusetts, United States - Alteio_BWOrgHeat_Nextera2 ... | reverse complement strand
CAGGTGAGTTTTGTCAATGGAAATGCCTGGATCGACGGCGCTGGCGAGATGGCTCTCGCAGGCGGTACGATTTGGTTTAACAAAGACGGCGAAGCCAATTTTGGAAATCCCGGCAGTATAGTGAATGGCGTTTCTCCCGGTGCGCCAAAAGCCTGGATCAATAAATTCGGCGCTGCCAATTTCACGTCGGTAAGCTGCGGAACAGGCTGCAACCCAAGTTCGGATATTCGCTTGAAAACCGATGTGAAAAAACTGAACGACGGTCTTGATGCCGTCATGGAGTTGCGGCCGGTAACCTGGATGTGGAAAGATTCCGCAATGAACAAGGCCCTAATAACAGATCCCGATAAAACAGCGCGGAAATATGGCTTCGTCGCCCAGGATATCGAGAAAATTTTCCCGGATCTGGTCACGCCGGCAACCATCTCGAGTAGCGCTAAAAAAGACCAGCCCGCCATGCTGACGGTTGATTATATGGGTCTCATGGCCCCGCTCGTGAAAGCTGTGCAGGAACAACAGAGTGAGATCAAGGCACAACAAGCCGAGATCAAAGCGCAGCAAGATCAAATCGATGCGCTCAAGGCGAAGCTGAACGTTCAATAAGCAAGCAACGTTTGCAAAGCACGATCGTGCGCGATCTTTCTTAAGATCGCGCACGAACATTTTTGTCTCGAAATGCACCTCTTCTTCTAACTTCCTTATAGGTTCTTGAGCTCGCGGGCCTTATCTCCGCGCGGATTTTTTATGCCATTTCCGGGAAGACTGCATTTAATTACATGTGGCTTGCCCGCAAACAAAAAACGATAACGAGGTAGAAAATGCCGAACGCACTCAAAATCACGCTTACCCTGCTCTGCGCATTATGTCTTTCCGGATGCGTGGGCTTTATTATTTAAGCGGATGCCTGTGACGGCTCATCAAAAAAGCACTAATTATTATAGCCACAATTAGCCTGTCCACCTGCGTCGGCGAGTTTATTGCGGTTTGAGTAATTACGTATTCATTGGCCCAAGCGCCGGATTTGCCAAAAAATGGTATTTCAGCTATGAAGCTGGCGTTATTTAAACCTGCCTTGCTTTGTGCCGGGCTTTGCACTGGAGAAAAAAAATGAGCATGCGTCAGACATTCACAGCAGCCGCAACCGTCGCCACCCTGGCAATTTTGCCGACTGTCACGGCGAAGGCTCAAAATGTGGTACCCGGTGAAAATTATACTTTGACTCTCATACCAGGTCAGGGACCCTTCGGAAACAATGGTAATCAAGCCGTTACGATATCCGACACGATTACTCCTCCGCTTGCGACCCAAGTTTTGAGTGGAGTCTTTGGTTTGCAGGCTTCGCAAAGTGGCGGCTCTCTCTTCGCCCTTAATCCGGGATGCGTTGACGTTCAAGATTTTTTGTCAATACCTGGAGACTATCTGGCTACAGTTGCCAACCTGTCGCCAAATGAACGCGCGCTTGATATCGCTCTCTTCAGTCTTATGAAGAACCCTGTAAACCTCCAGGATCCAGTAACCGACGCCGCGATTGGTGCGGATCTTTGGGAAGGCAAATATGAGAAATCCGGAACCTATAGCCTTTCAACTGGAAACTTTCAGGTTTCCAACAATCCGGCTGTTGTAGCTGAAGGAAATCAAATTCTCGCCGATTTCACTGCCGGAAAAATTGCCATTGATAGCAGCATCACCGGTCTTTGCGATCTGACAGCGGGCGGCAATCAAACCTTAAGAACGCCATGCAAAGTGCCCGAACCAACAAGTCTCGCGCTGCTTGGCGCCGGACTCGCCGGTCTTGGTCTTGCGCTCCGTCGTAGAGGCGGTCCGGCCTCAGGTGTTGAAGGCGGCCCAGGCTAAAAACCTACTCCTCTCGTCCCTTAATCCGGCTCGCCAGCGAGGCTTGCAGGAAGAGATCGATGTCGCCATCCAGCACCTTTGCAGCCTGGCTGGTTTCCTCGCCTGTGCGGGCGTCTTTCACCATCTGGTAAGGCTGTAAAACGTACGAACGTATCTGGTGGCCCCAGGCGATCTCTGTTTTCTGTGCCTCAATCACGGCAGCAGCCGCTTCGCGCTTCTCCAGCTCTCTCTCGTACATCTTTGCCTTCAGCATCGTCATCGCCTTGGCCCGGTTCTTGTGCTGTGAGCGTTCCTGCTGGCACGCGACCACAATACCGGTCGGCATATGCGTGATACGCACGGCGCTGTCAGTCTTATTCACGTGCTGGCCACCCGCGCCGGAAGCGCGGTAGGTATCAACCTTCAAATCCTTATCCAGAATTTCAATCGGTATCGTCTCATCCACCACCGGGCTCACCGCCACGCTGGCAAAGCTGGTATGGCGACGTGCGTTGGAATCATAGGGGCTAATGCGCACCAGCCGATGCACACCGGATTCTGTTTTCAGCCAACCGTAAGCATCACCACCTTTGATCTCAACCGTCGCGGATTTTAGCCCCGCTTCTTCGCCGGGCGATTCATCAATCATCTCGACCTTGCAGCCATGGCGTTCAGCCCAACGCACATACATGCGCATAAGCATCTGTGCCCAATCCTGAGCTTCGGTGCCGCCGGCTCCGGCATTCACTTCGAGATAGCAATCATTGTGATCGGCTTCGCCGGACAGCAAGCTTTCCAATTCGCGCCGCCGGGCCGTGTCTTTTAACGCGAGCAAGGCATTCTCGGCTTCTTCGGCCAGAGCTTTATCGCCCTCGGCCTCCGCCATTTTGATCATTTCGATATTTTCGTTGAGCCCATTCTCCAGCTCACGAAAGTCGCGCAGCGCATTATCGAGATGCGTGCGTTCCTTCATCAAGACTTGCGCCTTGGCCGCATCGTTCCAAAGATTGGGATCTTCCGCCCGCGCGTTAAGCTCGTCGAGCCGCTTTAGCGAAACATCGACGTCAAAGATGCCTCCTCAGCAAACCGAGCGATTTGCTGATGGCTTCGATAGCAGTTTCAACTTCGGCGCGCATGATTAGCCCTTCTCTAGAAACCTGTGCAAAATTTCTAATGCAGGATCAGCACTTTGTCCAATTCTTGTTTGATCCGGCTTTAAAAATCGTAATTCGAGATATAGTGATTGCATTCATTTTTACCAAACCAGTTTCTTAAATGAATTGGCCGGTTGACAACGACACCATAACTCTGAATCAACCCAGTAGCCGCCCCACCAATCGCAGTCCCTGGGGCTCCGACCACGCCGTAGACCGTCTTTGCTACGGTATTCGCGGTTGCACCCATATTTCTTTCAACCAACTGGAAGGCATCGATCATCGTGTAGGGCAAAGGGGTGCATAAATCTTTTTTGTTCTCAGCAAACAACATCTCGTCTATCTGCGTACCTTTTCCCAAAATACTTAAGAGTGGCAAAACGACTGGAGCACTCATTCTCAAGACAACACCAGCCTCGCCGGCAACAACATCTCGCGCCCCAGCGATGCCTGTTGTGGTTGTTTGCGTAAGCGATGTCGCATTTATGAGCACTGCTCCCGCAAGCAAGCCTCTGCGCAAAATAAGGCAGGTTTTCTTAAAAGCCTGATGAATTCTTGAATTATTGGTTGTGATAGCAATAGTCATGACTTCCTCCTCCGAATGAACGGCCAAGAAGTCGGCAAATATGTCGGCTGGATGGTCTATACCTGAATCATAAATCCGTTTCGTGAAAGCAAATAGGAAATTCAAAAATGGTATGGATAAGGACAGCTGAGACGACGCCATCCAACCGATTAAATCGGTTATCATTTTATGGTTAAAACAACGACGCAAAAAATATAGGTATCGTTGAAACTAATTTTTTTTAATACGCAGGTTAATTAGAAAAAACTAATACAACCCCCCCGTCCCCATTGTTGCCGGAGACGATGTCGATGGGGCTGGCGTCACTTTGAAATCCGGCACGGGTGTCGCTGGCGAAGCGCTGGCTGGATGCACGGCCACCGGCGGTGCTGAACCTTCCAATACGCGTACATTCTCCTGCTCAGCGCTGGTGGCACTTGAAGGGCTTCGTATCATTGAGCCTTCGATAACGGTCGGCGAAGGTGATGCCGACATCGCTCCTGCGGCGCCATCGGCGGCCGCACCGGTCACGCTGCCATCCAGAACAGTGCGTCGATCACCGCCTTGCGGCTCGGTTCCGGGAATGAAGGATTCCCAAATTGAATCTTTTTCACCGGCCGAAGCAAGTTCTTCCGTCGCCGGATTCACGCGCACCATGCGCAAGCCCGGCGGCACACGGAACGGCACAGCCGGCTTGCCTTTCATCGCCTCAACCATAAAACGTTTGAAAATGGGTATGGCCACGCTCGCACCGGTCTCGTGAGAGCCAAGGGGCTGCGGATCGTCGAAGCCGGCATAAACGGCACAAACCAGATCCGGCGTAAAGCCGACAAACCAGGCATCCTTGCTATCTGTCGTCGTGCCCGTCTTGCCGGCCAGAGGAATGCCAAGGGCTTTCAAAGCGCGCCCTGTCCCACGTTGCACCACCCCTTCGAGAATGGAGACCATCTGATAGGCAGTGCGCGGATCTTCTATCTGGGCGCGTGTATCCGCAACATCCGGCGGCTGAATTTCGCTCGACCAGCCCATTGTCTGGCAACCCGTGCAATCGCGCTGATCGGTACGCCAGATTGTCTTGCCGTTCCTGTCCTGCACGCGATCGATCAGGCTCGGCACAATCCATTTACCGCCATTTACAATCATGCCGTAAGCCGCCGCCATGCGCATCGGCGTGGTTTCCTTGGCGCCAAGCGCGAAGGATAAAAGCTCCGGCATATCGTCCACCACGCCAAACTTCTTGGCATATTCTACAACCGTCGGCATGCCGATTGCGTTCGCAAGCCGTACCGTCATCACGTTACGCGATTTCTCGACTCCGACGCGCAAAGGTGTCGGCCCTTCAAAATCCTGCTCATAATTTTCCGGCTTCCATAAAGGCAACCCCGGTCCCTGATCATATTCAAATGGAGCATCAAGGATCAGACTTGCGGGAGTGAAGCCCTTATCCAGCGCCGCCATATAAACAAACGGCTTGAAAGATGAGCCCGGCTGCCGCTCAGCCTGGGTCGCACGGTTAAACTGGCTGATATGTGCGCTGAACCCGCCGCTCATCGCATAGACGCGCCCTGTATGCGGATCGAGCGCAACAAGCGCGCCCTGGATCACCGGAACCTGCCGAAGCGTATAACTATTTTTCGAATAGGGCTTACCGTTGGCATCCAGCTTCACGGGCTCGACCATGATCACATCGCCGACATTCAGCACATCCGAAGGCTTGCGAATGGCCGGGCCAAACCCATCGGCCAACTCGCGCCGGGCCCATTTCATTTCATCCCACGGAATATGCCCGCGCGATCCATCGGCAAAAGCCAGATAGGCTTCGGTATCCTTGATCGCGATCACTGCTGCGTAAGGCCAGTCCTCACCGCCTGCCGTCGGCTTCATTTTCTGCAATTGCTTTTGCCATTCGGCAAAGCTCGTCATATGCGCCACCGGTCCACGCCAGCCACGTTCGCGCCGGTCAAACTCGATGAGCCCGTCCCGCAAAGCCCTGGTTGCCGTATCCTGTAGATGCGGATCGAGGCTGGTTTTTACCACCAGCCCGCCTTTCAGCACCTCATCAGGACCAAACTGCGCCACGAGTTGCCGCCGCACATCCTCCGAGAAATAATCGGCGCTGGCAGTCTCCGCTTCATCACGCGCGCGCATGGCGAGTGGTTCGGCAAGTGCCCTATCGGCTTCGTCACGCGTGATACGTCCATCTTCCAGCATTCGCCCGATCACAAAATTGCGGCGGCTGACAGCCGCGTCATGATCACGCGTTGGATCGTAATTGTTTGGCGCCTTCGGCAAAGCCGCCAGATATGCCGCTTCCGCAACCGTTAATTCATCCAGCGATTTATTGAAATAATTGAGCGCCGCGGCGGCAACGCCATAAGAACGATTGCCAAGAAAAATTTCATTAAGATAAATTTCGAGAATGCGGTCTTTGGTCAGCGCCTTCTCGATGCGCGTCGCCAAAATCGCTTCTTTGATCTTGCGTGAAAACGATAGCTCGTTGGTTAGCAGCATATTTTTCGCGACCTGCTGCGTGATGGTCGAGGCACCCTGTGGCCTGTGCCCACGCGCTACGTTTTTAATATTGTCGAATACGGCACGGGCGATACCGGAAAAATCCACGCCGCCATGCGTATAAAAATCCTTGTCCTCGGCCGCCAGAAAGGCATCGATCACACGCTTCGGGATAACCGTAATGGGAACAAAGATGCGCTGCTCGGCGGCAATGGTTGCCATCATACGCCCGTCATCGGCATAGATGCGGGATAGGATCGGCGGCTGGTAATCCTTGAGGTAGGAGTAATCCGGCAGATCGTGGCTATAATGATCGTAGATCACCACGCCGCCGACGGCCAAAACCCCCAACAGCAACAAGCCCAGGGAAAACAAATGGGACAATAAACGCATGACGTCTTTCAACGCGTAGGATTGAATCGAGGGGGGACTTTAGAGGATCGGCGAGTGAAATGGAATCGCCATTAACTATCTGAAAAAGAAACTAAAGCTTGTGCTGCTCAGGTTTTGCTTTGCGCCCAAAAGTCATAAGGGTTTCATCAGTCGGCGGCATTACGCGCAATTTTTCCGGTTTGGTCGAGACTTGCTTGCCAATTGATGGGATTGCCTGCACCAGACGCTTCAGCTCCAATTGGGCTGGGGATTTTGGCGTTACGTCGCTGTCTATTCCGGTATATTTTCCGCGAGGCATATGGATTCCCCTTATCGCCGATAATCAATCAGCCATTATTAGATCCGTTTACATTAATGTTTTGTGTATTCTTCATCCTCCAATCGCTTGACGTTCAAACACAATTACAGATTGCGCCGTAATTAAGAGACGCTTCATCAAACTATTTTATCTTCCAATGATCGATATTTTAGCACCCTATAGAACTAGGAGTTTTCATGCTTATCGACCTGATTATGGAAGACGATACCATAGCTTGCGCCGCGCTTCTTTTTTGGGGCTGGCATTACTTCTCACCCATGATCGGACAGTTTTTCAGTTAATAAGAGCCCTCTCAGGACAAATTGCCGCATGCTGAATTCGCATGCGAAACCCGCCCGCATGGTTAAAACCGGGCGGTTTTTGCCGTTAATTGCTGATTTACTAAGGAGATGCTATTATTAGGCAGATTTTATTTAAAATGCATTGGGTGATTTCATGGATGGTCGAAACCACGGATCAGGCGGTTTTCCCAGCGTAGGAGTTGGTGGCGGCACGGGCGGCGGCGGCGGATTCCATTTCGGCACAGCAAACGGTATTATTGGGGGCTCGGCTGGAGGTCATGGCAGCGTTTGGGGCCAAGTAGGCGTTGGTTTCAGCGGCGGTCGGAATAACGGTGACGATTATTATGGCGCGCCCTACGGGTACGCTCCGCCTCCCAATCCCTATAACCCCTATTTTCCACGCGGTTATTTTGGTCCTGGCGGCGCTTATTATGGTGTCGCGCCCGGATCGGACCAGCCACCCGACTATAACGACAGCAAACGCGCTGGTTATGCAGCCAAGGTCGCCAGCGATTTACAGCTAGATGGCCCCTGGGATGGTAAAACGCGTAACTCGACGATTCCCTTTGTCGCCAATCCATTCGAAAGCCTTCAATTTTATCGCACGGGACAAGATAACTATCAGATCGTCGTCAATGACACCCAAAATGGGAAATTTGTAAAAATTGATGCCAATGCTCAAACCGTCCGCTCCAGCTTGGAGCTCCTCAAACTCCGCCCGGAAGTGGGCGGCGGCACATACGGTCTCGCAAGCCAAATTATAAAAATGGCCGGAGGTACGCCACAGTCGAGCGCACAAGTTGCACCACCTGCTTCCCAGCCTACAGCTCAGCCTACCGCTCCGATTCCTTTGACCCCACAAGCGCCACCTGCTGGTGCACCGGCAACGCCACCCGCCGCTCCGGCCCAAGCCGCGCCAAAAGCGCCAAGCACCACAAACTTTTCCACGCCAGCGACAATTGCGAGCACCAATCCCGAAGTCGCGCGCACTCTGCGCATCTTCCATCACGATGAATTGTTGAAAGGTGGCCAGGGCGGTCAGAACGAATATATCGAAATGGCGAAGGCCTTAGCTCAAATCGATCCGGCCAAGCTCGCCGTCATGAACAACAAGCTCGAGGAATATCAAAAGGGTGTCGGCACCATTGATCAGTCTAATATGAGCGGCCCTCAGGCCCAGAAGCTCATGGCGGACGGCGAGCAGGCCATCAACACGGCCATACAAGCGACCCGTGGCGTCGGCGGCCATCAGACAACGGACAACATCACGGCCATACTCAGTCAGGTAACGACCTATGGCTATGGCTTAAGCCGGGGCAGCCAGCCGACCAGTCTGGTTCCAGCAGCCGCAAATGCACCGCCGCGCGCTTCGCTAAACTCTCAAACTGCGAAAACCCCTCCGCCATCGAAGGCTCCAGCTGCGGCGCCTGCCGCCGGGGCTAACTGTTTCAAATTCAACGGTAGCCCTCGCTGCGACTAGGAACGACGGAAAAGGTCGAATGTAAGTACGTATTTTTTGTTCGTTTAATGTGATTTAGGAAACAGACGATATGGCCGCTACACCCGATGAAAAACTAGTCAATGAGGCCATCGCGGCAACCAGAAAAATTGCCGGCTTTATGCATCGCCGGATCGAGAATGTTGAGGCCGCCGAAAAACTATTTGCCCAAACCAGCCCGGAAGCTCTTCAGGCTTACATCAGCACAATAAACGATGGCGTGCCCTCGATCGAAAAGCTGAATGCCAATCCGCTTCATGCGGCGACAGGCATCACGCGCGCCAATCAGGTTTTGCTTCAGGCCGAAGATGCGGCGGCTAAAATAGCCAATCCGCAGCAGCAAAATTCGAACAGTGGCGAACTGAATTTACGCAACGGCGTAAATCAGTTTTTCTATGGCAAGAATGCCTACACGTCCGAAACCTTGCTGCATCCGACAGCCGCACAAGTCACCAACACCGCCGTACGCACGGCTGCCAATAGCAGCACCTATGGATTATCATATATGGCAACTGGCATTTCTTCCGAAGCCAGCGGATTGTTAGATGGCAAATTACTGGGCTGGAACCCAACCCCAATCACTGCCGACCATATAGCTGGCGCCGGCAATTATGCAGCATCATCGGTAGCAACTGGCGTCTCGTCCGTTTTTGGCGGATGGTTTGATGGAAAATTATGGGACTGGAAGTCGGCAGTCGGCGATGTTCAGTCTCATATTGATGCAGAAAAAGCTGAGACCGCTAAAGTCAGCACCACTATGCCCGGTGCCGTCGCTTTCGGCGAAACCGCCAATACCGGCATGACGGTTGGAGCCGCCGTGGTAGCTGTTCCCAGACTGATCAGCGGTGGCGCTAGTCTCCTAGCCAAGCTCCGTGGGTTTATGAGCCGTGAGGCTGCGACACCGGAAATCCCGGCACTGCCCGTAACGCCGCCGGCTGCTCCCGACCCGCCAGTATCCGCACCAGTGGCTCAAGTCACCGCTGCAGAACATGTGGCTGTAGAGCCGGTAGTAACGGCACCTCGACCAACTGCGTCACCGCCGGTCAGAACTCCAGCACCAGCTGAACCAGTACCCGCTGAAGACACCATTACAATGACGAGCGAGCGTCCCCAATCGCAGCCGCCAGTTAAGCCCGAAGGATCCGTGGGCAACGATCCAGCCGCTCCATCAGGCTCCGGCGGCAGTGGTTCGCCACCCCCTTCTCCACCTCAGTCGCCACCAGGCACTCCGTCAATTGATGAATGGGTGCAAAGAATAGGCTCTTCAACAACGCATGCCGCTGAAGACAACAAGCTTTACGGTTCAGCTGTTGATGTCGTTGTGCAAAATCAGAAAGGTTCGACCAGCTTTCTGCAAAGACAGCTGAATATCGGTTACAATCAAGCTACCCGCTTGATGGAGCGCATGCAGAATGAAGGTGTTGTCAGCGCAGCCGATAATGTTGGCAAACGCGAAGTGCTTCTCAAATCTGGAAGACCTCCTGAAACAGACACGGCGATTTATCCACCCAAACCAGCTGCGGCCCCGCCGCCACCACCGCCAAGACCGGCTGATACGGCGTCATCTGCGCCACCCGTACAGTCCCGACAGCCCATAGTTCCGCAAACACCGCCAACATCAACTTCCACGGCAGAAGAACTCGCGCATCAACGTTTAATGGAGCAACGACGGATAGAACTGGAAATTGCCCGGGAAGGAAGATTAACAGCTGAAGCTCAAAGAAACGCCACACCCACCACTAGCGATACCGGTACTGGTCCCACAGCGACTGCACCAGCAACATCACCGCCTGCTGTCACAACACCTCCTGCACCAACGGTGGTAAATCCCAGCTGGTGGCAGCGATTATGGACGCGCAGCACCGGCAAAGATTATGGCCTCGCCGAAGGCGGCATACTTAGCCGGTTTTTTAAAGGATTAGGCCGCAGCGCAGTTGGCGCTCGTACGCCGGATCTAAGAATGGGCAAAACCTTGTTCAAGGGTAATCCCAAACTGAAAGGAAACATTGCCGGTAAGACTGGCGCAACGATCGGCACCATATCCCCGCTCGGATGGGTCACCCGCTTGGGCCGGCGGATGCTATGGGATGGTAAAAAATATTTGGCCGCTCTTGCTGGAATTGCCGGCGTCGGTGCCGTCGGGTATCATTATTTATCCGAGCCAGAAGATACATCGCAGCAGACCAAAACGGGCACATCAACGACGGCACCCGCCTCCACTCATGCAACAGCCAGCACACACGCCGACAGCGCGCAGCCCCATGCAGCCGCACCCGCCGCTTCAGCAAAGCCACAAGAGCCAGCGAAACCGGCCGCATCATCAGAACCAGTAAAACCGGCGGTTTCCTCGGAACCAGCAAAACCGGCAGCTTCGTCAGAACCGGTAAAACCTGCGGCTTCATCAGAGCCGGCTAAAGCTGCGACATCAGAGCCCGCTTCTCTCAAGGATTTAACGGAGGCCATCACGCGCGCTGAAAAAAGCGGGAACTACGGCGCCAATCTCGTCACCGAAGTACAGAAACTGCTCAAAAAAGAAAATCTCGACCTCGGCACCTTCGGCGCAACCCGCGACGGCATCGATGGCAAGTTCGGCGCCTATACGCAAACAGCGCTGGCTACATATTTACAAAAAGCAGCTGCAACCGATCCCAGGGCCGCGCAAATGCTGGCCGCCATCAAAAAAGCCCAATTCCCCGCAGGCGGCTACAACAACAAAGAATTTGCCTCCGCTTTTGGTATCGAAGTACCGAACGATACGCCAACGCAAATCGCGCAGACCACTCACGCTCCACGCCACGCGGACCACAAACAATTAGCTCTCGCCACCACAGGTACGGCTGGCCCCTCACAAACAGACGCCCCAGCCAAAGGCAAAGCTCCATACAACAAGGTGGCTATGTCACCGACGCTGCCTGCGGCCACCCTGGGCCCGGTCATGACAGCCGACAACGACCACCGTCCAAAGGCAGCTCCAGCCAACCAGTTTGGCAAATCGGTCTGATCTCCCAGCAAATCGGGCCTAATTCTTAAGTTGTTTTTGTGGATAGTTTCCGGTTATGATGCCCTCATCGCGCCAGTGGGCCTGACAGAAATGGCAGGAAAATAAAGCCTGGGCAGCGAGCGGACCGGGCCGGTTTTGCCGCTTTAAAAAGCGCAGAAATCCCGGAAGTAAACCGAACCGGTAATGCGCGCAAGTGCTTTAGGCCGGTATTACGACAACCAATTTGCCAACCAATCGGCGCTAGATGGAGGCTTGTTAACCTCTCTTGGCGACGGGTCGGCGGGAGAGATTAAAAATGACCAAGCGTATGCTTGTGGATTCGACGCACGCCGAAGAAACCCGCGTGGCCCTCGTCGATGGTAACTGGCTCCAGGATTTCGATTTCGAGCGCGCCAGCAAGAAACAACTCAAAGGCAATATCTATCTGGCCAAAGTGATCCGCATCGAGCCGTCGCTACAGGCGGCGTTCGTTGAGTATGGTGGCAATCGTCACGGCTTTTTGCCCTTCGCCGAAATTCATCCCGATTATTACCGCATCCCGATGGCCGACCGGCCGCACGACGAGGAAGATGGCGATAGCGGCAATGCCGTCGCCGCCCAACTCACTGCCGCGCCGCTCGATGAAAGCGATGAACCAGAAACCGGTGAGATGCCGCCCGAAGTCGCCGCCGAGATGGAACATCCCGAAACGGATGCCGATCACGATTCAGACCCCATGGCGGAACGCGCCCATTCTCATGATCACGATCATGAACATGAGCAGGATCAAGGCGCTGAGCCTGAAAGCGCCCCTGCTCTCGCTCCTTTTGCGGAAACGGCCCCGTCATCCGAATTTGCAATTGGTGCTGATCAAGATCTCGGCCTCATCACCGATTTCGGCAATGCCGCCATTGGTGGCGAAGCTTCGGGCGTTATTGCTCCAATCACTGTCGAAACCGTCGGCGGTGAAGCCGCCGAACAGGTTATGGAAGAGCGGCGTCCGCGCCACCGTCATCACCACTACAAAATCCAGGAAGTCATCAAGCGCCGCCAGGTGATGCTGATTCAGGTTGTGAAAGAAGAACGCGGCAATAAAGGCGCCGCCCTCACCACCTTCCTCTCACTCGCCGGCCGTTATTGCGTTTTGATGCCGAACACGGAATCCGGTGGTGGCGTAAGCCGTAAGATCACCTCGCACCAGGATCGCCGCCGCATGAAGGAGATGCTCGATCAGCTCGAGATCCCCGATGGCATGGCCGTCATTCTGCGCACCGCGGGCATGGAACAGGAACCTGCCGAAATCCAGCGCGATCTCGAATATCTACTTCGCCAATGGAATGGCATCCGTGAGCAAACGCTCCAATCAACCGCGCCCGCACTGATTTATGAAGAAGCCAATTTGATCAAGCGCGCGATGCGCGATTTGTTCGGTGCCGGTGTCGATGAAGTTCTGGTCGCCGGTAAAGAAGGCTATCAGCTCGCCTGTGATTTCGTACGCACGATCATGCCCGATCAGGCCGATCGCGTGAAAGCGTACGAGGACCCGATCCCCCTTTTCTTCCGCTACAATGTGGAAAAGCAGATCGATCAGCTTTACAGCCCCGTGGTCCAATTGCGCTCGGGCGGTTACATCGTCATCAATCCAACAGAAGCGCTCGTCTCGATCGATGTCAACTCCGGCAAAGCCACGCGCGAGCGGCATATCGAAAGCACCGCGCTCAAAACCAATCTCGAAGCCGCCGAAGAAGTCGCGCGTCAATTGCGCCTGCGGGATCTCGCCGGCCTTATCGTCATCGATTTCATCGATATGGAAGATGGCCGCAACAACGCCGCCGTCGAACGCCGCATGAAAGATGCAATGCGCGCCGACCGCGCGCGTCTGCAAATCGGCCGTATCTCGCCTTTCGGCTTGCTCGAACTGTCGCGTCAGCGCCTGCGTCCATCGCTGATGGAAATCAATTTCGAGAAATGCGCGCATTGCGCCGGGGTAGGTTTTGTCCGCTCGGTGGATTCTGCCGCACTCTCAATCCTGCGCATGATCGAGGAAGAAGGCATCCGCCAGGGTGCCGCCGAACTCGTGCTGCATGTTCCAACGCGTATCGCGCTTTACATTCTCAATCAGAAACGCCCGGACCTCAACGTCATCGAGCGCCGCTACAATCTGCAAGTGCTGCTGCTCAGCGACGATGCGCTGGTGCCACCCGATTACAAGCTCGAGCGCGTCCGCAGCCCCGGCGCCAAGCCGGAGCCGGTTGAACGCCCTGAAGACAATGCGAAGCTGGCCGCCTTTCCGCCGCCGCTCGTTGTCAGCGAAGGTGATTCCTCTTCATCCGACAATGGCGACGAGAATGGCCGTCATGGCCGCCGTGGTGGTCGTGGCCGCTTTGGCTTTGGACGTGGACGCGGCCGTGATCGCGATCGCAATGCTCCGGAGCAACAACGCGAGCAACAGCCGCACGTGCATTCACAACCGATCGATCCACAACAACCGCAACCGGCAGCCAGTTTTGAGCCAGATGGCAACTTCATCCCGGTCGAACCCGTGATTGATGACAATATCGGCAACGCCGTGCCAGGCGGTGCCGCCGTCCCCTACGAAGGCAATGGTGGCGCCCCAGCCGCACCGCGTGACGGTGACGATCAACGCCGCGGCGGACGCCGTCGTGGACGCCGTGGTGGCCGTGGCCGCCGTAGCGGCAGCAATTTCCCGCCGCGCGAAGGTGGTGGCAGCGAATTCCGTCCGCCGCGTGACGAAAATTACCGTCCGCGCCAGGAAGGCCGCGATGGCGGCGGCGGTGGTGGCCGTAATTGGGGCCGCAACAACAATCAGGATCGCCGTCCACGGCAAGACAGCTTCGCGCCACCTGTTGGCAACACAATTCCCGTAAGTATCGACGAGATCGATACAACGCCGCGCGTGCCATCATCGCCAACACCAGCACCCACACAGCGTTTCGATACGCCGCCACCGGCTCCGCAACGTAGTTACGAAGCACCTGCAATGGAAACTGCGCGTCCCCAACCCGCGCCGCGCAAACCTATTTCCTCAGAGCCCTATCAAATCGTCGATCATCCCGACGACAAGCCCAAAGGCGGCTGGTGGAAAAAAATTACAGGGCAGTAAGAACTTCCCCTCGCCCGCGCAGCGGGAGAGGGAGGGACCCATCGCGAAGCGATGGGAGGGTGAGGGCCTAGCCATGCGTTGGATTTCCTTTCTTCTAATTCTACTTCTGATACTTAATCCTCTGGCTTTAACGCCAGCCCGCGCCCAATCCGCCAACAACATCTCCTTCATCCGTGATGCCGAGATCGAGAATTATCTGCATGCGTTGGCGGCACCGGTCTATCGCGCGGCGGGGCTCGATCCATCGGCGATTACGATTGTCGTCGTGGATAGCTCCGTTGTGAACGCCTTTGTCGCCGGCGGCATGAATGAATTTTTCTATACCGGCCTATTGCAGCTTACCGATACGCCGGAGCAACTGATCGGCGTCATGGCTCACGAAACGGGCCACATCGCAGGCGGCCATCTCATTCGCGGCAGGGAGGAAATGGAAAATGCCTCGGCCGAGGCCATTCTCGGCATGATCCTCGGCGCCGCCGCCGGTCTTGCCGCAGGCAGTAGCGATGCGGCGCAAGGTATCATTAGCGGTAGTCAGCAAGTTGCCGAACGCAGCTTCCTTTCCTTCAGCCGCACCGTTGAAGCTTCAGCCGACGCCGCCGGAATGTCATTCCTCGATCGCTCCGGCATTTCGACCAAAGGCATGCTCGAATTTTTCAAAAAAATGGAAGGCCAGGAATATCTGCCATCCGATCGTCAAAGCGAATATGTCCGCACCCATCCGCTCACGCAGGATCGCATCGATGCCGTGCAGTTGCATTACGACAACTCTCCGCCCGCCCTGAAGGATGCCAAACTACCCGCCATTTACACGGAAATGCATGAGCGCATGAAAGCCAAGCTGCTCGGCTATCTGCAGCCCGATACAGCACTCCTGCGCTATACGGATAAAGACCCGCGCGCATCCGCCCGCTATGCACGCGCCATTGCGCTCTACCGCACTGGCCAACCAGCGCATGCGATTACGCTAACGGATGATCTCATCAAGCAGGAACCGAACAATCCGTTTTTCTATGAACTCAAGGCGCAAATCCAGTTCGAAAGTGGCAATATCAAGGATGCCGTCTCGGGCTACAAAAAAGCCAACGATCTTCTACAAGATTCCAGCCTCCTCCGGCAGTCCTACGGCCACGCACTAATCGAAAGCAAGGACCCGGCCAATCTCGATCTCGCGATTAAACAGCTTCTGCTGGCCAACCAATTCGAGCCCCGCGAGCCTCTTACCTGGCGCTTGCTCGCTTCCGCCTGGGGCCTCAAAGGCGAAGCCACCAAGGATCCCGAATATGAAGGCATGGTCACCTACGCCCTGGCCGAAGAAGCCGTCGCCAAAGGCAACGATAAATCCGCCGGGCAGTTAGCCCGACGCGCCATGAAAGGCCTCAAGAAAGGCTCCCCCTACTGGCTACGCGCCCAAGACATCAAGCTAAGCACCGCCCCCGAAAGCGACGAAGAGAGCGGCAAGCACAAAAAGAGTGATGATTGAGGGTGATTAAGCGGCGATATCCAGCTTGAAGCTTTCGCCCATCAGATTGAAGTTGGCGCTTCGAATGGGTTGCTTATTAGCCATATGTTTTAAAATTTCGTATGAAAAAGGCTTGATGATTTCCCGATCAACAATGCGCTTCAATGGACGCGCACCAAATTCAGGGTCATAGCCCCGTTTTGCCACTGCGCTTATGATATTATTGTCCACGCCCATTATAATACCATGTTCAGTTTTGGCACGGTCCTTCACCAGACCTATTTCACGATTTGCTATTTTGAGCATCGTCGCCGGCGTTAATGGGTAAAATACGATCACCCCATCAAGCCGATTGAGATATTCCGGAGGATAACGATCTTTAATACGGCCGATGAACCGGCTGGAAATAATTACACGATCTTCTTCAGAAATTTTTTCAGGATCGGGATAGGAATTGAATATGGTTTGCGCTTCCAGATTCATGCTTTGAATTAAGAGCGTATTTCGGAAATCGATCCGGCGACCCGCCATATCGTAAATAACTCCATCTTCAGCGACCGGCATGATAATCGTGAAAATCTCATCATGCGCTTTTTCAAATTCATCCATGAGAGTTACGTTAAAGGGCCGTCGGCGAACGGGCCCTGTTAATGTTCCATCATCTTCATAACCAACATAGCCCGGTGGCGGCCCAATGAGCCGCGAAACACTGTGACGCTCCTTATATTGTCCCATGTCAAGGCGGTTCAACGCATCGACAGTACCATAAAGCTCGCGTGCGAGGGCGCGGGCAACCTCGGTTTTGCCAACGCCCGTAGGGCCAACAAAGGCATAAAAACCAAGCGGCTTATCTGGACTGCGCATACGCGCTTTGCCCATAACCAGAGCGTCGGCAACAGCAGCCGTCGCCTGCTGCTGATCGAAAACCTGGTTGCCCAATTTATCCCTTAAGGTCAGATAACGATCAGCATCGTCTGCACTCAAAAAATCTTTCGGTAAATTCGTCATACGCGAAATAACGGTCAGCATATGTTCTTCACGAAGATCTTTCTCTTTGCCTACTCTGGCCTCGACGCAAGCGGCATCGATAAGCTCAACCGATTTATCCGGATCGAAAAAGTCCGGTAAGTAGCGGCGGCCCAATTCTACGGCTCGGCTGGCCATGGAATCGGAAATTTTAATTCCGTGATGCGATTCAAATTGCGCCCGAGCACCTTGCGCGATGATCTTGGCTTCAGGCATCTGGGGTTCATTGACAAAAACCGGCGTCAAACGGCGTGAAAGAGCGCGATTTTTAGAAATATGTTTTCTGTAATCGTCATAGGTCACAACAGCAATAGTCCGGCTGTGCCGCGAAGAAAGAAATGGCTTCAACGTTTCGCTGGCGCCGCTCGTTCCTTGTGCCGCACCGGCCTGCATGCCCGCCTGCGCTTCATCCATGCAAAGTATGATCGGCGGGCGATTGGCGAGCGCATTACGCTCCTGAACCCCCTCTATAATCGGCTGCAATCGCCCTTCAAACGAGCCGCGAAACATTGTGTTGGCTTGCATTTTACCCATATCAAGCAAATGCAATTGCGCGCCAACCAACTCTTTCGGCACATCGCCACGCGCCAAACGTTGCGCCAGGGCTTCGAATAAAACCGTCTTACCGACACCAGGCTCGCCAACAATAATAGGATTAGCCCGATTGCGGCGCATCAGCGTGTTAATAATATCGTCGAGCTCTTTGTCGCGACCGATGACGGGATCGAATTTTCCGGCTTTGGCTTTGGCCACCAGATCGGTAGCGTATTCTTCCAGCGTATTTGTGAGATCACGATCCGATATTTTCAGGCCTTCTCGGCTGTTTTCTGCATTACGTGCCCGACGCATAATTTGCTCGTCAGCGGCCGTTGCACAGCTTTCAAAAAACTGGCTTTTAAATTTCGCGCCGACTTTCTTCCATGCATCGACATTGGCGAAGATTTCCGCCATTTGGGGGGCGGCCAGCCAACCACAAAAGGAATCCGGCCGGAAGCAAGGCATTCTCACGCAGTAGAGAGCTACCGTAGATAGCCGTCACATCGCCATAGGCAACGGCCTTTTTAAGGTCGGTAATAATGGATTTTTTACTGCCTTTTTTCGGCTCCTCGCCTCTATCCTGACGTATACCTTCAAGATGCGCAATTTCTGCAATCACATCGACCAAATTCTGTAACTCTTCGTCGACAATAGGGTGATGCCGAAATTTTTCATTATTTTCGCGCTCACCAAACAATGCGCGTTCGAAGCTTTTTTCGAGTTTGTGAAGATCATCAATCCCTGCCTGCCGCAGAAGCGACGAAACTTGCCAGTCGCCAATGAGCGCCATCAACAAATGAGCTGGCGTAATTAATGGATCGCGGCGGGCCTGTGCCACACGATGCGTTTTTCCAAGCAAATCGAGAAACGAGTTGTCCGGCAATCTCAGAGGTGCCCTGTAATCGTCAGGCGCTATCAGGCCATTACGATAAAGCAGATATGTGAACTTTTCGTCGAGGTCGCGTATAATGGTATCAATTAAGGCATTGGGCTGTTGATGTTTAACGGATTCCAAGTCAAGAGAATGAAACAATATTACATCTTCATTATCAATTATGCTTAGCCTATGACTAATCGCCATAAGCGCCATGGCAACCTCATTGCCATTTTTAAGTCCGTCAAGCGTGGTTAGAATTTTACCTAGATGCGCTGAAAGCATCTCATTAACCTGCTTCGCCATCAAATGGCGCTGGCCATGGCTTATAACTTCTGGCCCGGTTGCAAATTTTGCTATTTGTGAAGTGATCCTTTTCCAGACCAATTGATGATCTTCAGGAAATACCTTCTGAAGAATATCAAAAAGTTCCTGCATGTCAGCGAATGCTTCCACTTTTTCCCGAAAGCCAGCCACTTCCTCGCGAAAAACTTGTCTGTAAAGCGTTTCGTAATGATCGCGCACGCCAGCAAGGGCGCCACCCCAGCCAAACACATCCACGACGGCAAGATCGCGGGCAAAATGAGCGACATCGACACCCCTGCGCAGTAAAACGCTGGCCGTTTCTTCCATCTCACATAAGCTCAGAAGGACATCGCTGACATTTGGCTCGGTACGGCCATTGGTATGCGCAAGTTCTAGCGCATGATCGCGCAAACGCACCGATAATGGTAAGTTGCGGGAAAGCCCGCGGTCGTCGCCAAAAGGATTCATAAATATACCTACCCAAAATTTCCCTTCATTTAGACGAAATAGCCCCCTCGATCCAGCAGAATGTCATGATGGTTAATGCCCTTTTGTCAGTAATTGTTTTCTGTGCGGATAAGACGCAGGCGTTATAACCACAAGAACATCACCCCTAACACATTGATTCGCCTTGCCTCCTATTCTAAATCGCCATGGCATCGGATAAGACCGTATGCTAACTTAGCCAAGCGTCCGGTTTCGACCACACCAACCACCTATCGGAGTTATCCATGCGCCGTTTCCCGCTGCTTCTCTGCGCCGCTTTTCTCGCCGTAGCCACTTTGGCGAAGGCCGCGGATGCTCCCGTAACGACCAAAGCGCCGGTTCCGCCCGCTTCTAACAGCGCCCCGGCAGCCGCTGCCGCCAAGGCCGCTTCCACGACTGGCCCAGCCGAAACCGTTTCCTCATCCCCCGTCGGCACCGCCACCGCTCCAGCCAGTGCGCTCACCGATGCCCAACGCGCCGCAGTTGAAGACATTATCAAGGACTACCTAACCAAAAAGAATCCCGAAGTACTGATGCAGGCGCTACAGGAATTACAGAAACGCGAAACCGCCGATAGCGATGCCAAAAGCAAAACAGCCCTCACCACCGATCACGACAAAATTTTTAACGACCCGATGACTCCGATTGGCGGCAATCCGAAGGGCGCCGTCACGGTTGTCGAATTTTTCGATTACCAATGCGGCTATTGCAAAATGTCCGAGCCCCACATTCAGAAGCTTCTGAAGGAAAACAAGGAAGTGAAATTCATCTATAAGGATTTCCCGGTTCTGGGCGACAGCTCAACTCTGGCGGCCAAGGCCGCGCTCGCCGCAGCCAAACAAGGCAAATATGTGCAGTATCATGATGCCTTGATGTCCGCCGCCTTTTCACATGGCAGCCGTCCTCAGGATGACGAAAAGACGGTCTACACCACCGCCAAAAATGTCGGGCTCGATGTCGAGAAACTCAAAAAGGATATGAACGACGATTCCATCGACAAGCAGCTCAAGGATAACGTGCAGCTCGGCATGGATGTCGGTGCGCGCGGCACACCCACCTTCATCATCGGCGATGCCGTTTATCCGGGCGCCATGGAATATGACCAGCTAAAAAAATCGGTCGACGATGCCGCCGCTGCGGTCAAAAAACCATAATATCGGCATGATGAAAAAAACACTGCCGATCCTTATCCTCAACGGGCCCAATTTGAATATGCTGGGCGTACGCGAGGCCAAAATCTACGGTAAGGCCAGCCTCAAAGAACTGGAAGCGTTGTGCCGCAAAACGGCAACTTCGCTCAAGCTCAAGGCTGATTGCCGTCAAAGCAACAGTGAGGGCGAGCTGGTTTCCTGGGTGCAGGAAAGCCGCAAGACCCATAGCGGCATCATCATCAATGCGGGCGGCTACAGCCATACGTCGGTCGCCCTGCTCGATGCGCTGCTGCTTTCGGATCTGCCGGTACTCGAAGTGCATATCTCGAACATCTACAACCGCGAAAAGTTCCGACATTCATCCTATGTTTCGAAAGCCGCGCGCGGCGTGATTGCAGGCCTGGGCATCGATGGGTATGCTTACGCCTTACAGGCAATGGCGACATGGCTCAAGGCAGGGTGATCTAATGCCGACTGACGATAAATTCGACCTCGATAGCAATCTCGTACGTAAGCTGGCCAAGCTGCTCGATGAAACCGGCCTGACCGAAATCGAATATGCAGAAGGCGATAAGCGCATCCGCTGCTCAAACGCAGCAGCTGCCGCGCCGGCTCAGTCAGCGCCAACGCATTATGTACCTCCTCCGGTCGGCGAAGCGGCCCCGGCCAGCGCTCCAGCCCTGCCTGCCGGCAAACCGGTCACCTCGCCCATGGTCGGCACGGTTTATCTGTCGTCCGAGCCCGGCAAGGCGCCTTTTGTGAAAAAGGGCGATCTCGTAAAAGAAGGCGATACGCTCCTCATTATCGAAGCCATGAAAGTTATGAATCCGATCAAGGCACCTACCGGCGGCACCATTGCCGAAGTGCTCGCCGTCGACGGCAACCCGGTCGAATTTGGCGAAACGCTGGTCGTTATCGCGTAAACGCGGAGCATTTATTTGTTCGAAAAAGTTCTCATTGCCAATCGGGGTGAAATCGCGCTCCGCATCCATCGCGCCTGCCGCGAGATGGGCATCCATACGGTTGCTGTCCATTCGACGGCCGATGCCGATGCCATGCATGTGCGCCTCGCCGACGAAAGCGTTTGCATCGGTCCGCCACCTTCAAAAGACAGTTATCTAAATATTCCCGCACTGCTCACCGCTGCGGCAATCACGGGTGCTGATGCGATCCATCCCGGCATCGGCTTTCTCTCCGAAAATGCCCGCTTTGCCGAAATGGTGGAAGAGCACGGTTTTACTTTCATCGGCCCAACGCCCGAACATATCCGCATGATGGGCGATAAAGTAACCGCCAAGGAAACAGTCGCCAAGCTGGGCGTGCCAACGGTGCCCGGCTCGGCCGGTGGCGTGCCGAACGTCGAGGAAGCCATCAAAATTGCCGAAAAAATCGGCTATCCGGTCCTGATCAAAGCGGCAGCCGGCGGCGGCGGCAAAGGCATGAAAGTCGCCACCGATAGCAAGAACATCCGCGAGATGTATTCGCTTGCCCGCGGTGAATCGCGTGCCGCCTTCGGCAACGACGAAGTCTATATGGAAAAATATCTTGCTCACCCGCGCCATATCGAAGTGCAGTTGCTTGGCGATACGCATGGTGCCGCGCTGCATTTCGGCGAGCGCGATTGCTCGATCCAGCGCAGCCACCAGAAAGTCGTCGAAGAAGCGCTATCACCCGGCCTCAACGCAACAGAGCGCGAAAAAGTCTGCAATCTGGCCGCGAGCGTCATTAAAAAACTCGGCTATCGCGGCGTCGGCACGATCGAGTTTCTTTACGAAAACGGCCAATTCTATTTCATTGAAATGAACACCCGCCTGCAAATCGAGCACACGATCACCGAAATGATCATCGGCATCGATCTCGTCCGCGAACAGATCCGCGTGGCCGCCGGCCTGCCGGTGTCCTATGAACAGAGCGCCATTACTTTCACCGGCCACGCCATTGAATGCCGCATCAACGCCGAAAATCCGCAAACTTTTGCGCCTTCACCTGGCCGCGTGCGCAGTTTTCATCCTCCGGGCGGCCTCGGCGTGCGCGTCGATAGCGCGTTGTATGATGGCTACAAAGTCCCGCCGCATTACGATAGCCTGATCGCCAAGCTCATCGTCCACGGCGCCAACCGCAACGAATGCCTCCTGCGCCTGCGCCGCTGCCTCGAGGAATTTGTCATCGATGGCATCGAAACCACCCTGCCCCTCCACCGCCGTATCGTCGCCGACCCCGACTTCATCAACGGCCATTACGACATCCGCTGGCTGGAGAGCTTTCTGGGGAAGAAGTAGTGTCGAACCGAAGCTCTTATCTACTAACTCCCGACATTCTCCTGCGCGCCTACGCCGCCGGTATCTTTCCCATGGCTGAAAGCGCCACGGCGACCGAGCTGCGCTGGTTCGATCCGCCGATCCGAGCAATCATCCCGCTCGATGAAAGCTTTCACGTACCGAAGCGTCTCGCGCGCACGATCCGCCAACGCCCCTATGAAGTCACGCTTGATAAAGCCTTTGATCGTGTGATCCGCGCCTGCGCCGAGCCTGATGCCAACAAGGGCCGCCCCACCACCTGGATCAACCGCATCATCATCGATCTCTACACATCGCTCTACCGGCGCGGCAATGCGCATTCCGTTGAAGTCTGGGATGATGGCGAGCTTGTTGGTGGTCTCTATGGCGTTAGCCTAGGTGCTGCCTTTTTCGGCGAAAGCATGTTCAGTCGTAAAACGGATGCAAGCAAAATCGCCCTCGTTTATCTGGTCACGCTGATGCGCCATTGCGGTTTCACATTATTGGATACACAATTTCAGACCGAGCATCTAACCCAGTTTGGCACGCATGAGGTCACACGTGTGAACTACCACCACTTGCTGGCTGCAGCAGTGCCGAAGCAGGCCATGCTCAAGGCGTCAAGCAAAGATGAATGGGATAGGCTGGCCTTTTCGGCGACGCAAGTCGTCGCGCACTAATAGACTACTAAAGACCGTTTTCGTATCGCACATCGGAGAATTTTGACTTCGGACGAATTGCTTGCAGTGTATCGAAGTAAAAAAGATCCGGCTGAACGGCGAAGGAGCCACCAAATTTTCCATCGGTATCCGCCAGCAGGAAACGAGGACCCAGATTTTGTTGAATCTTGCCAATCTGCCCTTCCGAATATCCATAACCGCGAAGCAGTAACTCATTGACGGCATTGAATGTCGCAAGCAATCCATTCGGATTAATACTTTGCCATTGCTCATTCACGATAGTGCGATCGGCCAAAACATGGATCCGCTGGAGCGAGGCTAAAAGCACTCCATCTAAAATGACATTGGTTTCACGAGGAATTTTGGCACACTCGACCGCCAGCTGAGGATTGGTAAACGTAAGTTCTTCACGGCGCTCGTCGTCGCCAACAAAAGACATTCCTTGTTTTGTGCGACTCAAAGTAAGTTCGATTCCTGATCTATATGGCGTCGGTAGCCCGCCGAAGACGTAATAACGGCCACCGTCGGCAGCGTTAATTAAATGTACGTTGCTAGTCTCGGCGCCGGTAAACAGACGGATAACAGCGTCAGCGCTAACTGTGAGATTAAAAAATTTCTCCTCGACGGGGTCGATGGCAGCTTCCTTCATAAATTTCTCCACAAAAAATAAGCGTATAAAGAATGGCCTTAAGTCATAACTAAAACAAAAAATTAAAAATTCGCGATCAGTTACCAGCCCGGGACCAGCCCCGGCTGGCGATTTGATATCGATACTTTAGACTGGGTTATACGACCTACTGTACAGGGATCATTGCTCTGAGTAATAGAAGCGCCCTGTCTAATAGAAATTGATTTTGACGCTCCGCCAGCGGCTTGAGATGCCTCACTGACACCTTGTCCAGCAGTTGCACCTTGTCCAGCAGTTGCACCTTGTCCAGCAGTTGGAATCTTGCCGCTCGAATTGGCCTTCGTCGTACCTGCGCCGTTGTCCGCCATGAGAAAAGCTCCAGTTTATAAATTAGTAAATCGGCTCTGCACGTAAGATAGCATAATTCCATGAAAATAATTCACGTTTCCTGGTAAGCGCACACCTATGTTTTGGTTAACGCTATGAAATCAACGAATTAGTGAACAGGAACTGGCGGAAGCTCCGGTTGAGGCTGCGTCGGTGTTGCCGCTCCAGCTGGCGCTTCTTTCGTCGGTTGCGCGGCCTTATCTTCCTTACAGCCCGTCACCCAGATATCGTAAACCGGATGTTCCATGGCCGATAAAGCCGGGCTTGAGGCAAACATCCAGCCGCGAAACACCGGAGACTCGCTCTGCCCCGGTTTGAATTCACCCACCTCAATAAACGCTGCGGCTTCAGGTGTCTCTTCTTCCGGCGTCACGCGGCACGCGCGTACCGTGATGATGAGCGTACCAAATTTATAAGGCCGCCCGATCGGCACATCGAGCTCCTCCACCCGCGCCGTAATTTTATCCAGCGCACGCAACACAGCAATCGGTTGTTCAACGGTGGGGACGACTGCGTGGGCGATGGCAGGTAAAACAAGCGCAAGTAGGAACGCAAAACAAAAGCTATGCTTTCTACTGCTGAGCATATCTTACGGATGCGCCGGTTGTGCCGGAGCCGCCGCTTTTCCTGCAGGCGCGGCATTCGGTGCCGGTGCTGGCGATGATGCCGCGCCGCCATCGCGCTTCTGCCCGTAAATCACCTGCCCGATCAGATCATCGAGCCGCATCGGCGCTTGCGTGCGCGTGATGCGTCCGCTGCCATCGGTCTTGATAAATTCCTCTTCAATGCCGGGCTCCAGTGACAAATATTTGCCACCGAGCAAGCTTTCGGAAGCAATCATCGCCATCGTATCGTTCGGCAGCGCGATATCGTTTTTGATGGACATATTGACGGTCACAAGAAACTGATTGGGGCCAGGATCCGTGTTCAGCTTCAGCCCCTCGATGGAACCAATCTTGACGCCATTGAGCTTCACATCCGTGCCGCTTTTTACGCCATCAACCATCGGGAAATTGGCCGAAACCATGTAGCCCTGAATCTTCTGCACATTCGATGTCGAATAGGCGAAGCCAAGGAACAAACCAGCGATGCCCAGCACCACCGCACCCAAAATAGTCTCGAAAACGCTGCGTCCCATCTTGTTACCTCTTCTTCACAGTCGTTGCGTTACAACTTACTCCGGTCGCCAGGCTTCATAATCGCCGGTTGCTTTGTCGCGTTTGCCACCTTCAAGTGTGTGGCCTGGCGGCAAATAAGCGTCCGGCGTGCCGGTGAGATTCTCCTGATGCGGTTTTTGCCACGGCCGGCGATCGCGGTCGGACAATGGCGCATTGGTTGT
>Ga0206886_1047_pt1 | contig 25866 bp, 25 predicted proteins | sample Alteio_BWOrgHeat_92_FD_152952 | JGI IMG/M metagenome (GOLD analysis project Ga0206886, IMG submission 152952) | Enriched cells from forest soil in Barre Woods Harvard Forest LTER site, Petersham, Massachusetts, United States - Alteio_BWOrgHeat_Nextera2 ... | reverse complement strand
TAGGCATTGCCTGTAAGGGGGGGTATGCAAAAAAATGAGGTGGAAACTGACCATGATAATAAATCAAAGCACCAAACCAAGGCAAAAAAACAATTGATGCCAGGCAGAGCAGCAGGATGGTGATTTTACGCGTTATTGTCATTGGGGGGGTGGTTTTAAATCGTTTGAAATGCTTGGGTCGGATTCAATGTCGTTAATGTCTTTAAATATTACGAGAAGCAAGTATTGAACAATACCAAACAGTGCCATCATATAATATGCATATTTATGAACGCCAATAGGAAATAACAGCCGGCATACCCAAACCACGTTTCCCAATGTGGTTCTGGCTGGGTTTACTTGCATGGGGAAGCGTGGTAATGTTATTTATTGTAAAAGATGAAAAACCATCATGGTTCATACACTGGTCTGACTTGGGGCTTTTCTGGGGTTTTACATTAATGCTTGACGGGTGGGTATATGTCAGGAATGGGGGCAGGTCGTTAATAAGTAAAGTGCCACAGGAATTAATAGGCATTGGTGTAGTATCTATATCAGGATGGATGATATTCGAATTCCTCAATTTCTTTGTAGATGACAACTGGTATTATCCTAAGGGTAATATTATTGACAGGGAAGAATTTTTATTGTATGCATGCATAATATCTTCAGGGCTCATGCCACTCGCATTTGAGTTTTATTGTCTGTTCAAAACTATTCCTAAACTCACTAAACGCTTCTCTAATGGCATTAAAATAAAGATATCAGATGGCTTACAAACAGTGATATTGATATTGGCACTACTGGGCATCTTTGCTTCCGGTTTATTCCCCGATTATTTATTCTTTTCATTATGGCTCTCCCCTCCCATCATCATTACCATAGTTCTTAATAAATTGAATATCTGGAACCCGGTACAATCTATTAAAGATGGCAACTGGTCTCCGGCACTGCTTTCAGCGCTTACATACCTTGCCACTGGATTTTTACTGGAAGGTCAGAATTATATGAGCGCTAAGCACACACCAGTTTTATTAACACAAGATCCTGCATATTGGCAATATAGCTTGCCTTATGTAAATGTGCTGCATATATTTGAGATGCCATTGTTGGGATTCTTTGGCTATTTACCTTTTGGTATTTATTGCTGGCTATGGTGGATCATATGGGCAGTAATATTAAATATTCCTGCAAGGTTCTTAAAAGAAGATCCTTTGCATTTTGAAACTGAATAGTAATGAATAAAATTTGGATATCCCTATTCTGTATTATTTTTCACAATGCAGTTTTTGCTCAAACCATCGTTTGGGATACAAATAGCTGTACGCAGGATCTTGGCAATAAATTACAGGTACTCGAAGATAAAACCGGTACATTGGCTTTTGAACAAGTCTCTTCTGCCGAATACGCCCATCAATTTAAGCAGTCAAATAAGATAAACCTGAACTTAGGTTATTCAGTATCCTATTTCTGGTTGCATCTATCTATTAATAATACCAGTGGAAAAACTCCATATCTCGAATTATTGCAAGCAGGCTTGCCTGTAGCAGATTTATATTATAAGGATGATAACGGGCAAACAGTATGTTTTAAATCAGGTTATAAAATCCCTCTAAACAAGAAGATGATAAAAAATCATTTTCAGGTTTTCCCGCTACCTGCAGGTAAACACGATTTTTATATACGATTATTTTCCAACTCCGGCCCCATTCCTGTAAAGCTATTTGACAAAGACAAGTATGAGATAAAATCCAATAACGAGAAATTGCTTTATGGTTTTTACCTGGGTTTTATGTTCTTCTTAATGCTCAGTAATCTGTTTTTCTTTTTCTCACTTGGCAATAGGATGTACTTATTCTATTCATTCAATGTTATTATCTATACCTGCTATGCAGTAGCAGTCGTTGACGGCTTTTTACCATATCTTTTTCCAAAAGCCGATTTGATCTTTTGGTACACCACAATACCAACTATAGGAGTCGTAGTGCAGAATATATATTGCATCCTATTTCTTGAAGTCAGAAAATATTCGTCCGGACTCTATCGTTTTCAATGGGGTATCATAATCTACTTTATTATTTACGCAATAATAAAATTTGCTTTGCCATTCCCTACTGTTTTGGCTATTAACACAATTAATGCGCTTATCTCATTCTTTATGATGGGCTTTGTAGGTTTTAAAGTTGGCAAGAAAGGCAACAAAATGGGGTACTATTTTGCGTTTGCTTTCTTTATTTATTTCGGATTGGTACTATGTGAAGCTTCTTATATCCAAACAGGGTCTCCTGCTTATTTCACGGAATTAAGTCACACCGCACTTTCTACTCTTGCAGAAGCATTTATATTATCATTCCTGCTTTCTAAACGCTTTGAATGGGAGAAACAAGCCTTCGAAAAAGTACATGCAGAATCTCAGCAACAACTTTTGGAAAAGACTCTTGAGAATGAGCGCATTGTAAGAGAACAGAACGTAATACTGGAGCAAAAAGTAGAAGAGCGTACACACCAACTGACAGAAACCCTTGATGAGGTAAAAATAGAACGGCAAAAATCAGAACGTCTTCTGCATAATATCTTACCTGAAGAAATTGCCGAAGAACTTAAACAATACGGCAGCAGTGAAGCAAAACAGTATGATAATGTGAGTGTGCTTTTTACTGATTTTGTCAATTTTACAGGTATCAGCGAAAAAGTAACACCCAAAGAATTGGTGGCAGAGATAGACTTTTGCTATAAAGCCTTTGATGAGATCATTGAAAGAAACGGCCTTGAAAAGATCAAATCAATAGGCGATGCATATCTGGCTGTATGTGGGCTTCCTACTCCTACTGTATCTCATGCAGAAAACACTGTGAATGCAGCACTCGAGATCATTGATTTTATAAAAAATCGCAAAAACAACGGCGGCATCTTCGATATCAGAGCTGGCATAAACAGCGGTATAGTAGTTGCTGGTATTGTAGGAAATAAAAAATTCGCTTACGATATTTGGGGAGATTCAGTCAATACAGCAAATCGAATGGAAAGCAATTCAGAAATGGGTCGTCTCAACGTTAGCGATATAACGTACAACTTTATTAAGGATAAATACAACTGTGAATATCGCGGCAAAATAGACGCCAAGAATAAAGGCGTGATCGATATGTACTTTGTTCTGAGTAAAAAATAAATCTGCATCAAATTATTGATGCAGATTCTTTCTGTTAAAATTTCTGTTAGTCGGGATGACTGGATTCGAACCAGCGACCCCTACGTCCCGAACGTAGTGCGCTACCGGGCTGCGCTACATCCCGATTGTAATACAAGTTAATTGGAAGTATGGTACATTTCAAATTTACAAAAAAAATAAAATTATATTTTACAATAAAGCCCCTGTGTAAACAGGGGCTTTATTTCTTTATAAATTAAACAATCATTATCGCAGCAATGTAATATTTCCTTTGATTACACTTGGTATCCTTGATACCTGCCCCTCTTCAACTTTATACCCTCTTACCTCGTATACATATACCCCTTGTGGTTGTGGTTGCCCGCTAAATTTGCCATCCCATGCATCTCCAACCTTGCTTGTAGAGAACATTAATTGTCCCCACCTGTTATATACACTGAAGTCGGTAAGTAAGAAATCGCAATACGGGGTTGGAGCTATCACATCATTATGTCCGTCGCCGTTTGGAGTAAACGCGTTAGGAATATATATTGAATCGCGCAAACAAATAATTGTGATGGAATCTGTTCCATTACAACCCTTACCATCTGTACCGGTCACATAAAACGTCGTAGTTGTTTTAGGTGTAACTACCGGGTGAGATGAAGTGTTATTATCAAATAATAATCCTGGTTGCCATATATATTTTCTAGCTCCTGCTACAAATAACTGAACTGATGAATTCTCACATGTCACTGGCTCCACGTTAGGTGTTATCCTGAGTATGGGTGGCGGAAAGAAATCTACAAAAACCGAATCCATACCGGTACAACCTAAGCTATCAATTCCTATTACTACATAATGTGTAGGTGCTACCGGTAGTGCTGTAGGTGCTGGCAAAGTTGAATCATTAAGATCATGTGCATGGTTCCATGTATAAATTCTGCCTCCTGTTGCAAGTAATGGCACATAAGTACCCGGGCATATGGTTGTGTCTCCAAAAGCCTTTATATTTTTCGTAGTAGTAACAATACCAACTTTTGCAGTTGCGGAATCTATACACCCGTATTTATCGGTTTCTGTAAACACAACTGTATAGGTACCCTCTGCCGGGAATGTATGCTTCACTGTAGACCCTGTATCGGTATTCCCGTCACCATATGTCCATGCCCTGCCAGTGATGTTCAGATTTACTGAATCTGCACCAAAAAAGGTTACATCCTTTTTGCAAACTTTTGCTATAAAATTCTCTACAGGTGAAAAATCAGACAATATCACACTCGTACCTCCAAATGTATCACACAATTCTTTTAAAGAAATATCATCGAGGGCAAAATCATTGCCACCGCTATCAATTGTAACATCATACAGGCATATATCTATACTGGTACTACCACCACTTGAAAATATATATTTGTATTGAACCCATTGACCGGCAGGCCCACTTAAATCAAATAATTTTACCGGCGTTCCGTTAATAGTCATCCTCAGCTTAGGATCCGGTACATTAAAAAGATTACCCCAAAATGAAAATAAATATTGCGTTGCTGAATTTACACTAATGCTTTCACACCATACATGTTTGGTGCTGTCTATGGCGCCGTCAACTATCATCATATTTCCGGTACCTGTAGTGTGGTCACCAATTACAGGAAAAGTAGATGTACTGTAAACAGATGGATCTGTCCCTACCGCAAAACTATCATGATCACTCACTCCGGTAGGCGTACTCATAAAATAATAATCACTTGTAAACCCTGAAAACCCTAAGTTAAAATCTCCGTTTTGTATTAATTCTGTGCTTTTTTCAAATTGAACAACTATTGTATAAGCTGTACTTGAAATGCCCATTGTTGCAGTGGGTGCTAATATAGTTGGGTCAGACAATCCTGTAGAAGGAGACCAAGTAACACTGTAAACACTATATGCACTTGTTACTGTTGTTGGCAATAATACGGTTCCCCCTTTACATGCATGGATAATAGGTGGTAGGTTAATAGTACCGCATGTCTGTGCTTGTACGGGTCTGCCTATAAAGATCAAATAAGCAAAAAATAAAAGTCGGAGTTTGTAGTTATTCATCTCAATACGATGTATAATTTTATTAATGTTTCGAACTTTCAATTAGTAATGGACTCTAAAATAGGAAAAATTAACCAATATTTTTATAAAAAACCGGGAATTACTGATATATGCCCTAAAATATAAAAAATAGTGCTGATTCCCGGTATTTTAATAGACGAATAAAAATGCCATTGCGTTGAAAAATAATTATAATGTATATACATTATTGCAATGAATATTAAGCAAAATATCTCTTAGGTTTGCACCCTAATTTCTAAAATTCATGCAGCAATCTGTTTTTGAACATATGCAGCAAATGGGTCACGAACAAATCGTTTTTTGTCACGACCCTAATTCTGGTTTGAATGCAATAATTGGCATACATAATACTACTCTCGGTCCTGCCTTGGGCGGCACCCGTTTGTGGAATTATAATACTCATGAAGAAGCTATTATAGATGCTCTAAGGCTCAGCCGTGGCATGACTTATAAAGCTGCCATCAGTGGTTTGAATCTCGGTGGCGGCAAGGCTGTAATAATTGGCGACGCTTCTAAAATAAAATCAGAGGCATTATGGCGCAGATACGGAAAATTTGTAAACAGCCTCAACGGAAAATACATTACTGCAGAAGATGTTAATACTTCTGCCAAAGACATGGAATATATATCCATGGAAACTGATTTTGTTACCGGTGTTCCGGAATATATGGGCGGTAGCGGCGATCCTTCTCCCTTCACTGCATATGGTGTATTCACAGGCATGAAAGCTGCGGCTAAAAAAGCATGGGGAACAGACAGCCTTTCCGGTAAAAAAGTATTAGTACAAGGGGTAGGCCATGTAGGGCAATATCTTGTTGGTCACTTGGTAGAAGAAGGCGCTAAAGTATATATAACAGACATCAGCGAAAACAAAATAAAACAGACCACGGAAAAATTCCATTCCATAGAGGTAGTTGACGGCAACAAGATTTGGGACATGGATATAGATATCTATGCGCCTTGTGCTTTGGGTGCAACAGTAAATACCGCATCTATCGGTAAAATGAAATGCCCTGTCATCGCAGGTGCTGCGAATAATCAGTTGGAAGACGAAAACATACATGGCCCTATGCTCATTGAAAAAGGCATTATATATGTTCCCGACTTTTTGATAAATGCCGGTGGACTTATAAATGTAGGTGCGGAATTAGATGGCTATAATCGCGAACGCGTTACGGGCAACGTTGAAAAGATTTATGACCGTACTTTGGAGATTCTTGAGCTTTCAGGTAATGAAAAGATACATACTCAAGCTGCTGCCATGAAAATTGCAGAAAAACGTTTGAAAGATATTGCAAACGTAAAAGCAAGATTATAAAATCGGTATTTAACATAAATAAAAGAGGCAGGCTAACCTACCTCTTTTATTTATTATTTTTTAGACCCAGCGTTTTCATAATCCACTACCCCACTCAATATATTTCGGCATAACTCCTCTAATTTCTTTTCATTATTTATTACTTCCATTTCCTGTTCGTTATTAATATACCCGCACTCTATCAACACGGCCGGTGCATCACAGTTTCTCAATACATGCAATCCCTTTTCAACCAGCTCAGGTTGGATGTTCATTAAATTGAGTTTAGATGCAATTGCAGAAGCTAACCTATTGCTTTCTGTTTTTCTGGGATTAGTTCTGTCTACATATATCTCATATCCGTTTCCATTAACTACCCCATGCTCATCATTTATATGTATGGATACAAGCAGGTTAGCGGAAGACTCCTTTACTTTCAGAGCCCTTTCATCAAGTGAGGGGTAATCATCACCCTTCCTTGTTGGTACAACTTCAATATTGTATGCTTCAGCCAATTGACTGATAATATTGGTAATTTTTAAAGTCAGGTTTTTTTCCTGAACTCCATTTAGTCCAGTTACACCAATATCTTTACCCCCATGGCCCGCATCCAAAACCATGATTATTTTTTTATCAGAGCGGTTAACGTTTACATTTTTATTCAGGCTGAACGAAAAAAGAAACAACGTAATACCCAGCAAGGGCAATACCAATAATCTGCGTAAATATGAATAACTCGTTTTGTTCGATATGGTTAGCATAATAAGCCTCCTTTTTATGGGTGAGTAAAAAAATGGTTGGATGATCTTTGGAAAATAACCTGCGTAATGCGTTTGTAATAGCATCCGCGCAAATTGTTCAGTATTACTTCCTGTCACTGCTGCTTCATCAGCAATATATTCATGCACCAGCGAGAGTTCTTTTTGCATGAACCAGTAAATAGGATTTATCCAAAATAGAATAAGCATGAGCTCCATAAACAACTTATCAGCCGTATGTTTTTGCTGTATATGCACACATTCATGTCGTAGTATCAGCGCTCCTTCATTGCTATCTATTGCAATTGAATCCTTCCAGAATAAATTATCTAAAAATGAGAAGGGTGCCCCATCTATTCTTGTATGCACAATTACAATCCCATTCCAACGTTCTTTTGTATGGGTCCTCTTTAGTTTTAATATCCATGCTATTCTCAAAGCTAAAACTGTCAGAAAAAATAATGACACGACAGCATAGCTATATAATATAAACTTGTCCATGTTAAAATAAGTACTTGCGGGCAGCATAGTCTCGGCTTCATCTGTACCTTTCATAGCTTGCAAAATTGTAAAAGCCCCATCCGTACTGCTCGTTGCTACATTATACCATTCAAAGTGCATGTTTGGCAATAACAGACTCACCACTGGAATAGACAACAAGTAAAAACGGTTGAATTGATGTAGCTTTTTGTTCCTTAAGAAAACCCAATAATATATAAACAATAAACTACTTATAACGATAGACTTGGCTATGAAGATTAGCATCGTTTGCATAGGCTATTTTTTCTTTAATTGTTTTAACAATAATTCTAGGTCGTGTACTGATATCTTCTTTTCATCCACCATAAAGGATACTACATTGCTGAAAGAACCTTCAAAATACCCCTTTACCATACCTGTTAAACTTGCTTTAGAATATGCTTCTTTACTTATCGCTGGATGGTATCTGTGTATCCGCCCTACTTGTTCAATACTTACGAATTCCTTTTCTGCTAATATTTTCAGTATAGTTGCCACTGTATTCTTATGTGGTTGTGGAGCCGGCATATTATCTACTATTTCCATAAGCAGTCCGCTAGCCATTTTCCACAGCACCATCATTACCTGTTCTTCCGCTTTTGTTAATGTTTTCATTACTTAAACTAAGTATTTAGTTCAAAAATAAAACTATATTTTTAGTTTTACAAACATTCTCAAAAATGTTTTTTATGTTTTAGTATGTATGTGAATATTTTCAATCTGCCATTCAATAATTTTTGCGATTATCTTTGTGGCCTAATTTCATGTTCACATATGTTACAATTACCAAATCAAACTAAATTTTATAAAGGAAAAGTTCGCGATGTTTATACAATTGCAGATAAATATATGGTCATGGTAGTAAGCGACCGTATCTCTGCTTTCGACGTAGTACTGCCCCGCCCCATTCCATATAAAGGACAGGTACTAAACCAAATTGCAGCACAGTTCCTGGAAGCAACAAAGGACATTGTTCCTAATTGGATGACAAGCGTGCCTTTACCTAATGTAACTATTGGTAAAATGTGCGATACATATCCGGTAGAAATGGTTGTACGTGGTTTTCTCACAGGTCATGCTTGGCGCACATACAAAAGTGGTAAGCGCGAATTATGTGGTGTTCCTATGCCGGAAGGCATGAAAGAAAACGACAGGTTCCCTACTCCTATCATTACTCCTACCACCAAAGCGCACGAAGGTCATGATGAAGATATCTCTCGTGAAGAAATAATAAAACAAGGTTTAGTTCCTGCAAAAGAATACGAACAACTCGAAAAATACACACTCGCACTTTTTGCCCGTGGTCAGCAAATAGCTAAAGAGCGCGGTCTGATACTCGTTGATACAAAATACGAATTCGGTAAAATAGGCGACACTATTTACCTGATAGATGAAATTCATACCCCCGATTCTTCCCGCTATTTCTATTTAGATGGTTACGAAGATCGTCAGTCAAAAGGAGAGCCTCAAAGACAACTCTCTAAAGAATTTGTTCGCGAATGGCTCATGGACAATGGCTTCCAGGGCAAAGACGGCCAACAAGTCCCCGAAATGACCGAAGAAGTAGTAAAAGGCATTTCTGACCGTTACATAGAACTATATGAACACGTTACAGGCAAAAAATTTGTTAAGAAAGAAGTTTCTGAAGCAGACATGCAAAAGAAATTGACAGAGATAATAAATAGTGTTGCATAAACAAAGGGCCTCACTACAAACCAATAATCATTTCATCAACATCCCGACTTTTTAGGATGTGTATCCACACAGGGTGATGAGAAGGTAGCAGGTGCCAATATTTGTATAAGGTTAGTGGCGGGATGCATTTTTAGCCTATCCTGGAAAGAAAAAACCTGCACACTTATATCTTCCTGCTTTATTCCAGTCAGGTATTTACCGGCAATTTCATTTGTTTGTTGTTTCCCGTTTATATAAAGTTTGTTTTGCTTTTTCTCAACAACAAATCCCTGGAATTCACTGATCAAATGATCGCCAACCATACGCTGAATGAATTGACTTGTTTCTTGTTGATTCGCATTAGATGCATCTGTTTTGTTTGTGCAAAAGATGGTGTGAACCGGGCTATGGAACATATAATGATCGCGATAGCCACTATCCTGATGATGACAGTATTCTTTTTCATGCTACAACGGTTTAATTTGGTGAATAAATGATTCAATCCTTATTAAATGTATAAAAACATTCTTAATTTAACTGGTATACCCTTCAGCTTTAAGATATCTTTATGATATGACAAGTAGAATACTACAGAAACAACTCCTTATCTGACTTATCAACAAAAAAATAGAAATTCATCTGCTCGTTTTACCTTTACACTTAAAGCTTTTAGCTTTCATTTTTAACTTTTGACTTAATACAATGTCTTCAGATACAACAACACATCGCATCATTCGTGCCCCACGCGGCAGCCAATTGACTTGTAAGAACTGGGTAACAGAGGCTGCTTACCGTATGATACAAAATAATCTCGACCCCGAAGTTGCAGAACGCCCGGAAGATTTGGTAGTATATGGCGGCATCGGCAAAGCTGCCCGCGATTGGAAAAGCTTTGAAAAAATATTGGAATGCCTGAAAGACTTAAATGGGGACGAAACACTCATGGTGCAGTCAGGCAAACCGGTTGGCATCCTTCGTTCTCATAAAGATGCACCTCGCGTTTTAATTGCTAATTCAAATCTTGTTGGTCGTTGGGCTACATGGGAAGTTTTTCGCGAACTCGAAGCTAAAGGCCTTATTATGTATGGACAAATGACTGCCGGCAGTTGGATATATATCGGCTCACAAGGCATTGTTCAGGGCACTTACGAAACTTATTTATCACTCTCAGATCAGCATTTCAATGGTTCATTAAAAGGGACATTGAATGTTACAGCGGGTCTCGGTGGTATGGGTGGCGCTCAGCCGCTTGCCATTACCATGAACGAAGGTGTCTGCCTAGCTGCCGAAATGGAAGAATGGCGTATTAAAAAACGTATCGAAACCCGCTACCTAGATAAATGGACACACGATATTGATTCAGCTATAGCCTGGGCGCTGGATGCAAAAGAAAGAGGCGAAGCTGTTTCAATTGGCGTTTGTTGCAATGCGGTTGATTTATTGCAAAAACTGATCGACAAAAACATTACTCCTGACACACTCACCGACCAAACCTCTGCTCACGATGAACTCATCGGTTACTTTCCCGAAGGCATGACTGTGATTAAAGCAAATGCACTACGCAGTGTCAATCCTGATGAGTACACCAAGCGCTCGCTCGATACCATCGCTCGCCATGTAAAGCAAATGCTCGAATTACAAAAACGCGGTGCAGTCACTTTCGATTATGGTAATAATTTACGTGGCCAGGCACATGATAAACGCGGAGTAAAAAATGCTTTTGATTTCCCCGGTTTTGTTCCTGCCTTTATCCGCCCTTTGTTTTGCGAAGGGAAAGGCCCTTTCCGTTGGGTAGCACTAAGCGGAGATCCTGAAGATATTTATACAACTGATAAGGCCCTCATGGAATTATTTCCAGATAATAAGGGCCTGCATCGTTGGTTAAAAATGGCTCGCGAACGCATCGCATTCCAGGGACTTCCTGCACGTATTTGCTGGCTCGGAATGGGCGATCGTGAAAAAGCTGGTTTATTATTTAATGATTTAGTGAAGAGCGGAAAAGTAAAAGCGCCCATTGTTATTGGCCGCGATCATTTAGACGCCGGCTCCGTTGCTTCACCCAATCGTGAAACAGAAGCTATGAAAGACGGCAGCGATGCTATCGCAGATTGGCCTATTCTCAATGCATTAATAAATACTGCAGGCGGCGCATCCTGGGTTTCTTTTCATCACGGTGGTGGTGTGGGTATGGGCTATTCACTGCATGCGGGTATGGTAATTGTTGCAGACGGAACAGATGATGCAGAAAGGCGTTTACGTCGTGTATTGCACAATGATCCTGCAATGGGCGTTATCCGTCATGCAGATGCCGGCTATGAATTGGCAGAAAAAACAAGAGATAAGTTTAACTTAGAAATATAAATTACTTTTAGCTTTTCAATTTTCACCTTTGACTTTAAGAATCGGACAAGGCATAGATTTTCACCAACTCGCCCGGGGTTGCGAGCTATGGCTCGGTGGCGTTTTAATTCCACACACTAAAGGAGCAGTGGGTCATTCTGACGCCGATGTTTTATTGCATGCTATTTGCGATGCACTGCTCGGCGCATTAGCACTCGGCGACATCGGTCAGCACTTTCCAGATACCGATGCCAAATACAAAGGTATAGACAGTAAAATATTGTTGAAAGAATGCCACGATCTGGTACAACAAAAAGGCTATCATATCGTGAATATAGACAGCACTTTATTATTGCAGGCGCCGAAAATAAAACCCTATGTAGAGCAAATGTGCAATACCATTGCAGCAATTTTAAATATATCAAAAGAAGATGTTTCCATTAAAGCAACTACTACAGAACATCTCAGTTTCATCGGCCGCGAAGAGGGTGTGGTTGCTACAGCGAGTGTTTTATTGCAAAAAGAATAACTTTACAATATGCTCACCCGCACCATCACCATATTATTCATTCTTACTGCTTTTATTTCCTGCTCAAAAGATACAAGCAATGGTACCAACAGTTATAACCCCGGTTATATGAGCGCCTATATTGGCAGCTCTTATTGGTATGCTACTACAGGTTACGCACAAACACCCAATGTAAATGCTATAAACTTATACGCGGCTTACAATAACCAATCACATATTTCTATTGCATTAGGTGGTTATACAGGGCCTGGGAACTATATATTAGGTGGTTTTAATGGCGCCGATTTTTATGATGGTAATGGCAATGACTATACTGCAACCAGCGGTACTATTACTATCACTTCCGATAATGGTACTCAGGTATTGGGGATATTTACTTTTTCCGGCATTGGCAGTTTTACCGGCGGCGAGGTTTCCATAACAGGTGGCCAGTTCAACTTAACAAGATAAAAAACTGCCCCACAGATAGCAGGGCAGTTTTTAAGATCATTTACTTCAACGAACCGTTGTGGTCCTGCGCACTGTAATTTTTTTCTGTGGCTTCATCAATAATATTGAGCATCCTTTGCCTAACATCTTCGCCCAATCCTCTTACTTCGCGATTCAGAATTTCTCTCAGTTCATCAATTTTCCCGTCTGTCTTTCCAAGCATTTTGTTCCATTTCGTTTTCCATTGTCCTGTCGTATCAGAAATATCATGTCTAAGGTCCTTACCTTTCTTTGGGGCTATCAGCAATCCTAATGCAACTCCACTAAGCGCACCCAGCAAAACTCCTGTTGTTGTTCTCATACTTATCTTTTTAATTATTTATCAATAGATTTCCTTAAAGCTTATAAAATCATGCCATAACGGTGCTATAGTAGATTAATTCCTAATTACAAATTCCTTTAATCCGACCTTTTTTAGCTACCTTTGCGCCTCGATTTTAGATATGCAGCACATTCGGAATTTTTGCATTATAGCACATATAGACCATGGTAAAAGCACCTTAGCCGACAGGCTGTTGGAGTTTACACACACTATTTCTGAACGTGATATGCAGGCGCAGGTACTCGACGATATGGACCTGGAACGCGAAAAAGGTATTACAATTAAGAGCCATGCTATACAGATGGATTATACTTATAAGGGACAGAAATATGCGCTGAACCTTATAGATACTCCCGGTCATGTTGACTTTTCTTATGAAGTTTCCCGCGCACTGGCTGCCTGTGAAGGTGCCTTATTATTAGTTGATGCAACTCAGGGCATACAGGCACAAACCATATCAAATCTATACCTCGCCTTAGATAACGACCTCGAGATCGTCCCAGTCATTAATAAAATAGACATGGATGGGGCGATGATACCCGAGGTTACTGATCAAATGGTTGACCTCATAGGTTGCAAACCCGAAGACATCATCCTGGCAAGTGGCAAAGCTGGTATTGGTATTGAAGAAATAATGGCTGCCATCATCGAAAGAATTCCCGCACCAAAAGGCAATACAGAAGCCCCCTTACAGGCACTCATATTCGACAGCGTATTTAATTCATTCCGCGGTATCATTGCTTACTACCGTATTTTTAATGGCACACTCAAGAAAGGAGATAGGGTAAAATTCATCCATACCGATAATGAATATTACGCTGATGAAGTAGGCATATTAAAATTAGGCTTAGCACCGAAAAATGAAGTAAAGGCAGGCGATGTAGGCTATATTATCACAGGTATAAAAACTGCAAAAGATGTAAAAGTAGGGGATACACTTACTGTGGTAAATAATCCCAGCCCCGATGTCATACATGGTTTTGAAGAAGTAAAGCCTATGGTATTCGCAGGTATTTTCCCTGTCAATACAGATGATTTTGAAGAATTACGTGATTGCATGGACAAACTGCAATTGAATGATGCTTCTCTCACTTTCGAGCCCGAAACTTCACAGGCACTTGGCTTTGGTTTTCGTTGCGGCTTTCTTGGCTTATTGCACATGGAGATCATCCAGGAGCGTTTAGAGCGTGAGTTCAACCAGATGGTGATCACTACTGTGCCCAACGTTAGTTTTCATGCTTATACTACCCGCGATAAGGACAAGATGCTGATTGTAAATAATCCCAGCGAAATGCCGGACCCAACCTTTATCGATCGTATCGAAGAGCCATTTATCCGTGCACAGGTCATCTCATTACCCGAATATATCGGCAATATTATGAGCCTTTGTCTCGGCAAGCGTGGCATACTCATCAATCAGCATTATCTCACACCTACCCGTGTAGAATTGATATTCGAAATGCCATTGACCGAAATTGTATTCGATTTCTACGATAAGCTCAAATCATCTACACGCGGTTATGCTTCATTCGATTATCATCCTATAGATTATCGCGAAAGCGATATAGTGAAGATGGACATTTTATTGAATACCGAACAAGTGGACGCACTAAGTGCACTCATTCACCGCAGCCGTGCTCAGGACTTTGGCCGTAAGCTCTGCGCTAAACTAAAAGAACTTTTACCACGCCAGCAATTCTTGATCGCTATACAGGCAGCAATAGGCAGTAAAATACTGGCCCGCGAAAATATTTCTGCCATGCGCAAAGACGTTACTGCAAAATGTTATGGTGGTGATATTTCCCGTAAACGCAAGCTCTTAGAAAAACAGAAAGAAGGTAAAAAACGTATGCGCCAGATAGGTAGTGTAGAAATACCACAAGAGGCCTTCTTAGCTGTATTGAAGTTAGATGAGTAAATTAACAAATAAAAGCCACCTTTTGGGGGTGGCTTTAGACCTGTTTATATATCCTGAAAATGTAAGCTACAACTCTATCTAAATCACAAAACCTGTCTGAAAATTATTTGTTCGATTGCACTACGGGCTGCTCCACTGCAGTAGTATTTTTACTTTCTTTTTCCTTTTGGTGTTTATGAATGTAAAAAGGCAATTCTATAATCAATGATAAAACAAAAGCCAAACTTAATATGATCACAACCATAACTTCCTCCTCATACCGGGCTGTTTTTTATCTATCTTATTGATCTCCAACCCTTCAACTATATACAGAAAATATCGTGCCAAATTTTACCAAATTTTGGTAAAATTTGAAGTTTTTATTGCTGCTTATAGATGCGGTGGCGGAGGGCCATCGTGCATAGGGCCACGACCATTAGGTGGCTGAGCAAATATCCTCCCCAGGTCGGCTACAAAAGTGTCAAATAATGCTTTCTGATCAGGCCTTAACATCTCCTTTATCTTCCTGAAATGCTCAAACGTAACCTGCTCCCTTTTCATATTATTCTCCATAATACTATGCAAGAGCATATTTTCCATGGTTGTATCCACAGGTTCTTTCTGCAGCAAATTAAATAATTGGTCGTGTAGTTTACCATCTGTTTCCTGTATGCCCATCATTTGTGAATGGTGTTCCTGCTTCAACACTTCAAACTGCTGTTGCTGTTGTTCATCCAGTTTCAAGCGTTCTATAATAATATGGCCCGGCCCTTCATGTCCCCCCTGTCCCATCGTATGTACATGTCTCGTCCACATAAATACCAGCATACTAATATTTAGCAGCAACAAGCATATAATAATGATTCTATAAAAATTATCCTTTCTCATAAATTATCTAAAGGATTATTATTTGTTAATTGATAAAAGCTCGCCACTTCCAGCATAGAATTGTCTTTTTTTGTATGCTGCATACTCATAAATATAATGTTCACAGCAATAAGCAACAACACACAAGCAGCAGCAAAAGACACCCTTCGTAAGGGGATAATAGTAGTAGCTGCCTTCCCAGATAATCGTCCCTCTATCTTATCATATAACCCAGCGCCCGGCTCAGCCCTTTGCATACCGTCCAGGCTATTCAAGATATCTTCTACATATTTATTTTTACCTGTTTCATTCATAAACTTAATGTTTAGACGTTCTTATTTATTCTTTCCTTTGCGTACTATCATAATAGTCGCCAAGCAGCTTACGCAGCGTTTCCTTACCCCTCGAAAGCAGCGACTCTACTGCTTTTACATTCATATTCATAATATCAGCAATTTCTTTCTGGCTAAGCCCTTCTACTTGTTTTAAAATAAATGCTGTTTGTTGATTTTCAGGTAATTGCCTGATGGCGTTAAACAATATCGCAGCCAGCTCCCTATTTTCCATCTTTACACCTGGGTGGTCAAAAACAAGCTTATCATATTGTATGGCTCCCGTGTCCTTGTTAAAAATGCTATATACTAACGCAAAACGTTTTTGCCTGTTCTTATATCTCAGCTTATCAAGGCATTTATTAACTGATATTCTGTATATCCATGTACTAACTAATGATTTCCCTTTAAATCCATCTGCTGACTGAAACACTTCGATAAATACATCCTGCACAGTTTCTTCCGCATCGTTTTCATCTTGCAAATAAGATAAGCAAGTATTATATACTCGCGTTTTAAAATATTCATATAATTCCCGCAGCGCTTTTGGGTCGCCATTTGCTATATGTTGCAATAATTCTTCAGGAAGCATGTAGTCGCCAAAATAGAAAAATATCCGTTACCTCGTTTTAAGTATATAAAATAAAAAGGGCTCCGAAATGATCGGAGCCCCCTAAAGCTTATAACTATTTTATTTCTTCATTTTCGCTTTGCGCTCTTCCATTTTTATCACTTCCATTATTGTTTCATGATCCAGCTTCTTTCCGCGTATGATCTTATTTTCATCCAGCAGGTAAATGGTAGGTGTACTATACACATCATACTTGGTTCTGAAATCACCTTTGTTTTCGGGATCATATACATTTATCCAATCCGTCAGGCCATTCTTCTTAATAAAGTCTTGCCATTTGGTTTCGTCACCCTCGGTGCGCACGGCATATACCTTCATACCTTTTGCTTTTAGCTCTGCCTTGTATAACGAATCAATGATGGGGATCTCATGCTGGCAATGGCCGCAGTCAGCTGACCAGAAAATAAGCAGGGTCCATTTTGCTTTTACATCCGATAGTAAATGTTCTTGTTTATTGATATCTACACATTTTACCTCAGGTGCTTTATTGCCAATCACATTTGGCGCTATATGCATAGCACGATCAATAAATTTATTCAGCGATTCGTTATCGAGCCATGTTGCATCTCCTTTCATATAATAGTTCTCTACCAGCCAAACGAATACCTCATCCATACCCATTATTTTACTCTCCTGTGCGAATGTAGAGAACCACGAAAGTGTATATTTAAATAGCTCCTTAGTACCGCGTGTTTTTTCAAACATCGTCTTTGCTTCATATTCTATACTGTCAGGGTAAGGATACACTTCATTTTTTACATACTCTTCCAGTTTTGAATCAAAAATAGGCGTATACATAATACGGTCGTCCTGAAAATTAAAATGATCCCAATAGTGAACTTTAAAGTAATGATATGCATACATGCTGTCCACTGTTTGGCCATCTTCCAGGAAATGTTTTCCTTCAGGTATCTGGGGTGTTTCAAGTGCATTAAAAATAGTACTGAGCAATGCACCGGGGTGCTCTTTCACATAACTGCGACGGTAGTTTGTAAGCTTTTTAGAATTAGCAGTCACTTCTGTGCGCAGTGCAAGAGTATCTTCTTTGGTTTTTGCTGTTTTCACTCTCGCTTCTAACTTTTGTTGTTCAGCACCATATTCATTTATAAACGCAGAATATTTAAGAAAGTCCTCATTATTCTGTGAGTTTTTGAAACTAAGCCCCTGTGGTAGTTTTTTGGTCTCTGCAGTAATACTCATATCATCACCATTATCAAGCAAGAACTCAAAATAAGTTTTATGATCTGACATGAGCATAATATAAATACCTCCCGTTATCTTCTCCTTATTCAAAAAAGTAGCAACACCATTTTTAAAATGTACGGAGTCTGTTTTGTAAATAGTAGGTAAGGGCTTTGCATAGTAGTGCGCCAGAAACACCAGTGTGTCCTGCATATCAGTAAGTTTCAACTGGATCTTGTATCCATCTTTTGCAAACAGCGATGTGGCACTAACGAGTAATAATAAAAACGGGATAAAAATTTTCTTCATAATTGTAGTTGGTTTTTTCTTTTAGCAAATAAAGACATATAAATGTCTGAAACTGCGGGTTAAAGAAATGCAAAATTACCTTAATTACACAGTCTAAACTACATATTTAAGTAAAAACAGTGTTAAAGGCTTTCACAACTATATTATGCAACAGCTTCCATATGCCTGCGGCGCACACTCTCGCCAATAGCCGTCGGAACACCATCGTCATCTATCCTTACAAAGGTAATACCTGTGGTACATACCACTGTTTCCTCACCACTATACAGGTTGAATTTTCTCGCTTCTATATTCATGGTCAGTGATGTATTACCTAAATGAACAACCTCCCCATATATGCGTATATGGTTGCCACTCTTCAGCGGTTTTTTAAATATCAGCTCACCTACCCTAAGCGTTACCATGTTAGGAGTATTGCAATACTCCGTTGCAAATGCCGCGGCAGACTCATCTATCCACGCCATCAATATGCCGCCAAATACATTGCCATGAATGCCTATGTCCTTGCCCATGCAGATCTTCTTGTTTATCAGTTGCATTATGTTCTTCTTTTAAAACTTGTTATAAATGCAGCGCGCCCACCGGTACCGGTGGGCGCGCTATTGAATGTCTTTCATTGCTGTTACAAACAAATGCCTTGCCCACCGCGGTTGCAGTAAGTCATACACTTATTATGTTTCAGCCAATTGTTCATGGGTGCAATATTACAAAGGTTTGCTCACTGCACAAAATAATTTTAAGTTAAAGCCTACATTATTCCAATGCCAAGTGTTCTTTTAAAAACTTTACCGCATGCCCTTCTGCGGCGGTAGAATATATTGCATCAAACTTAGGATTGCTGGGATTGGCGAATGCATGCGGTGCATTATACTCGTAAAACTCAAATTTGTGTTGTGTAGCTTTTATTTGCTCTTCAAATTTGTCCACATAATTTTTGGTGATGAACTGGTCCTGGCTGCCCCATATATACAGCACATCTGTTTTTATTTGCTTTACACGTTTTTCATTTTGCTCCGGGAACCCATAATACATCACACAACCGCTCGCCTGCATATTTGCATCCAATGCTGCTATGAAAGACCAGGTACCACCCATACACCATCCCAGTGTAGCTATCAGTTTATCTTTACCTGCATTAGCCAATGCACCTTTTATAATCGCCTCTGCACGTTTAGGATCAAGACCGCTTGCCAGTTTGCTTGCTTTTTCACGATCATCAGTTACCTGCCCGTCATAGAGATCTATAGCATACACATCTACATTACCCAATAATTCTTGCCAACGTACCGCTTCGCGTTTTATATAATCATTCAGCCCCCACCATTCAGGAAATATTATCAGCACCTTATTGGTAGGTTGGTCAGTAGGCACATAATAGGCCCTTCCTGTTTTACCATCGATCGTATTGAACTCCACCATAGAACCTTTATCAGATTCGAAATGATAAGGCAGCGGTGACTCATGCGATTCTTTAAAAGCATTGGCCATGGCCAGTGTTTTAAATTGCAGTGGTTTCTGGCAGCAGCTTTGCGCCTGTGCATATAATACAGTAAGGGATACTGTAATAAGCAGGAGTAGTTTTTTCATAAAAGAAATTTGAAGTTTATGAACTACACAAAAATGATGCCCACGCTAATTCAAAAGTTAAAAGGTAAATATTCTCCCGCAGTCCCGAGTGTTCGAGACTCGCAGAACTCCGCTGACTTAACGCAGACATTCACATCACATTTTCATTGAGCCATTGCGCTATTGAGCAATTTTTCAATTATAAGTGAATAGCTTCTCCCAGCGCCACTTCTACAGCATCTTTTACGCTTTCGCTCATGGTGGGGTGCGGGTGTATGCTGTCCAGCACTTCGTGCCAGGTGGTTTCCAGTTTGCGTCCTACAACTGTTTCTGCAATTACTTCAGTTACGTTTGCGCCTATCATATGCGTGCCCAGCCATTCGCCGTATTTCGCATCAAAGATCACTTTTACAAAACCTTCTGTTGCACCTGCCGCACTCGCCTTACCACTCGCACTGAAAGGGAACTTACCCACTTTCACTTCATAGCCGGCATCTTTCGCTTGTTTTTCTGTATAGCCAACAGATGCTATTTCAGGTGAGCAATAGGTACATCCCGGTACATTGCCATAATCCAGCGGCTCGGGTGCGTGTTTGTATTTACCATCTTTATTAGCAAATGCTTCTACGCAAATAATTCCGCCCTTGCTGGCTACGTGTGCCAATGCTTGTCCCGGGGTGATATCGCCGATAGCATAGATGCCATCTACGTTTGTCTTAAAATATTTATCTACCAGCACCTTTCCTTTATCGGTTTTTATACCCAGTGCTTCCAGCCCTATGTTCTCAATATTTGCCTGTATACCCACGGCACTCAGCACCACATCCGCTTCCAGCGATATATTACCTTCTGCAGTTTTTACTGTTGCTTTCACACCATTGCCGCTCTTCTCTACTTTTTCTACGCTTGCATTCGTCATTATCGTCATGCCCTTCTTCTTATATATCTTCTCCAGTTCTTTGCTTATATCTTCATCTTCTACCGGCACTATGCGCGGTAAAAATTCTACTATCGTCACTTTAGTACCCAGACTGTTATAGAAATAAGCAAACTCTACACCTATGGCGCCGCTGCCCACTACTATCATGCTCTTGGGTTGTGTTGGTAAGTTCATAGCCTCGCGATAGCCGATGATCATTTTACCATCTATCGGCAGGTTGGGCAACTGGCGACTGCGTGCACCAGTAGCCAGTATGGTATGTTTAGCGTTATGCACTGTTACTTTACCATCGGCACCGGTTACTTCCACTTCCTTTTTGGTATTCAGTTTGCCCATGCCTGCTATGATCTCTATTTTATTCTTACGCATCAAGAACTGCACACCCTTGCTCATCTTATCTGCTACCCCACGGCTACGTTTTACAACAGCACCAAAGTCTGCACTGGCACCCTGCACCTGCACACCATAGTCAGCAGCATGATTCATATAATCCATTACCTGCGCGCTCTTTAATAAAGCCTTGGTAGGTATACAACCCCAGTTGAGGCAGATACCGCCCAGCTCGGCACGTTCTACTATTGCTACTTTATATCCTAACTGAGAAGCACGTATAGCCGCTACATAACCGCCCGGGCCGCTACCTATTACTATTACATCGTATGATGCCATAAAATGAGATGATTTTTATAAATGAGGTGACAAAAGTAGAGAAAATGCTCTAATGAGACAATTTGATAATTCGATAATATGATAATGAAATGTGATACCTGCCCACAATATGTGGTGGTTTGCGTTCCGATATACGCTACCTCAATTTCTTAAACACTAAATACTGTTCGTTTGGCAGCTTATAAAAATTACCTGTTTGCAACAGTCCTTTAGCAGCATCCAGTTGGTAGCAACAGGCAGGTTTATTCTCTTCCATTTTACTCGATGCGTACCATTGCAGTACAATACCATCTTTAGTAAAAGAATAAAAATACAATCCTTCCGGATCGCGGGGTGGTATAGAGCCGTGCTCTAATGTGAGTTTCAATACACCGGGGCTCATACATTCCAAAGTGTCTTTATTGCCTGTTTGTTTTACCCAAACGCCTTTCAAAGAATTAAAATCTTTGTCACGGTCGCCCTTTTGCGCAAGTGCATGTGTAGAAATAAACAATGCAATAGATGCAATTGTAAATGATAGTGTAAGACGGTTTTTCATAAGATACAATGTTGATGAAGGATAGTTAAATATACAATTTATAGCACTATCTATTATACTGTCCGAGTAGTCGGTCCCTAACACATATTCTTGTCTCGTTTAACTGTAAGGTAATGTCATAGACAATTTAGTTTTCATTTTACCCTTCCATCTTCCGTAATCCCAAACTTTCGGGACAGGGAAAGGTTGGGAACAGGCATTTCTGACACAAAGCTCCGACAGGTTTTTATTCTGAACAAATTGAATTGATAACTTACCCCTGCAACTGCGGTAAATTACCCTTTTATCTGCGGTAGCTTACCAGAATCTTTGAGTGCAACTAATTGATAATTATGCACTGATATATAGCGGTGTAATTGCGGAGATTTTTTGAAGAGACGCTGCCCCTTAGCGCGGCTCCATTTGACTTTTTGAGGTAATATATATATGTTTATATTCCACCAATACACAATGTTTGAAAAAGCATATACTTCTTATATCCCTTTCAATGCTTATGGTGTATTACAGCAAAGCTCAATCCGATTCGGTTGGCAGCTTTACCATAAATGGGTATATAGATGTATATGCAGCAGGCTATACCGATTCTGTGGGGCCGGGCAATTTTCAAAAATTTCCCAGCATTTCTCCCCGCAGCAACAATATCGGCTTAAACACGGCCATGCTCAGCACCCAATACAGTACCGATAAAATACGGGCCACACTGGTGCTTCATTTTGGCGATATCGCCAACGCCACATGGCCGGCTGACAATAACCATATTATGGAAGCGCATGTGGGCGTAAGACTGAGTAAAAAACTATGGGTAGACGCAGGTTATTTCAGAACACATTTCGGAACCGAGTTTTTGCTGCCGGTAGAAAATATTACCAGCTCGGTAACTGTGAATACCTATTATGAACCCTATTTTGAAAGCGGTGTGAAACTGAATTTTGACCCCACCAGCAAACTGGAGATCAATCTTTTTTTGCTGAACGGATATGGCATGTTTGAAGACAATAATTATAAAAAATCGCCGGGCATGGGTATTACATATGCGTTGAGCAATAATGGCAGCATAGGCTATACCAATTATATCGGCGACGATTCACCGCCGGGCGACACCCTATCTCACCTGCGTGTGCACAATAACGTATTTCTCAATTACAACTGGAAAAAATTAAGACTGGTAACAGGCGCCGACTATTGCATACAGCAAAACTCATCTATTACCAACCCCAAAGGCAGCGCCAATATGTGGTGCTTTCTTGCTACGGGGCGCTACCAGGTATGTACCAAATATGGCGTGTACGGAAGGGTTGAAATATTTAATGATCCTGATGGTATTATGACAGGCGTTATCACCGACAGAACAGGAAAACTAACCGGGTATAAACTGAACGGGCTGACAGCGGGTATAGAATACAAACCTGTTGCCAATGCTTATATACGATTAGAAGGGCGCAAGCTGCAAATGGACAATGACCAGAATATATTTTATGATAACGGTGCAAAAAGAAATTATCGCTATGAAGTAATGGTGAATATGGGAATCAGTTTTGAACTCATCAATAATATTCTAACTAAAAAATAAATTTTATGGCAACATTCGACACAGGTACCACGGGCTTTATGTTATTAGCAACCAGCCTTGTAATGCTGATGACACCGGGACTTGCATTTTTTTATGGCGGGCTGGCAGGCAGGCGCAATATTCTCGGCATTATGATACAGAGTTTTGTATCTATGGGCATTACCACCATCATGTGGTTCATCTGCGGGTATTCACTCTGCTTTAGCGGAGATGCAATGGGTGGTGTAATAGGCAACCTGGACAAAGCATTTATGCACGGTGTGGATCTGAACACACCCTTCCCCGGCAATCATCAATTGCCAGAGTTTGTGTTCATCGCTTACCAGATGATGTTTGCTATTATCACACCGGCGCTGATAACAGGTGCGTTCATCAACCGCGTTACCTTCAAAGCGTATTTGGTGTTCCTGGTATTGTGGCAGGTATTGGTGTATTATCCGTTTGCGCACATGGTATGGGGCGGCGGTTTATTGGCGCAATGGGGTGTAAAAGATTTTGCAGGTGGTATTGTGGTGCATGCTACCGCGGGCTTTGCAGCACTGGCATCGGTAATGTATGTAGGTAAGCGCCGCGATACACAATCGCCACCGAACAGCATTCCGCTCATAGCCATTGGTACAGGATTGCTTTGGTTTGGCTGGTATGGCTTTAATGCAGGCAGCGAGCTAAATGTGGATTCCGTAACCGGGCTGGCATTTTTAAATACCGATGTGGCTGCTTCTTTTGCAGCTATTACATGGCTAATAATAGAATGGAGCCTGGTGAAGAAACCAAAATTTGTAGGCTTGCTTACAGGCGCCGTGGCAGGGCTGGCTACCATTACGCCCGCAGCAGGATTTGTATCACTTACGTCTGCTGTTATTATTGGTATTGCATCGGGTGCTGTTTGCTACCTGGCAGTGCATTTAAAAAACAAAATGGGTTGGGACGACGCGCTGGATGTATGGGGCGTGCATGGTATTGGTGGTTGCCTGGGCACTATACTGCTGGGCGTATTTGCCGCAAAAGTCATAAACCCTGCAGGGGCTGATGGCTTACTGGCAGGCGGCACTACCTTTTTTATACACCAGGCAGTTGCCGTGATAGGGGCGTGTTTGTATGCCTATATCTTTACTTATGTAATGCTCGCAGTCATTAACATGATCACAAAAGTAAAAGTAGGAGATACGAATGAAGACAAAGGCCTGGACGAAGCTATACATGGCGAAAATGCTTATGATGCAGGGGCGATATAGATAACAGGCACAGGATATTTCAAGACATAAAAAAAGGAGCGGCAATTGCCGCTCCTCTATATAAAGTTTAAATATTATTTTTTAAGGGCGTCTTTTTTCATGTCTGTCTTCATGTCTTTTTTGGCGCCTTTCATATCAGTCTTTGCTTCCTTCATGTCTTTCTTTGCAATTTTCTTATCAGTCTTTGCTTCTTTCATGTCTTTTTTTGCCTCATTCTTATCAGCCTTTGCTTTATTCATGTCTTTCTTAGCGTCTTTCATGTTCGCTTCATCTTTTTTCATTTCCTTTTTTGCCGCAGGCTTTGTTGGCATCTTAGTTTTGTCTTGTGCAAAGCATACGCCGCCCGTTATGGCCAGGGCTAATACCAGTGAGAATATTTTTTTCATATAGCAGATTTTTTTTTAAAAGTACAATGAATAGTTTTAAAAAACATAGCATGTAGCCTTAAAAAGGCTCAAACTACTAATAAACATTCGTCGGATGTACCCTTCCATTCGTCGGACAAAAGCGTCCATTCATCAAATGCAGCAGAAAAAAAGAAAGCTGCTTTGTATGTTTATTCTGTAGTGTAGCGCACTTAAGTTCTTTTTATTTATTGTTTATCCTAAAAACCTAAAAAATGACCCAACCTACAACCTTAAAGTTGGCAGCAATACTATTTGCAGCCAGCTTCTTTACAACAGCTCATGCGCAATTAAAGATCAAGACCCTTGCCGGGAGCAATGTATTTGGCAATACCGGGGACAACGGGCCCGCGACCAGCGCAAAAATTTCTTCTCCGCCGGCTGTCTGCGTAGATAATGCAGGCAATATTTATTTCCCCTCGCTGAACAGTATACGAAAAGTAAACTTTCTAACACGTATTATTACCACCATTGCGGGTAATGATACTGCAGGCTTTTCAGGAGACGGCGGACCTGCAATAAATGCAAAACTAAATACAGTAATTACCATGTGCATAGACGCAAGTGG
>Ga0206886_1046_pt1 | contig 26098 bp, 20 predicted proteins | sample Alteio_BWOrgHeat_92_FD_152952 | JGI IMG/M metagenome (GOLD analysis project Ga0206886, IMG submission 152952) | Enriched cells from forest soil in Barre Woods Harvard Forest LTER site, Petersham, Massachusetts, United States - Alteio_BWOrgHeat_Nextera2 ... | reverse complement strand
CTCCGCGCAAATTGTTTGGACATGGCGTCTTTGGGACCACCTGGTACAGGATTTTGATGCAACTAAACTTAATTTCGGGTCTGTAAATAGTCATCCGGAACTGGTGAATTTAAATTATGTAAATACTGGTGCCGGCCCGGCTACTGTGCCGGATTGGACCCATCTTAATTCAGTCGTTTATAATGTATCGCTTGACCAGATATTGTTGAGTGCACACAATTTTGACGAGATATGGATCATTGACCACAGCACAAGTTCTACTACTGCATCAGGGCATAGTGGTGGTAAATATAAAAAAGGTGGTGACTTGTTATACAGATGGGGAAACCCGCTGGCTTATAATCGCGGCACAAGCAAGGACAATAAGCTTTATGAGCAGCATGATCCGGAATGGATAACTGCTGGTAAGTATAAAGGCCAGATAATAGTATTTAATAATGGTGCGGTGCGGCCTACCGGCATGCCTGGTAGTTCGGTTGATGTCATCAATCCGCCTATGGATTCTGCCGGCTATTATACATCACCGGGTAGTGGCATATATGGTCCAAGCTTGCTTTCATGGACCTACCCACCGGTTTTATCTACATCATTTTTGGCTCCGCTTATGGGAAGTGTACAGGTTTTACCAAATGGTAATGTGCTAATTGATAATCCCAATGTGGGCAAGTTTTTTGAGATTGACAGTACTAATAGTATTGTGTGGCAGTATGTGAACCCTGTATGTAACGGAGCTCCCGTTGCACAATATGCACCTGCTATATCAAATGTAGTATACCGTTGCGAGTTCTACCCCACAAGCTATCTTGCATCTTCAGGACTGAAATTAGAGCCGGGCAAAGAGATAGAAAGTAATCCCATACCTACAACTTGTACTACACCTCCTCCTAATACCGGTAGCCCGCTACTTACATTGCAGCGCGGTCAGATATCTGTATATCCTAATCCAAGCGGAGATATAGTAACTATTGAAACGACCGAAAAATCTGCTATCAGGAAAATATTGGTAATGAATATTACCGGTAGAGTATTGCAAACAGCTGAGGGTATTACTTACAAAACACAGTTGAACATTTCTAAGCTTGCAGACGGCATGTATCTGTTAATGACTGAGGATGTAAATGGAGTGCTAACACAAACCAAACTGTTAAAACAATAAGCACGGCCTGGTTTTAACTGGCAGAAGTATTTTATAAAAGGTCATCAGTATTACTGCATAGTGGTATTGATACCTGACCCGCATGTTCAACTGTTTAGATCAGCATTTGCATTTATTAAACATTATTCTTATCTTTAAGACAGCAAGGATATTGCCGGCAACCAGGGAATATTTGTTCCTGAATATAGCTCTTAAGACAGGTATTGTACCATTTTGATTTTGTTAAACCAATTTAATCTACGAATATGGGATCAAGACCTTTTACATTACAACAGGCTACCAACATTACCAAAGACTTTAAGTATTTAGTAGGACAACCCTTTAAAGGCGATCCTGATGTGACGATACAAAACATACTTATATCTCCTTTTGATGAGGAGAATAAAGGTGTATTTGTACAGAACTATAGAAAGTTTGGCTCACGCCCTGATGAACTGGATGGCTATGTAGGACATTTTTATGATGTACTTGTATTAGCACGTGGTGATGCCGCAGATAATAAAATAGAGTATGAACATATAAGAGCATATGCCAGAGAGAACGGACATAGCTATGTGTTTCCTGAGTATCCGTTTAACTAGGTGTTAGACATAAGGAGTAAGGGATAAGGGGTTTAATTGATCATTACCCATGTGAATCCAAACCTGAGCATGGCATTCTGTGCAGGATAGCCGGGTGCTGTGATGGTGTTTCTTGTAAATAATTGTTGTAGCTGGTCGCCCATAAGATAGGCTCTGAAGCGTTTGATACGGAAATTAAAGAATACAGATGCTTCAGGTGTATTTGATAAATAATAGGAGTGCTGATAAAAGAAGCGATTGAAGAACGGATCGTACCCCGCACAATAATAACCGCTGTGGTAGCGGATCTCTAAGCCAGTAGCAATTCTTAAAGCATTTTTAAACAATCCTTTCTCGAAACTAAATTGATGCCTGCCTAAAAGAGTAGGTATGTTTACCGGGGCATTGCCTGGTATTTGCTGATAAGTGATTTCATTGTCAATAAACAGGTTTCTTATTTTAAATACTTTCCTCACCCAGACTTGTGCAATGCTAACAGTTGGTGCATACTGACTGAACTTTTCCGAATCGAGGAAGATGTAATTGCTGATGGCATATACACGTGCGCCTAATGAAGTTCTGATGCCGGGCATTTGGATAGTTGTATACAACTGGCTTATACTTTCTTTACTATAACCATTAGTGTCTTTAAAGTATTGATCTTGATAGAGCAGGTAATTATAGGGAGCGCTGTTGAGTTGTTGTTTGAAACCCACTACTACATCTCCTTTGTTGTTATTTAAATCTTTACCGGCAAAAATATTCAGTAAGAAATCACCCGCAGCATCACCTGTGAGATATAATTGTGCATTTGCCTGGTAGAGCCACTGACCGGGATTTATTGCTTCTTTCTTTAATTCACCTATGATGTAGTTGCTGATGATGTTGGTTCTGCTGAAACCTACGTCGTAATTAGTGAGAAAGCCATCAAAGCGATTACCGATGCCTGCATTGAATTCCAGCAGTTTGCCCGGTTTGCCAACAAAGCCATTGAGCAAAATGCGGTTATCTGCACGAACCCATTTTTGCTGTGTAAATACAGAGTCGGGTGCAGTGTTATTAAATCCCTGCTGAAACAGGCTTGTATATCGCTCACTATCCGGAGCTACATCTTTGTACTGGTATTTCTCTGTACTGAATTCGAATTTGTGCGTGATACGAAAACGCGGAATTAATGTGGCTGTGTATTTTGTGGAATCTGAGCTGTAAGTGGTATCTGCAAGGCCCCAGGTATAGCTATGCTGAAACAGGAAGGTCATGTCGCGCTGCATGTTGCTGACAGAAGAGCGCGTAGTACTGTAGCCGGCATTGGCAAACCTAACATCGAGGGTTTTACGGTTGGTAAAGTCTGCACTGTCCAGTTCTCTGTCGTTGATGATGCCGCCGTTCTCGTCCTGCTGCTGTTTGTTATAAACTAGACCTGCAAATATGGAGTAGTGCTGATTCTTGCTTTTATAATTAGTAGATAAACAAAGATTGTCGTGATTAGTGCGCTGAATATTGTAGAATCCAGGAGAAGTTATTTTCCTGTATTCAAAAGAAAAGTTCCAATTTGGCTTGATGTTTTGAGTGTGAAAGATGTTGGCCATTTGTTCCAGTTTACTGCCTAACTGAAATGTGAAAGCCGTATAGGGTTTGGTAGTGTTGTAAAAATTAAGGTCGTCCACATTAAACCGATATACATCGAAAACATGATAACCGAGTGTAGGTCCCACCCTGTCTTCGGGTGTAAAGAGTAAGTTCTGAACAGGGCTGCCTACGTTGCCGAGGTCGCGATACCAGGGTTGTGAAAAAGGCCTTCTCTGAAAAGTATGTATGGAAGTGTCTGGCTTATAAACTATCTCAGAGTTTAATTTTTTGTAATTGATATTAGCTTCCGGATTTTTCCAACTGCTGGTATTGGTTTTATTGGAGCTTGTATCTTTTATTGGGGCTGTAGGTAATGTAGCCTGTGCAAAAACCGGCATATTGCAAGATATGCCTGTCATGAACAGGATGAAAAGATAAATGCTTTTGTAAAACTTCAAAAAATAATGTTTATGGCGTAAAGTTAATTGAATAGACTGAATGAAATCCTCCATCAGTTATCATCGTAGCCCGGATTGGAGATATCATTAACACCGAGGTCCGGTAATTCTACAAAATACCGTTGCTCTATAGCATCAACAGCAGCCTTTCTTTTTAACAATTGCCCTGCTAATATTTTTATGTTCTTAGCTGCTTTGTGAATAATATCATTTTTTATACGAATACTACGCACATTCTGCGCCAATACAAAGAATAAAAGTGCGATAAGACCAAGCATGGTATACATCAATAGCTGGAGTTTCCATACATTCTCTATGCCTATTGTTAGGCGGATATTAGTATCGTACATCATATTGCTGATAAAACTAAAAGCCTTGATGTTGTGTAAGATGATAGCAAAAGCAATGGTACCGATACATAATACATATAGTACCAACTCTAAGAGTACGATCCAGATCTTTTTAGATAAATGAGTAGCAGCGGGGCGGCTGAGAGATTCGGCTACAGGGTCGAATAGTTTTACTTGGTCTGTAATAAATCTTTGCTGTTCTTTAAAATCCCTGAAAAGATCATCTTGCATCCGGGCCTGGGACATGTATATATTATTTTGTACCAAAAGTAAACACTCGTGATTGAAAAGTGTATGTATTTTAATATTGCCCATATTAATGATGATGTTTACGTTTGCCTATTGAAATACTATACCTTTGCACCCGATTTTACTAATGAGTTACGAAAAAGAGATAAGCCGCAGGAGAACGTTCGCCATCATTTCTCACCCCGATGCCGGTAAGACAACGCTTACCGAGAAGTTGCTATTGTTTGGTGGTGCCATACAGGTGGCGGGTGCTGTGAAAAGTAATAAAATTAAGAAACATGCTACCAGCGACTTTATGGAAATAGAGCGCCAGCGTGGTATATCGGTGGCAACATCTGTAATGAGCTTTGAGTACAAGGATGCGCTTATAAACCTGTTGGATACACCAGGCCACAAAGATTTTGCTGAAGATACTTACCGTACGCTTACTGCTGTGGATAGTGTAATATTAGTGATTGACAGTGTGAACGGGGTAGAAGAACAGACAAGGAAACTAATGGAGGTGTGTCGCATGCGTGATACGCCGGTGATCGTTTTTATAAATAAGCTGGACCGTGATGGTAAATATCCCTTTGATTTGTTGGATGAAATAGAGAAGGAACTGAATATTTCATTACACCCGCTTTCGTGGCCTATAAATATGGGCAGGGAGTTTAAGGGTGTTTATAATTTGTACGATAAGAGCCTGCAATTATTTACGCCTAGCCAAAAAGCAACTGAAGATAATACTGTACCCATAACTGATATACATGATGCACTGCTAAGCGAAAAAGTAGGGCAGCGGGATGCCAAACAATTACGTGAAGATGTGGAACTGCTCGAAGGTGTGTATGGCGAACTGGATACAAGTGCTTATTTGCAGGCAAAAGTGGCGCCCGTATTTTTTGGTTCTGCTGTAAATAATTTCGGTGTAAAAGAATTGCTTGACACTTTTATACGCATTGCACCTGAACCGCAGGGACGTGACACTGATAAGCGCCATGTGGAGCCTAATGAAGATAAATTCACCGGTTTTATATTTAAGATTCATGCTAACCTGGACCCGAGACACCGCGACCGCATTGCTTTTTTGCGGGTATGCTCAGGAAAGTTTGGCAGAAATGTATTTTATCATCACACACGGCTGGATAAAGATGTGCGATTCAGTAATCCATATTCTTTCTTGGCGCGGGAAAAAGATGTGATTGAAGAAGCTTACCCCGGCGATGTGATAGGCTTGTTTGATACAGGCAATTTTAAAATAGGAGATACGCTTACACAGGGAGAACAATTGCAGTTCACAGGGATTCCTACATTCTCACCGGAGTTATTTAAGGAGCTGGTGAATAAAGACCCAATGAAAACCAAGCAACTGGAAAAAGGCATTATGCAGCTTACAGACGAAGGAGTTGCACAATTGTTTACACAGCATGGAGGTATACGGAAAATAATAGGTTGTGTTGGTGATCTGCAATTTGAAGTAATACAATATCGCCTGTTACAGGAATACGGAGCTTCGTGTGCATTTGTTCCGCTGGCCTTTTACAAAGCCTGTTGGATAACGGGGGATAAGAAAGCAATAGACGATTTTGTACGGTTCAAGCAAGGAAATGTAATGGAAGATAAAGATGGTAATCTTGTGTACCTGGCACAAAGTGAATGGTTCTTAAATACAGAACGCAAAAATAATCCCGGAATAGAATTTCACTTTACTTCTGAATTCAAGACTGCGATGGAAAAATAGTAAGCAGGAAGTTAGATCAACTGACGCTCGTGTTTATCACCGTGATGGCGGTTGGAGCGATGGCGTCCATTGTGACTATGGTGTTTGTGTTTTAGTCTGCCCCTTTGTTTACGCATCTGCTTATAATCTTCTTTATATCCATCCTGAAAGGCCAGCTTGTATAAATGAATAAATGGTTGTTTAAGCATTAATGAAAGTAAAGCAAATGCGATAGCAGTTGGAATTATTGTATACCAACCGGTGTTAATATTGAAAAATAGGAATATCTCTGTAGCCAGTAAAAATGAGAGTATAAATAATATTGCCTGTTTTAAAAATATCATAATAAGCTATCGTTTTTTCGTGATCTAATAAGCCAATATAGTGCTCCAAAGAAGCGTGCTATCGCCGTGAAGAATTTTTTCATGGGGTTTTGATGATGTTCTAAGGTTAATACTATATCCATGACGGGCAAAAGTATTAAAATGTTAGAGCGGTAATAATTAAAATGTTTTAAGCTCCCCATATAAATATGGGGACTTTAGAAAAAAGATTTTGCCGGTAAGATGTAATCAATTCAGGGTCACATAGTTAATAATATCGGGGTTGGGACCCTTGGGAACGCAAATTACCTACTCATGTTCTCTTAAATGCTTGTCAACCTTAGATAAAGGCATATAGAAGAAAGGGAGCAAGTGTATAATGTAAGGTTGATTTTTGGAGAAATGTAACTTAACAAGACGCTTACAATGTAAAAGAATATTCCCGTTAAAATGTGACGTTTGTTTTGCTGTTTAATTCAACATCTATCTTTATTTTAATCAAATTACCAATTCACTGTGCATACCGTCAGTGAATATTTAATACGATATCTGAAGTAATAACTTTGATGCGATAAATAATAACGGAAGATTGTTCGTGTTAAACATTAAGAACGTGCAGAATTATATAAGAGATTTGCAATAATAATTATTTTATATACTTTTGATTTATAGAATAATATTAGACTATATGATGAACATTAGCTTAACAGATGAATTTAAACTTGCGTATCAATTCGCCAGAGAGACCAACCTGAACATTTTTCTAACAGGTAAAGCAGGAACAGGAAAAACTACTTTCCTAAAATATCTTAAAGAAAATTCATTTAAAAATATGATTGTAGCATCACCTACGGGTGTTGCAGCTATAAATGCAGGAGGAATGACACTACACTCGCTGTTTCAATTACCACTTGTTCCGTTCGTTCCGTCAAAAGAGAATCATTCTGAAATGGTGAACACACATTCATTATTATCAAAGATCCGTTATAATAATGAAAAGCTTAACCTGCTGCGAAATCTTGAGTTATTGATAATTGATGAGATAAGCATGGTGGCTGCATACACTATAGATGCTATAGATACCATATTGAAGAGTGTGCGAAGAAAACATTATTTACCATTTGGTGGCGTGCAGGTGCTTTTTATTGGTGACCTGCATCAATTGCCTCCGGTTGTAAAACCCCAGGAATGGAATATTTTGAAGGAATATTATGCCACACCTTTTTTCTTTGATAGTAAAGTATTGAAAGAACATATTCCCGTAATGATAGAACTTAAACAAATATTCAGACAGGGTGATAGTGCTTTTATAGAATTATTGAATGATATCAGGCATAATCATCTTACACCTGAGACGCTGGCTTTATTGAACCAGAGATTAGACAGAAATTTCGACTCGGATAATAATACCGGCTATATCACTCTTACTACACATAATTACCAAAGTGACGAGATGAATAACAGAAAATTGTACAAACTTTCTCCGATGTCTCATTTTTACGAGGCGGAAATAACAGGAAATTTTCCTGAAAATATGTATCCTACTGCTGTGAAAATGGAATTGAAAGAAGGCGCTCAAGTGATGTTCCTGAAAAACGATAACATTGAAAAGAAATATTTTAATGGTAAAATAGGAACTATAACAGCATTGACAAATGATACAGTAAAAGTGACATGCAGTGGCGAGGCATATGAAATTGAAGTAAAGAAAGAGAGTTGGGAAAATATTGAGTATGAAACAGATAAGAATAACGGGGAAGTAAAGATGAATGTGATTGGGAGTTTTAGTCAGTATCCTTTAAGACTTGCATGGGCCGTGACCATACATAAAAGCCAGGGGTTAACCTTTGATAAACTGGTAGTAGATGCTGAAAGGGCCTTTGCTACCGGTCAGGTGTATGTGGCACTGAGCAGATGCACCAGCCTGGAAGGATTAGTTCTGACTTCGCCGATTAATCATCAATTTTTAGGAACTTATGAAGCATTACGTGAATGGCAGGAAATGAATTATCATGAAAAGAAACTTCCCAAGGTTTTTGCAGAATCGCGTAAGAAAAATATTCGCAGGATATTGCTACATATTTTTACATGGACTGACTGGGAGGAAGAATTGCAAACTCTAGATAAGCTGTTACACGATGATGTAGCCTTAAGCAGTGATATTACATCGTGGATGAATACGCTTATTGATAGTGTAAAGACATTGTCGGCAGTTGCTGAGAAATTTAAAAAACAAATAACTGATATTATTGTTTCTACTGACAGTGATGATATAGAACAAAATGAATTATTGCAAAAAAGGATAAAAGAAGCCGCACAATATTTTAGTAACGAAATACAAAAATGGAGACTGTTGTTAGCGGATCACCCAATAGTAAAGGATACAAGGAAAGCTGCTGTTGCAATAGATGGCATAATAAATGATATTAATATGCTTGTTCATGATATTTTGTTTCAACTGGAAATATGCAAGAACGGTTTTTCGCTGAATGAATATGTACAACGGAGACATCAGAAGGCAAAGTGCGAACCTATACGCAGTGTTTATCCACAAAACAAAATTAAGGGCAGCGATCAAGAAGAAACGGCACATAAAGAATTGTATTATAGGCTAAGTGCACTTAGAAATAGTATTGCTCAAAAACAGCAGATGCGATTTTATCTTGTCTTTAATAATGCCGCTATTAAAAACGTTTGCCTGAGTTTGCCTTGTACAATAGAAGACCTCGAACATGTAAAAGGGTTTAGGAAAGCAAAAATTGAAAAATACGGAGAAGAAATAATAAAAATTGTTCATGGTTATTGCAAGGAAAAAAATATCACACCAGAACCTGTACAGTTACAACCTGTTAAAGTAAAAAGCCCATTACCATTGATGAAACGATACGCATATTTAAGCAAGGTAAAACAATAGAAGAGATAGCAGGTGAGCGACAACTTGCTGTAAGTACAATAGAAGGACATATAGCAGATGCTATACGAAAAGGTAAGGCCAATATTGAACAGTTTATGACAATTGAAGAGCGGGAGAAGGTAGTGGCTTATTTTCCTGAAAATATTGATAATGTTCAGCTTGTTTCGATAAAAGAGTCATTACCTGATGTGTCTTATGGAAAGCTGAAAATGGTACTTGGCTGGTTGCAAAAAAGGGATACAAATATTAGCCAACAATTATAGATATTTGCCTTTCTAATTTTAAGGATGAATATTAAGAAATTACTCATTGCCAACAGGGGAGAGATAGCTATACGTATATCGCGGGCGGCAACAGAATTGAATATACCTACTGTTGCGATCTATACATACGAGGACAGGTATTCGCTGCACAGATACAAGGCTGATGAGGCCTACCAGGTAGGGGCAGATAATGATCCGTTAAAACCTTATTTAGATATAGAGGCTATTATTGCAATTGCCAAGGAAAGTGGGGCAAATGCTATTCATCCGGGTTATGGGTTTCTTTCTGAGAATGCCAATTTTGCGAGGAGATGTGCTGAAAATGATATTCTATTTGTTGGCCCCAGCCCTGAAGCTATGGCTGCACTAGGAGATAAGATGACTGCTAAGGAAGTTGCAAAAAAAGCAGAGATACCTATTATAGAAAGTAATGTTGCACCGCTTACTGACGAGAATATTGCTTTAAAAGAAGCACAGCGAATAGGGTACCCCCTGATGCTGAAAGCTGCAGCAGGTGGCGGTGGACGTGGTATGCGTGTAGTACGTGATGATGAGCAATTAAAAAAATCATTTAATGAAGCGCGCAGCGAGGCTAAGAATGCATTTGGTGACGATACCGTGTTTCTTGAGAAATTTGTTGAACGTCCCAAACATATTGAAGTACAGATAGCGGGTGACAGGCATGGCAATATTGTACATTTATATGAACGCGATTGTTCTGTGCAAAGGCGCTTTCAAAAAGTTGTAGAAGTGGCGCCATCTGTGTCATTGAAAAAAGCGACACTGGAAAAATTGTATAGCTATGCTACGAATATTGCAAAGGCTGTAAACTATAATAACCTAGGGACGGTTGAATTTTTGGTGGATGGAAATGAACATATCTATTTTATAGAAGTAAATCCGCGTATACAGGTAGAACATACTGTTACAGAAATGATAACAGGTATAGACCTGATAAAAACCCAACTATACATCACGTCAGGCTATAAACTTTCTGATAAAGAAATAGGGCTGAGTGACCAAAATGCAATACCGAAAAACGGGTTTGCCATACAATGCCGTATTACTACAGAAGACCCTGCCAATGGCTTTAAGCCTGATTATGGCACATTAATGACCTATAGAAATGCAGCGGGTTTTGGGGTGCGGCTGGATGAGGGAAGTACTTATCCGGGTATGAAGATTAGCCCATTTTTTGATTCGATGCTGGTGAAAGTGAGCACTTCGGGAAATACTTTGCAGGATGCGGCACAAAAGATGAATCGTGCTTTGCGGGAGTTTCGTATTCGTGGTGTAAAGAATAATATTCAGTTTCTTGAGAACCTGATAACGAATGAAGGATTTCTTTCAGGGAGTGCAACAGTAAATTTTATACAGGAACACCCTGAGTTGTTTATATTTTCTACACGTCTTGACAGGGGTACAAAAATGCTGATTTTTTTAGCAGATGTGACCGTGAATGGCAATCCCGATGTGAGTGTGAAACACGCTGACAAGAAGTTTGAGAAGCCGGTTGTTCCTTCTTGTGATAGTTCTGGACAATATCACAAAGGGACAAAAGACCTGCTAAATGAGTTGGGTCCTGATAAATTTTGTGAGTGGTTAAAAAAAGAAAAGCAGATACATTATACAGACACCACTTTCAGAGATGCGCACCAGTCTTTACTGGCAACAAGAATGCGCACTTATGATATGCTGAAAGTAGCAAAGAGTTTTGCTATGAACCATCCTCAAACATTTAGTATGGAGGTGTGGGGTGGCGCTACTTTTGATGTTTGCATACGCTTTTTAAAAGAAGATCCATGGAGACGGTTAGAGGCTTTGAGAAAAGCCATACCTAATATTTTGCTGCAAATGCTGATACGCGGTTGTAATGGAGTAGGGTATGCGGCATACCCGGATAATCTTATTGAAAAGTTTGTAGAAAAATCGTGGGAGAAGGGAGTAGATATATTCCGAATATTCGATTCGCTGAACTGGATGCCGAATATTGCTCCGTGTATTGAGATGGTACGCAATAGAACAAAAGGTATTGCAGAAGGGGCGCTTTGTTATACCGGAGATATACTTGATCCTAAAAGGACGAAATATACACTTGAGTATTATTTAAGACTTGCTAAAGATCTTGAAAATGCAGGAGCGCATATACTAGGTATAAAGGATATGTCAGGCTTATTAAAGCCATATGCTGCAAAGGTATTAGTGGAAGCACTGAAAGATACCGTTAAAATACCGGTTCATTTGCATACCCATGATACATCATCCTTGCAGCCAGCTACTTACTTGATGGCGATAGACGCAGGTATAGATGTTGTGGATTGCGCATTGGGTTCCTTATCAGGGTTGACATCACAACCAAACTTTAATGCAATAGTGGAGATGATGAAGTTTCATGAGCGGGAAAATAAATACGATATTAAATCACTCAATCAATTCTCTAATTATTGGGAAGCAGTACGCGAATATTATTACCCTTTTGAATCGGGCTTAAAAGCAAGCACTGCGGAGGTGTTTCAGAATGAAATACCTGGTGGTCAATATTCTAATTTAAAACCACAGGCTATTGCATTAGGCCTTGGTGATAAGTTTGAAGAGATAAAAGAAACTTATACTGCTGTAAATGAGATGTTTGGTGATATTGTGAAAGTTACACCCAGCTCGAAAGTTGTGGGGGATATGGCTCAATTTATGGTAGCAAATAATTTGAGTAAAGAAGATGTGTTTCATAAAGGAGCTACCATTTCGTTTCCTGAATCTGTACAGCAATTCTTTATGGGTGACATTGGGCAGCCGGAAGGTGGCTTTCCTGAGGAGTTGCAACGCATTATATTAAAAGATAAAAAACCATTTACTGACAGGCCCAATAAGCACTTACCTGCCATAGATTTTGATAAAGAGCTGGAGGCTTTTAAAGAACAATATGGGTCGGACCTAGGTATTTGTGATTTTCTTTCTTATAAGTTTTACCCTAAAGTATTTGAAGAAGGGTTGAAGTTCTGGAGAGAATATGGTGATATATCTGTTGTGCCAACGCCTTTATTTCTGTATGGAATGGAAATGGGGCAGGATATAACCATTGAAATATCGAAAGGGAAAACGTTGTTGATACGATTGCTGAGTATTGGTCCGGTAGATGATAATGGGAAACGAATTGTTTTCTTTAAGCTGAACGGCCAGACCCGAAATGTTGAAGTGCATGACAAATCGGTAAAAGTGCATAAGGTTGAGAATAAAAAGGTGGAAAAAAATAATGAGCAGCAAATTGGAGCGCCTTTGCAGGGGATGTTGTCCAAACTTCTTGTGAAAAAAGATGAAAAAGTGAAAAAGAATCAACCGCTTTTTGTGATCGAAGCCATGAAAATGGAAACCGTTATTACTGCACCATTTGATGGAGGTATAAAGCATATAGAACTGCCAGCCGGTATTTTAGTGAATACGAATGACCTGGTGATAGAAATAGCTTAAATATTAGCTGCTGACCATTGCTCTGTTATATCATTAATAACATTTTTATTGCCAGTCAATTCAGCAAGCCTGCCAATGACACGCTCTACCAGGGCATCCGGGCAAGAAGCGCCGGAAGTTATCATTATCCTTAACGGGCGATTTAAAGGTAGATAGTTGATCGTTTCTTTTTCTGTATGTGTATGTAAATCGAAGTGACGGATACTATCTTCTGAAATAAGACAATGCTCATCTTTTATAAAAAAGGTTTGTAGTTTTTCTTCACATAGCTCTACCAGGTGAGAGGTGTTTGAGCTATTGTAACCGCCAATGACCAATGCCATATCCGCTTTTCCCTGTAGCATACCTTGCACAGCGCTTTGGTTATCCATTGTTGCATAGCATAGTGTATCGCGGGTGTCAGCAAAACGGTCAGTGGCATTAGCAGGTTTGTAATGATCTATCATTACATTTTTTAAATAATCAGCAATGGCTTGTGTTTCGCTTGCAAGCATAGTGGTTTGATTGACAACACCAATACGTTGTAAGTCTTTAGCTACATTAAAGCCATGTGAATATTGGCCTTTAAAATCTTCATAGAATTTTTCAGCAGGGAGTGTATTTGTTATGTATTTAGCCAACAATTGCGTTTGTTCCATGCCCTTCACTATAACAGTTGGTGTATGTGCTTTACTGTGTGAGAATGTAGCACGTGTTTCTTCGTGGTTGGGTTTGCCATGTACTACAATGGTATATCCGTCATTGCCAATTTTCTCTGCTTTGTTCCAAACACGTTCAACGAAAGGACAGGTGGTTTCGTAATGTGTTGGTTCTATTCTTTTGCTGCGAAGTTTCTGTTCTAATTCGAGTGTAGTACCAAAGGCGGGTATAATGACAATATCATCACTATTCAGTTCGTCCCAGTTCATGAGCATATTGCCGCTTGTATCCATGATGAATTGAACCCCTAAAGATTGGAGGTCTGCATTAACGCCGGGGTTGTGAATCATTTCGCTTAAAAGAAACACCCGTTTACCCGGATTCTCAGCTACTGCGCGGAATGCTATTTCTATAGCGTTCTCCACACCATAGCAAAAACCAAAATGACGAGCAAGGATAATATGTAAAGAACCCAACTCCAATATAGAAGGATTAAAGTCCTTTTTCATTTTATCATCTGTCTTGCGTTTTTGCTTTATGGCCGTTACCAGCGGGCTGCGGTAGTGAACGGGAACCTCAAAAGATTTCATCTATAGGGCAAAGTTACGGAAACTGTAATTTTACCCATATTCGGCATGAGTATTGCGCTCAAAATTGTGTTAAACATGAAAAAAGAAGCAAATCTTTATATTGTATTAACGAATAAATCAGAAAATTGCCCTTGATAGTCATATTTCATGCGTTATAAAAGAAAACTGATCGTACTTGCTATTGTCATCATTTTGCTGACTGCCGTGGAATTTGCTTTTCCTAATAACCCTAATATGATGCGTTTTTATACCCGGTTCATATTCAGGCCCTACCAGTCATTAAGAAATATATTGTTTGGGTACATACCATTTAGTGTTGGGGATTTATTGTATTGTTTTGGAGTATTGCTAATCATTGTTCTCATTATGAGGTGGGTGTATTTGTTAATTCGGATCAGAAATAGAAAAGAGCAATTAGCGAGTTCTTTTATACATACACTGATAGCAATGGGCATATTTTATATTTTATTCATTATAGGATGGGGTGCCAATTATTATAAACCATCGCTCAGTAAGTATTGGGAGATTGCAGATACTACTATAAGGAATGATTCTATGTTGATTGATTTTGACAAAGAACTTGTAAATAGGTTAAATGTGTATGCTCCGCATTATCATAATTATAGCTTTAAGCAAGTGAATAAACTTTCGGAGCAGTACTATAAAAAATATACTGATTGTAATTCTAAACTGAGCGGCTTAAAAGTTAAGCCCTCCGTATTCAATTATTTAATGTTCCATTTAGGAATACAGGGTTATTATAATCCTTTTACGGGTGAGGCACAAGTAAATAAATTTCAACCAGCTTTTATGATGCCATTTGTAATTTGCCATGAGATGGCCCACCAGGCGGGTGTAGCTAATGAGGGCGATGCTAACCTGATGGCTTATGTAATTGGTACAAGCTGCTCCGATACCAGTTTTAAATACTCATCTTGCCTGAATTTGTGGCTATACGTGCAGTCAAGATTAAGATTTAAAGACTCTGTTGTTGCCAGGAATATTAAGCTCCAGCTGAACGGGCTCACCCGTGCACATTTAGATACATTAAGAACTATCAGGCAGAAATACTTGGGTGTTTTAAGTGAATACAGCAGCCGCCTATATGATGAGTACTTGCGCTTACATAGCCAAAAGGGGGGAATACATAGTTATGGGAATGTGATTGCAACGGCGTGGTTGTGGGAGCAAAAGAGACAGTTTCAGCAAGACACTATTATACATATTCCTTAGCCTTTATACTCTCCCCATACTGATCGGAGTGTATCTGATATTTCTCCTAGAGTGCACAAATTTTCTACAGCTTCAATAATCGCAGGCATCATGTTTTCTGTTGTTGCAGACTTAGCTTTAATATTTTCAAGACAAAGTTTTGCTTTTGCGTTATCTCGTTTTGCACGTAATATCTTTAACTTTTCTGATTGCACCTGGCGTATAGAATCATCTATTTTCAATAATTGTGTTTCATCTGCTTCCTTTGTAATGAATTTGTTTACGCCAACGATGATTTTTTCATTGCTCTCAATGGCTTTGTTATAAGCGTATGATGAACGTGCTATCTCATTTTGTATAAAATGCTGCTCAATGGCGCTTACTGCTCCGCCCATTACGTCTATTTTTTCAATCAATTTCCATGCAGCGGTTTCTACTTGGTTAGTAAGAGTTTCTACATAAAAAGAACCGGCTAAAGGATCTACAGTTTCTATAACACCGCTTTCGTAAGCAATGATCTGCTGTGTGCGTAGTGCTATTGTAGCAGCGTCTTCTGTTGGTAAAGACAATGCTTCGTCAAAACCATTCGTATGTAAAGACTGCGTGCCACCCAATACCGCGCTTAATGCCTGAACTGAAACCCGGACAATATTGTTTTTGGGCTGTTGAGCTGTTAAAGTGCTGCCACCTGTTTGAGTATGGAAGCGCAGCATCTGCGCTTTTGGATCTGTAGCACCTAAGGATTTTGTGATATTTGCCCACATGCGACGCGCTGCCCTGAACTTTGCTACTTCTTCGAACAAGTTGTTGTGCGCATTGAAGAAGAAGGATAAACGTTGTGCAAATACATTAATATCGAGCCCCTTTTCTATAGCAGCTTTTAAATATGCTTTCCCATTTGCTAATGTAAAAGCTAATTCCTGTACAGCAGTAGAGCCTGCTTCGCGGATATGATAACCTGAGATGGAAATAGTATTCCATTTTGGAACTTCTTTACTGCAGTATTCAAATATGTCAGTTATCAGGCGCATGGAGGGTGCAGGAGGATAGATATAGGTGCCGCGAGCAGCGTATTCTTTTAGTATGTCGTTTTGAACGGTACCTGATATTTTACTGATGTCTGCTCCCTGTTTTTTTGCAAGCGCAATATATAATGACAGTAAAATAAAGGCAGTTGCATTAATGGTCATAGATGTAGATACGGTTTGAAGGTTGATACCTTTAAACAGTATTTCCATGTCTTCCAGAGAATCAATAGCAACACCAACTTTGCCTACTTCTCCTTCTGCCATCGCATGATCTGAATCGTAGCCAATTTGAGTAGGTAGATCGAATGCGACAGATAAACCACTTACACCCTGACTAAGTAAATAATGATACCTTTTATTCGATTCTTCTGCTGTACTGAAACCGGCATATTGTCGCATCGTCCACAATTTGTCACGATACATGGTTTTATGAACACCACGGGTAAATGGAAATTGGCCGGGGAGTTCATCCATTTTTACTGGTTCGCAATACACAGGTTGTATTTCTATGCCGGAATCGGTCTTAATAGTCATTAGTAGTTTGCGATTAGTAGTTAGTGTAATCTAGCTTTTGTTGATGGCTCCGTATGAAAGTACCACTTTTGCCTCTTCGTTGATGATACGTAATGCCATTTCGGTCGGCAACTCTCCGTCAACAGTCAATAAATAGTCGACAATTTTTTTATGTAATTCTTTTGCTGAAGCTTCTTGTGGTAATTGCTGTGCCATATTATTGATCATATTCATCTGCTGTTCTTTGATTCCACGCACGGCATTCCATACATCTTTTGATACGTATATCTGTTGGGCGAGGTTATGTTCAAATTCTGTTCTAATAGTGATCAATAATAATTGGTGGAATTCACCAACAGAAATGCCCGATTGATATACCCTTGTTAATAATTGGCGTGGGTCGAGACGCTCTACAAAGAGGGCTAAGCGTTCATATGCCTGTAAGCGTAAACGTATAGTTGTGTCTTGTGTATCCTTCATAAGTTCGAGCTGTGTTCTCTGTACATCTGACAATACAAAGCGTCTTACTATTATCGTACAAGCAATTAACACAACAATTGCAGGTATTGTATATTTTAATATCTCTAATGTTGTTTCCATAGGGTAAAGTTAATAAATGAGTTGCCCCCTCCCAACCTTGAGAAAAACATTGGGGAAACATTCCCCATAATATTGGGGATTGGCGAGAAAGTATGGAAATACTTTTTGGTTGCTAATTCTTTGGATTGTATGATAATCATGGGATATTGTATGATAATCATGGGATATTGTTAGTAGTTATTTGTAAATACAAGCTTTTTGATGTCTGGCATGATTTTTTAAGAATATTGGCATACATGTAAGCCATTTCATTATAAGACATACTATATACAAGATGGGGGTCTGGTAAATAGGGCATGGGGCCGGGGTATACCGGCCCTTTGCATTTTTATATATAATGGTGAGAGTTTTTGTACTAGCAGTATTTTGTATGCAAACAATGCGTTATATGAAAAATATTTAAAACAAATTTGATCCCTAACCAGGCATATTTCTTTGTTAATATTTCCAAAATGGAAGGTGGTGGCAAAGATTTTCTTCTACTTAATTAAATCTTAGGTTATGTTATCAGAAAGAAATGGAGACGCGAAAAAGCAAGGGCCAACACCCATGATGAACACACTAACAAGTTGTGTGAATAAAGTGGTGAAGGATGGATACATTGACAGTTTTAAAGTAGGAACCGAAGGCCTTTTTTCCTATAAAACTGAGAAATTCTACAGCCCTGACCAGGTAAAGGTGATCAATTTTTACCGATTTGAAGGGCAGTCAGACCCGGCAGATAATTCCATACTGTATGTAATAGAAACGACAGATGGCTTAAAAGGCACACTTATAGATGCATATGGTCCATATTCAGATGCAAAAGTGACCGCATTTATGAATGCAGTTGAGGACATCAACAAAAAAACTGAAAAGAGAGGTGGGCCGCAAGCTTAGTGTTCATTGAGCGTTATTCTTCTACTGGGAAGAATAATTTAAAAGTTGCTCCTGTTTTAGGGTGACCAGTAGCTTCCATAAAACCGTTGTGGTTTGCCATAACCCGTTGACACATGCTAAGGCCAATACCTTTCCCATGATATTCTGAATGCTGGTTATGCAATCTCTGGAACATCTGGAATAATTTGTGTGAGAATTTATTATCGAAACCAATGCCGTTGTCGGTAATATCTATCCGATAATATTTTTTACGGGCATGTTTTGAAGGTGTTTCAAACATACTATTGGTTGCAATTGTTTCTGCAGAGATATTTATTATCGGTGCCACTCCTTCCCTTGTGAATTTCAGGGCATTATCCAAAAGTGCCTTAAATAATATTCTTATTTGTCCCGGATGGCCATTTATAACTGGCATGTTATGAAAAGTAATAGATGCTTTCTTTTCTTCTATTTTTTCATCCAGGTCTGCGATAGTTTGCTTTAGAACCATGTTAATATCTACTTGTTCTTTTTGATGTTGCTGATTGCTAAGACTGGTTACATTTGCAAGATCTTCTATTAGTTCCTGCATACGGGTAGCCGCGTGGCTTATACGTTCCATTGTATGCTTACTATCCTCATCAATATCTTCATTTTTCAACCAAACCAGCCTGTTTGTAAATACCTGTATTTTCCTGAGTGGTTCCTGCAGATCATGAGATGCAGCATATGCAATTTGTTCCAGTTCTGCATGAGAATGTTTTAGGTCAAAAACCTTGGCCTGTAATTCTTCCTGGTAAGCGATACGTTTTCTGAATTCTTTAATGATCAGTATAAACGAGCAAATTGTAATAATAAAGAAAGCGGCCAATATAAATTTTAAGCTTGTAGAAGTAAGTCTTTGATAGAAATCTTTATTTTTTTGCCGTTCAGCTATTAGTATAGCTTCGTTATTCTGCATGACCCGTATGGTGGATATGCAGTCCTGTGCAGCTTTTTTACCCAAATTATAATAATGTGAAATCTCGCTGCTGTGTGTGGTGTCGAGATATGCGAAATTATCTCCTACGTAATTAAGTCGTAATGCCAGAGAACTTCTTATAAGTATAACATTTTGTTTTTCAGTTTCATTATCAGTTGTTAGGTTTTTTAAGCTATCAATTATGGGCGGTATCCTATCAATATCAGCAGAAAGTTGTCTTTGATAAGAGGTGTCTTTTGTTATCATATACCCACGCTCTATCCTGTCTATATCTTTTATTATTAATTCAGACGCATATAATTGTTGTATTACTTTATTTGAATGGTCTAACCAATAGGAATAATTAGTGAGGGAGGTGAACCTGTCTATAGAATAAAAAGATAACACGCCCATAAGTATTATTGAAACAGAAAGCGCTGCTATTATAATTCTAAAGTTTTTCCTCATAGAGCAGACGCTTTTTTTTGTTTTTGTAGAACATATTCCTCAATGAAAATTGATTGTATAGGTGTATGGGATTCTTTTTAAAGTTAGATAAAATATGTGTTCTTAATAGCATTATGATTATCAATTCCGTACTATTAAGGATAAAAAAAATATAATATTAACTGAAATTGGCTTTAAGGTTGTTTTATTAATATCTGAACAAGAAGACTGATATATGATTTCACAGCAGCAAGTACAGAAACAGCAGTTAAAAATTCTGCCACAACAAATTCAATTGCTCAATTTATTTTTCTTAAACACAATTGAACTTGAACAAAGGATAAGGACCGAACTGGAAGAGAATCCTTTCCTTGACCAGGAAGCAGCTACCGAAGATGACCAGCAGGAAAAAACGACCGAGAAAGCCGAAGTAAAAGATTTTCAGGATTGGGATGAATATGCATATGACGATATACCAAATTATAAAGAAGAATACTGCAACTATTTTGATTCCGCTCAGGCACCTGATATGCCAATAAGTAATACCGTACATTTTAAAGACGCTGCCAAGCAACAACTAAGAATGATGGATATTGAGAAAGATAGGATCGTTTTTATTGAAGATGTAATAGATATGCTAAGTGACAAAGGAATGATGGACAGGCCCCTTGAAGATGTAGCAGACGATCTCTCATTTCAATACCACACCATTGTAGATGTAGAACAGGTTAAAGAAGCTCTTTGGGTAATACAAACATTAGAGCCAATAGGGTTAGGTGCATGTAGTGTACAAGAATGTATATTGTTGCAGCTGAAAAGCATGAATAATAAACGGCCGGATGTGAAATGCGCTGTAAAACTGATAGCAGAGCACTATAATGATCTTATTCATCGCCAATTTGAAAAACTGCACCATGTTCTACATGTAGATGAAGAAGAATTTAGAGTAGTTCTGAACCTGGTAGGTACTTTAAAATTTCACCCTGTAACTGAGGATAATAATGAGAACACCGCAAAACAAACCATTATTCCGGATTTCATTATCACGAAATCCGGTGATGAAATACAAGTGAATCTCTTATCGAGCAAAGCGTCATCTGTGTTTGTTAATCAAACATTGTATGACCAGTTAAATAGCCAGATAAGCAACAAGGACAGATCAGCCAGCCAATATGTAAAGAGTAAATTGCAATCTGCGCAATGGTTCGTAAATGCTGTAAAACAGAGAGAAGATACAATGATGCGTATAATGAATAGCATTGTGCAAATACAAAAGGATTATTTTGAAGAAGGAGATATTCGATTACTAAAACCAATGGTTCTTAGAAATGTGTCTGACATTACAGGTTTAGATATATCCACTGTATCAAGAATTACCAGTAATAAATATGCAGATACTCATTTCGGCATTGTATATTTAAAAGATCTGTTCAGTGAAGGCATTGCAGATCAAAAAGGTGAAGTTATCAGTAATAAAGTAATACAATCAGTGATAGGTGAGGCGATTGCAAATGAAAACAAACATCATCCATACACTGATCAGCAGCTGGTTCATATTCTTACATCTAAAGGTTATAATATTGCCAGGCGGACAGTTGCTAAATATAGGGAGCATATGCATATACCTATTGCGCAGGTAAGGGCGGTATGGGCATAGCATAATATTGCTTAAATTTGAAAGGGAGAGCAATATTCAACATAAACGAATAATGTATATGATATTATGAGTAAAATATTAGTTATAGACGATGATAACGATATGTGCTTGTTACTCAACAGGTTTTTGAGTCGTCATGGTTATGAAGTGATAGCATTAAACACCGGGAAGGCAGCAATAGATTGGATGAAAAAAAATGTTCCTAACCTGGTTTTATGCGATTTCAGGTTGGAAGATACCACCGGCGCAGAGTTGCTGCAACGTGTGAATGAGATGCACCCAGAGGCACCTGTTATTATTATAACAGGCTACAGTGATGTAAAAGATGCTGTTGAAGTAATGAAAATGGGAGCATATGATTATGTGACTAAGCCATTGTTCCCCGATGAGATATTACTTACTATAAAAAAAGCATTAAGCGAAGATAGTTCAGCAAATTTCGCTCATCATCCTAGTACTCAGACAAATAATAATGGCTTTGCAAGTAGGCCCAAAGTAAAACAAAATGGTAATGAACAATATATAGTTGGGGAAAGTCCTGAGTATACCAATATTATGAAGCAGGTAGAGTTAGTGGCACCAACCAATTATAGTGTGATCATATATGGTGAAAGCGGTTGTGGTAAAGAGGCAATAGCTCAGCAAATACATCAAAAAAGTAAACGCGCCGGTAAGCCATTTGTAGCAATAGATTGCGGGGCTTTGTCAAAAGAACTTGCAGGTAGTGAGTTGTTCGGACATGAAAAAGGCTCTTTTACAGGGGCTATGAACCAAAAAACAGGAAGTTTTGAAATAGCAAATGAGGGCACGATTTTCCTTGATGAAATTGCAAACCTCTCTTACGATATACAAATATCATTATTGCGTGTTGTGCAGGAAAGAAAAATGCGCCGCGTAGGCGGAACAAAGGACATAGAATTGGATGTGCGAATTATTATAGCCAGCAATGAAAAGCTTTGGGATGCTGCAAGAACAGGTAAATTCAGAGAAGACTTGTACCATCGTTTTAATGAATTTAGCATTGAAGTGCCTCCATTGCGTGAACGCAAACAAGATGTTTTACTTTTTGCCATGCATTTTTTAAATCAGACAAATGAAGAACTTGGCAAGAATGTAAAAGGGTTTTCGAAAGATGTGCAGGACATTTTGTTGAATTATGTATGGTATGGAAACCTGAGAGAACTGAGGAATGTAGTGAAACGAGCTACATTACTTACAGATACACCATTGATCGAGGTAAAATCATTACCATTTGAGATCACTAATTTTCACAAACTACAGTTTGAGAGCCCGGTAAATAAAAATGAACAGGGGTCGAATGCTGCAACTAAACAGGCAGTTAGTAACTCTTTTGAGAATAAACTAAAAACAGCCAACCTGGATGCAGAATATGAAGTGATATTGGATGCGCTAAAACAGTCTAATTTCAATAAAAGTAAAGCTGCTAAACTTTTGAATATTGATAGGAAAACCCTGTATAATAAAATGAAGCAGTTTAAAGAATTTAATATTGAATGAAAAATGGGAAAAGCTGTTGAGAGAAAAGTTAGCATCAACTCATCGAAGAATATAAACATGGATATCCGTGATGGACATGCGAACGAAAATAGTGAGGCGGATCTACTTTACAGCTATGCAGAAAATCTATTGTCGTTTGGTGTATATCAATATAATATAGTTAGTGGTCATATACAATGGTCTGATGGTGTATATAATATATTAGGCCAAACTAAAAAAAATGAACCACTGAGCTACCAATCATTTACGTCAATTATTTCCGGTAAACAAGATGATCAGGAAAGAAACCTAAAAGGTAATATTTCTTCAAGCCTTGAATATAAAGAGGAATTTAAAGTGGCATTTGATTGGAATACTTCTAAAGCTATACAATTATCAGGCAAGCGGGAATATGATGAGAACGGAAATGTATGTAAAGATACCGGCATAATAAGGGATATAACTAAAGAGAAAGAAAATGAAGTAGTTACCGGAAATGCCATGAATGAATTACTAAGGTCGAATACTGAACTGGAAAGTTTTGCATATATAGCATCACACGATTTGCAGGAACCAGTAAGGAAAATAAGAACGTTTGCAGATAGATTAAAGCTGAAATTAGCCGATACTCTGGGTGAAGAAGAAAGAATGTATATGGACCGTATTATAGCCTCTACCGGAAATATGCGTTTACTTATTGATGACCTTTTAGATTATTCAAGAACAACAAAGAACAATGAGCCATTTGAAATGGTGAACCTGAATTTTGTATTACAGCAGGTTAAGAGCGATCTTGAATTATTAATAGATGAAACAAAAACAATAATTTACAATGATAAGCTTCCGGATGTATTTGCATCCTTTAGCCAAATGAAACAATTGTTTAGCAATATATTAGGCAATTCTATAAAATTCAGAAAAAATAACAATACTGTTTATGTTAGAATAACATCTTCAGTTCTTTCAGAACAGGAAAAAGAGAAGTATAAATTAAATACCGGAATACGCTATTATAAAATAGATATAGAAGATAATGGTATTGGATTTGAACAGGAATATGCTCAACTTGTATTCCAGGCATTTCAGCGTTTAAATGGGAAGTCCGAATATCCAGGATCGGGTATTGGACTAGCCATTTGCAAGAAAATAACAGAGCATCACCATGGCGTTATCTTTGCGGAAAGCCTACCGGGCAAAGGGACTCATATTTTTGTTATACTACCAGGTCAAAATTTTTGAAAATGTCCGCTCATAAACATACAGAACGAATACTAATAGTAGATGATGATTATGATGACTTTATTATCACCGGTGAGTATATAAAACATATACCTGGTGCTTCCTACAAAATAGACTGGTGTAATCAATACAATGAAGCATTACTGCATGTTATGGCAGGTGATTATCAATTATACTTAGTGGATTACCGGATGGGTGTAAAATCCGGAGTGGATTTTCTAAAAGACGCTCAAAAATATAACTGTGAAGAACCTATTATACTATTAACGGGAAAGGGAAATTATGCAGTAGATCTTGAAGCAATGCAATTAGGGGCTGTTGATTACCTGATAAAAACAGATCTGAGTGTTGAGAAAATGGAACGAAGTATTCGTTACGCTTTAGAGCGTACGGCAAGTTTAAAGGCGCTGAAAGCTAATGAACGTAAATATCGCAGTATTTTTGAAAATTCGAAAGACATTGTTTTTCTTACTGATCTTGAGATGAATTTTAAAGATGTTAATAATGCGGTAGAGCCATTACTCGGATATACCAAAGAGGAAATATTAAAACTGAATCTTTCCGATCTAATCGAACAGGCGCAGCACAAGAAATTTTTACAACAATACTTGCCATCTGGAAAGGAATTAAATGATTGGGAAGTAGTATTAAATACAAAAAATCACGAAAAGAAATCCTGTGTATTGACTGCTACACATGAAGGTGGCTATTTACAAGGTATTATACACGATATTACTCATTTGAAAAAAGCTGAAAAAGCTACACTGCAAGCAGAAAAACTAGCAGCAACGGGCAGGTTGGTTCGCACGTTGGCGCATGAAGTGCGCAATCCGCTTAATAATATTACTTTATCTGTAGAGCAGCTTCAGCAGGAACTAAAAGATGAGAATTCTTTACTGTATCTCGATATTGTTTATCGGAACAGTCAGCGTATTAATGGCCTTATATCTGAATTGCTTGACACATCAAAGCCTTCGGAAATAACATTATACGAACATATATTACAAGCGATTTTGGATGATGTAATTGCATCTGCAGTAGATAGGCTAACCCTGAAACGAATAAAGCTACATGTAAGCTACCCTGATGATAGGGTGATAATAAAAGCAGATAGGGAAAAACTGAAAATAGCATTATTGAACCTTGTAATCAATGCAATAGAGGCAATGGAAGAATATAAAGGTGTGTTATCCATATTATTGCATATAGTAAATGAAGAAGCCATATTGAGTATACATGATAATGGTTGTGGTATAAGCGAAGAAAATGTAGCACGCTTATTTGAACCCTTCTACACACAAAAAAGAAATGGTATGGGGCTGGGTCTCGCTTTTACATTAAATATTTTACAATCGCACAAGGCTGGCATAGAAGTTACATCAACTGAAAATAAGGGTACAACATTTATTATAACATTCCCTATTATAAGCACATCTAATGAATAATGAAAATTAGGGCTGATATATATTTTGAACAAATTATTAGTATTGGCATGGTTTTTCATTAAGTTAAAAAAGAATTAAATAACATGAGAGGAATATTATATTTAATTGCAGTGATCCTTGTAATAGGATGGGTATTGGGCTTGTTTGTTTATAGCGCAGGCTGGATCATACACATATTGCTTGTGATGGCAATAATTGCTGTTTTATTGGGTATCATACGCAAAGGAGGCGTTTAGATTCCAGAATTACACTTCTATTTTAATGAGATAATTGTCCAGGTCTGTAAGCTGAATAGGCTTTTCAAGGATATATATTTTCTTATCAGGTGGTGTTTGTGGTAAAGGGGCATTAAATGCACTGATAAGAGCAATGTGAATATTCGGATGATCTTGCATAATTGCAG
>Ga0206886_1043_pt1 | contig 27955 bp, 39 predicted proteins | sample Alteio_BWOrgHeat_92_FD_152952 | JGI IMG/M metagenome (GOLD analysis project Ga0206886, IMG submission 152952) | Enriched cells from forest soil in Barre Woods Harvard Forest LTER site, Petersham, Massachusetts, United States - Alteio_BWOrgHeat_Nextera2 ... | reverse complement strand
GCTGAAGAAGAAGGTAATGAAGAGTGTGGAGTAATAGCGGTTGGCGGTCAGGCGGCAGGATACTTCAAAGCGATATACGGCATTGAGGCAGAGGTTGCAGGAACCATGATTGAATACTGTTCCGTTGCTCATGAAGAGCCGCAAAAACGTCCTGTCGTGCCAGTTCTTCAAACAAACGAACTCGTCAATGCCGTCACTCACGGGATCGGCTTGGTACTGAGCATTGTGGGTGCAATCGTCTTGATCGCCCGCTCGCATTCTCAAGGAGACGCATATCTTGTTGTAGGCTGCACGGTCTTCTCGTCGTCCCTGATTGCCGTGTACGCCGCCTCCACGTTGTCGCACATGCCTTTTGGGCCACGACTGACGGATTTGTTTAGACGCCTGGATCAGGGTTCTATTTACTTGCTGATCGTGGGAACGTGTATGCCGCTTGCCCTCGTCTACCTGCGTACCGGATGGTGGTTCCTATTCTTTGGCTTCATGTGGGCCGTGGCCTTGTGCGGCTTTGCTTCTAAGACGCTGTACTCGCACAGATTGTATGGTGTGGCGATTTGGCTCTATGTTCTACTGGGGTGGATGCCAGTTGTCACGGCACCGTCGCTGATCGGAGTGGTTCCCGCAGCCGTTTTATGGTGGATGTTGGTCGGGGGGCTGTGCTATACGTGCGGGACGCTATTCCTGGCTTACGACCATAGGCATCCCCTTTTCCACGGAGTCTGGCACATGTTCGTCATCGCAGGCAGCACTTGCCACTACCTGACCAACTTTTCCCTTGTGGGTAGTTTACCGTGAAAAGCCCGATCCAACAGGACAATTGGCGGAAACTGCTCTGCCCCAAGTGCCACCAGCTTAAAACCACATGCACTTGCTCAAGCGAGCCACCGACTCCGAGCAAGACCAGCGTGGTTCGCGTGGGCCGAGAGACCAAGCGGAGGCGGGGCAAGGGAGTGACAATCATCTCCGACCTGCCGTTGGACGAGAACGGCATCACGGAGCTTGCCACCAAGTTGAAATCTCGGCTTGGCACGGGTGGAACGGTGAAGGATGGAAAGATCGAAATCCAAGGCGACCATCGGGTGCGGATCATTGCCGAACTTGAGGGCCTGGGGTATCGAGTGAAGCAGGCAGGAGGTTGAGCAGACCATGTACGAGCACAAAAGCAAACCGTTGTTGTCACGCCGGAAGTTCTTTCACCGCATGGCTCGGAGCGTTGCGATTGTGCTCGGGATCATAGCGTTCTCGCTTTTCCTTGGCAGTGCTGGGTATCATTACTTGGATGATCTACCCTGGATCGACGCCTTGCTCAATGCCTCGATGATCCTGGCCGGGATGGGGCCGGTCGATCCGGTGAAATCGACGGCGGCCAAGCTCTTCGCCACATTTTATGCCCTGTACAGCGGGATCGCCTTCCTGACGATTATGGCGGTCTTGGTGGCTCCGCTCCTGCATCGTTTCCTTCACCAGTTCCACGTGGAAGAACAGGATGAAGGCAGGGCTCGGAACAAGGCCGAGTAACTATGGGCACGAAAGGCAAAAAGAAACGACGACGACCGACCGAGGAGGCCAGCTATGCCTGCGATGCTTGTGGCGAGGAGATCGTCATCCCGGTAGACCTATCGGCGGGCGAAAGCCAGGAGTACGTCGAGGATTGTCCGGTCTGCTGCCGACCGAATGTTGTCCATGTGGAGATCGACGAGGGCGGCAAAGTGCGAGTTTGGGCTGAGGCGGAATAGGATGAATCGCTACGAAAAGACTCTCGTACTTCTGCTGCGACTCGACGGGCTTATCATGCTTGCAGCCCTGCTTCCTTCGATGATGCCGTTTACATGGATGAAGGAGATCCATCGCTGCCTGGAGATGGGCGAACTTCCTGATGGGCCGATTATCGGCTATTTGACCCGGTCCCTGTCGATCATGTATGCCATGCACGGAGCATTACTGTTTTTCGTTTCCTGGGATGTTCGCCGCTATTTGCCGGTCGTAAAGTTTCTGGCCGTCCGGACGATTCTGTTTGGCCTCTGGTTGACCGCCCTTGATATTGTCGTCGGAATGCCTATGTTCTGGACTATCTTGGAAGGACCAATCCTCGTCCTTTTGTATGGCGTCGTACTTTGGTTGACAGGCAACCTACGAGATCGACGCAAATGAAAGACCTCCTCCGAATCGCACACTACTCGTTCGGAATAGCGAATGCATGGGATGAACAGGATCAGATCCAACGGCTGCTGCATCAGACATTTGTGCTGGAAATCGGTCAGGACGCAGATTCTGGGACCGGGTGCCTACTCGACAAGTTCCACGACAAGAACACGTATTTTGTGGCTGCACACGGAAATCATGTTTGTGGCGTGGTTGCTCTGCACGACCAGCCACCTTTCTCAGCGACAAGCGATCTGGAATGCAAGGAGCAGATCGAACGACTCGTCCCAGAAATCGTGGAGGCGAGAAGGTTTGCCATTTCTCGTTCGCACAGATCCGGGATTATCTTTGCAGGGCTAACTTGGGTCATTCACCAACATGCGATGCAACAGGGCTATCGCTATGTCCTGATCTCAGGGATTCTTAAACGCCGACGAATGTATGAGAGGATGGGCTTCAGTGCCGTAGGGAGAATCGTGCGTAAAGGAGCGGCGGATTTCATGCCGATGCTTTTGGATCTGTCCGCACTTCCTGAGCAGATCTGCTTGGACCTGGATCGCTGGAAAAGGCGAGTGCTACCATTCGCTGGCGTCCCTTGCCCGAAACTCTGAGGGGAAAGACTAACCTGTTCGAGCGGAGCCTATAACGAGAAACGGATTTGCCTTTTGGAACCAGGGTTGGCGAACCTCCCGACAACACGATTACGATGAAAGCGAGGGGTGAGATGCACTCAGCGGTAGCCAAGACGCCCGATAAAGTCTTGATGTGGACGCTGCGGGTTCTGGCAGTCCTCTTAATGACAGCCATTGTACCCGCCGTGATGCCGTCCGCTTGGATGGAAGAGATTCCCATCCGATTGGGCATGGGTGAGCTTCCGAGGGGGCCGATGATCGGTTATCTCACCCACTCGCTTTCAGCTATGTACGCGATGCACGGAGCGATAGTGTTCTTTGTCTCGCTGGACGTTCGCCGCTACTTACCGATTGTGAAGTGCCTTGGCGTTCTAGCGGCCATTTTCGGTATCGGAATGATCGTCCTCGATGTCGTAGTCGGGATGCCGATGTTCTGGATGCTTTGCGAAGGGCCGTTCATCATCGTTGTCGGCGGCGTCATGTTCTGGCTGGCGGGGCGGGTTTCCGTCCTCGCTTCCGTCGTCGGCGTAATGAATAACCCAGGATGAACGACAGCCGTTTCTCCCAGGTTCTTCAGTTCAATTGCCGAATTATCTTAATTGCGACGAGGTTTTGGTCGTCTTTCTTATCGCGATTTATCCTGAGCGATCCTGGTGCGTTTGGCGGGGTGTTGAACGAGAGGATCAAGATGGAACGTCAAGCGGTGACCGAGAGAAATGATCGGTTTACGAACAAGCGGCAACTCCTTGCAAAATCCTTGATTGCAACGAGTTCCCGGCCTACTTCCCTTTCAGCACCAGCACCGGGCCTTGGACGATGATTGGCTTCTGCTGGGGCGTAGATTTCGCGATTTCGTTCAAGCCTTGGTGGAGGGCGGCGAGATTGGCTGGACGCTGTTCCTGGGCAGTCTGAGAATTGTCGGTCATTGATGCAGCCTCCTGGTGTCAGAAGACGTATCGGCAAGGCCCTCAGACGGCTTTTGGCACGCGAGTTCTTCCGGCAACGTCTTCCTTGGCGGCAAATTCGGGACAATCGGGTTTGCAGCGTTTCTAGCACCCCATTGATGATCGGTGTCGGACCTGCTATAGGAAAGGAAACTATAGAACTTTTCGAGGACCGTTCGGGCATTTCCTTACTGTCGAGGGACGAAAAATGAGGGATGAATCGGGTTCAAATGGCGACGCTTGCTCCCGATTCGAGGCGGCATGGCAAACCGGGCAACAGCCACAAATTAAGGATTTCTTGCCCGCCGAGTCACCGGAAGGGGCAACGCTACGTAATCTGCTGCTGCAAGTGGTTCGCATCGACCTCAAATGGCGTTGGAAGACCGCGAGCCTGCGTGATCGGACTGTCGCTAAGGAACCGGTTGGCAGCGTTTCACTTCCATTGCGGCCACGGTTGGCGGACTACGTGGCCCAGTACCCGATGCTCGGTCCTGTCGAACAACTCCCTTGTGACTTGATTGCCGACGAGTATCACGCCAGACGCCGCTACGGTCATTGGCCAACCCATGCCGAATACTTGGATGTTTTTGGTTCTCGTCATCCCGATTTGGCGGAGCGGCTTCAGGCAATCGACGATGAAATGGTTTCCGACCTCCTCAATCCGCTGTCTGGGAGTCTGCTGAAAACACGGCTTCGCCAGCAAGACGAGCCCGAGTCCTTGCCAATTAGCGACGACTCCACTCCAAGGCAATCGCAACCTGCACCGGAAGGAAGTATCGAGCACTATGGCCGTATTGGCAGATACCGGATCGAACGGGTCTTGGGCAAGGGGGCGTTCGGCACGGTCTACAAAGGTTGCGACGACGAGTTGAAACGGCCTGTCGCCATCAAGGTGCCGCACCGCTACTTGGTTGATAAGCCGGAAGACATCGAACTATATCTGAATGAAGCTCAAGTCGTAGCCAGACTCGACCATGCGAACATCGTCCCGGTTCACGACGTGGGCCGAACCGATGATGGGCTGTGCTATGTGGTTTCCAAATTCATTGAAGGCAGCGACCTGGCAAGAAGAATCCGAGAGACGCCTCTATCCCACAAAGAATCAGCGGGACTGGTTGCGGCAATCGCAGAAGCTCTCCACCACGCCCATCTGAACTTGGTCGTGCATCGAGATGTGAAGCCTGCCAATATTCTGGTTGATGTCACCGGCAAGCCCTACCTCACGGATTTCGGAATGGCACTCAAGGAAGAGGATTTTGGAAATGGCTCTGGTGAAGGCGGTACGGCTGCCTATCTGAGTCCCGAGCAGGCCCGTGGTGAGGGCCAGTTGGTCGATGGCCGGACCGACATTTTTAGTCTCGGCGTGATCTTCTATGAATTGCTCACGGCCAGCCGTCCGTTCTGGGGTGCAAATCGCGAGGAAGTCATCGAACGCATCCGAAGCCTAGAAGTTCGCCCGCCACGGCAACTGGACGATTCGATTCCCAAGGAGTTGGAACGGATTTGTCTGAGAGCCCTGACCAAACGGGCCAGCGACCGCTACACGACCGCCCTCGACATGGCGGAAGACCTGCGGCGATGGCTGCGGCAACAGGCACCGGAAGCCAAACCGCGATCACCAAACCTGGAAGACGCGGTTTCTGATGAGGGATTTGTCCCTGCTGGAACAGCTACGCGAGAGATCGTATTGGTCATTGACAGGGCCTTCGACGCCTTTGACGACCAGTCACAACGGCAGTTACTAGCAGCAATCGGCATGTTATTGCGAATCCCCGGAGGGGCTTTACGGGTACTGAACAAAAGGCGAGGCAGCGTGCTGCTGAAGCTGTCCTTACCTGCGGACGCTGCCGAGCGACTTCACCGGGCGTGCGAGGCCGGTGAACTACGGCAATTCGGAGTTGTTGAATCGCAGTTGAGCGATTTAGTACCGATGCTCGCATACCAATGTTTGAGCGTGTCGGAAGTTGGCGACGTGACGGTCGTGCGGATTCGCAACGAGCGGTTGATCGACGCCGACGTAGACCAGTTCGGCAAGGAGATGTTTAGTCTGGTGGAGGACGGCAAACGCTACAACATTCTCTTGGATTTTTCGCTGGTCGAATTCCTCGGCAGTGCAGCAATCGGTAAGCTGATTAACCTGAACCGGAAGGTCAAGGCCCAGGGCGGCATACTGAAACTCATCAATCTCGGGCCGAAAATCCACGAGGTCTTCGCCATCACCGGATTCAACCGTTTCTTCGACATTGCAGCCGGGACACGGCCTTCCTTCCGAAAGTAGACCTACGCCGTGAGTGCCGTTCCAAGGCAAAGTGTAGTCTTCAAGGATTCCGTGGAGGATGGGCATGACGTTGATAGCCACGATCTACTTCTTCTCTTCCGCCTTCACATAGATTTCAGGCGGTGCGGCATCGAAATACCGGAACAAGGCCGGGCATAGCCAACCTTCCATCGGCGGATCTTCAGTCGCATAAATGTTGCCGCCCATTTCTTCTCGACGCCATTCCAACTTCTTTTGAAAGCCGGGGAAGGGTGCTGCTGAGAAAGTCAGTCGAAAGCCGCTCCTGACGTTGGGAATGTCCTTTACCAGCCAGTCGATCATTTCGGGGACGCCGCTGACGAATGGTTCTTGCACCAAGCCCACCTTGGAATCGTCAAAGACCCAAGCGGCCAGATCATCGACCCAATACGGAGCGATTATCATGATTTGGTTCGGCATGGCGATCTGACGCTGCTACTTCTTAACGAGCAGGATTACGACTAGGGGGATCACAAGAGCGACCATTAGAGCAATGCCCACGATGACTGCAACAATGACTGCTGAGGAAGTTCCGAATTGAGTGCGGTAAGGGTCAATTCCCAGTCCCACATCGCCTGCCCTTTCACTGATCGGACGCTTGAAACGCAGACGTTGATTATCGAACTTCTCCACAAGGGTCCAACCCGCTCTGGCCTCCTCGGCACAGACCTGTTGCAGCACTTCCGGGTTCCTGAAACCGGCCAGATTGGAACGCACAATCTTGAACTCCCAATCCCCTTGTAGATCGGCATCGGTGTATTTCGTCATTTCTTCTTCCTCCTGTCGCTGCCGTTCAGCTTCAGCGGCAGCGGCCCCGGCACTCATGGAGAACTCCCGTTAGTTGATTCACAATGCGTAGGCTTCGAGATGGTTGGCGGCATTTAGCCCCTACACGATAGCCCTGATCTCCTGTGCCACCGTTAGGGCCTGGGTCGCTGCCTTGACGCTCCCGGTGAGTTTGATTAAGGCCAGGGCTGCTTTGAGTTCAGGGATGCCGACGCCTCCCTTGTCGACGACCTTCCTTACCGCTCGCCGTCGCGTGTTGTGGGTGCTTTTCAGGTTTCTCACATAATTCGCCGTGACCGAGATGCCTTTCTTCGCCAGGGCATCGACCACTTCGTGGGGCTTGGCCTTCTTGTTCACCTTGTAATAGTCACGGATGGCTTTGGACTTGTTTATTTCGGGCATGACTCCGGCTCCTCGTTCGGTGTAATATGAATACCGAAGTCTCGCCAGCACCCAACCAGTTGTCAAGTGTGTGGTGACGGTGAAGAATGCGTTGCCTACTCTCCCACACTCCGGCTTATTGGTCCGACAGTGGCATGGGTTGCACGGAGGTATGGTCGCCGGGCGTGAGTGGACTCCGTTCGGCCAACGCAACCTAGTTGGCAGCCGGGAAGTCCTTGGGAACAGAGTACGTTACTTTCCCTGTCGCCGCCCACTCGCAACCTCGGATCAGCAAGGTTTGGAACCCGACACACCGCATAGCCGTGTCGGGGCCATCCTTCCATAAGTGCCCAAGCATAGTCGTGTAAACCCGGCCTTTTCCATACGGAACCACCCAATCCATCGGCTCGTTTTCCTTGGTGTCCCTGGACCACGCATAGGTCAGCACCGTCATGTTCTTGGCCGGGCCATGTTGCCCATGAGTCAATTGTTCGTGCGGGTGCATCCATTTCTTCGGCAGCCCCCTAGTGATGGGATGGTCGGCGTTCAGAATCGTGATCTGAAAATCGTGTTCCGGCCCATGACCTGGGTTCCGACCTTCGCCCCTGGGTATTTCGATAACTTTATCCTCGGGGCTGACAATCACGCTCGGACCAAATGTCTTGTCTCGCCAGCCCAGGCCGATCATTTCGTTGTAGGCTGGCCAATTCGGGAATGAGTTGTTTGCAGCATGGTAGATGACGAGCCCACCCCCGTTGCCCACGTAATCTTCAAGGGCCTTCTCGACTTCCCGTGGCCAGTGAACGCCGTTGGCCAGATGCCCGCCGTTGAAATTACTCAGCACTACGTTGTATTTCTTGAATTCAGGCCGCCATCGGTTCCAACTCTCCCTTGGTTCATCGCTGGCCGGGGTGGTGGATACATCGACGGTAAACCGCCCACTGCTTTCGAGAATTCCCTTGAGGATGCGAGTCGCCCTTTGCCAGTCGTGGTTATTCTGGCCATCGACGATGAGAAGACGGATGCGATTGCCTCCAGGTTCTTGCGATGGAGTTGTGGCCTGGATGGCGGCCAGGGCAATGGTAAAGATGGCGGCTGGGAACATGATGGCGATTCCGGGGTAAATTGCCAATAATATAGATGTTTATCGTCCCGCCAGAACTTCCAAGCCATTCATTTCGCTGACCTGTCCGTTGAGCGTCCAAAGGTCGTAGAGCAGCCCAAGGCCGATTAGCCCGCCAGTGAGCAGATAGATAATGCCGGTAATCCATTTGCCCATGTAGAAACGGTGAATGCCGAAAATCCCCAGGAAGGTCAGAAAGACCCAAGCGAGGGTATAGTCGATGGGACCGTCCTGATAGCGGAAGTCAGCCCGCCGAGCCATGCCGGGAATCAGGAACAGGTCAATGATCCAGCCGATTAGCAGTAGGCCGCCCGTAAAGAACCAGATCGTGCCGGTAATCGGCTTGCCAAAGTAGAATCGGTGCGAACCCAGGAACCCGAAAATCCAGAGGATATAGCCGACTACGACGGGGTGGGTTTCGTTGGGCATGTTCATGCCATTATTATAGCCGTAGCAGCAAGGGGTCGATTTGCCTTAACTTCCACTGAGCCTGTCGCAGATGATCGCCGAATCTCACGACCTGCGACCTTGCAGTACAATGCGTCCAGCGGCGTGATGGAGACTGGTTTAAGCCATTGACGGCGAGCCCCTGGTAGGGCAGTATGCCGAGGACCTGATTCGCGATGCGGTGGCGAAGGGGTATTTGGCTGAGTAGTGCTCCATGCACGAATATGGCGCTGAAGACAAGGTTGCAAAATGGCTGGGGAAAACAATGCGACGACGCGACTGCATTAAATGCCTTGCCTCCACACTGGGCCTTCCCTTTGTAATGGCCGCCAATGCCGTTTCGCCCGCTCCCCGGCTAACGCCGCCCGAGGAGATCGAACGCAGAGTAAGGAAGGCCCGACCGCTGTTGGGCGGCACGATCCCCGGTGATCTCAAGGACCGGCTTGGTGCGACCCATTACAACGGCAAGTATTATCGCACTCGGCATCCGTACTTGTTGGAGGGCTGCGAGACCCTGTTGGGCCTTGGGATGCACGTTGCCAAGCTCTGGTTCGGCAATCAACTGCCCGGCTATGGTTACAACTCCGACTGGAAGCTGAGCGCCGAGTCGCGGCTGATCGACGTAGCCAAGCATCCCTACTTCGTCCAAGCGTTCGCTCTGCCGTTTACGACCTTCGTCCTGGAGATCCAGCCCGTGGCGGGCGGCGGAAAGGGGTTCTCCGATCCGCATTGGGCGTTCGCCGACGACGAGGCGCAGTTCTATGAGCTGGCAGGATACCTGCTCAAGACATACCACCAGCGCCAGGTGACTTTCATCTTGCAGCACTGGGAAGGCGATTGGATGCTGCGGGGCAACTTCAAGGAAACCTGGGAGCCGGGACAGGAACGCTACGTGGAGGAGCGCTGCCGCGGATTCGTCCGCTGGCTAACGGCCCGGCAACGCGGCGTGGCGCGGGCGAGGAACGAAGCTAGTGCTACTCAATGCCGAGTGTATCATGCCGCCGAAGTAAACAGGGTTTGGGATTCGACTCGCGACATCCCCACGCTCACCACGCATGTCCTGCCCCACGTCGCCGTGGACTTGGTCTCCTGGTCGAGTTACGACGGGATGGCAAGCCCGGTCAAGGCATGGCAGGGTCTGGAAATCATACGGCACTACATGCGGCCCAGTCCCGTGTTCGGCAAGCCCGTAGTCTACATCGGCGAGATCGGTAAGCCGGAACGCGGACAAAGCGAGGAAGAAATCGTGTCGTGGTGGGATAATGCGATGGGCGTGTTCTTTGCCCAGCAGGTTCCCTGGATTCTGCATTGGGAATTATATTGCAACGAGGTGGCCAACAATCGCGGGCCGAAACGGGACGTTTACCGGGCGGAAGATCTGCGCGGTTTCTGGCTTATTCGCCCAGACGGCAGCTTGAGTTATTCGGGGAAATACCTGAAAGCACTGCTGGAGCACGCCGGTGGGGCGCTTCCCAAAGAGATACAACGCCCGGTTTAGCGGTCGTGCCGAGCGGTAAACTGAGAGGTCAGGAGATTGTTCAGATGAGACATAGATCGAGCCCAGACTCAAAGCCCAAGGAATACGGAAGTGTTCATGCCGACGAAGTTCTTCCGCTGGCCTTACTGCGGCAGCGATTGGGCTGGGGACGCGCGGCAGCAACCGAGGCCCAACGCCACGGCCTGCGCACGATTCAACTCGGCAAGCAGAAGTTCGTAATAGGCCGGGATTTGATCCAGTTCCTGCGCACGGTATCGGCACGGCAGCGAAAAGGTTCAGAAGAAGCCGTCGAGACGCGGCCAGCGCCACCACCGCGAACCGCTCCAAACATTCCCCGCCTTCAGCAGCAGATCCAATTTCTGACAGAGATCGACAAGCTCAAGCAAGTGCTCCGCCGAACGTGGCTCTTGGATCAGTCGCGTTACGAGAACGACGCCGAGCACTCCTGGCATATCGCCGTGGCCGCCATGCTGTTTGTGGAGTATGCCGACGATCCCAAGCTGGACGTGCTGCGGGTAATCAAGATGCTGCTGATCCACGACCTGGTGGAAATCGACGCGGGCGACACTTACGCCTACGACGAGAAAGCCTGCCTGGACCAGGCCGAGCGGGAACAGAAGGCTGCCGGACGGATCTTCGGCTTGCTGCCGCCCGACCAAGCTGCCGAGTTCCGGGGGCTGTGGGATGAGTTCGAGGCACGACAGACGCCCGAGGCCCGTTATGCGGTGGCAATGGACCGTTTTCAGCCGCTGCTGCACAATTACCTGACTAACGGCAGAGCGTGGCTAGACCATGCCGTCACATCGGATCGGGTATTCGTCCGTAATAGTCCCGTGGGCGAAGGCGCTCCGCTGCTGGGGAAGTATGCCGAGGATCTGATCCGGGACGCTGTGGCGAAGGGTTATTTGGCTGAGTAGTGCTCCGAGCCCGAATATAGCCCGGTGCGTCTTCTTTGCCCAGGAGATTCCCTGGATTCTGCATTGGGAATTGAATTGCAACGACGTGGTCGATGAGCAGCGCTATCCATGTCCATCGCCCAAAGGCGGATTCTGTTCCATCGCCACGATGGTGCAGGTCTCGGTCGTGTCGTCGTAGTGCAGATTCACAACGCCAGCGTCGAGTTGACGCATCACCGTCGCGATACGCCTTTCGACCGACGAATGATCCGTGCCGTCGCGGGTAACGAATTCCTCGACGACGGCTCGTAGGGCTGTGGGCGACAGTAACGTGGGCCGGATGCGCATGGAGTCATTATAGTGGCCGTATCATCTGGCCCGTCAGGTGCCGGATGCGATTTCGCCCCGGCCCCACCCCAAATTGCGACTTGTCTGAGTTCTGCCGCGCACGTTCTGCGAGTTGGGTTGCCACGACTGTTAGTCGTTGAGAGAAGTTTCAGGTGGCGGCGGATGTTGATAAATGGCCGCCGCGATTTGCAGCTTGACCACGATTGCCAGCACGGCATACACGATGCCTAGCAGAAACTCCACCAGCGGCAGAGGCTTCGTCTCGACTGCCGCCATTAGCTTCGTGTGCCAATTGCACTCGTCTTCGTAACCGCCCGTCCAGAAGGCATTGATGCTGAAATCGGATTTGTTCTGCATGCTGAAGGAGCCGGGGCGTGGATTGCTCGTGTAGGAGACGAAGAAGAAAGTAATCCAGCCAAGCAACACCATCTGCGCTACGACGGCGGGCCACCAGCGGCTTTTGCCTTCCCAGCTTACACGCATCCCCTCGCGCAACGTCGGGCCAAATGGTGTGCGGGTGGAAGCCATGACCAGCAGCATCGCGGCGGTCGCCAGGTTCCACACCAAGCTGAAAATGGCGAGCACGATTAGTGCCAAGGGAATGACGACCACGCCCACGGTGACGACCACCGCCAGCGCTGCGAAAAGTACGACCCAACCGAATACTTCTGCCCCCGCGACCCGCCAGAACCAATGCTGAGCGGATTGAATCGCATCAAGCGGGTCCACATGATCCCGTCGATTTGCCTGAACGATCAAGACCGTCGTCCAACCGGCGTAAAAAATGGCAAGTGCGATGTGAAGCAGGAAAAGCAAGGAGAGGGAGAAGCTCAGTGAAAGTATCTGGAGTTTCCACGACGGCAAAAACACCGCAGAGAAAACGGGAATCGCCATCAAGGCGTCCAAAAGTCCTTCTGCCGAAAAATAGAGCCCCAGCGGCAGCAGCAGGTCCAGATGCCGGACCAGTTTGCCCGTCGCTGCCGGAAGCATTACAAGGCAAGTCAACCCAACCGCGATCGACGCGAGCACGAGCACGACGATGCCGTATTCCTGGCGCGGCTCCATGTGCCATAGCGACGTGAGGTGGTAGAGAAACACCACGGCGCTGCCGATGACCGCTAGCCAGCGAAGAAGAGTCAGTCGCGCCTGTGCAGTTACGGATGGCGGTGAACCGTCTGGAAAATCGCTTATCGGCGGTCCCGGTGCATCTGATTCGGACATGGCCCCTGCGTGCCCTTTCTGGTCGATAGGGTTCAAGTGCTCCGCGTGCTATTGTCGCAACCAGGAACCGGCCCCACAATATGGCGGTCAAGTTTTGTGGCGATGAGATAAGAATCTGTCGGAGCGGACAATCGACCGGCAATATCGCCTGGATTCTCGGATGTCCGTACTCCGCAAAGCCGGTCACGACCCGCAGGTTCTCGGCCACTTGGATCTTGCCGCCGCCGTGGGTGTGACCGCAGAGAGCGAGAATCTGGCAGCTTGGATGCTTCTGCGCCGCCTCCAGCAGCACGTCGCCCACGGCCTTGCAGGAAAAGAAGGGTAGATAATCGTCGGCGGATGGTCGGCCCCGAAACCAGGCCGCCTCGCGTAGGTTGGCCATTTTGCATGGATCAATCGATCCCGACCAATCCAAGGTCTAATCAACCATACCGGCGACCTTGAAACACTTCCACGGGTACTCCGGGTTGAGTTGATTCAGAGCTTTTGCTACAAGCAGGCGAGTTTGTTTTCGACTCACCGCGACATGCAGCACCTGACAGCCAAAATGAAAAACCCGGTTAGCAATCCCCACATTCTTCTCCTCAGCGAGTCTTTTGGCTTCATCCTCTAACTTACCAAGAAAGCGGTCAATCGCATTTTGGTTTCTCCATCCTGGCGGAACTCCCGCTTTGAGTAGGGCACGCATCACTGCATTTCTCTTGGCCGCTACCCTTTCCGCTGGCCCGGAGTCTCCGTCCTTGAAGACGCTAACGTACTCGCAAAAGTTCTTGTCCCGGAAATTAGTGTCGTTGAGGGACCGAAGGATGTTACAAATCTCACTCTTTTCCCGGCGAATGCCTCCCGCTTCTAATTGCTTTTCCAGAATTGTACCCCAGTTGATGTCGGCGACGGTCTTAGGATGCATCTCTGACATATTGACGATTTCCGCAGTGCATACGATTGAGGTTCTCAACGGGTGGAACTGAGTCTGAATATCAATCGTCTTCGCTGCATAAGCCTGCCCTCTGGCAAACCACACGAATGCTTCCGCGAGAGCGTATTGGCCACAACTTACGCTAAGTCGTCTGGCTTCGTCCCGGTATACCGCGTCAAAACAAGCCGGGTTAATTTCTCGGTCGATTCGGTCTGCGAGATTCCTCATCGGCTGCCGGAGCAATATAGGGCTGGTTGTGGGAATAACCACAGTTTGTATTGCGGATGCACATTTGTCTCGCCACTGGGAAAATCGCAACCGATACCGCTCGGCAACGGCTGGAGTACAATGATAACGGGCCAAACCGCTCCATTCCGTCTGTTCCGATTCACCGGAGGTAATACGGCAGAAGGTATCAATCAGCCGATCTTGGTCCGCCGCCTCTATTCTCCGGTCAGCATCTGTTATGCATGTAGCGTTTTCGTGCCACAGTTCAATAAAGGGGTCACCGAAACCGAGTTCGCTCTCCGCGAGTATGCTGCGCCGCGTCTTTGCATAGACGTAGGCATTAGCAAATCTGCGGAAACAATCCTTACGGTTCGGATCGACCGCACCTTCCTCTGCGCCCGTGACATGGGCGTACGCAGACTGGGGAAGCGTATTGTCCAACAAGTATTCATCGCGTACCATCTCAAGGTTCTCTCATTGGAGTATTAGTTGAGCCACGTATAAGAACTGGTTTCGTGGGCGTCCTTTGCGGTCATTGCACTGCTCGGTGGCAGTCGCGCGGCTCGATCTGCAACCTCAAATATATGGCAACGATTATCACCATAATCTACCGGGATGCATGCCGGACAGTCATTGCCCGAGCATTCGGCACGCAATCGGTTTTCGAGGCTCCGCAGCCGGGCAGTTTCACTTTCCGTCAGTCCGGGACCGTAAAAGATCATATCGACAAAAACGCCATCCATCTTCGTTGCTCCCTATGTTAGACGATTTCCTTTGCTAGACCATTTCCCCAGTGCGACCATCGAGCCGATTTCTTGCCGCTTCCGCAGCAGCTGCGAGTGCCTCTTCAGGCGACGGGAACAAACGGGTGACAGCTTGCCCTTCTGGGTTCAGAGATTTGACCGTCTCACCAGCAATCATGTTAAGCGGATCGTCGGTAAGGGAGAAAGCTCCGTAGAACTGCCCTCCGACCAAACTACCGCCCCTTGAAACGTAAATCTCCTCCGCGACGGCCCAAAAAGCCCTGCCAGCGTACTCGTATTTTGCCTTCATGTGATCACTTTCTTCATAACATAGACACGGTGGACACTAGCATTATACCAGAGTGATGAGGCGATTTTAGGGTCGCCTTGATGTGCTTGCCAGGATTGTCGCGGACTGTATCCGGCAGTGCTGCTCGCTATTTCTGCCGAAAACAATCGGTCAATCATATTGCCGGACGCTGCTGGCCGACGACCGCGGGAAGTTTGAGGCGAACGGCGACCGGAAGTATATTGAGAAGGCCCATCGTCGCGGCAAGGTCGGCTGGGACGTGGGCAAGCATATCGAAGTCATCCCGCACTTCCGCCGCCCGCACATGGCGCTGGTGTGGACGGGGCACGGTAGAATGATGCCGAAGATCGTGCCCAGAAAGGGCAGCGTTGTTCACCGGGATATGGTGGAGAAGCTGCCGAGTGGGTTTGGGGGAGGATGAGTCTTTGCAGCATTGAATCAGAGCGAGAAGCTAATGCCACAGAACAACGGACCAGCCGGTTTTCCGACGACCGACGATTACGTGGACTATGCGGGCCAAACCCGAAAGTTCAAGATCACGCTGCACGAGCTGCCGCTGGGATACGCGGTTCACGCGGTCGAGGATGTGGACGGCTACGAGTTCCGGGCGTTCTCTCCGGCGAATCCATTTCTCGCGCTGGGCGATCTTCGGAAGAAGATCCCAAAGCTGCTTTCCACGCGCCATCTCGTGAAGAAGGATGAAAGGCTCTCGGTCACTCACGACCGGCTGCGGGGGCAAATTACCTACGGCGGTGTCGTGGTGGACGGCCTCTTCCTCACTTTCGAGCAGTTGGCCGAGATTGTCCAGAAGTATGAGGGATTCCAGTTCGATCTGAAGATTGTTGATTCGTCCGAGGAATTGGACTAACTTTGAGCCACAGAGCACGGAGAACCACAATGGCTGGCAAAGGCCGACAAACGCCACGAAAACCGGCGACTAAGTTCGCCCACCTGCGGAAGAAGATGGAAAGGGCCCGCATCGCGGCGAAGTACTGTCTCGGAAAGAATATCGAGCCCTGGCTGCGGCGAATGCCAGAATCTTTTTGGCAATGGGATCTGGCTCCTTTTGGTATCCACATTGCGCCAGTCTTGGGACTACTCGCAACTGTGACGGCTTTAGGTGCGTTGAGTTTTTTCTACGGGGGTAGTCACTACAGCCGTTTCACAAGCGACAGCCTTAACGCCGGGATCAAATGGCGGCCATTTCCTTTTCGAGGAGCGGCGGCAATTCGAGAGCTTGCAGCAAGAGTAATTGTGGCCGCTTGCGACCTCGTCTGGTTTGCTGCTATCGTGGGCACTATTCTAGCATGTTTTGTTTCGCTTTGGCGGTCCACTCAAACCCCAAAATACATCACTTATGTTCTTATCGTAATTCTAGTCTCTGGATTGGTCAATTCCGGATTCGTCTCAGACTCGCCCACCACGAACCAGAATGACGTATTAAAGCTCAAAGACATGCTTCACAGTCGCGTCTACAAGATCGAGGGACTGAAGGACTTTGAGTCTTGGACGAGTATCGGCAACTGGCTTGCTCTGTACGTGGTATTGCTTTTCTCGATTGCAGTTGCCGAAAAAGTTGGACGCAATGAGCAGCGGGCAACTACGGCGAGAATCCTTAAACAAAAGTACGATGATTTGGACGGACTCTTAACAGTTGGAGCGATCCTGTTAATTGCGGGTGGTGTCTACGTCGCGGCGAGTGAAAACTGGCCATCCGCGGTCGCTAGGAAAAATGACGCCGCTGCACTGTCACGTTTTGCAACTGCCGTGACCTTGATGTACGGCAGCTTGTTCACGACTATTCTGGCGAGTATATACGTTCCCGCGATTGCCGTTCTGCGACGAAGAGGAAAGTGCTTGGCTGTGCGTTCAGTTCCTGGAGGCGACTACGAGGATTGCAAGGCGTGGCTCGCGTCGAATGGACTTATTGCATCGACGGCAGAAGAGGTCCGCGCATTGTTGAAGATTGGAGCGCCACTTATCGCCGGAGGCGCTCTCCCGACTTTAGTGCAGCTGATTTTTGGCAAATAGTGCGAAGTTGAACGCTGGCATAGGGAAGTGGTAGAACCACTCCAGAAATTAAATCAGCGAACTCACAAACCGAACGTCTTAATTGTAAAACTGTCGCCAGTCGCGCTTATCTGGAAGAGAGCGTTTTCTAAGTTTGTGCTGTTGAATTCGGGCGAAGCTTTGTCGTATCTCTTCCAAACCGCCTTCCAGCTTCCTGCTGGATAATCAAGGATCTTTGACATGCCCCATTGAAGTGGCACTGTCTCGTCTGCCGTGCCATTTGTCGTTACTGTTCGAGCGACCTTGCACCCAATTTGCCATTTGATCTTGCCACTGTGACCAGTCCCAAACGGTCCTGCTTTGTGTTCCGTTCTAGCACGCCACACGACCGTCGTATCGTTTTCGGTCTGGAGTCCTTTGTTGTACCAATCATGGCCTTCGTCTCCTTCTCTGTGTTCCACCATAATAAAATACCCTGAGTGCGGAACAACTCGCCAACCAGCCGTGATGTCCTCCTCGCTCAAGTGAAGTTCCCGGTTCTCTTCGATGTCGTTCGCGTGCGAGTCGAAATCAAACACGCCTGACCGCCGATCTGCCTGCTCTGGATGAGATGACTTGGTGTTATGTGTGACTACAGCCGTTCCAGGCGTGAGAGGCAGTAAAGCGAGGCTTAGCTTGAATACCGCATGACCAGTCCTGCCCCAGGTGTTATTCCATGGGATGTCAATTGTCATGTTCTTCGCTACCAGCCTGTCGTTCTTCGCATCGCCCACGAAACTGAGAGGTATCGTTACTTCGATGCCTGTCGTAGTGAATGTCGAAGACTGAAGTTGCTTGCCTTCATTACCTTCAACCACTACGGTGGGAAATGTCTTGCCATCTGATGTGAACGGAAAGTTGCCGTCCAGATGCAAAACGTAGCTATCGTTGCCCGGAACAAGGAAATGGGGACCGAACGAACTTAGTACCGGGCGTTTATTGGCGAACGGTAGCACGTTTACGATTGTCTGAGCCTGAGTCAAAGCATCCTTGACATCCTGACTTCCTTTCTTTTCCAGTTGCTGTACTAAGTTGTCAATGTCCGTCCATGCCTTCCTGGTGGAATCGTCCAAAGCATCTTTAGTCTGGCCGAGACTTTTTTCATAAGCGCACTGCGCTCCCACGATGGCGTTCTGAGCCTGAACCCCGGCAGAGATCAAAAGGTCATTCCCAGCAGCTTGTGCCTGTCGAATTACGTCTTGTACCTTATTCAGAGACGCCTGCAACGCAAACCCAAATGTTCCCTCCTTCAATATAGTTGTTGCTGGATCTGCGGGGCCTGAACAGCCAAGGAGCAGACTGGCAAAACAGGCAATGGTGGCAAGCGCCGCGCGCTTTTGTGGATTATGAGACATGGATTACTCCTGTGTAGATGCGAATGTCTGAGATTCCGGCGAAAAGTACGCAGTATCCTATTCCGTCGTGGCCTTGACAACAAGTGGGTGCAACTCAATTCGATTGGGCGTGCCCTATTTACCAACTGCTGCCCTCCCTAGACTCACGAGCTTGCGCACTTGCAGCCTACGCTATGTCAATAATCTGCCGGATTCCCGGCTTTCCGTACTCCGCAAAGCCGGACACGACCCGCAGGTTCTCGGCCACTTGGATCTCGCCGCCGTCGTGCGTGTGGCCGCAGAGAACGATAATCTCGCAGCTTGGGTGCTTCTGCGCCGCTTCCAACAGCACGTCGCCCACGGCCTTGCAGGAGAAGAAGGGCAAATAATCGTCGGCGGACGGACGGCCCTTAAACCAGGCCGCCTCGCGGAACGGCGGAATGTGCGTGGCGACGATGACGTGTGGATACTTCGCTGCGGCATCGGCCAGCACGCCCTTGAGGTATGCAGCGGCCTCGTCGCCCAAGGTTTCCAGCGCCCGCCGCAACGCGGGTTTGTCCAGCGTATGTTGGTCGCGCCAGTGTTTCAGCTCGTCAATCAGCAGGAAATCATTGAGGATCACATCGGACCCGTCCAGGTCGCCGAACCGGCCATCGGCCCAGCCGTCGTGACCCACGAGAGCCGTGTTTCGCGACAGCGGCATAACACCGACCTGACTCAGATAGATCAGGCCCTTGGTTTCGTTTACAACGTACCCGACGACGCGGCGAGTAGATGCGACTGAGCCACGGTAGAAGTCGTGGTTGCCGAGGACGAAGTACACAGGCCGCACGATCAATTCGGCCAGCATTGTCAAAGTGGAGCCCAGAATATGGCTCTCGGCAATGTCGCCCGTGATGATCACGGCATCGGCGCGTTCGTTGACTGACTCGCAGAACCTGCGCCGAGCCGCTTCGGTAGCATGATCCAGGTGAATGTCGGTTGCCCAGGCGAGTCGCATCGTCTTCCCGCTTGGTGAAATCAACCGCCGTCCTCAAAGTCGGCCAGTGCCCTCGTCAGATTCTTCACTGTCCTCTGCGCCCATTCGGCAATGTCGATTCGATGACGTTTCACGGTCACTAAGGGCTATGAGCGCCAAACTGGAGGAGTAGTTTCTGTACGGGAGGAAACGCCTTGCTTTCGGGCCGTTTATCGAGGCAGTAGGTGACGACGCCATCGCATTTGCCATCCCGCCATGCCTCCAACGAAATGCGAAGCTGTTGAGCGATCCGCTCCGAGGTGGCCGGGTTGCCATGACGCAAGCGAAATTCACCTTCATTGCCTGCGGTCATGGAGACAAAGGGAATATAGAAACGTCGCTGGCCGATCTTCGCCGTGCTGCCGAACCCCGTCTCGAAGGCCCCTTGCCGACTGACCTTCCACTTATTCGGCTCACTCAAGTCTGCCGCCAGCTGCAAGTTCTCCGCATGTAGTTCGCCCACACGCCAACCAACTCCGAAATTGCTCACCGCCTTCTTGTCAAACAGCCGAAATGCCAGCGTGACGTGGCTCTTGCCCTGCACACGCCGGGTCACATCCACCGTGACCTTGTGCCAAGCCGGTGACCCGCCCGCCACATCCTCCTCCCACACGACATTTCCGTCGAGGAGCAACTGCTTGTAGTGGAAACCGGCTGTCTTGCCGGTGAAGTTGTCGCGTTCGAGAAAACGGAGTTCATATCGCTTGGCAGGCAGCACTTCGGCGGACTGTTCAGCCAATCCGTAATCCCCCGCCCGCGACGGCATGTTCCGGGGATAACTGATTTCGCTGGCCGCGGGCAGAGCGGCATCATTGAGAATCGCCCACGTCCGGTCAATCTCCTCTCGATCTTGCAGATAGGCCACGACCACACCGTCGATGACGCCACGGTAGTCGTCTACGAAGTTCGGTTGCACCTCGCGGAAGTACATCAGCGGCAGGAAAGCCAAGTGCGGGTTGATGCCTTTCGATTTCGCGCGAAGTTCCCGCAGGTAGGCCGAGGTGAAGAATTTCTGATTGGCGTAGAAATCGTCGATCACCCATGCCGTCAGATTGGGGTGCCGGAGCGAGAGCCGTGCGATCTCTTCCGCCCAGCGAACGTAGTCCAGCCGAAACGGTTCTGGATACTTGCGACCATACTTCGGCGCGCTTTCCGATGGTGGCACTAGGTATACCCACACGTCGATGCCCGCTCGGGACGCCTTGGGCAGGAACACCCGCAAGTCGTTCCAATCCGTGGCCGCGTGCCAGACGAGCCAGTAATAGGTGGTGACGCCGAGTTCCTTCAGCCGTTTCACCATCGCATCTGTATCCACGCGCCCGTTTGGAAGGCGGAGTTCCGCGTCGTAGTCGGCAAGGTGGTGGCGCAAAATACTTTGCGCCGCTGGATGCGGTGACGGCTTATCCTGGGACAATGCCGGTACACTTGCCGCCCCGATAACAGGCAGAATCCAAAACCAAAGCCTTGTCTTTTGCACGGCAACTGCCTCCTCGACAGTGGGTTGACGAAATGTCTTTCGCCAGCGGTCGCTTATTCTCCAATAGGATACCAAGTCGGCCCGTGAATGAAAATCAGGCCGCTGGCGGCCAACAGGGCGTCACGACCAACATTGCCCTTGGACTAAGGGAAGGCAGCGTCCTGCGTTTTTAACTCTTGAAGACAGAGAATGTCGGGCTGCGACTTCTGGAGCCAGGCCAGCAGACGCTCCATGCGGGCGCGGACGGAGTTCACGTTCCAGGTGGCGATCTTCATAGGTTTATCCCAGCACTTCCTTGATGAACTCCCCCTTGATCCCGCAATACTCCAGCGAATCGGTTACGCCAGCGGCGACGATCTCTCGTTTCCTTGCGACGTAAGCCCCGAGCAGCTCCGGGTCAGCGCGCAGGCAAGTGCGGAAGAACCGCATTTCGTCCACCTCGGGTGAACTGGCCGGGATGACGTGGACGTGAATCAAAAACGTCTCGCCATCGTGCACGTACGATCCCACCCGCATCGGACGACTCTCAGGGAATGGATCTCGCCCAATCTGCCGCTGGAACCCCAACCGGTCGAGGACCTCCTTGACCCTCTCCAATTCGCTGTCAGCGACGGCAATCATCAGGTCTACATTTCCTTTACCGGCGCATCCGGGCACCGAAGTGCTGCCAACATGCTCGACGCGGACGTGGGGAAGATGCTCGTAAACCAAGGCGGCGACGAGTCGGGCGACATCTGCGGCTCGGGTATCGTAGTCCCGACAGGCCGCAAGGCGACTGAAGTATGGGCCGATTGCAGGATCGACTTGCTCGAACATCGCCATGATTGTATCGCAGACCCAACCGTGCGCGGACCCAGACACGTGCTAAAGAAAGGCCCAAACTGCGTAATAATCCCATGAGCGGATCGCATAGCTATTGCGACCCGACTTTTCGCTCCGAGAGCCCAACTTTTCGACCATCTTGGTCGGCTTGCGGGACTTTCGCGTAAATCAAGTTTGCCCCGGCGTGACCCGTATAAGCCGAGGCAGTTCACGTTCCCATTCCCAGTTCCCCGTGGCCGTCCCGGTCATGGGGCGGCTCTAGCTATCAGGAGTCACCCCAATGATCTGCACTGCATGTCCGTCCCCCGACTGGCACGCCCTTTTTCTGCGGATGCTTCCCGCCATCCGCAAGCACGCCCGCATTGCCTTCCGCCTTCACGACCGCGAGTACCGCGACGAACTCGTCCAGGCCGTCCTCTGCAATGCCTGCTGTGCCGTTGCCCGGCTGGCCGAACTCGACCGGCTCGATCTCGCTTATGCCTCCGTCCTGGCCCGCTACGGTGTGGCCCAAGTCCGCGATGGTCGATTGACCGGAGGCAGCTTGAATTGCAACGACATCTCCTCCCGCTACTGCCAACGTGCGAAGAACGTCATGTTGGAGCGGCTCGACAAGTACAACGACGAAGAAGATGTGTGGGAGGAAATCCTTGTCGCCGACAACACGTGCAGCCCCGCCGAACTGGCCGCCAGCCGAATCGACTTTCCGGCTTGGCTGAAGTCGCTCAAGCCCCGCGACCGCAAACTAGCACGTTTCCTCTCTCTCGGCAACCGCACCCACGACGCCGCCCGCAAGTTCGGCACGAGCGAGGGCCGCGTCAGCCAACTCCGGCGCGAATTGCAGGAGAGCTGGCGAGCGTTCACCGGCGACGGCGGTTTCAACACGGCGGCGTAGTCTCGCTTTCATCCGTCATCTCATGCGGCTGGGGCGCGCAGGCGCTCCAGCCGCTTTATTGGGACGCGATCCTCCAATGTCGCCATTGGTGCGACAAAAGCGCCACCTGATTGAGCAGCCTCTTGCTCTTGGGTATATTTGCTTTATAAGGGAGAACTGCCTTGGGCTTGACGATCCATTACGAACTGACTGTCCCGAACAAGTGGTCTATTGAGACCGTGCGGGAGATGCTGGAAGCCTTGCGGCAAGCCTGCCTCGACATGCCCGTGGTCGAGGTCAGCGAGCTTCGCGAGTTCAAGGGCGACGAGTGCAAAGAAAGCAAGGATGATCCGTTCCGGTGGGCGAAATCCCAGGCACAACGAATCCTTGTGTCTCCGTGGGACGCCAGCAGCATCTACTTTCAGTCGCCACACCATGCGATTATGTTTTCGGTCAAGGTGGCCCCCGGCTGCGAGCCGATGAACCTTGGCATTTGTGCCTTCCCTTCGTTCGTCTGTCCGAAGCGGCCCGTCGATGCCAATGGGAGGCTCGCCAAGCCTGACTGGTCCTTGGCCGTGGAAGCGGGAAGCTACCATCCAGCGGCGACAAAGATTCTCAAAGGGTTCGGCAGACGCTGGCATCTTCACCGTCTGCCTTTTTCGGATACCGTTAATCGCACCGAGAAGACACTGATTTGGGAAGAGTTCTACTCGGTCCGCGTCGTCGAAGGCCGCCATTTCAGCCACCGACGAGGCAGCGCTCCGTCTTGGGTCATGGTCGAATTGGCGGATCGGAACAAAGACCATCTCCGCTGGCGGCACAAGGGTTCGCTTCAAGGGGCCGAGGCGCTATTCACGTCCCCAGAATTCAAGGCCGACATGGAGCGCCTGGTCTTAGGTCAGGAGCACCGCATCCCCGGCCAAACGGGAATGTGGGGTTCGTTCTGCAAGACGCAGTACGCCAATCAGCACGGCCTGCCCAATTTCCTCCGCGCCCACATGACCGTCTGTGCCATACTCGAAAAGGCGCAAGACCTCGGATTCAAGGTGAAGGTCAAAGATGAAGGCGGATTCTGGACAAAGCGCGACGTGAAGGCCCTGGCCGAAGACGTCGGCAAGTGGGACCAGATGATCGCGTCGATATTCGGGGCGATGAAGGATGCCGCGCCCGAAGGCGTATTGGAATCTCCAATACAGGATCGGGCTGATTTTGAGCATCTTGAAATGAAGGGACGGCAGGCAGGCTACGGCGTCGTGGCAGGCAAGATCGCGGACTATCTCGCCAAGCTGGAGCTGCCAAAGCCCGAAGCCGAATAGCGATACATTTTGGGCCGGACGAGTCGTTCGACCGGCCTACACCGCATCGGTTCTGCCCGCAATCGCCTCAAATGCCGTCCTTGGCATGACAGTTATTATATGTGCAGGAAACACGACCACGCTCCATTCACCTCCTCCGGCGTCTGCGCCGCGAGCGTCGTTGACGTGGCCGCGGGGGCGGGATGCCCGCCATGCCGTTCAGCAGTATCCGCGTGCAGTCGGTAATCTCGCGATATTCGTTGGGATCGAAGGCGGTCATGTAGATCCGCTGACGCCCGTCCCACAGTATCCAACGGCATTTTCCCCCGCCGAGCACTTCGATCTCAAACCGCGTGACGAAGCGTGGCGATCCATCGGGGTGGTGCAGTGCTTGATTCAAGGTTGTTCCCATACGGTCCTCCATTATCTGTGGCCATGAGGGCGGATAAAGCAATCGCTTGCGGCCGGGACTCAGCCATTGATTGCAAGGAGCATGTGTCCCGCCCACGGAATAGATAATGGTGCAATTCGCGGAGAAGTTGAGTTCGTACTTCCGATTTTCTTCCAGATACCGATCAGTCAGGAAATCCCATGTCTCACATCGTTCAGATACAGACGCAGGTGAAGGACGCCGCCGCGGTTCGCGCGGCCTGCCAACGCCTATTTTTGCCCGCGCCGGTGCAGGGCAAGACCGAACTGTTCAGTGGTGAAGTCGAAGGGCTGGCCGTGCAGTTGCCCGATTGGGCGTATCCGGTAGTCGCCGACTTGGCGACCGGCCAAGTGAAGTTCGACAACTATAGCGGCGCGTGGGGAGATCAGAAGCATCTCGACGCCCTGCTGCAAGCCTACGCGGTTGAAAAGGCCAAGATCGAAGCTCGCCGCCGCGGGCACAGCGTCACCGAACAGACGCTCGCGGACGGCTCGATCAAACTCGTGATTCAGGTAGGAGGTGGCGCATGAAGACCATCGAAATTGTCATTACCGCCAAGGGTGAAACCAGTGTGCAGACCAAGGGTTTCGCGGGCTCATCGTGCCGCGATGCCAGCCGCTTCATTGAACAGGCCCTCGGCCAGCGAACGGGTGAGCAGCTTACCGCCGAGTTCCATCAAGTGACGACCGTCGAGCAATCGCAGCCGCAGCGGACATAGAAGAAGCCTGGATCAATTCAGCACGTCGGTCAGAAGGGCCCTTGGCGTGACTCTCGCATGTTTCCAGCGTTGAAAGACACGCATGTGCGTGTCGTGTTTGCCCTTCCGCTCGATCTTCTGGTTGCGAGATTCTTCCCAAAAATCGGCCACGGAAGGCGGCAAGATAAAGAAGTAGAGATGCGACTCGCAGCCGCAGTCTGACGCCCCGAATCCCCTCATGGGCATGGACGCCCCCGGCAGCGTCCGTAGCACGCTGGCCCACCGGCACTCCTGGCGACTGTTCCCCGTCACGTTTCCGCCACTTGCATCAGCGTGCGGCCCGAAAGATAATTCGGAAGTCGTATCCAGTCCCAGTCAATTTGCACTTACCGGAGCTTCTGAAAATGAAATCCCTTCCGTATTCATTGACCGTCGCGTTGATCGTGGCGTTTGCCGGTATTGCGGCACCGGCCGAAGAACGGATGGTGGCCCACGATGTTTACTTCTCACTCAAGGACAATTCGCCGGAAGCCAAGGCGAAACTGGTCGCCGCCTGCAAAAAGTACCTTACGAATCACCCTGGCACCGTCCGATTCGCAGTCGGAGTGCTTGCCGACGATATGAAGCGGGATGCGAATGATCGAGACTTCGACATCACCCTGCATCTGGTTTTCAAGGACAAGGCGGCTTATGACCAGTACGAAAAGTCCGAGCGGCACGTGAAGTTCAAGGAGGAGAACAATGATAATCGGAAGAAGGTGCGAGTGTTCGACTCGTATTTGGAGCCTTGAGGTCGGGTCTGCGTTGCCAGGTCCCTTTGGCCTCCACCTCGATTCTGCCAACGATGGCGGCAGATTGAAGTAGTAGAGATGCGATGGGCAGGCCGAGTCAATGGATTACATCGCACCACCTGCGGTCGCCGCATGAGCGGCTGCCTGCTGTGCGTCTTGGGCGGCGGCATCCAACACCGGCTGCGAACACCCGCGGACGCTGGCCAGCGAAGCAACGCCCGTGCCAAAGCCAGGCAATGCGTTGAACCAGACTTCGTTACCGTTAGCCGGGTCGAGGCAATAGGTGTAGCCGACGACGGACACAATCAGGCGATCACCGTCCAACAGCAGCGTGACGTATCCCGAACCTTTCGGGCTTTTCCACTTCCAGACCAGCTCGCCCGTATCGCGATGCAGGGCGACAACCTGCGAGTTGAAGCCTATGAAAATCAGTTTGTCCACGACGCAAGCTCCTTGGATTCTGGGATTGTCGCCAACCCGCAACGCCGATGCCCCGGCTCCGCGAATGGCAGCACCGGATTCTCGGATTAGAATGACCGCCTCTCATTCTACCGTGCCACGGCGGGCTCCGATTAGCTAGGTTTCGGCAGACACCGGGCTATGCGTCAAGCACGCCCATTCTAGCCGCAACAATTTCCAAGCGCTTGGAAAATCTCGGCACCAGAACATGCATGTCCCGCATTGAGCGCCCGGCCAATTCGTGTCGCGCCCTATGGTTCAGGCTGTCGCGAGAATAAAAGCGTTCCGAAGCCCGGATGATCTGCGCCGTGGGCGGAACCTTCCGGTCGGATCTTTTCGGCGGCCTGTCGAGAGTACGGTGCCTTGAGCCCTCGGCGATTCTCGTAGTGGTTCCAGACCATCTCGTAGACAGGGCGCAGCTCGCCGCGACCTTTCGCGGAAATCACGCTGACTTTGTACTTGCCCGTGGTGTCGGTGAAGAAAACGAAGGGCATTTCATTGCCGAGGTTGTACCGAGCCGTGTACTCAAAACCCTTTAGCAGGCGGTTGTCCGCCGCGCCGTACAGGTCCAAGCCTTGGTTCCAGGCAATTTCGCTCGCTTCGGCCAGATGCGCCAACCCTAGCTGCGCGTGCTGCTGGTCGCGCCCGCTCTCTTGGCATTGTCCCTCGCCGTTGACGATGTAGTGCGTGAGACGACCGTTGCCCGAGCCGTGCTGGTAGTAGTCCACCGCGCGGTCGAAGATCGCCCTGTCATCACAGAAGACGCCGATCCCCATCATCGTCTTGATGCAGCCGGTGTCCCAGTTGCCGTTAGCGAACGTGGCGAAATCCTTTATCACCGGGTAGAAGACGGTCTTGAGCATCTGTTGGAATCTCTGCCGGTCCGAGGCATGCCAGCCCGGATAAGTGGAGCGCATGATCTCAGCGGCGTTGACGAACTTGAAGCCTCCCAGGGAGGCTGCCAAGATGCGGTCTTTGCCCGCGATTTCTTCCAGCGTGCCAGACCAGGCATCGAGAATCTCCACCGCCTTCTTCGCGTGCGCTTCCTCGCCGGTCACGCACCACATCAGCGCATTCTGGTAGGCCGCATTGGCATCCTGATCCATTTCATTGATATGAAGGCTATCTCGCGGCCCTCGGGACACGGAACGGAAGGGGCCGCGCAATCGCCAATCGGACCGCGACTGTGGATGGCGCTGAAGGCGCTCGAATCCGCTTTTCCAGGGTTCCAGTCCCTGCGCCACCGAAGTCTTCATGCGATTCAGGTCGGCCTTGGTGTGCAGCAGGCCCGGATGCACAAAAGCCTTCGGCTCACCGCCGAAAGAAAGACACGGCAGCATCGAGCGAGCAAGGAGGGCGATTAGCAGTAGACTGAGTCGGTTTTTCATGCGGCTGCCGAGACTTTGCGTATCGTTTCGCCTACCAGTGTGCCGTCAAAAGCAATGCGGGTCGCAATCCATTCTACCAGAAAGGTCGATTCTACATTTTACCTGGACTTCCCAAGGCGCGGCATGACTCCCACAGCATCCAGGCTGTGCCTCACGCACGCCTCAGTCTGCCCACAACAATTTCCAAGCGCTTGGAAAATCTTTGCCGCAGGGCCAGCGCCTCCGGCTACTCGTCCCATCGCACGTCGGCTTGATCGGAGAGCATCCCCAGCCAGAAGCCTCCACAGCGCACCCAACCGCGCCGGAGTCGGCCATCGTGCAAGCGCACGGTGACGTAGTAGACTTCCTGCCCCTTGCCGGTCCAAAAGAAGAACGGGCCTCTGAAAAACCAACGTCGCTCCGACGCTACGATC
>Ga0206886_1042_pt1 | contig 28280 bp, 29 predicted proteins | sample Alteio_BWOrgHeat_92_FD_152952 | JGI IMG/M metagenome (GOLD analysis project Ga0206886, IMG submission 152952) | Enriched cells from forest soil in Barre Woods Harvard Forest LTER site, Petersham, Massachusetts, United States - Alteio_BWOrgHeat_Nextera2 ... | reverse complement strand
ATTAATCAAACTGCAAGGGTGGGTAACACTTTATTATTAGACACATTATTATCAAGCGGTATTCATATTGTGAAAATATTTGTACCTGAACATGGGTTGAGGGGGCAAGCTGATGCAGGAAGCCATATAGATAATAGTATAGATAGTGTAACAGGCTTGCCTATCATTTCATTGTATGGTAAGAATCAAAAACCAACTGTTGAACAATTAAATGATGTGGACATTGTGATATATGATCTGCAGGATGTTGGGGTGCGTTTCTATACTTATATTTCAACATTGCAATACACAATGGAGGCTTGTGCAGATAACCATAAAACAATAATAGTACTAGACAGGCCCGATCCAAATGGTTTTTATGTTGATGGCCCGGTTCTGGATACTTCTCTACGTTCTTTTGTAGGAATGCAGCCCATACCTGTAGTGTATGGTATGACATGTGGTGAATATGCTAAAATGCTGGTTGGCGAAAATTGGATACCAAATGCAAAACAATTACAACTAATAGTTATAACCTGCGAACAATACGACCATACAAAGAAATATATGCTTCGGTATCCACCTTCTCCCAACCTAAAAACTATGACAGCTGTCTATTTATATCCTTCTTTGTGTTTTTTTGAAGGAACATCTGTAAGTGTTGGACGAGGTACAGGGATTCCTTTTCAACAATGGGGAGCTCCTCAATATACCAATAGGAGTAAATATTACTTTACCCCTCATAGTACTAAGGGCGCTTCTAAACCGTTGTATGAAGGAGAAAATTGCTATGGGATAGTCGTTGCCAAAACAGCTTCAGAAGCGTTGGATAGTATTCAAAATAGTTTGTGCTTAAAGTGGTTATTGCAGGCATATGAATGGAAGCCAGATAAAGAACAGTTTTTTAATGCTTTTTTTGAAAAACTTTCCGGTAAAAAAGAATTAAAACGACAAATACAAAGTGGAATGGCAGAAAAAGAAATAAGAAAAACCTGGGAACATGATTTAGACCAATTTAAACAGATAAGAAAAAAATACTTATTATATAAAGATTTTGAATAGTTAGGGAATATGTAAATAAAAGATGAAAATTCATTAATGCCAACAATACATTTATATTTGATAAGCATGAATAAGATTCCAATGAAAAAATACTTTTGGGTAATAGCGATCATTATTTATTCAAATACAATAACGGCGCAGGAGAATTCTTACAAAGCTGTGTCTATGTCTTCTGTAGAACAAGCAGCAAAACAAGAAACAGCTAAATGGAAAAAATTATTAGAGCTGGATTCGTCTCAGGAAAAAACGGTCTATCAGATTTGTAAAGTCTTTGCCCGTAAAGAAGAAGAGATGAATAACCAGGGGTTTAAGTTCCCTCCGGGGCCAAAGTTTGCAGCTGAAAAGGGCGACCAATTTAAGACAGTCCTTAACCAGGACCAATACAGGGAATACGTTAAGATCGTCCAAAAAGAAATTCCTGATGCACCTGCTAAAAAAAAACCGGCAGATAAAAAAGCTAAATAGCCTATTTATAACCCAGGTCTCCCACTAAAGATTCCGGTAGCTTCGGTATAGAATGTCTCGGCATCAGGTAAGAAGTTAGTTCTGCAAGTTCTTTAAATATATAATGACTATCCGCAGCTCCCCGCAAATATTGTGCACCGCTGCTGCCGCCTGTACCAACGCGTTTACCTATTGTACGTTGAACCATATTTATATGCCGATGTCGCCATAAGGATAGTAGTTCATCTATTTCAAGCAGCGTGTTTAATAATTCATATGGCATGTGTAAAAGAGGGTAGTCCCTATACAGCATTATAAATAAAGCGCTCCTGTTAGCATCAGGCGAAAAACTCCTGTCTTCAGGATATTCAGGATCATTTACAAACAGCATATCAAAGCTTTGTATATTCTGCTTTTCACCCTCCTGTAAACTATTCGCGTAAGCGATCCTATATTGTTCCCAAAAAAATTGTTTGCCATTTGCGTGATTCCAATAATTATCATTTTTTACAAACGGCATTCTTTCCAGCCAGTTATTAATAAGCACCAATAAAGACAATTCAGATTCTGCTTTTTTTACTCGTTCAATATCTTTTTCTGTTAATTGCGATAAGTAGTAATTTTTTCCATGCCTGTGTTCATATGATAATCCTAATGCAGCTTCTATCATCTTAAATTGTATACTCTGAAATCCTGATGCCGGGCGAAGCAAATCACGAAAATCAAGAAAATCAAGCGGGGTCATCGTTTCTAAGATCGTCATTTGCGCAACAGCGATCTCAAATATTCTGCATATTCTTTTCAGCCTATGCACACTATTGTACATATCAGGTGCATTATTATAAATATTGGGTTGCTTAAAAATGCTTCTTACTATTTCCAGTTCATGCAATATTTGTTTGAACCATAGTTCATACGTCTGGTGAATGATAATGAACAACATTTCATCATCTGCGCGTACGCCTTCTTTGCTGCTTTCTGTATTTTGAGCATTAAGTATGGAGTCAAGCTTCAGGTAGTCACTATAATAAACCGGTTTACGTTCTTTATTTTCCATGCCGAAAAGTAATAAATGTGCTCTATGTATATAAGGGGTATGAAATATTTAACTTAAGACTATTCGTAAAATATCATTTTAATATCCTTCCTGTGCGAATGAATAAAGGAAATTTCACTTGTTTTATCTCACCGGCATTCCATATTTGTTCGAAGCGTGGCCTGAGTAGGGAAACAGGGTCTTCATTTTTTTGCTGTATATAATGTTGTAAACCCGACCATGTTCTTATATAGCCCAACAAATGCTCCAGGTTCCAATTCAGTTCAATATCAATCGAGGGTGTTTGTATTTCTTTAAATGGGAAGGGGATAGTCAGGTATTTATCATCTACATATTGTCTTTCTTTATCCCAATAAGGCCTTGTAATATCCCAGTATAATTCATCTATTAATTTATCGACTTCTGTATTTACCCTTAATAAATAGTACGTGATCAACGAAATAATTGCATTTGGTTTCGAAACTCTTTCTACTTCTTTATTAAACGCATCAAAGTCAAACCAGTGCACTGCTTGTGCTACTGTTACCAGGTCTATTGTATTATCCGGAATGGATGATTGCTCTGCACGTTCTGTTTTATAGATAATATTGTTCCTTTTCTCCGCTATTTCTATCTGTTGAGTGCTAATGTCAGTCGCATATACAGTCGTAAATTTTTCGGCCAGTTTAAGTGCTATTTGCCCATTACCTGTACCACAATCCCATGCAGTATCAAATGCAGCCACCTGTTTATATAAAAAATCGTATAAAGCAGGAGGTGGTGTGGGGCGGTAAGTGGCATAATTGGCGGAATACCCGGAAAAATTATCTTTTATCGCTTTCATATCGGCAAAACTAATTTTTTATCGTTTTGTAACCTAAAAACATCCTATTGTATCTAATCCTGATTATGCTTATTTTTAATTGTAAAGCATATAAAGAATGGCGTCTGGTTTCCTGCCTCAGATACATACGGAAGAATTAGAAAAAGTAAAAAAAAGCGGCAATGTGTACGAATATTTCGACCTGCTCACCCAGCCGCTTCATCAAGAACTCTACAAAAGACAAACATTCGATTTCCTGGATGAACTATCAGAAGGGCAGCAACTATTGCTGAGTTACGACTATGTTCAAAACCAGGTACTGCAGGGTGGTTTTATTCAATTCATAGAGAATGGTTATATAGGTTTATTGCCCGATATGCCTGCCTGGCTTACAAATATCGGTGCAGTAAAAATGGCTAAAGTGATCGATGATGTATTAAAGGTGTACGTGCTTAATAAAGAAACATTCGACAAAGCAACTACTGTGGAAGAATTTGTAAAATTATACGCAGAGCTAAAAGAATTTGAGATACTGGACGAAGAATTTAACGAACTAAACGAAATAACCATTGGCTTGATGATAAAAGACGCAGAAAAGCATATGAAAGATTTTGCTCAGCTTGTTTAATGATGTTCATGATGCCCGCCTGCCCGCCTTTTTAATATACCACCGGCTGCTTCTTTTATAGTATTAGTAAATACAAATGCTTTTGGGTCTATAAAATGAACCAGGTTCTTCAGTTTACGTACTTCCAGCCGTGTAATAACTGTAAATACAATATCACAGTCTTCACTCACTTCATAGCTATCTTTCATAAAGCCGCGTTCACCCTTGTATATAGTTATACCTCTGCCCATTTCCATTACCAGCTTTCGTTTTATCTCTTCACTCTTTCCGGAAATAATGGTCACCCCGGTATATGCCTCCAAGCCCTCTATTACATAATCAATCGTTTTAGATGCAGTAAAATAGGTGAGCATGGAATACAGTGCGCTTTGCAAGCCAAACTTCATTCCATAAATAAGGAACAAAATACAGTTCATCGCAAGAATGATCTCTGTAATAGTAAAACTGCTCTTTCTTCCTGTATAGAGTGCCAATACTTCTATACCATCCATAGCACAACCTCCACGCATGGCAAGGCCGATACCCAGTCCCATAAAAAATCCGCCAAATACAGAGATGAGTAGTTTATCTGAAGTAACAGTGGGGTAGGGAAAGAACGCTAAAAAAATAGCAAGCAACACAATACAGCCGGATGTTTTAAAAGCAAAGCGTTTGTTTATCTGCATACCACCCATAATAATGAACGGTATATTGGCAAGCACTATTACTATGGCAAGGTTCATATGGTACACCTCGTGCAGTAGCAGCGATATACCGGTTATGCCGCCGTCCAGGTAATTATTGGGTACCATAAACCCCTTCAGTGCAAATCCTGAGATAAAAGCACCTAATACAGTATAAATTGTATCATGTACAGCAAGGGGTAAACTTTTGTGGGGTCTCATGGGTCTGGTTAACTTATTTTTGATCGTATTTGCCTTAAATATTCGTCTTTTTGTTCTTTTCTTAATTTAATAGCAGTGTTAGTAAAATAATGATGTTTTTCCAGGAAGCGTGCTTGCAACTGGTTCCATTCTTCTTCAGTATTCAATATGCCATATATAGACAATTCTGAAAATAATTTATTACCAATGGTAAAGAAATCATCACGCCCTAAATAATCAAGATCTGCATCACACAATATTTCTTCCAAAAGAGTATGCGGCGTTTGCGGAATTTTGGTTGCCATTATCATGCCGCAAATTTTTTCTATCTGGTCATCAGTATAGCCAAAGCCCGGTAAATATTGTTTTGCCATATCGCACGATATCTTTTCATGGTCTTTTTGCTGCGAAAGAAAACCCGAATCATGAAACAATGCAGCTGTCAATAACAGCTTTTTATCTTCACCCTTCACGCCCTCACTTTTGGCTATGCTTTTAGCAGAATCATATACATCTCTTATATGTTCTACGCTATGATAAGATAGATATTTGGGCAGCTCTTTTTTCAGCTTTCCAAGAATGAATTTTTTAGCATTATTAAACTGCATCAGGCATTAATTATATAATACTAATGTATTAATTTTTCTTCTAAATGCTATTTTTTGACAAATATGTTAGATATAATATGTGATTATATATACGATCACAACCACTCGCGTCATTTCGACTGCGAGGTACGAAGCAGAAGAAATCTCCTAAATAGAATTATTACAAAAAAAATCCCCCTCTTTTTAAAGAGGGGAATAATAAATAATAACAAAGCTTTTATCCTTTCTTCTTCGGCGGCGCCTTTCCTTTCATTTTATTTTGGGGTTTCATATATCCCTGGTTTCTCGGTTGTGGCGAAACTCCTGTAAACGTTATACATATCCACCTGGTGTTGGGTATTTGTGAAACAGTGTAAGTGCCCGGATTAATACCTGTGTTTGGAAAATATATATCGTAACCTGTTAGCTCTATAGCATTTTGCAGCACCCATTGCCCGGTGCTCAATACCTGCCTGATACCCGTTCTTAAACTGGACCTTGGGCTTGGCTGGGTAGAATCACTGTTTTCATATATCATATCCAGTGTGTCCATATACAATAGCACATTATTGGCTGTATAATCATACCTGAAATACACACGGTTAGTAGATAAGGTTTGTCCAATGAACCCGCAATCACCAATACTGAAATCTATTAATGTATTACCACCGGAACTATAGCTATAGCAAGGAAAGGATAATACATACCCGGGTATCACACCATAATAGGTGATCATCAGTTGGGTAGTATCATTATCTACAATTCTCACGGTATTACGTGCGCTCCAGCGAACTTTTAATCCCGAACTGGTAAAGTCACCATCACTTTGCCCGGTTATCCCTGTGGTCCCGGAAGGCCCTAATGTTGAGCATACAGCAGGCACAACGGTCCAGTAATAATCGCTGGTGGGGAAAAACCCATTCCGCATAGCATTATGCATCCAGTCGTATATCACATTCTCATCGGTGGTTGGCCTTACGGTACTCAATTTGGCGTATATGTATAAGTCGCCAAACGAATCAGGAGAGTTGCTGGTCATTTGCGGCGTAATGAATAATACGGTTGCAGTTTCTGTCGATCCATCTGTTGCAGTGGTTGGCACTGTAGGCTGCGTAGGAAAGGAACCGCCCGGTATGGTTATTTGTACACCAGTTCCAGTAGATGAGCAAACATTTGTTCCCGGCCTGCATGGGCCATTTCTTAACCTGGTTGGTACTCCATATGTTACTGTTGCTGAACTGCCTATACCGGCAATTATGGTTGATGAAGATATAGAGGTCTGGCTATACCCATCTGTTGCTGATAAGCAGCAGCTTATAATATATAAGATGGCTGCTACATAAGATCTTTGAAGCATACTATACTTTTGGGGGTCAAAAAGTAGTTATTATTAAACAAAATTATAAATACTTATTATAATTACTAATTTTTTATATTTTTCAGAAAATTAAAATAATTGAGAGGCCCCTTATCTGTACTGATCTGTATAATGCTGTTATGCCTTGAAAATAGCCAATGTGCATGGGCTCAGCAAGGAGGCGTTTCTAAAAAACAAATAGACAATTTCGAAAAATTTCTTGTATCAGTACAGAATGATACTGCTAAGGTAGATACCTTGTTAGGTTTTGCAGTAGATATGCAATGCATAGATAGTGCTCTGAAAATGGATTACTATAAAAAAGCTCTCGATCTTTCCGAAAAAAAACATTTTCTCAGGGGGCAGGCAAGGGCATATTGGGGTATAGGAACGTTAAATACTGATTGTGTGCATAATTTTCTATTTGCTATTCAGATGTTTGATAAGTTTCGTACGATAGCAGAGCAAATGAATGATATTTATTTACGAAGTAGTGCCTACCAGGTTTTAGCCGGAACGTATAAGGATGCAGGGCTGTACACAAATGCTTTGGATTATTATCAAAAAATAATTCATTTGGATAGCACTGGTGATTTGGCGATAGGAACTTTCGCAAATATTGGCGAAGTATATAATAGTCTTGGTAATTACCCTCAGGCACTAGAGTATTACCAGAAAACTTTGAATGCAATAAATTCAAGTGTCATTTCAGACAAAAATAATGCTCAAAAATATGGTCGTTTCCAAGGATTTTTGTTAGCAAATATGGCTACTGTATATGTATCCATGGGTGATCATGATAAAGCTCTGGAACAATATTATAGAGAGCTAAACATAGCAGAACAGTCAACTGATACCTTCTTGCAATGCGATGCCTGTAAAGGCATTGGAGAAACTTATTTATCAAAACAAAATACTGATAAAAGCCTCGAATATTTTGAAAAAGCCCTGGTCTTTACAAAGCCTATAGTAAATAATACATCCCTTCCTGGCTATGAAGAAGATATTTTAAATAAGATGGCTATTGCATATTTGCAAACAGAAAAAATTGAAGAGGCAAATAATTATGCTCAGCGCTCGTTAGAATTGGCTGTAAAATTAGATAATAAAACTCAGCAGGGCAGCACTTATATAACTCTTGGAAAGATTGTAGAGTCTAAAAAGGACTATAAAACTGCAATAAAGTATTTTGAACGATCTGCAGCTATTGCAAAAGAAACAGGCGCCAGGGCAAATGAAAAAGATGCATGGGAAGCATTGAGTAATGCTTATAAACAAACAAAACAATTTGACAAAGCATATACCGCTTTAAACAACTTTTATACACTTAGGGATAGTATATATAATGTAGACAAAGCAAAACAATTAGTGCGGATAGAAACAAACGGGCAAATGGCAAGGCAAAGAGATTCCACTAATGCCGATAAGAAAATTGCAACTGCCAATTTGCAAAGGCAGCGTGTACTTAGCTATGGTGGCTTTGCAGGGGTAGCAGTGTTCTTCTTATTGGCTTTTCTCATGTTCAGGAGCTATAATATTGAGAAGAAAGCGAACACGATCATTACTAAGGCCAACGAAACCATTAAAGAAGAAAAGCAAGTATCTGAAAGTTTATTACTTAACATCTTACCTGCGCATGTGGCAGAAGAGCTAAAAACCCATGGCAATGTCGAGGCAAAGCAATTTGATAATGTTACCGTACTCTTTACCGACTTTGTAAATTTTACTACAGCAGGGGAGCGCATGACACCAAAAGAGCTGGTAGCAGAACTGCACACCTGCTTTAAAGCTTTCGATGAGATCATTGGCAAATACAATATCGAAAAAATTAAAACAGTTGGCGACGCATACCTCGCTGTGGCAGGTCTGCCGCAGGCTAATGCCAATCATGCTTCTGATATTGTAAGTGCGGCTATGGAGATAAGAGATTTTATGCAGGCAAGAAAACAACAAATGGGCGATAAAAGCTTTGCTATAAGACTAGGTATTAATTCAGGCAGCGTGGTAGCGGGCATAGTAGGGGCTAAGAAATTCGCCTACGATATCTGGGGAGATACAGTAAACACAGCCGCCCGCATGGAACAAAACAGCGAAGCCATGAAAATTAATATCTCCCGATCCACCTATGAACTCGTAAAAGATAAATTCACCTGCACCTATAGGGGAGAGATACCCGCCAAAAACAAAGGCACCCTTAAAATGTATTTTGTTTCCTAAAACCGTCAGTACCGCTATATGCGGTCAGACGGTTTTAGGCCATTGTGATTCCTACCTCACAATTCAGGTGAAGTGAAGAGAGACCCCTCGGAATAATTCCTCAGCTCACACTATATCACTTAAAATGTCTTCGTAGGTTAATATTTCATTAAAGGTTTGGTAAAACAACTATTATCAGAGAAAAATACTTTAACCAGGTATGCTCCTTTTTGCACTGTAGGTATAATAATAGTATTGTCTGTTGCAGATGCGAATGGCTTGTTTAGCCTGTATTGCTCTCTGCCGGTAACATCATAAATCACAATCATTTCTATTTTATCATTACTGCCCGATTCTATGTGAATAGTATTATCCGATAGTGGATTGGGATATACCATTAATTCGGTTTTCCTGATTGTATTGTTATTGACGGACAATGCAGAAAAACAACTATTATATAGATAATATAATTCACGTTCGTACAAGTATGCATTGGAGAGATTGGTAGAGTCTGTAAAATTAAAAGAAACCCGGGAGTTGTTATAGCATAAGGAACTTTCTATTAAAAAGGTCTGTTTATTAGGGTTTAGTAAGCCAAAGTTACTGCCAATGCCTTGCAACCAATAATTAAAATATTTTACTGGTTTTACTGAATCAAATAAATACCGTTTTATATAATTGCCTGTGTTTAGTCTTACTGAATCAATTTCTTGTACAGTTAGCACTGAGCCTAATATATTTAGTGTATCTCCTTTAGATAAATTGAAATCATATATTTTATTTTCAATACCAATTGAATAATATCGCATTAAATACCTGGCAGGAACGGAAGAAGTATCCGTTAATAGGAAGAATACCTTATTGCTATCTGTTCTTATACATCCGATAGTAGAAAAATCAGTATAATTTTGAAGTGCATTGTGAGTCTCCGTACTTATAATTAAGTCTATAGTAAGCGTTCCAATTCTCTTTGCTTCCAATAGATGGTAGGTTTTACCTGAGATGACAGTATCATTTCCAAGTTCATACTGTATGCCGGTGATCTCACGATGATCAAATTTCCATCCACTAATGTCTAATGTTTGAGTCTCTGTCCATGTAGTGCCTTGTTTATAAAAACTATCAAGCGGTATCGTTTGTGAATAACCACTTATAAAATAGAGTAGAAATAAAAAGATGGTAGATAAAATTTTCATAGTGTTGTCTTTAATAACAATAAGCAAATATTATGCCTATTATATCTATAAACAAATATTTGTTTACCCCCTGCTCAAAGTAGTACCTTTGTACCCAAACTATCATTATATAAACATGTTTTACATTTCTTATTTTAACTACAATTTATTAACACCGTTTTTACCTCCTCCTTCCGCACTTCCTAAAAATAAATATTCGCCAAAAGCGGAAGCATTCCGAGCGTTCGTCGCTTGAAACCATTACCAGTCAACCATATTACTAATTTTTTATGCGGAAGTAAAGCGGAAGAGAAGCGGAAGTTGTAGGAAAATAAATGGAAGATCAACATGTTACTGCCTCATTATCAAATTCACTAATTATCGAATTCATCCCGTAACTTTGCACCCTCAAAAGAGCTGACATTACACTTTTTCAACTTTATACTTTTTACTTAAGACTTTAGACTAATATCATGATATCAATTAATAATTTATCACTCCGCTACGGTAAGCGTGTGTTGTTCGAAGATGTGAATCTTGCATTCACCGAGGGAAAATGCTATGGCATTATTGGCGCTAATGGTGCAGGAAAATCTACATTCTTAAAGATCATTTCAGGCGAAATAGATCCTACCACCGGCAAGGTAGAGATCACAAAGGATATGCGCATGAGCGTATTGAAGCAGAATCGTTACGAATTTGAAGAAGTACCGGTACTGGAAACAGTGATACGTGGCAATAGCAAACTCTACGATATCATGAAAGCTAAAGATGATATTTATGCTAAAGCAGATTTTACAGAAGAAGATGGTATAAGAGCAGGGGAACTGGAAGGGTTGTTTGCAGAAATGGATGGCTGGAATGCCGAAAGTGATGCTGCAACCTTGCTAAGCAACCTGGGCATAAAAGAAGAATTTCATAATAAGCTGGTAAAAGAACTGGATGGTAATCAAAAAGTGCGTGTGCTCTTAGCGCAGGCATTATATGGCCACCCGGATATATTATTGCTCGATGAGCCTACCAACGATCTGGATCTTGAAACCATTTCCTGGCTCGAAGATTTTTTGGCCGACTATGATAAGATAGTATTGGTAGTATCGCACGACAGGCACTTTCTAGATGCAGTATGTACGCACGTTGCCGATATTGATTTTGGCAAGATCACCATATTCACCGGTAACTATACCTTTTGGTATGAATCCAGCCAGTTGTTATTGAAACAGAGATCTGAAAGTAATCGCAAGGCGGAAGATAAGATAGCAGAACTGAAAGAGTTCATTGCACGATTCTCTGCTAATGCTTCCAAATCCAAACAAGCAACCAGCCGTAAGAAAGCGTTGGATAAAATAAAGCTGGAGGATATGACTGCCAGCAATCGTAAATACCCTGCCATATTGTTCAATAACCAGGTGCGTGACGCAGGTGACCAGGTGCTGGAAGTAAAGAAATTGGGCAAGAGCCAGCATGGCGAAGCCTTGTTCAAAGACATTAGCTTCGATTTGAAACGTGGGCAAAAAATAGCTGTGCTGTCTGACAATTCTTTGGCTACAACAGCATTTTATCAAATTCTGTCGGGAGAAGAAAAACAATTCGATGGTGAATTTAGATGGGGCGTAACCATCACACCAACATACCTGCCGAACGATAATACCAAATATTTTGCGGGCAATGATGATAACCTCATAGACTGGTTGCGCCAATACAGCGAAGAAAAAGATGAAACCTTTATTCGCGGATTCTTAGGACGTATGTTATTTTCAGGCGAAGAGACGCTGAAAAAATGCTCTGTGTTGAGTGGGGGAGAGAAGATCCGCTGTATGCTCAGCCGTATGATGATGCTGAAAGGAAACGTATTGTTGATGGATGAACCCACCAACCACTTGGACCTTGAAAGTATTACTGCGCTGAACAATGGTATGAAGGATTTTAAAGGAACTATCTTATTCACTACTCGTGACCATGAGTTGGCAGAAACAGTTGCTGATAGGGTATTAGAGTTAACTCCAAACGGCCTTATAGACCGTGAAATGGAATTTGACGAATACCTGAAAGACGAAAAAGTAAAAGCTGTAAAAGCTGAACTCTATGGTGAATTAGTCTGAACTAATTCTTATTTAACAGGCGGTGCACAGAAGTACAGTTCCGGGAATGATATATGAGAAGGGTGCTCCTTATCATGATATATCGTAACCTTCGTTTTAATGAAGTCTTCCGGTTTAGCCTTGTAAATGTTCACATATTGTTGCGGATTACGGTCCATCAAAGGGAACCAGGTACTTTGCACCTGCACCATAATACGATGGCCCTTCTTAAATACATGTGCTATGTCAGGCATTTTATATTTTACTTCTGTTATTACTCCCGGCTCAAATGGCTCAGGTTTTTCTAAACTGTTTCTATACCTGCCGCGCATCACTTCAGCTCTTACCAGCATTTCATAACCACCCATTACATAACCCTTACCATTCCCTTTTACAGAATCAGGATAACTAAAATCATCAGGAAATACATCGATCACTTTAACAATGAAATCAGCATCGCTAGTGGAGAGAGAAACAAATAAGTCAGCAGTAACAGGTCCCAGCCCACCCACATCTTCTTTCAGCACTCCTGTTTGCCAGCTAAGCACATCTGGGCGTTGGCTGGCAAATCGCTGGTCATCATCCATATATTCTCTTGTTCTCGATGTTATCACACCGTCAATATAGGGTACCGGGTGCGTCGGGTCGCTTATATAATGATCTGGATTCTTATTGTCGCTACATGAAACAGTATCCAACTTACCGTTGCTTTGTAAATAGTATTTAATGGCCCTTTTGTCAGCTTTGTCTTTATCTGCAATTGCCATCCATGTATTTTCTCCTGTAACAAATATTTGCTTTTCCATGTGCAGCGTTTCTTTCTTAGGCCATAAATACTTGCCATTGGTAAGCAAATGCTTGTTAAAAAACTCCTCTTCTATTTTATGATAATCAACAGATGTATTTCGTCCAAACCTTATATTACCCAAATATGCCCCTGAGTCTTTTGCCCAAAATCCATGTGCCCATGGCCCCATTATTAGCCGATTGTCATTATGAGCTTTATTTTCAATTGCCTTGTATAAATTCAGTGCACCAAAGCAATCCTCAGCATCAAACAAACCGCCCACTACCAGGGTGGCACAGCTATCCGGTATATACTGTACAAAATTGCGGGTATTACGGGCTTTCCAGTAATCATCCATATCCGGGTGGCTGGATAGCTCGTCCCAATAGGGTTTGGCTTCACCTATTATTTTGCCCAGGCTATCAATGGTGGCAGTTTCTAAATAGAACTTATATAGATCTTTAGTAGGGTAGGTATACCCTCTCGCATAAGACTTGGTAGGGGATAGGCGGGGCTTATCAAAAGAGGAGGAAAACCCGAAATTGTCCATTAAGAAAAAAGCTCCATTATGATGTATATCATCACCTGAAAACCAATCTGTTACAGGTGCTTGTGGACTAACTGCTTTAAGGTATTTATTACCAGATAATGCAGCCATAGTAGCATAATAACCGGGGTATGAAATACCGTAAACACCCACACGTCCATTGTTATTCGACAGGTTTTTTATCAACCAATCTATGGTATCATATGCATCACTGGCCTCATCGGTTTCCTTGCCTTTTTTATCAGGATTGAATGGGCGTATATTCATATATTCTCCCTCACTCATAAACTTACCTCTCACATCCTGCAGCACCATGATATAGCCCTCCTTGCAATAATCCATATAGTACGTTTTCCAAAAAGCACGAAAGGTGTCAACCCCATAAGGTGTTATTGAATAGGGGGTTCGCATCATCAATATAGGGTGCTTTTCAGATGCATCTTTGGGCGCATATATCGATGTGAATAAGCGTTTACCATCTCGCATTGGTATATATACTTCCTGCTTCGTATAGTTATTTACCATCCATACTGAGTCTGTTTCCTGGGCTGTAAGTACCTTATCTTTTGCATATGTAGAAATAGAAACAAGAAATGAGAGGATAGCGAAATATTTTTTCATGTTTTAAAGATAGAAAATTGGAATGGCAGTTAATAAAAAAATAAGGACCGCAATGAAGCGGCCCTTATCCCAATTTTATTTCAAGTATTAACCCACACGTTATTGGATCGTGAGCTTTTGGTTATAGGTAGTGTTTCTGGATAAAATGTTTACGAAATACAAGCCGGGTTGTAAGCCGGATATATTTACATTGGTTTTTGCAGTATTGAAAGATGTAGTTAATATCTTTCTGCCTGCAACATCTGTTATATTGATGTATGAAGCCTGGTTTGCAGCATCTGCACATTCAATAGTAAGTACATTATGCGCAGGGTTAGGATACATACTGATGTTTGTTTGTTTAGTAACCTGAGGTACAGCACTTGTATGTGGCACAATAGTCTTTGAGTTTTCTTTAAAGCTAACGGCATTCATAGTAGGGGCTGTTGCAGATACTGTAACGTTTGTCCATGCTGTTGTAAGCAGGCCTGCGTGTTCAGGATAGATCGTATAAGTACCGTAAGGAACATTGAAAGAGTATTTACCTGTAGCGTCCGTAACAGTTGCAGCTATTAATTTACCAGTAGTGTTGTTAACGAGGTAAATAGTAAGGCCGATAACAGGGTCGCCAACAGCATAAGTTGTTTTACCTGCACCATACAGAACATTACCAGCTATAAAGCCGGGTCCTGAAGTAAGTGTACCATATTGCATATAAATATCTTCACTTGTAGACATAGCGCCTGATGTAACAGAAACATAGCCTGCAGTGCTCCATGAAAGACTTGAATAATGGTAAGTTGGTACAAATCCGCTACCTGTGCCGCCAAATGAGCCGGCTGCTTTTACAAGATAACTACCAGGAGTAACACCAGTAAATGAATAAGGAGTATGGCCACTGCCCGGAGCAACTAAACGTTGTGAATCAACTGCGGTAATAATATGTGTTGCAGTATCATAAGTGATCAGCCAAACCATTAAAGAATCCCAGTAAACCGGACCCAATGCAGAATCCCTGATAATAGTGCCTGAAATACCTGTCGGGCTCGTAACTGAAACAGAACTTGTAAGCGTATCGTCGCATACATAAGTAGAAGTAGCACTATCTACCCATTCTACATACAATGTAATAGTGTAGCTGCCGGTAGCTGCGTAGGTATGGCTGGTATTCCAGCTTGAAGAATAACCACCATCACCAAAATTCCAGTTGGCCAATGCATGCATGGCACCTGTATGTACCGGGGGTGTTGAAGTATTTGTAAAAGTAACATTGAGGCCCGAAATGCTTGTTGTGTAACTTGCTGTACACGAAGCCGAGGCCATGTACCCTGTGAATAGGATCGCGATAAGCGTAAATAGTTTTTTCATTTTTTTTATTGGTTTTAAGAGTTAAAAAAGGTTTCTATAGGAGTAAGACGTAGGGTATTGTGCAAGCGTTAAAAGATTTTCGGTATTGTGCGCTCTACAAATGCGCAAAGGGCTCTACAATAGAGCCCTTGTATATTATCTATATATCTATTGTACTTATTACATACCTGACGGTTGCAAAAGACTTACACGATTGCCTTCTGTATCCTGGAAAGAGATCCAAAGCCCGACACCGGGGATCATCATAGGTTCCATACTTTGTTTGCCCGATTCATCCATAGCACCCAATATCTTGCCTCCGCCTGCTTCTACAGCTTTCATAGCAGCCTTTACATCGGCTACAGAAATAACAACAGAAGGTGCGTGTGAGAGCGGATTATCTGTTTTCTCATAAAAGCCACCATTGATAGTGCCTGCAGTCTTTACCATACCATTAGCATCTGTATCAGCGGTTTGGGCTACAATATAATTACCCATTTCGGCGCCCATTTGTTGCAAATTCCAACCAAAAGCCGATTCGTAAAATTTCTTCATGCGGTTGCGGTCAAAATAGCCCATCTCGAAATGTATTACCGGATTCTTGCTCATATTTTATGTGTTTTATGGTTATTGTTTATTTATAGTAAAGATAAGGAGATCGCTAATATCAGGATTCTGTAGCCGACGTAATAATATACCTGCTTACTTAAGCAAGTAGCGAATAGTTAGCAAGTAGGCACCTACAATTAGTATTAAAATACCTATTATTATAGTATACCATAAACACCCGTTACTATTGGGGTCAGACGAGTAATTAACTTTCAAAAGGCAGATTTTGGCGGGATAAAGATAATACGATTGCCGACATTAAAAAATGCTTAAAACAACCTTAATTTATAATTATTCCCGACCAAGAGGCCATATTTATAGCAGGGGTAATCGTTTTCTGTTTGGTATATTATTATATTAAGAAAAAGCGGGGAAAGCAGTAAGCTAATCTCAACCCTATATATTACTAGAAGTTGCATAAGCAGCAGCGCATTTGTTCTATAATTGCTATCTTATGTTAAGTAGGTTCGTTAGCAGCTTTTTGGTAAGTTTTTTTGCTACCAAAAAGCGATTAGCCGCGAGGGAACGAGGCTGCGAAGGAAAGTTTGAGGTGCAGGGAGTGCCTACTTATCACATAAGACTGATTATAGAACGGAACGGTGTTGAGCCTTATTGTCCTAATATAAAATACAGTTATAAGTAATGAAAAAAAAATTAACTATTGAGCAAAGAGCTTTAATGGAAAAGGATGAATTGCAAAGACATTTAATTCAATTTAGGTGTATCAATCATCTAACAAGTTATTCTCTTACTAAAGAAGAAGTAGAAGCAATTAAAGAGGATTTAGATAAGCTTATAGTATTATTGCCTTCTTCTAAAAGTAAATATCTCTGATTGATAATTATGGTCTGGAAAGGTTTTGTATTGATATTGTATTTGCAATACGGTATCATCCAATTTTTCGATTGTAGTAATATTCCATAATGGATCCATGTACAGTATTCTCCATTTTTTTAATGATTCATCCCATTTGATTTCTATTTTTGAATAGTCATTTAATTCCATAATAAACGGCCACATAGTTTCGCCAATAAATTCGGTCGTATGTTGCCCGGTAAATGTTTCCCATTTCCCCTGCAACAATTTAATTACTTCATCTTTTGTATAATCTTGTTCCATAGAATAGCAAAATACTTAAAAAGTATATATATTTTAAGTAATTGTCTTAATTTGGTGGTCTAAACAAAGTACCTGAGATGATTTAAAACTAATGGAGATAATATCTTTTGTATTATAACATAGTGCTGTTGTTCTAAATGTCGAAAATTTAAACGCACCGCAAGCACACAATGGATTATAGTACGCCACACGGCGTAACTGTGTCTTTTGCTTGCGGTAGGCTTTCGACAGCCTTGAACAACTTAAGAATTTCAGTTACGCTAATTTTTTATGCTATTGTTTTACGCAGTAATTATTCTATTAGCATCTTTTGTATTGTACATAATTATTAAAGGTGCCCAAACAGAAAAGGCATCTATCGATACTACAATTCCTTTCATAGATTTCGCTGCCCATGATGAAATAATTGTTCAAACCATAAGCGATTTAATAATAAAAACACCTTCATTAAGTTATGGATTGGCGGTCGAGGGACTTTCGCAAATGAAATATATTGAAGATGATAGAAAGGAACATATCAAACTACTTTTCTTTTCAAAGTATATGTTGAATCTATCGAAAGAACAGAGAGATAGAGATGATGAAATAACACAACAACATATCAGATCTATCAAGGTTATAAAATTGGCTCAGTTAATGGATAGAGAATCTGAAAAACTATTTAATAAAGACATGAATAAAGAATAAAATCATGAAAATAAAAATTATAACCATACTTCTTGCAAGTATAATTGCCATTAATATTGTTTTTGAATTGAATAAGACTTACACTTTTGAAGCTGGAAGTGTAATGTCGAACGGATTAGGAACAGTATATAATGTGTCTAATAAAGAATATTGGCAAGCCTTCAAATGCGTAGAAAAAAATGAATTTGGTGCTTATTTAGGAATATCAATATTGCAAAGTAGGAAAATAACATATTTTGCTATTTTACCAGAATGGAGTATTTATATAATTTATGGGTTGTATATTGTTTTAATAGGATTATGGATTAATAGTTTTTGGTACCAATTGATAAAAAAGTAAAAGTATGACATTATCAAAAGAAGGCAACGATATATTAAACGCATATTTGCCTTTGTTTCATGAAAATGAATATTTCTTAATTGAAGACATAATTAAGAGTGATGAAAGAATTATTAGTCTTATAATAAGTAATGGAAGCAACGAAAAAATGTTTGGAATAGAGATATTTATTTCATCACATGCTAATGAAATAACTAAACAGTTAGTCCAACATGGATTTGCTAAAAGAGCAGGAGGTGATGGTAACTATAATTCTATAATTTTAACTGACAAGGGAATTGAATTAAAAGAAGCTGGATCAGAAGATGAATATGGTACTAGAAGGTTATTAAAGGTTCTTAAAGTGAAAAGAGATTATGAGTATTCTAAGTATTCTCTTTATATATCCCTATTGTCTATAGTAGTAGCTTTATTTGCTTTACTAAAAGGATGTGGTGACTGATAATCTTTAAAATAATTTGGATATTTATTTTTATATCTTTTGTAAGTTTTATTAAAGTCCCTGGCAAAAAAGTATCTTTTAATCTCTACATAAATAAAGGCAATACAGATTAGTCCAAGAAATATTAATTGTAATATTTTATAAATATCCACTTAATGATGCCGCACAAGGTTAAATACAAGTTAATTATAGGGTATGCTGAGTATTTATGTTATAGTCTAAAGTAGTTCGTTAAACGGCTTAAAGTAAGTAATTAAGTCATATAGGACTACAGTCGCAGCACGTTCTGTTCTATAATTTATATTATGTTAAGTAAAAATTATAATAAATGCTATCTTAAGTGGTATATATGATTCAGGTTGTAGCCTATTGAAACATAATCCTTTAGTCTATATTAGTGTATGTTACTATTATCAACTTACCTCCTATTTTTGCTAAAAGCTATTAGCAATGATGAAACAATTAGTCAAAAAGTACTCCCTGCCGGTAGGCCTCTTTACTTTGAGTGCAGCCATACTTTTACAGCACTATACAAAACTGTCTGATTTTACCGTGGGGCTATTGTTTGGCATATCCATTGGCCTTATAGTAATTCCGACATTGGCCAAATTCATGTCCCGTAAGTAAATAATATAGCGGAGTTTTTATAGCAGTTGATGGATAACCCCTTGCTCGCTAACCTTTGCTGTTATCCAACACATGTGGTGCTAATCTGCTAAAAAAGAAGTAATTTTTCGCCTTGAAAATTGATCCTAACGTGTCATTCCATAAAAAGCGCATTTACCTCCTACTATTTATATCCTGTTTATTTATTCCAAGTTTTCAGTCATTTGCACAGCAAAAGGTTAGTACTGATGGAATAGTGAAAGACCCTGCATGGTCAAAGCCATATAAGCCCTTTCGTATAGCTGGTAATCTCTATTATGTAGGTACATATGATCTTGCCTGTTATTTGATCAAGACAAAAAAGGGACTTATACTTATCAATACAGGTTTGAAAGAGACCGTATCTACAATAGTATCTAATGTTGAGTCTTTAGGGTTTGAATTTTCAAACGTGAAAATATTGCTTACATCACAGGCGCGTTTTGATCATGTTGGAGGAATGGACATCATAAAGAAATTTACCGGCGCCCGCCTGATGGTAGATTCTGCAGATGCACAAGTGATGGCAGACGGTGGAAAATCAGACTATTTATACGGCGGAGCAGTGAGTTTATTTGACCCGGTGCAGCCTGACAAGTTGCTCCATGACAAAGACGTAATAAAGCTAGGGAAAATGAGGATAACGGTATTGCATACCCCCGGACCCACTATGGGTGCTTGCAGCTATCTGTTTGATGTGAAAGCAAAAAAACACAGGTATAAAGTACTCATAGCAAATATGCCTGTTGTACCGCCTGAAGTAAACTTTGCCAATACCAAAAAATACCCTGATATTATCAAAGATTTTGGATATAGCTATAAAGAAATGCGGCAACTAAAATTTGACTTGTGGTTTGCTGCACATGCCAGCCAGTTCGGCTTACATGAAAAACGTGAAGAAGGAAATAGTTATAACCCCGATGCTTTTGCTGACAAACCTGGATATGATAAACTTCTAAATGACTTGCAAGACGAGTACATAAAAAAACTAAACATGCTATAAGCCTGTTTGTTAAAAAATGGAACCACAACCCTATGTTGTGATCCCACCCTCTCTACAGATCATTTATTATACGCTTCTTCAAGCTTTGCTATATCAAACTTTCTCATTTGCAAGAATGCCTGTACTACTTTATTTGTTTTTGCAGGATCCCCACTCATTAATTTATTGAGGTTAGCAGGTACTATCTGCCAGGAAAGACCATACTTGTCTTTCAGCCAGCCGCACATACTTTCTTCGCCACCGTTTGCTGTAAGCTTGTTCCAGTAAATATCTATTTCTTGTTGGTTTTCGCAAGCAACAACAATGGACATTGCTTCATTGAATTTAAATTTAGGCCCTCCGTTGAGTGCCATTATCTGCTGGCCCTTTACTTCGAACATAACTACCAGGGGGTTTTCTGACACTATTTTCGAATCTTTAAATACCGAGCAATAAAAACTAGCTGCTTCTTTTGCCTGGTTATCGAACCAAAGGCAGGGATAAACCGAATTTGACATGTAGTATTCTTTTTTGAGTGATTAATTTTTTTCTGTGTATTGTTTAAAATTATTCAGAATGGCTTGCCACCCTCCTTTTTGCATTTCAATGGGGTTAGTTGATTCTGCTTCAAACTCTTCTGTGATATATGTAGTATTACCGGTACCCGAAAAATGAACCTTCACTTTTCTTCCATCACCAATGGTATATTCTATATATTGATTAGGTGTTACGGCATCATATACACCACCAAAATCAAAGCTTCCGTCTTTTGCTTCCATACGAAAGTTAAATTTACCGCCGAGCCTTAGATCATGCTCTGCATAAGGCGTATGCCAGTCAGGTGATGCACTGTTCCATTTGATAATGTCATATGGATCGTTCCATGTTTTCCATACTTTTCTACAGGAGCATGTACTGTTGCTTCTACTGTAATTTTTGTTGCTGTTGTCATTGTAATTATTTTTTATTGTTAGTAATAGCATGTTTGCTGATACAAAGGTGATAAGATAAATGGTATGAAGAAGGTGGTATAAACGCCAATAAAAGGGCTAGTTGCGACATTAAAATACACAAGAAAGTATGTAGGGGGCCCTATCAACAATGTAGTAATTGAAAAATTATGAACATGCTATGCTTAAATAGCTCGTGTAAAAATGACGATGCACGTTATAATGATGACAACCATGCAAATAAGTAAGAGTATCTCCCAAAAGTCGAATCCGCCTGAATCGGAATTGTATCTAATTTTCAAATCAACCAAATTTGCAATACAACACTCTATTAAATGATAGAGTAGTAAGCCATTATAAAGTAAAATTATTGGTGATCAACGTTATAGGCAGACATAAAAGCTGTATATATAAGAGCTATACAACTATTGCGCAAAATTAATAAGTTTTAATAAAAAAGCAATATTTAAATAATTATTTAATATAATACTCATATTTACTATAAGTCAGTATTGCAGGAACATCTTCTTTGTATGGAGAAATAAACATAACACTTTGCGTTATGTTGTCAATCGGATCTTTTTCTAATGCCTCAATATTGTAATTGATAACGTATCCCCTGGTAGAATCATTAACTACTTCGCCTGTGAGCATATTGTTTGTGTATATAAAGTTAGAGGTTACAAAAGCATCGATATTCTTATTGATATACTTTTTCATAATGGTTTTTTTATTCCTACCCATGTTATCAACTATGTGATAGGTTTCTACTTTCATGTCATTTTTTTCATCATTTATCATATCAATATAGCTGCTGTCAGTTTCCCATTTTATTACGGACTCCCCTTTTTGGTTGTTATTTTCATCATACCATTTAGATCCCTTCATTTTACCGTCTTTGTATTCAATTTTTATGATGGTATATATCGGCTTTTGTTTTTTGGTAAATATTTGTCTGTCTTCAATAGATTGCAGTAAGCCCTGCTCATCATATGTGTACTTCTTTTCGCTATAATACGGAGTATCTGTTGGTATCCATTTATCATTTATCTTTTTACATAAAGTAAATATTGTTTGCTGCATTGTTTTTACGTGCCCCGATAGCCCATACCGTGACAAGCCATTATATTTTTGTGCAAATGCAAAACCGGTAACAAACAAAATAGAAAAGATAAAAAAACAAGATTTCTTCATTTGATAAAAATAAGGAAATTACATGTAACAGTATTGAAGCCTGCACCTTGTATTAAATAACTATACTTTATTCTTCAGGATACGGTCAATATTATACTTTTGCACTTTGCAGAAATAAACTGAGAGGATATGACTGTACAAAAGAACAATGCACTGATTTTTATTTTTATTACGATACTTATAGATTCAATAGGTTTTGGCATTATCATACCCGTAATGCCCGATCTGATCATGAGCCTGAGCAATTGCAATGCCTCTAAAGCTGCCGTATATGGTGGCTGGCTGAGTGTCTGCTATGCTATAATGCAATTCTTCTGCTCTCCCATTATCGGCAATCTCAGCGACAGGTTTGGAAGGCGTCCCGTGTTATTATTGTCTTTATTAGGTTTAGGTATTGATTATGTTTTCCAGGCTTTTGCACCGGCACTTGGCTGGCTTTTTCTGGGTAGAATAATAGCCGGTATAGGTGGCGCCAGCTTCACAACTGCTACTGCATATATTGCTGACATCAGCACTCCCGAAAAAAGAGGACAAAATTTTGGATTGGTAGGTGCGGCATTTGGCCTTGGTTTTATAATAGGACCTGCACTGGGCGGCTTAATGGCGAAAATGGGAGTAAGAGCGCCTTTTATGTTAGCAGCTGGTTTTAGTCTTGCCAATACCATTTATGGTTATTTTATTTTGCCCGAATCATTGTCAAAACAGAATCGGAGAAAATTTGAATGGAAGCGTGCAAACCCAATTGGTTCGCTACTGCATTTAAAAAGCAATCCTATCCTTTCGGGCCTTATCGTATCTATGATACTACTCTACCTTGCTGCACATTCAGTACAATCCACATGGGCATTCTTTACCAAATTTCGTTTTGGATGGGATGAAAGTATGATAGGGTATTCTTTAACTGTGGTAGGTGTTTTAATAGCATTGGTTCAGGGTGGACTTATAAGAGTTATTACCCCAATGCTTGGGCAAAAGAACTCAGTTTACGTAGGCATGCTCTTATATACTTTGGGACTTGTATTATTTGCATTTGCAAGTAGCGGCTGGATGATGTTTATCTTTCTGCTACCCTATTGTTTAGGTGGTATTTGCGGCCCCGCCTTGCAAGGTATTATGTCAAGTACAGTATTACCTTCTGAGCAAGGTGAATTGCAAGGTGCACTTACCAGCATTATGAGCCTTACATCTATTTTTGGTCCCCTTGTAATGAACAATGTTTTTTACTGGTTCTCAAATAGGTCCAGGCCGTCTATGTATTTTCCGGGTGCACATTTTATTCTGGGCGCCATATGTATGCTGCTAAGTATATTGTTTGCCATTAATTCTCTAAAAAGCTGGCATCTTGCTACGAAGAAAGCATCATAGATGAAAAAGGTACTTCTTATTATATTATTGATCATTAGTTGTATCTATTTGTATGCTCAGGATAACTACGAGATACAGGTATATGCTTCTGAATTGGTAAAGAAGAAGAGTACTATGGTAGAGCTTCACAGTAATTATACGTTTGACGGACAAAAAAACACTGAGGCTAGTGTATTACCTACTAATCACATACTCCATGAAACTATAGAAATTACTCATGGGTTTACAGATTGGATGGAAATAGGTTTTTATTTTTTCAATGCAATTGGTAACGATAATAGAACAACCTATGTAGGCAGTCATATTCGCCCCAGGATCGCCGTGCCGGATAAATATCATTTGCCGGTTGGGCTTAGTCTTTCTACAGAAGTGGGATATCAAAAACCGGAATATAGCGAGGATGACTGGACGCTGGAGGTAAGACCTATTATTGACAAACAATTCAAAAAATTATACCTCGCTTTCAACCCTACTTTTGATAAGTCTTTACATGGGCTGAATGCTAATCAGGGGTTTATATTTTCGCCCAATATAAAAGCAGGTTATGCAGTTACTTCTCTTATTGCTCCTGGTATAGAATATTATGGGGCATTGGGACCATTGAATTCATTCTTCCCATATTCCTTGCAACAACACCAAATATTTGCTGTAGTAGACATTAATTTCTCAAAGAAATGGGAGTTTAATGCGGGATATGGAATAAGCCTTACCAATGCAACAGACAATGCTATTTTTAAGGTTATACTGGGCAGACGTTTTCCGTAATTAGCAGCTTATACTCCTTTTCTTATCTTTGTTTATATCACAGGTTTTCAATTGTCCGCGATCATTTATTACATAACACTTCCGTTCATTTATCTTTTATCTGTATTGCCATTTACTGTGCTATACCTTTTATCAGATATAATGTACCTGTTTCTCTACTATATAGCCGGATATAGAAAGAAGGTGGTTTTACAGAATTTGCGCCGCTCTTTTCCTAATATGTCCGACAAAGAGATATACCAGCTTTGCAGAGCGTTTTATCATTATTTCTGTGATCTTTTTCTTGAGACGTTTAAAACACTTACTATAACTAAAAAAAATATGCTCCGGCATTGCTATATCAACGATGCGTCACAACAACTAATGCAAAAGCTCTTTAAAGAACATAAGAGTTTAGTATTAGTAATGGGACATTTTGGTAATTGGGAATGGGGAGGGAATACGTTTGCTATCAGTTTGCAGCACCAGTTATATGTTATCTACCACCCGCTGCAGAACAGACATTTTGATGCCCTAACCTATAAAATGCGGTCGCGTTTTGGTAGCAAGCTTTTAGCTATGCAGGACACTTTTCGAAAAATGCTGTCATATAAAAACGAGGCTACAACAACTGCTTTTATAGCTGACCAAACTCCCCCACCCGAAAACGCTTATTGGATGCAGTTTCTAAACCAGGAAACCCCTGTATATAAAGGCACAGAGGTTATTGCTAAAAAAATGAAATACCCGGTTGTTTATACGTCTATAAATAGGATAAAACGTGGCTACTATGAGATGAATATAGAGATGCTTTGTGAGCATCCTGAAAATACAAGAGAAGGTGAGATAACTGAGATGCACACACGCAGATTAGAACAAGATATATTAAGGCAACCCGAAATATGGTTATGGAGCCATAAACGGTGGAAACATAAAAAAAATGTTATGATTTAAAATATAATTGCATTTATCATAAGAAATTATTAACTTGGCGCTTTCTTAATTTTTAATTTTTATTACAATGCCAGAAGGTACAGTAAAATTCTTTAATGTTTCCAAAGGGTTTGGTTTCATTAAACCTGACAATGGTCAGGAAGACATCTTTGTTCACGTTTCAGGTCTTATGTCTGATATCCGTGAAAATGATAAAGTAACTTATGAAGTAGAAAACGGTAAGAAAGGCCTTAACGCTGTTCGCGTTAAGAAGATTTCTTAATCTATAAATAATACTTTTATCAAGTACTGACACGCCTCTTTTCGAGGCGTGTTTTTTTACGCGCTCATACAAATATTCCTATTATTTTGACATTAAACATGTATATTTGTATTATATATAATGATCCTGACAAAATAACATGATAAATAATTGTAATTAAGTTATGAATAGTAGTTTAAAATATTTATTTGTATGGCTTACCCATATTGAAAAGTAGTATCTTTAATTATGCAGCGATTATATGCCGATCTTCCACTCCACTATGGGCAAGTACCTGCTTGGCTATATGAACGCATGAATAAATTAGGGGTAGCTATTATAGAGTCAATTGTCATAGAATATGGAAAAGAAGCTGTTTTAGCGCGATTAAGCAATCCTTTTTGGTTTCAATCTTTAGGCTGTGTATTAGGTATGGACTGGCATTCTTCGGGTATTACTACATCAGTATTAGGGGCATTAAAGAGGTCAGTCAATAAAAGATCTAAAGAACTGGGTATATACATCTGTGGCGGAAAGGGTAAATATTCAAAAGAAACACCTTCTGAATTAATTAAAATAGGCAATGATATAGGATTGAATACCAGTTCGTTAGTTAGAAATAGTAAATTGACAGCTAAGGTAGATAATACAGCTATACAAGACGGTTATCAGATTTATATTCACTCTTTTATTCTTACAGATACCGGTGAATGGGCTGTAATACAACAAGGATTATGTGATAAACACAGTATGGCAAGGCGATATCATTGGTATTCACCTACTATCAAATCATTTGTTGAAGAACCACATAGCTTTATTTATGGCAAAAACGAAGGTGATATACTGAACCTAACAGATCATAAAGCTGATAGTACCCGCGCAGGAATTCTTGAAATAACGAAAGAAGACCCGGATAAGATGCTAGCAGAGACCAGGAAACTAATAATGCCTCGTCATCATGATGTAAGAGCTGAGGATATAAACCTGAAACGCCTGGGAAGCATATTGGCTGTGGCACATGAAAAGGAGGGTTTAGATATAGAATCTTTATTGTTATTGGAAGGCGTAGGACCCAGAACATTGCAATCACTGGCATTGGTAAGTGAGATGATATATGGTACTCCTACCCGGTTCAGCGACCCTGCAAGATATTCTTTTGCACATGGTGGTAAAGATGGGCACCCTTTCCCTGTGCCGACCAAAGTATATGATGAAACGATACAAACACTGGAGCATGTTGTTAGCAGGGCTAAACTTGGTAATTATGATAAAAGGACAGCTTTAAAAAACTTAACAAAAGCAGCGCAATTGCTTGAAAAAAGCTTTGAGCCTAATAATAATTATGACGAGCTCGTTGCTAAAGAACGAAACGAATCGTGGAAATATGGCGGCAGAACTGTAATGGGTAGAGCAAAACGACCATCTCAGAAACAAAACTCAGCCTTATCACAACTTAGTTTATTCTAAGTTGCAATACTTATTTGTAAGTTTCGATCTTCTTTTTCAGCTCGGCAGCTTTATCGGCTTTGTTTTGCCTTGCATACAATTCTTTAAGCGCTATCATAGAAGAACGATAAGTAGATTTATCTTCTCCACTTAAAGTAGATGCTTTAGGGTCAAGCAAACTATATGTCTTCTCTATATACGGTGTTGCCTTCACAAACAGTTTATCACGGTCTCCTTTCAACAGATCATATTTTTTTGTGTCAGAGTCGGGTATTTTATTCATTTGTCCGTTTATATCTGCCGCCTCATTAAAATATAAGGCACCTAAATTGAAATTATATACTGCATTATCGGGGGAAACCTGGATTGCTTTTAAATAATTTGTCTCAGCTTTATCAGCATAGTCTTTATAATTTGTTGGCTTGGGAGCTTTATCATCTTTTGGGAAAGCTATGTTGTTATACCCTACTGCTAATGCAAATAAGAGTTCAGCATTATTAGGGTCTTTTGTTACAGCATCTTCCAATTTTTTCACCAGTTCATCCTGCTTGCCAGATTTGATATAATAGTTCAACTCTGTGTTCCTCAATTGCTGATCATCAGGATATAATTTTCTTCCTTCCTGTAAAACTTCTGTAAAGTCAGCGTCCTTATTTTGTTTGCTGTATATCTCAGCCAGCATTTGATATACACTTGATTTTTTATTGATAGGATCATTTTTCAACTCTTGCAACAAAGGCAATGCTTCATTATATTGATTGCTGTAGAAATAGCTATTCGCTTCTACATATTTTGCTGTAGAGGCAACAGTATCAAACGATTTATTGCCCTCATATCTTTTACCTGATTCTATATTGCGAATCTCAATTACCTTTTTCATATCGCTGGCTGCCTTGTTGTATTTCTGAGCGTTATTATCTTTTAAGGCTTCATTAAATGATACAATACCGGCATTGAAATAACTATAAGCGCATACAATGAGATTTTGTGTAACTACATTTTTCTCAAAGTCTGATTTTAACTTTATAACCTGCTCCAATGACCTTGTTG
>Ga0206886_1041_pt1 | contig 28597 bp, 29 predicted proteins | sample Alteio_BWOrgHeat_92_FD_152952 | JGI IMG/M metagenome (GOLD analysis project Ga0206886, IMG submission 152952) | Enriched cells from forest soil in Barre Woods Harvard Forest LTER site, Petersham, Massachusetts, United States - Alteio_BWOrgHeat_Nextera2 ... | reverse complement strand
GTGAGATATGCGCAACCTACGATAGAACCTGTGAGGATAATAACTTTATTCATAGCCTCGATGTGTCCGAGTGTGATGTATTCTTCGAGGTGTAATATTTTTCTTGTCAGTACTAGTAGTGTTTGCACCATTGCAAAACCCGAGAAGATGGCACCAGCAACGAAGTATGGCGGGAAGATAGTAGTATGCCAACCGGGAATTACCGATGTAGCGAAGTCAAAAGATACTATAGTGTGCACTGAAAGTACCAGTGGTGTAGATAAGCCAGCTAATACTAATGCCAGCGCTTCGTGGCGCTGCCAGTTTTTAGCAGACCCTGTCCAACCAAAAGAACCTATACCATATAATAATTTACGAAGTTTAGTTTTAGCGCGATCACGAATCGTTGCAAAATCAGGTATTAAACCGGAGTACCAAAATAATAACGACACAGTGAAGTAAGTAGAGATCGCAAATACGTCCCACAACAAAGCCGAGTTGAAGTTTGGCCAAAGTGGGCCGCGTGTATTAGGATAAGGCAGTACAAAGAAACCATCCCATACACGTCCCATGTGGAAGATAGGGAACTGGCCTGCACACATAACCGCAAAGATGGTCATGGCCTCAGCTGCGCGGTTCACACCCGTGCGCCAGCCTTGACGGAACAATAACAAGATAGCAGAGATCAATGTACCCGCGTGACCAATACCGATCCACCATACAAAGTTGGTGATGTCCCAACCCCAACCAATGGTACGGTTAATACCCCAGGTACCCAAGCCCCAATATACTGCCCAGGTAACAGAGAATACGCCGCAATATTCCGTTCACATTCATTATGTCTATCGTAGTAAATATCGGTATGTGGTTTGAACGCTTTGTGATCATTGTTACATCGTTGTACCGTGATTATATACCGGGTAGCTGGTCATATTATTCGCCGCAGTGGCCCGAGGTTGGGTTTTATCTCGGTACATTCGGATTGTTCTTTACCTGCTACTTCTTGTTTGCAAAATACTTCCCTGTTATTGCTGTGGCTGAAATTAAATTCATCCTCAAAACATCAGGTGAAAATTATAAGAACAAAATGAAGGTAATAGAAGATCAAACACTCGAAGAATTTGTGCATGAAGTGGAAACACATCATTCACATGATGAACATTTAATAGAAAAAATTGGCCACTAAAGGCTTTTAGATTTTTGACTTTTTGAATTTTGAATTAATATGCCTATAAAAAAATTTGCAGTTGCTTGTTACGATGACGAAGAGGTACTGTTTCCTGCGGTAAGGAAAGTACGTCGCAGCGGCTACAAACTGCACGATATATTTACGCCCTTTGCTGTTCACGGCCTGGATGAAGAAATGGGACTGAAAGGTTCAGATCTGCATATTGCCGGTTTTATATTTGGCCTTACCGGCACTTGCACAGCTATTGGTTTTATATCATGGATATTAACGTCCAATTGGCCGCTCAATTTTGGTGGTAAACCGCATTTCGCATTACCGGCTTGGATACCTATCACTTTCGAGTTGACGGTATTATTTTCAGCAGTGGGTATGACAATGACATGGTGCTATCTTAACCAGATAATGCCGGGTGTTAAAAAACATGTATTCCATCCGCGCCAGAGCGATGACTATTTTGTAATGACCGTGGAATTGAACGAACATATAAATGAGAATGAAGTGGTGGACTTTTTGAAATCAACAGGTGCAAAAGAAACATCTGTGCAGATAGCAGAAAGCAGCTGGTGGTATGGAAGGTTTGACAGAACGGAAGAATACGAAAAACTAAACGCGTAGTTTTTTGACTTTTAATTTTTGACTTTTGAATTATAATATGAACAAACGTACAAGCATAGTGGTGGTGATACTGGCAATAGCGTTGGGTATGGCTGCCTGCAATAGTGGCGCTATGCGCCGTAATCCCGGCAAAATATATGCGCCCGACATGACCTATTCCCGTGCTTATGATGCATATACGTCTAATCCGAATTTTGAAGACAGCCAGACAAGCCGCTTACCTGTAGAAGGTACAATAGCTATGGGTCATATGTTTCCTGATCATTTAAAAGAAGGGGACACAGTTGTTTATAAAACTTTTACAACTTCACTCCGTTTCAACGACGACGAAATGGCGGAAGGTAAACGCCTCTTTAATATATATTGTGCTATTTGTCACGGATCTAATCTCGACGGACAGGGACCTTTATATACAAGCGGTAAGTTTGCTGCAATGCCTGCGAATTTTAAAGATGGTAAATACCTGCATATGCCTATAGGCCAAATGTATGCAGCAGCTAAATATGGTAAGAATATGATGGGCTCTTATGCAAGCCAGTTAGATCAGAAACAACGTTGGATGGTACTGGCGTATATAAAGAAAATTCAATCAGAAAATGGTGGTGATGCTTTTATATATGGAACAACTCCCGTAGCGCCTATAGCTGCTGCGACTGATACAACTAAAAAAGCAGAAGAAAAGAAAAAAGGATAAACTAATTATAAAACGTATTTCTATAAAAGGGTTACAATGAACGATCAATTTCAGATACCGGCGAGTTTAAAAAGAACCAGTACAGCCTTAATGCTTATTGGCTTGCTTACGTTGATTTGTGGTGGTGTCTTCCTTTTAAAAGGTGACGAATTTGATAAAACACGTTTTTGGATAGTGTTATTGCAAACCAGCGTGTTCTTCCTGATGATATCATTGGTAAGTATATTTATACAGGCTGCATCTACACTGGCGCAAGGTAGTTGGATAGTGGCTTACCGCCGTGTGGCTGAGGCAATTGGTGCAAATGTTTGGGTGTTCGGTACCATTGCTGCGGTTATTCTATTTGCAATCGTTTTCGGATTTGATATCAATGGCCATAATAAGATATATGAATGGGTAACACCGCATGGCGATAAAATACTCGAAGGCAAATCTATATTCCTTAATTCAAAAATGTTTGTTGGGTTTACAGTAGTTACAATTGCTTTGTGGGCATTTTTTGGTCATAAATTCCGCGCATTATCATTGGCGCAGGAAAATGCGCCTAAAAACAGCCCCCGTATTCACTGGCAAACAGTAAGGTGGGCAGGTGTTTTCCTGGTGGTATATGCACTTACGCAAATGAGCACAACACCATGGATGTGGTTAATGAGCGTGCAGCCGCACTGGTTCTCTACTATGTTTAGCTGGTATACTTTTGCAAGTGCTTTTGTAAGTGGCATGTCGCTTATATTATTGTGGGTAGTGTATCTGAAAAATCAGGGCAACCTCATATTTGTTACTAAAGAGCATATGCACGATCTGGGTAAATTCATGTTTGCATTCAGTATCTTCTGGACATATACCTGGTTCGATCAATACATGTTGATATGGTATGGCAACATTCCTGAAGAAACAGTATTCTTTACATTACGCCAACATGGCCCGTATGCTATTTTCTTTTACTCGAATATCGTTATCAACTTTGTAATGCCGATATTGATATTAATGACACGCCCTAGCAAACGTAATTATTTTACGGCTACGTTCATGGCTATGGTGCTTATATTCGGCCACTGGTTAGATTTTTATCAAATGGTAGTTCCCGGCCCAATGGGAGATCATTGGAGCCTGGGTTGGTACGAATTAGGCGTGCTCGCGCTCTTCTCAGGCATTATGATGATCTGTGTATCGCACTCATTGGCAAAATATTCACTGATTCCTAAGAATAATGTATATCTGAAAGAATCAATAGTGCATTTAAGTTAATAAGATTAGGAAATTGAAGTGATTGGAAAATATTAAGGTTAAACATAAACACAAGTAAATACAAGCTGAACTGACTATGTCGGGATTTATATCAATAGCATTAGTTGCCCTGGTGTTCATTATCATATACCAGATCGGTAAAGCAAGCGAATACGCTGGCGTACTTCGCGGCGAAGAAAAAGTAAAAGTGCAGACCAATCGCACCATCGCCTGGCTGTTACTGGCGTTCTTTATTCTCGGCTTGTATGGCCTGTGGGAATGTAACGAAATGTTCAAAGGCAGGGTATTGAATATATCTGCTTCTGAGCAGGGTATTGAATACGACCGCATGTTCAACCTTACACTCCTGGTTACAGGCGTGGTATTCTTTGCTACACAAGCTGCTTTGTTTTGGTTTGCTTTTAAATACCAGTCAACAGAAAAACGCACTTCATTCTTCTACCCGCACAATAATAAATTAGAGATCATCTGGACAACAATTCCAGCTATTGCTATGGCAATATTGGTAGCTATTGGTTTACGCGCCTGGTTCAATATGACCTCAGAAGCACCCAAAGATGCGCAGGTAGTAGAAATTGTAGGTAAACAATTTAACTGGTTAGTTCGCTACCCCGGTAGAGACGGGGTTTTAGGTAAAAGAGATTTTCGTAAAATAAGTGATGCAGATAACATATTAGGGCTGGATTGGACTGATAAAGATAATATGGATGATGTGATCGTACAAAATGGTGAATTACATTGCGTGTTGGGTAAGCCGATTAAGCTGATCATTGGATCACGTGACGTGATACATGATGTTGGATTAGCGCATTTCCGTATGAAGATGGATGCTGTTCCGGGTATTGTTACAACACTCTGGTTCACGCCTGTGGTAAGCACTGAAAAAATGAAACAGATCACCGGTAATCCTAATTTTGTCTATGAAATATCATGCGACCAGATGTGTGGTAAAGGCCACTATTCTATGCGCGGTACGATAATAGTACACGAAACCCAGGCGCAATATGATGCGTGGATGTTAATGCAGCAGTCTTATTATTCAAGTGTTCATAAGCCCGCAGCGCCTGAAGAACAAAAGAAAGAAGTAAAAACAGATACTGTTAAAGTAGTAACGATGAAATAATCAGGTCCGCCTGTGGTGGATCATTTAAAGTGAAATAAAATGAGCAACGAAGAAATTATCATACAGGGGCCAAACATAGCACACGGAGCAGAAGCAGCTACCGATCATCATGGCCATGAGCATCACGAACAGCACTTTATCTGGAAGTATATATTTAGCCAGGATCATAAGATCATTTCAAAACAATTCCTGTTCACAGGTATATTTTGGGCTATTGTGGGTGCTATGTTCTCCGTGTTTTTCCGCTTTCAGTTAGGCTTCCCTGATTCTACTTTCCCTATTATGGAGAAAGTACTCGGAGATTGGGCTAAGGGTGGAAAAATATCACCTGAATTTTATTATGCGTTAGTTACCATGCACGGAACTATTCTTGTGTTCTTTGTGTTAACAGCCGGTTTGAGCGGTACGTTTGCAAACTTGCTTATTCCTTTGCAGATAGGTGCCCGCGACATGGCTTCGCCATTCCTCAACATGCTTTCTTATTGGTTCTTCTTCCTTTCAGGTTGTATTATGTTTGTTTCTTTGTTTGTAGAAACAGGCCCTGCAGCCGGTGGCTGGACATCGTATCCTCCTTTGAGTGCACTCAAAGAAGCCTCACTTGGTTCGGGTATAGGTATGGACCTTTGGATCATAAGTATGGCAACCTTTGTTGTCTCGTCACTACTGGGTGGTCTTAACTATATTGCCACTATATTAAACATGCGTACGCGTGGCATGACCATGACACGTATGCCGCTTACTGTGTGGGCATTGTTCTTTACAGCTATATTAGGTGTATTGTCATTCCCTGTATTATTCTCCGGTTTGATACTGTTGCTGTTCGATCGCAACATGGGCACCAGCTTCTACCTTTCTGAAATATTTATCGGTGGTAAAGCATTGCCACATATTGGTGGTTCTGCTATCCTATATCAGCACTTGTTCTGGTTCCTAGGTCACCCTGAGGTATACATTATCATGTTGCCGGGTATGGGTATGGCTTCAGAAATATTGTCTTGCAACAGTCGCAAACCTATATTCGGATACTTTGCTATGATCATATCATTAATTGGTATCACAGTACTTGCATTTGTGGTATGGGCGCACCATATGTTTGTTACAGGTATGAGTCCGTTCCTCGGTTCTATCTTTGTATTACTTACCCTATTGATCGCTGTACCGTCTGCGGTAAAAGTATTCAACTGGATAACAACCATGTGGCGTGGTAATCTCCGCTTCACAGTAGGTATGTTGTTCGCTATGGGCTTTGTATCGTTATTTATATCAGGTGGTCTTACAGGCTTGTTCCTGGGTAACTCTGCACTTGATATTCACCTGCACGATACTTATTTCGTTGTAGCGCACTTCCATATAGTAATGGGTGTATCTGCCTTCTTCGGTATGTTTGCCGGCATATACCACTGGTATCCTAAAATGTTTGGCCGCTTTATGAATAATACCTTGGGCTATATCCACTTCTTCATCACATTTGCTGGTGCTTACCTTATCTTCTGGCCTATGCACTATGAAGGTTTGGCGGGTATGCCGCGTCGTTATTACGATTACAGCGCATGGGAATCATTCAAATCATTCCAGGGCTTAAATGCGTTTATCAGTATTGTGGCGCTCATCGTATTCTTAACGCAGATCATGTTCGTTATCAATTTTGTTGCCAGCATATTCCGCGGTCGCAAAGTGTTAAATTCTAATCCTTGGAGTTCACCAACTTTAGAATGGACAACACCTACTATTGTGCCGCCACACGGCAACTGGCATGGTGAGATACCCGAAGTGCATCGCTGGCCTTACGATTATAAAGATGATGGTAATGGTAACGACTTCATTCCGCAAACAAGGCCTTTGGCCCCGGGTGAAGAATCACATTAATACTCAGTTACAATATATGAAACCGCCCTTTTGGGCGGTTTTTTTATGCTTTCTAATGGCTTTTCACCACTTATCATTATAGGATATCCCAATCGCTCTATAATAATATTGTGTATTATTTACCCTTACACATTCCGTAACTTTATACTAAGGACTAACAGTTAGCGATTACTATGGACGGTTTTCTTTTCTCTAAATACACTCCTCAAAAGGGCAAGCCACCATTCGACAGGTTAATGAACCTGTTTATGGAGATGCTGAATTATACAAATGGCGATGCTGCAGAGGCGTTGAACTGGCTTACAGAAATGGACAGGGAACATAAGCTTACAGGTGATGAATATGGCATTGGCGATTTTATTGAAGACCTAAAGAATAAAGGGTACCTGGAAGAAAATTCGCAAACAGGTGCTTTTGAAATTACTGCCAAAACAGAGCAAACCATTCGTCAGCGCTCTTTAGAAGAAGTATTTGGCAAGCTGAAGAAAGCCAAGCGGGGCAATCATCATACGTTTAAAACCGGCGTCGGAGATGAGATGAATCCTGAAACTAAGCCCTATGAGTTTGGAGATGCTCTTGAAACAATAGATTATACAGGTAGTCTCAAAAATGCTTTTGTCAATCATGGTATAGAACAGCTATCCCTACAGCAGGATGACCTGGAGATACATGAAACGGATTTCAAATCTCAAACATCCACGGTGCTGATGATTGATATTTCGCATTCCATGATATTGTATGGAGAAGATAGGATAACGCCTGCTAAGAAAGTGGCTATGGCATTGAGTGAATTGATAACTACCCGCTATCCTAAAGATACATTAGACATTGTTGTGTTTGGTAATGATGCATGGCAAATAGAAATGAAAGACTTACCTTATTTACAAGTGGGGCCTTTCCACACCAATACAGTGGCGGGTTTGGAGCTCTCTATGGAAATTTTGCGACGTAGAAAAAATCCCAACAAGCAAATATTTATGATAACCGACGGCAAACCAACTTGCCTGAAACAGGGAAATAAATACTATAAAAACAGCTTTGGTATAGACAGTAAAATACTCAATCGCACACTTAATCTGGCAGGGCAACTACGCAGGATAAAAATACCGGTTATTACATTTATGATCGCCCGCGATCCTTATCTGCAGGCTTTTGTGCGGAATTTCACTGAAGTAAATAATGGCAAAGCATTCTATTCATCTTTAGATGGCTTGGGACATTTTGTCTTTGAAGACTATGAGAGAAACAAAAGAAAAACGGTAAGATAGTGAGATGGTTAACTCACTAATGTTCCCACGCCTTTACCCGTAACCACACTCAGTAAATTACCCGGCGTGTTCATGTCAAACACAATAATAGGAAGATTGTTTTCCTGGCAAAGTGTGAAGGCGGTCATATCCATCACTTTCAGTCCCTTACTGATAACGTCTGTAAAGCTTAGTTTGTCAAAACGTTTGGCTGTCTTATCTTTCTCAGGATCAGAGGTGTAAATGCCGTCAACGCGTGTACCTTTCAGTATCACACCTGCGTTGATCTCTATGGCTCGCAGTGAACCTGCTGTATCTGTAGTAAAATAAGGATTACCAGTGCCTGCGCCGAATATCACTACACGTCCTTTTTCAAGGTGCCGTATGGCACGACGGCGTATATAAGGCTCTGCTACTTGTTCCATTTTTATAGCGCTTTGCAGGCGGGTTTTTACGCCCACTTTTTCAAGGGATGATTGCAGCGCCATACCATTGATAACAGTAGCCAGCATGCCCATATAATCTCCCTGGGCACGTTCTATCCCAGTTTCAGATTCGTTCATACCGCGATATATATTGCCACCACCTATTACTACTGCCACCTGCACACCAATATCAGTTATTGCCCTGATATCATTGGCATATTGGTCAAGCATTTTGGGGTCAATACCAAAATTGCGGTCACCCATTAATGATTCACCTGATAATTTAAGCAGTACTCTGTTGAATTTTGGCAGCATGGATATATATACTTTGCAGTGCAAAGAAATAAAAAACTTTGACTGATAGAAAGGGTTGTGTAAAATAATATAATAAACTGCTGCAGATTACCGATAAAGCTGGATTTTACATAATTGTATTTTGCCTTATATAGGATGAAACGCTCCTTTTATCAAATAAAACTGTCCATTCGTCAAATACCTGAAAAAATAAAGAAACTCTATACAATATTTGTGTCTGCTTTAAACATTACCTTTTAACTATAAATGATACCCTTATGAAAAAACATTACTTATTGCTCTTATTTATTTTGTTTGCAAGCCGTCTTTTTGCTTCGCACCTTATTGGTGGAGAACTGCGCTACGATTTTAATGGCACAAACTATTCTGTAAGTATGATCATGTATATGAACTGTGCGGGTATTCCTCCTTCTTCTTCTATGGAAATTGACTATGCATCAACTGCTTATGGTGCCAGTTCAAGGGCAGTGTCGCTTACAAGGGTTGATACACTCAGCGGGATATACTGCCCGGGTGCAGGAGCAAATTGTTCAGGCACCAGCGGATACCTGCTATATCTGAAATGCACGTATACCGACACGATAACACTACCCCCGGCATCTGATTGGATTATTTCGACCAATAATGCAGCACTAATAGCAAGTATTGCTAATTTATCATCCCCTGGAAGCCACAATTTATATTTATCTGCAGGACTCGATAACTCATCTGCTGAAAACAACAGTGCAGTGATAGCTAATAATCCACCGTTTTTTATATCAAGAAATACAGTCAACACCATTACATTAGATCCTGTTGATGCTGATGATGACAGCGTTGTTTGTCAAATGGTACAACCTCGGGATGGTTCTGGCACAAGCTCGTCTCCTATCCCGTATGCATCAGGCTATTCGCTTACTTATCCTTTAGGCACAGGCACAAGTACCAGTATCTATGGTATTGATCATTGGTTGTACATTACAACAAACTCAACCCTCGGTCAATTTGAACTGGCCATGAAAACATTAGAATACAGGCATCACAGTTTAATAGGATATACAACTCGTCAATGGATGAGTATTACTACCAGCTCTCCTGTACCTAAACCACCTTATTTATATACTGAATATACATACCCTGCAGTGCCAGGTAGAACAGATAGTGCTATTGTTCAATTTTTAGATTCAACAACAACAGATTCAATATTTGTAGATTTTGCAACTACCAATAGCTGGAGTTATACTATAACAAAGAGCCCTTCAACAGGCTTTTGCGAGGGGAAAATAAAATGGACCACACCTTCTACAGTTAGTCCGTCAACTTACCCATTCTTCTATATCTATGCAAGAGCATATGATCATTCATGTCCATATGCTGCAGAAACATGGATACCATTGTGTATACATGTAGTATATCCGAATGATTCTGTTTGGCCGGGCGACGCAAATGCTGACCATATTGTAAATGTATACGATGCCCTTGCTGTAGCCGTAGCTTATGGTAAAACAGGCCCATCCAGACCTAGTGCGAGCACTACATGGGTGTCTCAATACTGTGCTCCCTGGAGCTATACTTTTTCCTCCGGCATCAATATGAACAATGCGGATTGTAATGGCGATGGCGTAGTAAATCTATCTGACCTGGGTGCTATTATTAGTAATTATGGATTAACACATCCGCGTGGAGGGTGGAGTAGTGGCGCTAAGATGGTTGGCCTACCGGATCTGTATTTTGACCTGACCGGAATAAAATTAACACCCAGGGCCAATGTTACGATACCGATAGTATTGGGTAACAGCACTGTACCTGTAAGTAAAGTATATGGTGTTGCCGGTAGCGCGCTTGTATCAGGCATTGTACCTTCTACAGATGCTACGATAGCAAGTCCTGCAACTACCTGGATGGGAACTTCTGCAAATACGCTCAGTTTAAATAAGTCGATCAATGCTAATAAGACTGATTTTGCATATGCAAAGACAGACCATGTAAATGCAGCGGGTCAAGGTATTATTGCTACTATCAGCTTAACAGTTCCTTCAACAGCAGCAATCGGTACACAGGTCATACTGTCTTTTACAAATATGAAGTTTATAGACAGTGCCGGGAATCCCATTGATAGTTTATTCAATGTATTATCAGATACATCTTCCGTAACAACGGATATACCTAATGTAAGTAACATTATAGCATCTGCAGCGGTGGTGCCAAATCCATCTACAACATCTGCTCAAATAAAATTATCGTTAGAAACTGATGCGACATTGCAACTCAGTATAACAGATATTGTTGGTAAAACTGTTTGGTCGTTAAGCGGAAATTATCGCTCAGGCATACAAAATATTGCTATCCCCTCTTCTTCACTGGCACCAGGAATGTATATGGTGCAAATAGAAGGAGATGGTTGGAAGTACCCAGTAATAAAATGGGTAAAAGAATAGGTGGGTTAATTTTTATTATGAGGTGCGTCTTCTGGCGCACCTTTTTTATATCCTTGCTCTCCAGGGTATCTCCTGCACTCCGTTGATATGAGAAATATACCGTGCTAATACAAATAGCAGATCAGACAAGCGGTTCAGGTACATGATTATGAGTTCAGGGATATATTCTTTTTCTTCCTGCATATGCACACAAATGCGTTCTGCTCTGCGGCACACACAGCGGGCAACATGGCAGGTAGAAGCAGCAAGGTTTCCACCCGGTAAAATAAAAGCATACATTTCCGGAAGTGATTCATTCATTTCGTCAATACGCTGTTCCAGCCATTGCACATCGCTGTCATGTAGGTCGGGCAATTTCATTTTTACATCTTTATCGGGGTTGGTTGCCAGTACCGAACCAATAGTAAACAAGCGGTCTTGAATCTCACGTATCCAATCACTTATTTTTTTATTGTCGCACATATCATTTACCATACCCAAAAATGAATTGAGCTCATCTACAGTGCCATAACTTTCTATGCGTATATGGTGTTTAGGAACACGCACTCCACCAATCAAGCTGGTGCTGCCTTTATCACCTGTTTTAGTATATATTTTGAATGCCATGTACTAATTAGATATAGAAGCTGCTATATTAAATTCTTTATTAGGGTTCGCATTAGCAAGGTCTGTTTCTATTTGACCATCTCTTATTTTTACTATGCGGTGTGTATATTTTGCAATGTCTTCTTCGTGGGTAACCAGTACAACTGTATTACCGCCATCATGTATCTTACCAAATAATTCCATGATCTCAATGGAGGTTTTTGTATCAAGATTACCCGTTGGTTCGTCAGCAAGTATTAAAGAAGGGTTATTTACAAGCGCTCTGGCTATAGCCACACGCTGGCTTTGGCCGCCCGAAAGCTCATTTGGTTTATGATGCGATCTGTCACCGAGCCCTACTTTGTCAAGCATAGTACGTGCCCGTTCTTCGCGGGCTGCTTTATTTACCCCGGCATATATTAATGGAAGTGCTACATTTTCCCATGCTGTAAGCCTTGGTAATAAATTGAATTGCTGAAATACAAAGCCTATTTCCATATTCCGTACATCAGCCAGCTCATCATCATGCATATTGCTAACATTCTTCCCGTTTAAAATATACTTGCCGCCTGTTGGTGAATCAAGGCAACCCAATATATTCATCAAAGTAGATTTACCCGATCCGGATGGTCCCATTAACGCCACATATTCGTTAGAATGTATTGTAAGATTGATACCCTTTAGCACAGGCAATTCCTGCTTACCTAAAAAATAACTCTTCTTAAGTTCGTTCAATAATATTAGTTCTTTCATTTTGAGCTGCTATTTTCAAAAATACGTATAATTTTATCGTTCGTTATGATATGCTTTCCTAATTGTAAGATCAATATTGGATTATATGTTATCAATAAGCGTGCTGACGGGTTTCATGACCTTGAAACAGTCTTTTACCCTTTACAGATTTGTGATGCACTGGAAGTTATAGGGTCAGAAGTGTTTGGTTTGAAAACGTATGGTATACTTATAAAAAGCGATGAACAAAATAACCTGGTATGGAAGGCATATAGCTTATTACAAGAGAAATTGCCGAATAAGATAAAACCGCTAGATGTACATCTACTAAAAAATATACCTACGGGCGCAGGCTTAGGGGGAGGTTCAAGCGACGGGGCGCATATGTTGTTATTGATGAATAATTATTATAAACTGGGATTAAGCAAAAATCAATTAGCTGAGCTGGCATTGCAATTAGGGAGCGATTGTCCGTTCTTTATTTATAACATACCTCAATTTGCAAAAGGCAGGGGAGAAATAATGAACTCGGTTGATCTCGACCTATCAAAATATAGTATACAGTTGATATGCCCTGAGGTACATATATCAACTGCAGAAGCATTTAAAATGATAGAACCACAGGCGGCACCTTTTGACCTAAGAAAGGTAAACGAATTGCCAATTGAACTTTGGAAAGAATATATAAGTAACGATTTTGAACTGCCTGTATTTGCAAAGCACCCTGAAATAAAAGTAATAGCAGACCAACTATATCAGCAAGGTGCCATCTATGCTTCTATGACCGGTAGTGGCAGCGCTGTGTATGGAATTTTTAATAAAGGAGAGAAGGCTACTATCACAGGAGTCCATTCGTTCAAAAGCTATTATATAAAATAAAAAAGCCCCCTTTAGCGGGACTTTCTCTATGGAAATGAATTTGTTTTACTTTATTTCAGCAACTAATTTCTTGAATGCTGTAGGTTCATTCATAGCAAGATCAGCCAACACTTTACGATTCAGGTCTATACCCTTAGCTGCTAATTTGCCTATGAATTGTGAATAGCTCATGCCTTCTTCGCGGCATGCAGCGTTAATACGTACGATCCACAAAGCACGATAATCGCGCTTCTTGATCTTGCGGCCTACATATTTATAACCGAGGCCTTTCTCTAATACGTTTTTAGCAACGGTATATACGTTTTTACGCTTGCCGTAGAAACCTTTAGCCTGCTTTAATACTTTCTTTCTTCTTGCGTGTGACGCTACCGAATTTACCGAACGTGGCATATCTTAAATAATTAATGTCGTTTTTATCTGTTTATTACATACAAAGCATGCGCTTAACCAGGCGCTCATTTGCAGAGCTTACCAGTGCACCCTCGCGAAGGCGACGCTTGCGTGTTTTTGATTTCTTTGTTAACAAGTGGCTCTTAAAAGCTTTATACCTGCGTATCTTTCCTGTACCTGTAACTTTAAAGGTCTTTTTGGCACGGGAATGGGTCTTCATCTTTGGCATTGGTTCTCAAATTTGGGACTGCAAAGGTAGCCTAAAAACTGTAAAGTAAAAAATCATCTCTCAAAAAAATAATGTACCCCAGAATAGACATATTATATTTATTTTATCATTAATATAATATATATCGTCCCGATTTTATCGTTATTTTTACGCCAAGCTATTAATATATATGGCATTATTAAGATTCAGGGTATACTGGGAAGAGGACGACCAGGTATACAGGGACATAGAGCTAAAGGCAGGACAGAGCTTTTTGGAGTTTCATAAATCTATTCTTATTGCTTTTGAGTTTGATAGCAAGCATAGCGCCTCTTTTTTTGAAAGTAATGAGCGTTGGACGAAAAGCGGCAGAGAAATCAATTCTGAGGTATTGGTGAACAAAAAAGATGCCCCGGCCTTATCAATGATCAAAACACCTGTATCTGCATTGATTGCGATACCTGATCAAAAATTTCTATATATATATGATCCGGCCAAGAATTGGACTTTCCTTGTAGAGTTATTGGGGGTGAATAAAGAGGAAGACCCCAGGCGAACTTACCCTTATATTTTTAGAAAAGAAGGTATAGCTCCTTCACAATATGGTATAAAAGGACTCACTAGCGATAAAATGATCGAGATAGAAGAGAAGTATGATCTAGGTGCTGATGAAATGGCAGAAGGTTTTGGGAGTGAGGGTGAGGAAGCCGCAAGTGGTGGAGGGGAAGAAAGTGCAGGCGAGGAAATAGTTGGGGGTGAAGAACTTTAATGAAACACTATTTTGTCCTAATAATTATCAGGATGATTTTTGACCTTTGAATTCCTTTGTAAATACAGTTTACATTATTGCAGGCCCTACAGCTGTAGGTAAAACACGTATTGCTATTGATCTGGCAAAACGCCTGCATACTTCTATTATTTCTGCAGATAGCAGACAATGTTATCAAGAAATGAGTATTGGCACTGCTAAACCAACACAACAGGAATTACAAGAAGTACACCACTATTTTATTGATGAATTTTCTGTTACGCAATCTCTTACTGCTGCCGACTATGAAAAATTATCATTAGGCTACCTGGAAGGAATATTTAAGACAAATAGTGCTGCTGTTGTTTGCGGAGGCACTGGTATGTATATACAAGCGCTGTGCAATGGTTTGGATGAAATGCCGGAAACAGATAAAGAAATTGCAGAAGGTATAGATAGGCAATACAAAGAAAAAGGAATGGAATGGTTGCAACAGACTATTAAAAAAGAGGACCCTGTATTTTATGAAAAAGGCGAGATACAAAACCCTGCACGAATGATGCGGGCATTGATATTTATGCGTTCTACAGGTGAAAGCATTATTAATTATCGTACAGGTGTAAAAAAACAAAGACCTTTTACCATCATCAAGATCGGTTTGGAGTTATCACGTGATATATTGTATGAGCGTATTAATAAGCGTGTAGACATGATGGTACAGGAAGGTTTATTGGACGAAGTAAAAAGATTGTACCCTTTAAAGCAGTTGAAGAACTTGCAAACGGTAGGTTATTCAGAACTGTTTGAGTATATGGATGGTAAATACTCACTGGAGGATGCCCTATTAAAAATAAAGCAGCATACGCGTAATTATGCCAAGCGACAAATGACTTGGTTTAAGAATGATAAACAAACTACCTGGTTGCGTGCTGATGATGAGAAGATAGTTGATAAGATATTATTGTCAAAATAAAAAAGCTCACCGCTATTGCGATGAGCTTTTTATAAACTATTAGTTCATTAAGACTTTTTAGTGTCTTTAGTTTCTTTCTTGTCTTTGTCTTTACAATCTTTAGAGCAATGTTTTTTGTCTTTGCAGCAGCTTGCTTCTTTTTTGCTGCAATTTTTCTTGTCTTTACAGCAACTGCTTTTACCATCATGCGCCATTACACTGCTGGCTATCATCAGAAGTCCGAGAAATAGAGTGAGTTTTTTCATTAGAAATATCTTTTTTGAATGAGTATCAAAGATAAGGAAATATATAATTCAAACTTTGTTAAAGTTCCCTCTCAAAAAGAGGGGATTAGGGCTACATTTCGGCTAATATAGTCATACCATTCTTAACCACATCGCCGATCTTTACTTTTACCGCTGTGCCAATGGGGAAGAAAATATCTACCCTTGAGCCAAAGCGGATAAAACCAAATTCAGCGTTTTGCTTCACATTATCTCCTTCTTTTACATAATAGCAAATGCGTCTTGCCAATGCACCTGCTATCTGTCTTAATAAAAGCGTGGTTTTGTTATTGCCAATTACCACTGTGGTGCGTTCATTTTCAGTAGACGATTTAGGATGCCATGCTACCAGGTATTTGCCGGGATGATACTTCATGTATTTTACTATGCCGCTTATCGGATTACGGTTCACATGTACATTGAGTGGCGACATAAAAATAGACACTTGCAGGCGCTTGTCTTTAAAATATTCAGGTTCAAAAGTCTCCTCTATTACCACTACTTTTCCGTCTGCAGGAGCTGTAATGATATGCTCACCCGCAGTGAATGTTCTTGTCGGTATACGGAAGAACCAGATGATCCAAAACCAAAGCAGGAAGAAAATGGTATTTAAAGAATAAAACAGCCACATGATACTATTTAGAAAATGATAAGATATAAATCCTAATATAGCCCATGTAATGGTTGCGATCAAAATATATTTTGTGCCTTCGCGATGAATTGTCATGGCGCAAAAGTAAATTTTTCCATAAAGAAATAAGCATAAAAAAATGCAAATGGTATCGCAACCAATAAAGAATCAAAACGGTCCAATGCACCACCGTGTCCCGGCATTAAATTGCCTGAATCTTTTACACCCGCAAGGCGCTTCAATTTAGATTCAAAAAGATCTCCTGCAGTGCCTGCTACGGAAGCACATAATGCCAGTATGATCCAATCCTGTATGTGAAGACCCTTTTTAAAATAAGTAAAAAGGATTGCTATTAACATTGTACACACTATGCCCCCAATTGTTCCCTCCCAGGTTTTTTTGGGAGAAGCAGCTGAAAAGGGTGTGCGCCCGAAGAATGAACCGCTGATATATGCCATAGTATCATTCACCCATATTAGAAGTACCAACCCCAATGGTATAAAATGGTCAATAGCTCTTAACGAAATGAACAAGCCTAAAGGAAGAGATATATACAGCACGGCACCAAATGAAAATAAAACAGGTGTGATGTTTTTTTCGCTTCCGCCCGCCGTTAGCAATATTATAGTAGCAGGAACACATGCCATTAAAGGAGAAATAAACAATAATAAAAATGAATAGTGGCTATTATTGCCCATTAGTAAAATGGTAATAAATAGGAGACCGAGTATTTGGCTGGCGATAATAAACCATACAGACCAGTTGGCTTCTAGCTCTATTTTTTTTGCAAGTCTGAAGTAATCATTAATGCAAAAAAAATGAATTAGCACAATAAGTGCAAAATATGTCCATTCATTCCACAACAACCCTGTTAGCATTATTGCTGCAAATACTATTGCGCTGCCGGTACGGGTGAGAAATGTGGGAATGTTTAAAGGCATATATTTAAATCAAAAGTAAAAAGTCAAAAGCTAAAAGTTAAGAATTTACCTGTTTTTCTGCTGCTAATTCCTCCAGCGTAAAATCATTGGCCCAGTTATTTGGTAATGGTGTGCGGTTTTTCCATAGCAGGTAGAAGCATAGAATAAAAAAGAATGCTGCAATAATAACTACATAGATAGGGTAGTGGTCTATGTCGTTTAGATTTGACATGCCTGGTGCAAGTTTATTTAAGGTGAGATATACTATCATCACCTGTATGGTATTGTATGTGCAATGCGAGATGATATTCGCCCAAATGGTGCCGTTATAGTAATAAATATAGCTGAGCACCATGCCAGATAACATGATAGGGAGAAAAGCATAAATCTGCGCATGAAAAAAAGCGAAGAAAATACCCGATATTAATGCTGATGCAAGTATCCTATGTGTTGCTTTATAACCAAATCGCATAATAATGCCTCTGAATAATAATTCTTCACCAATGGGCGCGACAACACTTGTCATCAGCAAACACATAATTAATTCAGACACAGAATGCATGTTTAATATGGCTTTATATGCCTCTTCTGTTTTGGTTTGTGTCATCTTTACAGTGGAGCCGAGGTCTATCATTTTTAAATAATAAAGTAATTGCTGCGCCAATGGGATAAGCGTGACCATCAGTATCATACTGATAATGATATTAGAGATTTTGGAAGGTTTTCTAAAACCAAGATAAGTTAATGGTTTCGGGTGTGTGAGATAGGCAAAAATTAAAGCAGTGCCGCAAAAGGTTAAGAGATTACCAATTAATTCGATAATACGAGCGGCTTGTATCGAGCGTGTACCTGTATTGCTGTTTATTTCATTATAAGTAGTAACGCCAGTGATTAAACGACCTATATTAAAAGCAAGCAGGTATCCAAATATCCCAATTACAAATAACATAACTATAAAAAGGAAAACCTGAATTTTTGCAGGGTAGGTGCGCCAGTATTTTGTAAACATACTTTAATTTTTCCGTGCAAAGGTAATAGAGTATTATTTACTAACAGTTAAGGCCAAAACAACGTCATACAGTATATAATAGAGCAATTGAAACATTAACATCAATTTATATACCATATCTGAAAAGCATTGTTTTTTTAGTTATTTTTGAATGCTCAAACCATGTGAATGGAAGAATTATCTGCAGGGCCTTTATTAAGCAAAATCAACTCACCCGACGATCTGAAGAAACTAGACAAGTCGCAGTTGCAACAAGTGTGCAATGAGCTGCGCCAGTTTATTATAGATTGTGTAAGTGTGCATGGCGGTCATTTTGGCGCCAGCCTTGGTGTAGTTGAATTAACAGTGGCATTGCATTATATTCTCAACACCCCCGATGACCAATTGGTTTGGGACGTAGGCCACCAGGCATATGGACATAAAATTCTTACCGGCCGCAGAGATAATTTTTATACGAATCGCAAATATGGCGGGCTCAGCGGTTTCCCCAAACGCAGCGAGAGTAAATATGATGCATTTGGAGTAGGCCATTCATCTACTTCTATATCTGCAGCATTGGGTATGGCTATTGCATCAAAATACAAAGGTGAAACACAACGCCAGCATGTAGCTGTCATAGGCGATGGGGCAATGACTGCAGGTTTACCTTTTGAAGCATTGAATCACGCAGGTGTAAGTAATGCGAATATATTAGTGATACTGAACGACAATAACATGTCTATCGATCCGAATGTAGGCGCGCTGAAAGAATATCTTGCAGACATTACCACATCCCATAAGTACAATAAATTTCGCGATGATATATGGAAGCTGTTAGGTAAACTTCCATATCCTGATTTTCAACATAGCTTGGCATCAAAAATAGAAGCAGCTGTAAAAGGCGCCATATTAAAGTCAAGCAATCTTTTCGAATCCTTAGGCTTCCGTTATTTCGGGCCTATAGATGGACATAATATTACCAAGTTGGTAGAGATACTCAACGACCTGAAAGATATTTCGGGCCCTAAAGTATTGCATATAAAAACAGTAAAAGGAAAGGGCTACGATCTGGCAGAGAAAGACCAAACCTTGTGGCATGCGCCCGGCACATTTGATAAAGTAACAGGTAAGATCAATAAAAAGATATCTGTAGTAATAGAGCCACCCAAATACCAGGATGTATTCGGGCATACCATCGTAGAACTGGCAGAAAAAAATCCATTGATACTAGGTATTACACCTGCCATGCCTTCGGGCTGTTCATTGAAGATAATGATGGATGCTATGCCTGACAGGGCCTTTGATGTAGGCATAGCAGAACAACATGCAGTAACGCTGAGCGCTGGTCTTGCCACACAGGGTATGAAAGTGTTCTGCAATATTTACAGCACATTTATGCAGCGTGCCTATGACATGGTAATACATGATGTGGCGATACAAAAACTGCCGGTAATATTTTGCCTGGACAGGGGAGGGTTAGTAGGTGAAGACGGCCCTACACATCATGGATTGTATGATATTGCCTATATGCGCTGTGTGCCGAATATGGTAGTGAGTGCACCTATGAATGAATCTGAATTGCGCAACCTGATGTATACAGCGCAACTGCCTGAAACAGATGTGCCTTTTTCTATACGCTATCCACGCGGACAAGGTGTAATGCCTGAGTGGCAAACACCATTTGAAAAAATAGTGATCGGAACAGGGCGCAAAATAAAAGATGGAGAAGAAGTAGCCATACTCAGTTTGGGCCATCCGGGAAATTTTGTTGTGAACGCCTGCAAAGAATTGGCTACAGAAGATATTCATCCTGCACACTATGATATGCGATTTGCAAAACCGCTTGATGAAAAGCTGTTGCATGAAGTTGCTAAGCGTTATAATAAAATAATAACAGTAGAAGATGGTACTGTAAAAGGCGGTTTTGGCAGCGCGGTATTAGAATTTATGGCTGCCAATAACTACAATCCCGAAGTAAAAACAATGGGTGTGCCTGACCGTATAGTAGAGCACGGAAAACCGGACGAATTATATCGCGAATGCGGCTTTGATGTAAAAGGCATTGCTGCAGCAGTAAGAGATATGTTAGGCACTCAACAGAAAAAAGCTTCTATCTCATCGCCGGGCAAAGCACTTAATTAAACAGCTATCTCTTCCAAATGTTAAAGTTTTCTTAAGGGAGGCGTATATCTTTTCAGATGCGTATATAACAGGCATAATATTATAGTAGGTTTGTAATGAAATCAAATAGCTGCATGAGATCGAAACTTTTACCTTTTCTTATTGTATTGGTGGTATTGGCGGGTTGCAAAAACAAGGGCAACAAGTTTACGGTTATTGGAGAAATAACAAACATGCCGCGTCAAAAAGTAATGCTTGAAGAGTTGGGTGTGAATGATGTAATTACGCTTATAGACTCAGGTACTTCTACAGATAAAGGCACTTTTGAATTATCGGGCAACGCCCCTGAAATGGGACTTTATCGCCTTCATTTTGCAGAACAAAAATTTATCTTGCTTTCTATTGACAAGGGTACCGCAAAGGTTACATCAGACTGGGATCACCTTGAAAATTACAAAGTAGAAGGTTCGTCTTCGTCCGAAGGCCTGCACCAATTTCTAATTGCCATAGATGAGCATTTACGCGATTTCAATACCATGAAAACTGTTATGGACAGCCTTACCATAAGGGCGAATGACAGCATATTGCGTGTGGCTCAGGCCGATTTTAAAGACATGAGAGAATCTTTTACCAGGTTTGTTGAACAATACGCAGATACCACTCAATACCTGCCCAATGCAGTTTTTGCCGCCCGCATTTTGAATGTAAAAGCTGAAAAGGATTTTTTACGTGCATTTATGCAGGGTTTAGACAGGAGATTCCCAAATTCTAAAATGGCTAAGGATTTCGAAACATTTTATACGACTACACTTACTAACCTGGAGCAACCTCCTACACAAAATGCGGGACCTGATATTGGTACGATGGCTCCGAATATTACAATGAACACTCCGGAAGGGAAGCAGGTTTCCCTTGCTTCCTTAAAAGGGAAATATGTGTTGCTCGATTTCTGGGCATCATGGTGTGGACCCTGCCGTGCTGAAAATCCGAATGTAGTAGCGGCCTATACAAAATACAAAGACAAGAATTTTACAGTGTTTAGCGTATCGCTCGATGATAAAAAAGAAAATTGGCAAAAAGCCATTCAGGACGACGGGCTTTCATGGACGCATGTAAGTGACCTGAAACGCTGGGAATCTTCTGCAGCAAAACTATATAGTATCCAGGCTATACCTTCCAACTTCCTGATAGATCCGAGCGGAAAAATAATAGCACGCGACCTGCGTGGCGATGACCTCGATCAGAAATTGGCTGAATTATTGCATTAGTCGTTATGATGTGATTGCAATTTATCCTTAAGCCGGTGCAAATGCCTTTTACCGAAGTGTATATCAGTTCCTATACTTAGCAAAATAAGATGTACATCATATCCTGCATAGGGCTGAATGCCTTTGTCTGTGAACTGAGGATTCATAAAATTGTTCAAATAGTATTCCAGCTTAAAAGTAATACCCGGTTTTACAGAGAAGCCTGCAAATATAGTAGGCATAAAAGCAGGCGTGCGTGCGCTGAACCATGAATTGAATTTTTGCTTTTCACTTCTTTTAATGAACCCTTTTTCTTTATAATTAAACGGCATTTCAATATCCATGCCTGCAAAGAAATACCTGCGCCCCCTCAGGTTGCCAAATTTTAAAGCAATAGGTATACAAAGATTATACGTGCGATGCTTTACGGTGCTATCTCCCATTTTCTCAATAAAACCTACATTTTTTATACTCACCCCCGTGAAAAAACCGATGTCACTCGTGATGTCATAATTATAGGTAGCTCCGGCGTTAATAAAATAGCTGAATCTTAATGTTCCCATTTTACTACTGTTAATCGGGTTTTGTACGGTTGCTGTTGAGAAAATAGCTCCTTCCAGCGAATTCCCCCAATACCATGTGCCCTGTTGCCGGTGGCGTGTATTATATGTTGAGTCCATATCATGTTCTCCGGCATATGTGTTCGCTTGTATAGAACAACAGATCACTAATAAAAAGCATATCAGCCTGGTAAATTTCATATTATGAGCAGTTTGGCCGCAAAGGTAATATCTGCCCTGCAAAAATTGGGTAGTGTCTCAGTTTGATTTTTAAACTTTCTTTTCGGTATAGTTATATAACTTTGTCATATGACTAAGAAGCCAGTACGTAAGGATACCAACCAGCTTGCAAAAAATGTTGTAGAAATTCTTACAGGGCAGAAGCCTAAGCCCAAAAAGAAGAAAGCTTTGAGGGTTGCAGGTAAGAAATAGATTTATTATTTTTGTACTAACAAAAACGCCCCGTAGAGACGGGGCGACCAGCTGGTAACTGGATTTTGATTTGTAATAGCTCGGGGTTTTACTGATACTTCACTTCCAATGTGTGACGTGTTGCTGATACACCAACTATTTCCAAAATAACTTAGGGGCTATAATAGCCCCTTTTAATTATGGTGATTATATATCACGCTTAGATTTTCCGAACAATGAGCAAGCGCAAGAGTAAATATAAAGAACCAATCAAAATAGAGGGAGATATATCTTTTGAAGAAGCCATGAAAAAGATAGTTACAACTCCTGCTAAGAACGTTGAAGAGGCTATTAAAAAGGAAAAAAAGAAAAAGCTACTAACAGGCGGTAAATCTCAAAAACTATTACCTAAGCCTAAGAAGTAACTTCGTCATCAACCCACCAAAAACCATCTAATAATTCATTTATGTCCTTTCTTCTCGCTGGAATTACTGTTAAATACCCACTTATATAATTTACACTCGAACTTTCTTGAAAAGAAATATATTTGGTTGGCTCAATTTCTGCAACAATATATGCAACATACTCACCTTCTTCACTATCATTAAATAATGCTTCTTCATTTACAGAAATGGGGTATTTGTATAATACATCTCCCGCAATAATATTATTAAAATCTTCTTTGTTTACTTTTCGTTTCATACTCAAATTTATTGAAATATTTTAGTTTTGGGTTAAACAAGTAAGTAATCACCTGAAATTAATGCTATGTTATGCGGATATATTTTACACTTATCCACATAGACTGCCTTTTATAACGTGTAATATTCGTAAATTTGTAAAACGACAAATGCCCCGTTGGAGCGAGGCATCTGTAAGTAGATTAAGTTGTCAAATTGATACTGCAAAGGTAAATCCTTTTTTGGACTTTGCAAACAATCTTATCTATTACGGTAACCTATACCTGCGGGTGCATTTGTCATATTGTTTAACCATTAAATTGATAACAAATGACACAGACCCAACAACTTGTATTGGTCTATCATGACAAAATCACGACCACCTCGATGAAGGTGGCGGAAGCCTTTGACAAAGAACATAAAAATGTTCTTAGAGACATCGAAACCCTTGAATGCAGTGAGGAGTTTTCACGGCTCAATTTTGAGCTGTCAAAGCGCACGGTTCGGGGCAAGGATTATCCGTTCTATTTTATTACCCGTGACGGATTCTCATTTCTCGCTATGGGATATACGGGCGCCAGAGCCGCCCAATTTAAGGAGGAGTTTATAAAAGCCTTTAACCGCATGGAACATGCCTTATTCAAGGCAACAACACCATCATTAGTTCCTACTTATAGTAAGAGAATATTGAGTTTGGCAGCAAAAAATTGTCCTTCAAACAGGTGGTGTATTTTCGACCAAGCTAATGAGATAATGTTACTAATAGAAAAGGAGGTGGGTAGCGTAAGCGAATATGACCTTGTTGATGGTTCTATTGGTCAGTACTGGTCTAAATTCAGAGCAGGCATGCCGTGGGCTAAGACAGTATCACAGTATTGGTATGAGTTTAATGACAAAAGGGGTAATCAGTTAGCTGCCTGCTATGAGTATCTGGAACTGGAACATTTTAAAGTATGGCTTAAAAATGTTTATAGGGTCGAGCACTTGCCAGACTACTTATATAATAAGTATAAAAAAGACCCATTAATGTTGCCGCGAGTGCAGGCATTCACGCCAAAGTTATTGGGAAAACCTCAAAAGTAATTGCCATATTACTATTGTGAATTTAAGGGGCTGCATTAGTAGCCCTTTTTTTATTCATATCTGACATAGAAGTAGAATATTTATTTTCTTAAAATGAGACACTGCCAAAAATTGCAGTTTTTTTCCTATGGCACGACTATTGAAAGTATCTTTGGTGTTGCTTTTATATAAAGCAAATTAGAAAGTATTGTCATAATGGCTGAAACAAAATCAAGATTAAATATGCTTCTTTCCCAACCTGAACAGGAAATGGAATTTATGCCTATTGTTCCCCTGGGCGAGGATGAAATGGACGAAAATGAAAAAGGTAATCTGCCTGATGAAGTGCCTTTGATAGCATTGCGTAACACCGTACTCTTTCCTAACGTAGTATTACCTATTACTGTAGCCCGCGATAAATCTGTAAAAGCTATTACAGAAGCGCAGAAAAATGGCAAATGGATAGGTGTAATAGCACAAAAAGATAGTAATAACGATGACCCCATGCCGGAGGATATTTACAAGACCGGTACTTTGGCGAAAATTGTAAAAGTTATCAAGCTACCTGACGAAAATACAACTGTATTTATCATGGGGCGTATGCGCTTTCACGTAGAATCATATACGCAGGTAGATCCCTATTATACGGCTAAGATCAGGTATCTCGATGATCAGTTCCCTAAAAAAGACGCTGAATTTGATGCGCTCATATCAGCCATTAAAGATCATGCAGAACGTATATCACAACAATCGGGACAGCTACCGCAGGAAACTGCAATGGTATTGCGAAATATTGAACACCAGTCTTTTCTATTGCATTTTGTAGCATCTAATCTGAATACAAAGCTTCCGGATAAACAGGCTTTGCTGGAAGAAAATGATATAAAAGTGCGGGCAGAGCGGTTGCTGCAATTATTGCAATCTGAATTGACGTTGGTAGAACTGAAAAATGAGATCACCAATAAAACCCGCGCTGATATAGATAAGCAGCAGCGTGAATATTTTTTGCAGCAGCAACTTAAATCCATTCGCGAAGAATTAGGGGGAGAGCCTAACGATAGGGAAATAAAAGATCTGCAGAAAAAGGCTGAGAATATGAAGTGGACAGAAGCAGCCAAAGAACTTTTTCAGAAGAATGTAGAAAAGCTGGAACGTATGCACCCAAGTACGCCTGACTATTCAGTCATTTATAATCATCTCGACCTGATGTTGGATCTGCCATGGAGCACCTATACAGAAGATAAATATGATCTGAAGCAGGCAAAAAAAATACTGGACAACGACCACTATGGTATGGATAAGATAAAGGACCGCATACTGGAATATTTGGCCGTGCTGAAACTAAAAGGTGATATGAAATCACCCATACTCTGCTTTGTGGGCCCTCCCGGTATAGGTAAAACATCTCTGGGTCGCAGCATTGCCAACGCTATACAACGTAAATATGTAAGACTCAGCTTAGGTGGTATGCATGATGAAAGTGAATTGCGTGGCCATCGTAAAACATATATTGGCGCCATGCCTGGCCGTATCATACAGTCGTTGCGCAAAATAAAATCTGCTAATCCTGTATTTATATTGGATGAACTGGATAAAGTAGGAAAAGATTTTCGTGGCGACCCGAGCTCTGCATTATTAGAAGTGCTCGATCCCGAACAAAATAATACCTTCTACGATAATTATCTCGAGCTGGAATTTGATTTATCTAAGGTTTTATTTATTGCTACGGCCAATAGCCTGAGTGATATACAACCTGCTCTCAGAGATCGCCTTGAAGTGATACAGCTTACCGGCTATTCGGTTGAGGAAAAAATTGAGATAGCCAAGCGTCACCTGGTACCCAAACAAAAAGAATTGCATGGTTTGTCAAAAGTGCCGTTGAAATTTCCTGACAAGGCAATTGAAAAAATGATATCGGAATATACTCGCGAATCAGGCGTGCGTGAACTGGACAGGCAATTGGCATCTATTATGCGCTCTGTGGCAAAAGAATATGCTATGGATGAAAAAGTAGCACCTCAGGTGAGTCCCGAGCAAGTGGAAAAAGTATTAGGCAAGCCCCGCTATAACAATGATATTTATACTAAAGGGCATCCTCCGGGTGTGGTAGTTGGTTTGGCTTGGACCTATGTAGGAGGTGATATACTGTTTATAGAAACAGGCCTCTCTAAAGGTAAGGGATCATTGATACTTACAGGCAATTTAGGCAATGTGATGAAAGAAAGTGCTTCCACCGCACTTACTTATTTAAAGACACACGCTGCTGATTATAAAATACCTATTGAAAAATTTGAACAGAACGACATTCATATACACGTGCCTGAAGGTGCCGTACCTAAAGACGGACCAAGTGCGGGTGTCACCATGCTTACTTCATTGGCATCTGCATTCACAGGCAGGCACGTAAGGCCATACTTAGCTATGACAGGAGAAATAACCTTGCGCGGCATGGTATTGCCTGTCGGCGGCATCAAAGAAAAAGTGCTGGCTGCCAAGCGTGCAGGTATTAAAGACGTCATCATGTGCAAGCAAAACGAAAAAGACGTAGAAGAAATAAACAAGCAATACATCAAGGGCATGAAATTTCATTATGTAACAGAAATGAATGAAGTGCTGAACTTTGCTTTGAAATAAGTTGTTCAATTTATTATAAAATACCCCGTTTTCAGACGGGGTATTTTTTTTTATTTTTTCAATATTATATCGTATTTTTACGTTATGAAACGAAATAAACAGTTGCAATCCCTTACCAAAGCTGAAGAAGAAGTAATGCAGGTCATCTGGCAATTAGGCCATTGCCTAGTGCGCGACGTAATAGAAAAGCTGGGCGACCCCGATATGCCGCACAGCACCATTTCATCAGTTGTAAGAATATTGGAAAAGAAAGGATTTGTAGATCATAAAGCCTATGGTAAAACCTACGAATACTTTCCCATCGTTACAAAAGAAGCCTACGCGCAGCATGGTGTAACGAACCTGGTGGAAAAATATTTCCAGGGCTCCCCCAAAAAACTAGTGAGCTTTCTCGTGAAAAGTGAAGATATGAACCTGAAAGAACTGAATGAATTACTAAAGACTATTGATAACAGTACTAAAAAGAAATAGTATGCTGCAATATCTGCTCAATCTCACCGCAACCTGGCTGCTCAGCCTGCTGGTATTCGAATTGTTTCTGAAAAAAGAAACCTATCATGCATACAATCGCATTTACCTGCTTTCTACTTTCCTCATGGGTATTTTCCTGCCATTATGGTCGTGGAGTGCAGATGCCACCATATTCGCCAGTTCAACCACACAACCGGTACAAAAACTGGTAGCTGTAAAACAAACGATCGCAACTACTGCAGAACATGCATCATTCGCTATCAGTTGGCAGCAAATGCTGTGGTACATATATATGGCGGGTGTGATAGTGAGTATATGCTTGCTGATATTTGAAATATCGAAAATAATAGTGCTCTACCAGGTAGGTAATAAATATAAAGAGGGTAAATGGACAGTAGTAGAAACAATAAAAGGGCATGCACCGTTTTCTATATTCCATATTTTATTTGTTGATAGCAGGGAGCAGTATTCGACTGAGGAATGGGATGTTATTCTCGATCACGAAGAGCAACACGCACATTTGAAACATTTATTTGACCAGCTCATTATGCAATTGGGCCGTGTGGTGTTTTGGTTTCATCCACTCATGTATGTCTATAACAATCGTTTGATGCTGCTGCACGAATACCAGGCCGATAAGATAAGTGGTAAACAACCTGCAGCATACGGCAAATTTCTTGTAGAGCAGGCATTGTTACACACAGCACCCAGGCTGGCACATTCACTCAATCGTTCACCCATAAAAACACGTATGAAGATGCTTACAAAGAGCTCATCTTTTGCAAGAAAAACAAAGAGTTTATTGTTCATTCCGCTGATCTTCATTTGTGCGGTATGTTTTTCAAAGAATCAATACTCCAACAAAATTGAAAAGCATGGGAATACGGCCACTTATAGGGGAAATACAATTGAATTTACACTTCCTTCTCCTCCGGATACTATTATGGTAATTGATCCCGTTACTGGTAAAGAAGAA
>Ga0206886_1040_pt2 | contig 28618 bp, 17 predicted proteins | sample Alteio_BWOrgHeat_92_FD_152952 | JGI IMG/M metagenome (GOLD analysis project Ga0206886, IMG submission 152952) | Enriched cells from forest soil in Barre Woods Harvard Forest LTER site, Petersham, Massachusetts, United States - Alteio_BWOrgHeat_Nextera2 ... | reverse complement strand
AGCGATATTCTGCACATCGGCCCAGCGGGCCTCGGAACTTTGCGCGCAGCGCCGAGTATCGGTGCCGCCATTACCGGGCTGGTCGTTGGTGTCTGGCCGATCGAGCGCTACGTCGGGCGCTGGATGTTTGGCGGAGTTGCCCTGTTCGGTTTGTCGACCGTTGTATTTGGCTTATCGGGCTCGTTTGTTCTGTCACTGGTCGCATTGATCTGTCTGGGTGCCGGCGACACGATCAGCGTCTTTATTCGCGGTATCCTGGTGCAGCTGGAGACGCCCGACGCCATTCGCGGGCGCGTCAGTGCCGTGAGCTCCATGTTCATTGGCGCATCAAACCAGTTGGGGGAATTCGAATCTGGCGTGACGGCCCGATGGTTCGGGCTGATTCCTGCCGTGGTTCTGGGCGGGATAGCCACCCTCATTGTGGTGGCCACTTATACCCGGTTGTTTCCGCAGCTGCGGACCATGGATCGATTCAACAAGCCAGCCTGATTATTGCCATTTGTAGTTGCCTCCCAGGAAGTACCACCGCCCCCGGTTGTCATAGACCGAAGTAGTGGTGCCGGTCGCATTGCCGACCTCCGGAATGATCGGGGGCGTGGCGTTGGTGACGTTGATGGCACCTCCGCGGACGGTCAGGCCATCGGAGACTTTGTAAGTCACGTGGAGATCGTGCTCCCAGTAACTGCCCGTATAGAACGGCGTGAGTGAAGAGGGCGCCAGCGTTTCACTCACCGCCATCGAACTGTAGTAGTGGGCTTCCCATTTGAAGCCGAAGTTTTTTAAATCCCAGGCCAGACCAGTACTGACCTTGTAGCGGGGTGTTGCGGAGTTAACTCCTGAGAGAACTCCGGAGTAATGTGTGGTGGTCCCACCAGGCACGCCCTGGAGGTCCCAGCGGATGATCTTCGTTCCGTCCACGCGGAACTGATACAACCCCCAGGTGTGCGCATCGAAGTGATAGGACAATGATGAGTCGATACCGGCCGTCTGAATTCCCTGCACGTTTTGATTGGTTAGCTCGACGTACGTCACCGCTCCATTCGCGTCTCTGTGTATGAGCGAACAGAACCTGTTTGAGGCTGCGCTTGCCGGAGCGTCGTAGCACAGATTCTGTAGAAGCGTGTTGATGGGAATCGTCGAGATGGCACCGTCGACATTGATCTGCCAGTAGTCCGTCGAGAGCTCCAGGCCATTGATCCATCGTGGTTGCACCACGAAACCACCTGTATAGGTTCGTGCAACCTCGGAGCCTAGTTGCGGATTTCCACCTTGCAGCAGCTGCAGGGAGGGGCGCCCGATTCCGAAGTTGGATACAAACGTGGCCGGGTTGTAGCCCGGGATCGCGGCTGTGCAATTGGCAATCCGGGTGTTGCGCCTCGCTGTATCGCCTGCGGGTATGCCGGCGATCTGCGCCGCATCACAGGGGTCATTGGCGGCGGTCGTGAAGTTCTGGCCCTGCGGGCCATAGAGTTCCGCGATGTTGGGCGCGCGGACTGCAGATGCCTCGCTCGCCCGGAATCGCAGGTCATTGACTGGCGCCCACTCCAATGCGAGTCGCCACTGGTTGGTGTGGCCGACTGTCGAGTAACTGCCCAACCGGCCGGCGGCTTCCACGCTCAGTTGTTTGGCAAAGGGCAGGTCCTTGAGCAGTGGGATCGCGATTTCGGCGAAGCCTTCGGTCAGGTGGTACTTGCCTTGGGTGCGGCCGATTGCGTTGTAGAACAGTGCACCGGAGGCTGATAGCGGGTCCTGGATTTGATCGCTCATCTCATTGCGGTATTCGGCGCCGACTGCCAAACCCAATTGGCCTGCGGGGAGCTCGAACAGCGAGGTGCTGAGATTCGCGGCGGCGATGCTTTGATTGGCCACTCCGTTGGCGCGAGCGTTTGCATTTGCCCATTGGACGGCAGAGGCCGACGGACCGTTGATCAAGTCCCAGGGTTGGCAACCGGCGCCCCTTGCAGCAGCGTTTCGGCACACGATCTGTCCATTGAGCGTGACCGCATCCAACTCCTGCAATGTCCGTTGAATGTTGGGTACGTTGAAACCGAGAGAATAGCCGTCGAGCTCGCCGTATTGGCCGTAGACTTCATAGTCGGCTTTGCGGCCGAGCCACTCGAACTTTCCCTGCACGCCGGCCACGGCGCGGTAGTTTTCTCTGACGGTGCGGGTGTTGCGGTCTCCAAACTCTGTCCAGAATTTGCCGACGTTCACTGTGGATGCCTGAGTGAGCGGGAGCCCCGCGTCTGTCCAGAAGCCGCGCAGTTCATTGTCCAGCGCAGTGGGACCATTGAGGTAGGCGTTGTCGCCGTGAATCACTGCTGGCAGCAGTCCGCCGCCTGCTGCGTTCGAGAAGGCAGGTTGAAAGATGCCGTAGCCATCCAGATGTGCGTACGAGACATCGGTAAACAGCGTGATGTCGTCGGTCAGATTGAAGCCCAAGTAGCTGCGGGCTGTGGCTCGCTTCACACCGCCCTGCAGGGCGTTGTAGCTCGCCGTGTAGAACAATCCGGGGTCCTGGCACAACGCGCTGACTGTAGCGGTTCGACACGCGGCGCTGTTCTCGAATACGCTGCTGCGATCGAGCGCAATCGACGCCGATCTTGCGGTGTTTGCATTGGAGCTGTTGATCAACTGGAAAGTGGCAGTTGACGTGGTGTTCGAGCGCGATTGGGGGACGATGGGCTGTGGATTGAGCAGGGTGTTGCGCCGTACGCTCGGGAAGGCCCAGTCACGGTCTGTCTGCATGATTGGATCGGTCTTGCCGAATTCGGCGCCCACCAGGAAGTGTGCCCGATCGCTTGCAAAATTGAAGCCATAGCCTGCGGAGGCTGACCATTCCCCGCCGTCGTTTTGGTCTGTCTGCCCGCCTTCTGCATCGAGCAGGAGTCCGTTGAGATTATTACGTAGGATGATGTTGACTACGCCGGCGATCGCCTCCGATCCATACACTGCCGAGGCGCCCCCCCGAAATCGCCTCGATTCTCTCGACCATGCTGGACGGGATCACGTTCAGATCGACCGCGGAGGTTTGGAAGTCGCCCGTTACGTGCCGACGCCCGTCGACGAGGACCAACGTGCGCTGTGACCCCAACCCGCGCAGGTTTACCCGTGACTGACCTGCGTTGAACAGGCTTCCGGACGTGTTTTGGATGCCTGTTGTAGCGAGCGATTGCGGGAGATTGGCGAGGGCATCGCCTATGGCTGTGTAGCCGCTCTCGCGGATGTCATCACCGCTGATGACCGCTACGGGCACGGGGTAGTCGAATCCGCTTTCGCGTTTGATTCGGCTACCCGTGACGACGACTTCTTGTACATCCGTTTCAGCGGCGGTTGCTAATGTCTGCAGCAAAAGCATCCCTACCGCTGCCACGGCAGTCTTTTGACAGCGCATGGCAGACCTCCCTGTTGTTTTTAATGTAACTAGTTGTAAGGGATTTGCACGTCAGGGGAACAACAAAAAATATTCACCTTGTGATGCTGACTGTATATGTGTACAGTATGCAGATGGGCCAGGGAATCCTCGGGAAAAAGCTGCTCAAGGGCCGGGGTGCGCTCTCAAATCCGGCTGGCCGTTTCCAAACAGTGGACGTCGAGGCGTTCCATGATGGTTGGTATGTTGAAGAGTCACCTGACAGGGTCGAAACAACTCTGACACCGGAGCGTGCCAGGAGTGTCATCAGTACCAACGACTCGCCGGACATCCGGTTTGAGTATTCGATCAACCCGTATCGGGGCTGCAGTCATGGGTGTGTGTACTGCTATGCGCGCCCGAGCCATGCGTACCTGGGGTTGTCGCCGGGTATCGATTTCGAAACGAAGCTGTTCTACAAGCCGGATGCAGCGAAGCTGTTAGAGCGCGAGCTGACGGCACCGTCGTATGTTTGCAAGTCCATCATGCTCGGTGCGAATACGGATCCGTATCAACCCGATGAGAAGCGCATGGGAATCACGCGCTCGATACTCGAGGTGTTGGCACGATGTCGACATCCGGTATCGATTGTGACCAAAGGGGCACTGGTCCTCCGTGACATTGACATTTTTGCCGACCTCGCGCGCGACAATCTGATCGGGGTCAGTATCAGTATTCCAACACTCGATTCAGAAACGAAACGCACGCTCGAGCCACGCGCCGCGTCGCCTCGGGCTCGGCTGCGCGTGTTGAATGAGCTGTCACGAGCAGGCGTTCCTGTTGGAGTTCTCGTGTCGCCGATCATTCCGGCGCTGACCGACCACGAAATCGAGCAGATTCTGGAGTCTGCTGTTGAGATGGGCGCGCGCTGGGCCAGCTATGCGTTACTGAGGCTGCCGTATGAGGTAAAGGATCTGTTCAGGGAATGGTTGGCTGAGCATCACCCGCAGCGCGCAGCGCATGTTATGTCCCTGGTTCAGGATATCCGCGGCGGTCGCGACAACGACCCGAACTTCGGGGCGCGCATGCGCGGGATGGGGCCGGTCGCTGAGTTGATTCGAAGCCGCTTCAAGATGGCCCATCGACGCCTCGGGCTCGACGCGCTGGAGCGCTTCAGGCTCGACACCACTCTATTTCGGCGACCCGGCATCGCGGGAGCCCAGATGAACCTCGGGTTCTAGTGGCATACTCGTAGGAGAGCGGCCCAGCGGAGTGAGCCATGCACGGCCTAGGATTCGGGTCTCAGTGGGCGTCTGCCCTTGCGTCTGTCTTCCTCGTGTCAGGATGCATGCAATCGCGCGTGGACGAATCCCGGGAGCTCCATACCCGGATTCAGAAGGATGAGGCCGTCGTGATACTCGCCAAACCCCAGGTAGAGGGCGCGAGTGCCGAGGATCAATTTATGCATTGCGTTGCGGCGGAGCTGGCGGGAGCGGCCCCTGACAATGTGATTGCTACGCGGACGGATGAGCAATTCACTGATGCTCTATTCCCGTGGTTCGAACCTGGAACGGCTCCCACCAAGCCCGAAGGCGTTGCTGCTCTGCTAACGAGGCCCGGAGTGGCGGAACGAGTTGCCGAATCGGGTGTCCGCTACATCGTCTGGTTGGATGGCGGCACCCAAAAGACAGATGGCGGTGGCAGCCTGGCTTGTGGAGCATCCCCTGGTGTGGCGGGTTGCATTGGATTTGGCTGGTGGGAGAAAGAGGCGAACTACGAGGCCACCATTTGGGACCTCGAGCAGGCGAAAACCGCGGGCAGTGTGGGCACGAATGTGACAGGAACGTCTGCGGTGATTGGTGCTGTGCTGCCTTTGCCCTTTATTGCACGCGTGCAGGGCACTGCCTGCAATCGGATGGGAAGCCAGCTTCGTACTTTCTTTACGGGCAGCGATGACGGGGTATGAGGGATCGGGTGCGTATTGGGTTGATTGCTATAGCGCTGACGGGCGCTATAACTGGGCGTGGGTGCATTACCACGCCCCTGCCCGTGCGCTCATCATTGACGTCCGGCGATACGGCAACGCCGGCTACCGCAGCACCACCGCCCGCGCCTGCGGATCCGCAGCGGCCTGTACAGGCGACAGAGACTCCTGATGAACGGCGAGCCGCTCTGGACAAGCAGCTCAGTGACTCGCTCGGGGCGTTTGATGCTCGATTGCAAAAAGAGCAGCAGAAGACCTCTGAGGAGCGCGACGCTCGGCAGGCCACGGTTGCGGCCGCTACAGCTTCCGCTGACGGTTCGGACGCTGCGCCTGGCGCTGGAGGCCAGGCTCCTGCGGAGGAAGTCCCCGGGGCGCATGGCGGCAAGCAGAGCAAGCGCGGCGGCGAATCCAAGGCAGGCCATGCCGGTGATTTGAAATCCGATGAGGCGGCGGGAGCTGCGGGAAGCGCCAGCGGTAACGGTGCGCCTGCGGTGATCGTTCCCGACGGTAGTGACGACGACATAGTGGCACGGCGGATCCGCAAAGCCGCCGAACAGGAAACCGATCCGGAGCTGAAGGACAAGCTTTGGAAGGAATATGTCGAATATAAGAAAAATACTCCGGTGCGATGAGGTCACTGGAGCACACAGGTGACTAAAATGGGAACGGCGCTCCGGACAGTGTCAGGCGGGACCGTATTGGCTCTCCTGTTGACCGGTTGCGTCATGCATGAGACGCGACCGCTCGCGAAGATCAACGCAACGCAGGCCAGCAGCGAAATTTCCACAGAAGAATTGCTGGATGTGGCAGTGCATGTTTTTGATCCAGGCGTGCCGTCCGAGATCGCCAAAAATGAACAAGCGCTGAACAAAAAGCGCATTTACCCCGACATCCGCGCGGCGGAGTCACGTTATGTTGCAATGATGTTGCGGGGGACACTGGAGAATTCCGGTCAGTGGGGCGCGGTGCGCGTATGTCCGGAGAACGTGCAGTTCGTTGATGTGTCAGTATCAGGCAAAATCATCGAATCTACGGGAGCGAAGCTTGCTCTCCAGGTTACGGTCAAGGATTCGAGCGGGCGCGTATGGCTGCAAAACAAGCAGTACGCGAGCGGTGCTGACACGGGATCGTATAAAACAGATGCCGCGTTGAAGGCACGCGATCCGTTTCAAAACGTTTATTCGGAGGTTGCGAACGACATGCTGACTGCGCGCGAAGCTCTCACTGCGCAAAACCGTCGCGACATCCGTCGAGTGACGCAGCTCGAGTTCGCGCGTGACTTGGCTCCGCAGGCAATGGACGGTTACTTGGACCGCGACCAGAAAGGATTGATGGAAGTGACGCAACTGCCCGCTACTGATGATCCAATCAGTACTCGCATTGGTCGCATCCGTGAGCGCGATTCGGGCGTTGTGGATACAGTGAACGGTTACTACGCCAATTTCGCGGATCAGATGAGTAACTCGTATGGGCAATGGCGCCGTGCGAGCTTTGAGGAGATCGAGAAGGAACAGCGCACGCTCAACCAGGCGAGGACGCGGACCTATCTCGGTGCAGCTGCCGTCGTTGCGAGCGTTTTCGTTCCACAACAGTGCGGCTTGTATGACTACAACTGCCGCCGCCTCGAGACAGGAGTGCGGACGGCTGGCGCGATCAGTGGCGCTGCGTCGATATTGTCGGGACTGAAGAAGTATTCCGACGCAAAGACGCATGCGTTGGCACTGAAGGAGCTTTCGGAGTCCTTCCAGAACGAAGTGGCTCCTCAAGTGGTCGATGTGGAAGGCCGGACGCTGAAGCTGACCGGCACCGCGGAGGAACAATACCGCGAGTGGCGCGAGCTGCTGCATCAGATGTATCTCGAAAACTGAGTTATGACCGAGGCTGTTGAAACAGAACTGAGCAAGAAACTCGATGCGCGCTATACGCTCCTGGACAAGCTGGGTGCGGGCGGGCAGGGCGAGGTTTGGCGCGCGCACGATTCGACGCGTGGAGCGGATGTCGCCCTGAAGGTGCTGACTCCGAAAGCCAATGAGCAGGAAGCGTGGAGTGCGCTCGAGCACGAGTACTCCATTGCGAGCCTTTTGGACCATCCGTCCATTCTCAAAGTGTATCCACCTGAGCGGGCTGGCGATGCCATGATCCTGCCCATGGAGCTTGCTCCGGGCGGCGATCTGCGCAAGCTGCGTGGGTCTGGATTCCTCGAGATCATTCCTATTTTGCTCGAAGTGTCACAGGCACTCGAGTACGCGCACGAGCGTGGTGTCGTACACCGGGATTTGAAGCCCGGCAATATACTGTTTGATTCGCGTGGCCGTGCGAAGCTCGCGGACTTTGGTGTGGCGGAGACGGCAAAGAAGGATGTGTCGACGCACAGTGTTGCGTCGTCGGCTGTTCCAACACGTGACACAAACAAGCATGGGTATTCGCCGTTCACGGCGAGTCCGGCTCAGTTGCGCGGTGATCCACCTACGCCTGCAGATGACGTTTACGGACTTGGCGCACTTGCGTACGAATTGTTGTCTGGCTATCCGCCGTACTATCCGCATTTCGACAAGAAGCGCGCGATGGAAGAGCGTGTTCCCACGCTCGTTCCAACACGGCAGATTCCGCCGCTGCTGGGCAAGCTTGTCATGCACATGCTGGCCAAGGATCCGAAGAGACGCCCGCGTACGATGCGCGAGGTGATCGATGAGTTCGATGCTTCGCTCAATGACACGCTGACATACGATTTCGAGAATGTATCACCGGCTACGCCGACGGGGTCTGCTGCTGTTGTCGCAGCCGCTGAGGCGGCCGCTGCCGCTAATCAAGCACGGCCTTGGACGCCGGATAGCCATGATCGAAGATCAAGCTATGACCGTCGCGGACGGCGCAAGGATGATATGGAACCGGAGTCTGGCGTTCGCGGCCGCAGGGGTGGGGACAGTGCACCCCCTGAGCCGCGTCCGACGCGCCGGCCTGGAGCGGATGCGCTGAGACGGCTCGATGCGGCGATCCAACGCGCTACTGGAGATACGGGTTCCCATCCGCGCCTTCCGGCGGCGGGTGATACTGGTGCGCGGCCGTGGGAGTCGCCGGTGTCTGGTGGCACGGGAGTGCATTCGAGACCTGCGCAGGACGCTGCACGGTCTGACACTGGGGTGCATGTGCGCGGGTCATCTAACGGTTCGGTGGACGCTAGCAACACCGGGGCGCATCGGTCGCTGGGGGCGTCTGCCAACGGCGCGGGTTTGCGCTCGCAGCCTGCGGCTAATGGGTCGACCGATGGTAGCGACACGGGGGCGCGTCGGTCGCTGCCGCCGAATGGCTCGGGGTCTGCCAGTGGTGCGGCCTCGCGTTCGCAGAACGCGCCCAACGCTGGGTCAGTCGCGGCTGATGGTGGCGCCTCCGGTTTGCATCAAACCTCGCGGCCCGCCTCTAACGGTGGGTCAGCGGCGGGCGCCAGTGATACTGGTTCGCATGCACGGCCGGCGGCGAATGGCGCGTTGAGCGGTGACACGGCCTCGCGGCCACGTGTGTCATCCAACGGCACGGCCCCGGCCACGCACCCAACTTCAGCACCTCCGGTTGCGCCGGCATCATCCGCTGATTCAACAGCGCTGCTACAGCAACCAACTCCCTACGAGCCAACGGTCAAAATCCGTTCGCCGTTTCTCCAATCCAACGATGGCAGCCGATCGCGCGGATCTCATTTCCTGTCGGAGACGTCCGGCGCCCTGGGCCGACCTAACTCGGCAAAGCCGAAGCCTCCAGCTCCTGCGCCCACCGACGCCTTCCGTCCCAAAGGCTCACAGCCAGCGCCAATGACGCCGGCTGAAGCCGCAGCAATTGTTGCTGCAGCTCGTGCCGCAGCCAAAGCCGAAGCGGCTCGTGAGGCTGCTTCACATGACACTTCTCAAACAGTAGCGCTGCCTCCACTCAGCTGGGATACGTCGAAGACACAAGCGCTCCCGCCGCTGTCCGCAGACTACGTTCCACCTGAGTTCCGCGACAAAACAGCCGCTCGCTCGACATCACCTGCTCGCAAATCCGAGCCGGCAGGCTTGCACACGCCGGACAAAACAGCTGACTTGTCGAAGACAATGATGCTGCCTCCGTTGTCACCTGACTACGTGCCACCGGAGTTTCGCGACGAGCAGAGCCCAAGCCTGACAGAAGCACGATCTGCATTGTGGGACCGCAAGTCCGACCCGGTGCCGCCGCGCGTAACTGACACCGGCAAGACCATGGCGCTGCCGCCGCTGTCGCCCGACTACGTGCCGCCGGAATTCCGTAACAAGGAAGCTCCGACTCAAACGGCCGCGCGATCGACGCCACCAGCCCACAGGTCCAAAGAGGCGCCGGCGAGCTCACGCGTTGTTGACACGTCCAAGACAATGGCCTTACCGCCACTGTCGCCCGACTACGTACCAACAGAACACCGCGAAGAGCAGACCGCCAGCCTGACAGAGGCGCGATCTGCTCTGTGGAATCGCAAGTCGGAAACAGCTGATACGCCCGCGTCCTCGCGCGCCGTTGATACTTCCAAGACCATGGCGCTGCCGCCATTGTCACTGGATCAGGTACCGCCGGAATTCCGCGAAGAGCAGACGGCGAGTCTGACGGAAGCGCGATCCGCGCTTTGGGGTCGTAAGCCGGGATCCGGCGATGCGCCCGCGGCTGCGCGTACAGTTGATACGTCGAAAACGTCGGCATTGCCGCCGCTTTCGCCAGACTACGTGCCGACGGAACTCCGCGAGGAATCCACGCGCGTGCAGGTGCCGCCGCCGCTGGCACCCTCCAGCCCGATGTGGCCGATCGACGGTAAGAGTTCACCTCCGCAGCCGGAAGAAATCGTCGCGCCTCGACAGACACCGAAGCGCGCCGAACCGAGTATTGGTCCTTCGAGCTTGGATGCGAGCCCGGGCAAGCCGGAAAAGCCACTCATCGTGATCTCTGAACCCACTACGTTCAGACACGATAACGTGACGGTGGGAACGTATCCGGATCCAACTTCAATTTTCACGCGCGATGTTGTTCAGTCGGCACCCACGCCGGTTACCTGGGGCGATGTAAAGCTCGATGAGCTGCCGAAGGTGGCACGCTTGGAGCCTATTCCTCCAACTCGCTGGCCGTGGGTTGTGTTGGGATTGGCGGCTGGCGCGGCTGCGGCGGTTTATTTCTGGCTGCCTCGGTTTGATACGCAGGAGTTGCCGCCAGAAGTGGCTGCGGTGGTTGAGCCTCTGAAGACGGCGATCACGTCTAGCTCTTCATCGGGGAATGCAGACGCTGCTGATGCAACAGGAACGACGTCGGACGACTCCGCTACGGCGGCTAATGCGTCCGCGCGCGCAGGGGGCGCGTCGCGAGGCGATGCCCCGTCCTCGTCCGGTGCTCCCTCGGTGCGTGCCGGCACTGCGGCGCGAGGCGATGCCCCGTCCTCGTCCGATGCTCCCTCGGTGCGTGCCGGCACTGCGGCGCGATCCGACGGCCGGTCGCAAATCAGTGCTCCTTTTGCGCGTGCGGGGGCAGCGTCGCCTAACGCAGCGGGAGGAGCGGCGACAACGCAAGTTTCTGGCTCCGCCGGAGCGGCGGGAACTGGCACGGCCGCAGCGGTGGGCGCTGGCTCGCCTCAGCGCTTAACAGCCGCAGAAGAGGAACGGCTTCGTGGCATGCGGCAGCTGTTCGACAACAGGCTCGCGGCTCTCGAAGCCAGAGGCGCCGGTGCCTGGGGCGGCCGCGAATATGCGCTGGCGAAACAACGCGCCGCCGAATCGATCGGCGCGCACGACGCCGGCAACCCCCGCCTGTCTCAAGACCGACTCGCCGCAGCGTCGAAGCTTCTCGACACAGTAGAAGCCAAGGCTCCGCAGGCGTACTCGACACAAGTAGCCGCTGGCGAACAGGCGCTGGGCGCTGGCCAGCAAGAAGTCGCTGGTCAGGCATTCGACCTGGCTCGTCGAATCAACCCGACGGACCGCCGCGCTGCCGACGGCCAACGCCGTGCGCAGAACCTGCCCGCGGTCCTCCCCCTGATAGCCGACGCGCAGAACGCAGAAGTCGCTCACGACTACGCACGCGCCGCCCAAGACTACAGTCAGGCGCTCTCCCTGGATCCGAACAACGCCGAAGCCAAAGCAGGCCAGGCCCGCGCGAACGCTGCATTCGGCGATGACAACTACGCCAAAGCAGTGGGCGCTGGATTTGCAGCCCTCGGTGCAGGCCGGCTGGATGAAGCTCGCGACTCCTTCGTAAAGGCCCGCGCGCTGAATCCACGCGGCGCCGAAGCAGCGGAAGGCTTGCGGCGTGTCGGTGCCGCTCTGAACGCCCGCGGTTTTGCCTCGATGCGCCAGCGCGCCGCAGTGCTGGAAAACCAGGAGCGGTGGGAAGAGGCGCAGCGTACCTACGAGGACGTGCTCGCAGCCGACTCGTCGCTGGCGTTCGCACAGGAAGGCAAGGCTCGGACAACTTCCCGTGCAGACCTCTCGCTGAGACTGCAGCAGCTGATCGATCGGCCCGACAGACTGTCGGCACCCGGTGTGAAAGAAGACGCGCGGTCTCTGCTGAACACCGCCCGTGCCCAAAGCCCACAAGGCCCGATGATTCGCTCGCAAATCGCACGGCTCGAGTCGTTGATTCCGAGTTTCGCCCGGACGAGTACGCGGTAACCGGAATCCGCAATGGGTTCCGCGGCCGCTCGGAACCAATTTGATCTCGTAAGGGCCTAAGCTGGGTGCTGGGAAGAGACCTAGCAGGTCCACAGGCAAAAGAATGACCGATGGGGCGTTGGCGGGTGCGAGCACCTACGCACAGGTACGTGTGCGGGAACCTATTGGTGAACGCACTCTCGGCGAGACGCCGACCCTCGGTGGTGAAGGCTCCGATATCGTTGTTCCAGGTGTCGATCCTGGAGTGGTCGTTCAAATCGAGCGCCGCAAAGGCGTCTGGATCTTCCGTCCTACCAATCGCGTGCGCTTCAATGGACGCCTCTTAACTGCGGCGCGCGATGCACGTCGGCACGACGTGCTCGCCGTCGGTGACGCACAGATCATCGTTACTGAGGTCTCTCGCACGTTGCTTCGTTTGGACGTGTGCCATCTCGCAGGCAACGCCACGATTTCTCCGGCCGGTGCAGTCTCATTGATCGAGCACGGAGACGGCGACGAAGATCTGCTGATCGAGGCGCCACGAGTCGCGACCGCGGCTGAGTTGCAGGAAGCAAGAGAACGGGCGCTCGCTGCCAGCAGATTCAAACCGCCGCGCCCGCCTCTGCCGAGATCGTTTTGGACAAAAGTGGCCGCAGCGGCGCTTGTCGCGTTGATGGTCATCGGCCTGATCGCACAACTCAACTCGGTGACCCTCGACATCGAACCGAAGGACGCGCGTGTGCGTGTCCCGGGTACGTGGATTTCTCTGCACGCGAGTAATGATTTGTGGCTGCTCCCTGGGTCTCACGTAATTCGGGCGGAGCACGAAGGATATGTGCCTGCACAAACCAACATCGCAGTTGCGAGAGGGATCTCTGCGACGGCACGGCTCAGACTGGCCAAGCTGCCAGGCAATGTACGCATTGATACATCCAGCGTGGCCGCGGTCGTCAGCGTCGATGGTGTTGAGATGGGGCGCGCTCCCGGGACCGTTTCAATGCCAGCGGGCGTGCATACCGTCATGCTTCGCGCGCCGCGGTACGTTGACTACATCGTATCCGTCGATGTTCAGGGTGCTGGAGCGAGTCAGGACCTCAAAGCGGTGTTGCAACCGTCATGGGGCACCATCCAGATAACGACGATTCCGGCCGGCGCGCACATCGATGTCGATGGAGTCGACAGTGGCGTAGCACCTAAGGTGGTGGACGCGCCTTCCGGAGTACGGCAGATCCGCATATCTGCTCCTGGTTTGAAGACCTGGGAGAGCAGTGTTGTTCTCAAGGCGGGAGAGGCTCTGAATGTTGGGCCCATTGTCCTTGGCCAACCGGATGCTCAGTTGACCCTGACATCGGTGCCGTCTGGTGCTGAGGTGACTGTGGGCGGTGAACACAGAGGCCGAACGCCCCTCGATCTCGATCTGCCCTCCGGCGTTGAACACGAACTCGTCGTCAATTTGCCGGGCTATGCGACGTGGACGCAAAAGGTCCTCGCAGAATCAGGCAAGAAAGTCGCCGTTGTGGCGAAGCTCGAAATCGTTGGGGCACGAGTGACAGTGCAGGGAGAGCCGGACGGTGCGCAGCTGTTCATCGACGGCGTCGACCGTGGCCGCACGCCGCAATCGCTGGAATTGTCTGCGGTGGAACATCGCATTGAGGTACGCAAGCAGGGCTGGGTGGCGTTTACGGCGGCTGTTACGCCGTCGAAGGGACTGGACCGTACGATTCAGTATCGACTCGTGTCCGAGGACTCGTTGATCATTGCGTCAACGGTGTACACGCAAACTGGATACATGCTCAAACTCGTTCCTCCTGGCGCATTTTCTATGGGCAGCGAGCGACGTGAGCAAGGACATCGGCCCAATGAGGGATTTCGTCGCGTGACGCTCAAACGGCCGGTGTACTTCGGTGCGACCGAAGTGACCAATGAGCAGTTTCGACGATTCGAGCCGAATCACACGTCCGGCGTTGTTGATCGTCGCTCACTGGATTTGGGCGATCAGCCGGTCACGCAGGTGAGTTGGAATGATGCGGCTGCATACTGCAATTGGTTGTCGGGGCGGGACAATTTGCCGGTTGCGTATGACAAGAAAAACGACGACTACGTTTTAAAGCGGCCGGTCACGATGGGGTATCGGTTGCCGACGGAAGCTGAGTGGGAATACGCCGCGCGTTACGTCGCGCCGGGGGAGTTCCGGCGATATGCGTGGGGTGACGCGTTGCCGGTGAGCAGTGACGTTGGGAACATCGCTGGGGCGGAGACTGGTAATTCGCTGCCGGCGTCGTTGCCTGGGTATCGGGACGGTTACCCTGTGGTGGCGCCTGTGGGGAAGTTCAAGCCCAGCGCGCTGGGATTGCAGGATTTGTCGGGGAATGTGTCTGAGTGGATTGGAGACTATTACTTCTCGTACGTTGACCCGGCGGCAGTGATAGACCCGCTGGGCGCGGTTGATGGCACGCGGCATGTGATACGTGGTGCCAATTGGAAGACAGCATCGGCGACAGACTTGCGGCTCGCGGCGAGAGATGGCGCGGATGAGGCTAGTAACACGATTGGATTTAGGGTGGTGCGGTATGCGGAATAACCAGATGAATTGGGTCATTGCGGTGAGCGCTGTGGCGCTGCTGGGAACGGCTGTCGTCACGCTGCGCGCAGCGGAGCATGTAACCCAACACGCGGCCTCCACAAGCGGTGGGGCTGCTGACGGAAACGCGGTTGGCATGCGCTCAGGCATTGAGCGGTCGTTGATGATTCCGTACGGCGAGTCCGTCGCGAACGGCTTGCGTACGCTCTCGCTGGGCGCTAAACGCGGTGGGGCCTCGGGGATTCGCCCGGCAGCGGACTTAGCGGCAGGCGCCACAGGCAGCGGAGCTGCGGGCGGCCCGGCTGCTAATGCTGTGGCAGCGGGTGCGGCGCCGGCGGGGGCGGGGAAGCAACATCCCCCGGCGTCGGCGCCGGAGGAGTCGGCGACGATTACGGACGACCCGACGACGGCGCCTGATCCGTCGCAGTCGGCGGATAACAACGTTAGTTTTCCTACCGATACCTGATGTCGCATGTCGCCTTAGAGCTGGATGACCGCGCCGTCGCGTTGGCTGCGGGCGGGCGCCTGTTGTCGAGTGCGCCCAGTGCTGTGTTTGACGGCACAGGTGAGACGACCATTGGTGCCAATGCCTGGCAGGCACTGCGGTTGCGGCCCCGCGCGATATCCACTCGTCACCTCGGCGCGTTGCTGACCCAGCGCGGAATGTTCGCCCGAGCGGAAGCACTGGTTGAAGCGGAACTGAAGGCGCGGGTGGCGGAGCACATAGAGGGCCAGCGAATGTGGATCGTTGCCCCTGCTCAGGCGGAGGCAGCTGGCCTGACAGCACTGCTGGGCATCACCCGCCGGATGGGCTTGCCTGTCGACGGCTTCGTCGACTCGGCAACGGTTATCACTGCAGGCTTAGGGTCCGAGCAAAACACCATCGTGTTGGAGCTCGGCCTCCACCACGCGGCGGCGACATCGGTCGACTGCAGCGGATCGCAAGCTCGTCGACGGCGAGCGGTGCATACCGAGCGCGGCGGGTTGATTGAGTTGTACCAGGTGTGGCTGGACTTGGTCAGCACAACCATGGTCAAGCGCACACGCTTTGACCCGTTGCACGACGCTGCGACGGAGCAACACGTATTTGACGCAATCTCATCGCTGGTGCTCGAAGCGGCCAGCACTGGCAGCGCCACAGTGAGCCTCACAAAGGGCACGGACCGCTTCGAAGTGGCACTGACGCGGGATCAGTTCACTCAAGCGGCACAGCCGATCTACCGAGCGATAGTGAGCCTGCTGCACCAACTCCGCCCCGCAGGCGTACCCGTCGCCATAGTCATGCCGCAGGTGGCAGCCCAACTCCCCGGCTTACGCGAGCAGCTGGAGCAATTCGTCGGCTGCGACCTAATCGCAGTCCCCGACGGCTTCGCGGCCGCCGCCACCTCCCTGCTCGACCTACCCCCACCCCTAGAAAGCGAAACGGCGGTAGCGCTCGTGCGTCGTTTGCCATTAGTCCCCGAACCCACTGCCCTTGAAAAGGAATCGTTGGGACAGCGGCGCGTTGCGGGGCCGGCGCCTTCGCATGTGCTGTGGGACGGACGCGCGTATCCACTGCAACCGGACACGTTGGTGGTGGGTCGCGAGCCAACCAGTAACCCTCGCCACATCACCCTGCCTGACGGCCTGGCAGGTGTGTCTCGGCGCCATTGCACCTTCGTGCATGACGGCGAGGAGTTGGTTTTGCTGGACCACAGCTCCTTTGGCACCTATGTAAACGGTGAGCGCGTGCAAGAGCGCGTGCGCATCTACGCCGGAGATCGCGTCAGGCTCGGCGAGCCTGGCGTCGAGTTGACTCTGATCGCCGTCGGGCCACAGCAACCCTGATATGGCCTCCCGCCGCCGCACAGTCGAGGTGTTCACACTCTCATTCCTGGACTGCATCTGCTGCGGGTTTGGCGCAGTCATCCTTTTCTACACCATCGTCACCGCCCAAGCGGGAGCGCAGGGCACGCGCACCACGGATGCATTGAAAGCCGAGGTCAGCCGCCTCGAAGAACAAGTGCAGTCGGGCTCTCGCAACCTGGTGGTCCTGCATAACCAGATTGAAAGGACAGTCAGCGAAACAGCCAGCGACGAAGCGAAAATCCGCAGCCTCTCGTCGACCCTGGAAGCCGAGCGCGACCAGGTCTCCACCTACTCAACAACGAGTGTGGCCCGGAACGAGTCGATCGAAAAGCTGAAAGCCGACATCCAGTCACTGCAGGAGGGCAAGCGCCGTCTCGAAGCCGGCAGCCTCGACAGAACACCGCCCGGCCAACAGATCAGCACATTCCGGGAAAACGGCGGTGATCGTCGTTACATCACTGGCGTTAAACTCACGGGCAAACGCATCCTAATCCTCCTCGACGTGTCAGCGAGTATGCTCCACGAGGATATCGTAACGATTCTTCGCTTGCGAAACTCCGACGACAACACGAAGAGAAACGCGGCCAAGTGGCGGCGTGCGGTCGATACAGTGACCTGGTTGACCACCCAAATTCCTCCAGCCAGCCAATATCAGATCTACATTTTCAACACGCAGGCCCGTCCTCTGTTGCCGGACATGGCCGGTAAATGGATTGGTGCGAGCGACGCACCGGCGTTGGCAAGAGAACTGGCAAATCTGCATGCGCTCGTGCCAGCGGATGGCACTAGCCTGTACAACGTCTTTGCGACGGCAAAGACTCTCAGCCCGGATCAGATCGTACTCATCACCGACGGTCTCCCGACTCAGGGGAAATCCGCTGGTATTCGCAAGTATGTGGACTCGGGTGCGCGCATGCGGCTGTTCGATGAAGCAGTCGGCCAGTTGCCAGACCATGTGCCGGTCGATTCCATACTGTTACCCATGTTGGGAGACCTTCAGGCCCCGCACCGCTTCTGGAACTTGGCGCGGCAGACGAACGGCACGCTGTTGATGCCATCAAAGGACTGGCCGTAATGCTCAGGCGCCGCAGCGTTGAAGTCTTCAGCCTGTCGTTTCTCGACTGCATCTGCTGCGGTTTCGGCGCCATTATTCTTCTGTTGGTTCTCACCGACTACCAGCGACCCGCCCGCCTCGAAGAAAGTCGGGTCAATCTGCAAGGCCAGGTGCGCGATCTGCAGCAACAGCTCGAGGTGATTCGGGGCGAGTCGGACGATCTCGAACGCCAACTGCAGGGTCGCGTCGACAAACTCGAACAGGAGCGGCACAAGCTCGCGCATCTCTCCGGCGATATCAGCAGTCTCGAGGGCAAGTATTCAGCGAGCAAACAGGAGGCGGATGTCACCAACACGGTGGAATCGGACCTCGTGGCGGCGAAGCAGAAGCTCAGTGCCGAAATGATGCGGCTACTAAAGAATCAGGTGCGGCCGGCCACCGAAGCCATTGCTGGAATTCCCATCGACAGTGAATACATCATCTTTATTGTCGATACATCATCCAGCATGACGGCCAATCACTGGGATGTGAATCTGGCCATCATTGATGAGATCCTGAGCTTGTACCCGCATGTCAAAGGACTGCAGGTCATGAATGATCAGGGGACCTACATGTTCAATGGCACGAAGGGTCATTGGCTGGATGACACGCCGGAGCAGCGCGCGGAGATTCGTTCGCGAGCCAAACATTGGCACGCCTTCAGCCAATCGAATCCTGTGCCGGGAATGGAAGAGGCCATCCGGACTTACTGGGCGGCCGACAAACGAGTCAGCCTGTATGTTTTGGGGGATGAATTCACGGGCGAGTCCATCCAGGCCGCGCTCGACTCCATTGGCACTCTCAATAAGCTCGATGCCAACGGCCGCCGGCCCATCCGCATCCATGCCATCGGCTTCCCGGAAGGCGCTGGTATGTCACCGTTCACAAACATCCGTTTTTCTGCGCTGATGCGGCTGGTGACTGAGCAGAACAACGGCACGTTTGTCGGTTTGAGACAGTGAGACGCTCGTTAGTACTGCTGGCGTGTCTTTTACCTGCGGCTTGTAGCGATGTCAGCATCAAGCCGGAAGCGCATCTGCCCAAACCGTTGATCACGCGGTTTCCCGCCGCAGTGGGGTTGATCATCCCGGCCGAGACGCGCAAATATATCGACCAGGAAACCCGTTACGGGATTGAGTGGAAGATTGATCTGGGTCCCGGTGAGGTTGAGCTCATGCGGGATACCTTCACTGACTTGTTTCAGCAGGTGGAGGAATTCAAAGACCTGGAGGCGGCTAAGGGTGCGAGGGATCTGAAGGCGCTCTTTGAGACACGAGTGGACCAGTACTCCTTCGTCACTTCGCGTGAGACGGGTGGTCGCTACTTTGCTGTGACCATGAAATATCGAATCAATCTGTACACGCCGCAGGGGGAGAAAGTCGACAGTTACACCCTGACGGGATATGGAAATTCGCTTGCCATGGGGATGTCAGGGGGCAAGCCGTTGGTTCAGGCGACCAGAGCGGCCATGCGAGACGCCGCGGCGAAGTTCCTGGTGCAATTCCCGGATCAACCGCCTGGCCAGCAGTTGGCGCGGAATGAGGCGCTGGTGGCCGACAAACCAACGGTATCGGCAGACGCCGCCGCGATCGAGGCCGTGCCCATCGATGAAGTATCGGACCACTCAACGCAGCCCCGAACGTAGGCGACGCCGCGCAGGACCTAATTCTTTTTCGACAGCATCTTCTCGCGGAAGCGGACACCGGTGGTTTCAACCGCTTCGCCGTTTTCAAACCGGGGTGCATACCGTGCCCGGCGGATAGCTGACAGGACTGACTTCTGTTGACCCAACGGAGCATCGGTGTCGGCGGTGGTCACGTCACTCGTGCGTCCCTCACTGCTCACAGTGAAGCTGACCTCAACAAAGTGCTCCTCCACCTTGTCACGGTCTTCCTTGGAGCGACTCGAAGCCGCCAACGGAGCGCGGTAGGCGAGTTGACGCGGTGCAGCGAGAACGATGGTTGATCCGCCCTGCTCAAACTCCTTCCACGCGCGCCTGTATGCAGCCATCCCTCGGTTTTGCAGCCCGCCGCTCAGATACCAATCACCCAGCTCAACAAAAGCAGTGCCCCGACCCATGTGATCGGCAGGTTCGATGGCCTTCAACGCCATCAGGATAGCCCGTTCTCCATCCGGATTGAGCCGCTGAGCGTCGTCGGCGGATTGAGCGGGTGCATAGACATCAGACGTATCCGACTTGTCGACCTCGCTGTTGACAAACTCCAACCGGTAGGTGCGAGCAATGCCTTCGAGTGGCTCAACAGTATGAGTGACCTGACCAGGTCCAGCCTGTTCGGCAATGGTCAACGCCCGTGCATACAAAACCCGGGCAGGTACATAGCGCCCCATCTTCTCCTGCCAGTGCGCGGAGCGATCCAGCGGCTGCACCACGTGAATGTCCGTCTTTCCGTAAGCGGCTTCCGCAACTCGTACCGAATAGTCAAACGCCCGCTCGACGTCATCGTTGCGATCCAGCGCAATGAGGCTGTCAATCAACGGATCGAGAATCGACATCTGCTCCAGATTGAACAGCCCGTCGAGATTGCGGCTGAGATCGAGCGCCCGTTTGAGTATCAGGGCGGCATCGTCGTACTGATGAATGGCGAAATAGGTCGCACCCAACCCATGCAACGGCCGCAGCAGGGCTCGATCCGCGCCTCCACCGGAGTCCTCAACAATCTTGACTGTCCTCAGGTAGGTTTCTTCGGCGTTATGATAGTCATGCAGCCGGTACTGAGTGGTGGCGACGTTGCACAGTGGAACGGCGAGTGAGCGATCGGTCGGTCCGTACTGCTCCTCGGTCACTGCAACGAGCTTTTCAGCTAGCGGCAGCGCTTTCGGGTATTGGTGCGCATCGAATTCCGCCCGAAACTGGTGATACAGCTGCACACGATCCGCATCAGTCACTGCCGCAACTGACCCACACAGCAATCCGATTGCTACAATGCACGCGATGCGCATATTGTGAGAAATCGTAACTCGCCCGAACACGACAGAACAGATGCCTCCGGAAAACGAACAAAAAGTGGTGCTGCTGGCGGGTGCCAGCGGTTTCGTCGGTAATCTGGCCGTCACCAGTCTGCTGGAGTCGCCCGACATCGCGCGGGTCTACGCGGTGACCCGCCGTCCGCTCGGCCGCGAGAATGCCCGTCTTGCGAATCGGATCGTGTCATTCGAGCAGATCGAGTCACAGTTGAAGGGACTCACCTGTCACGTAGCGCTCTGTGCGCTGGGCACCACCATCCGTCAGGCCGGATCCCAGGAAGCGTTCCGACAGGCGGACATCGACGCGGTCCTCGCGTTTGCGCGCGCGGCCAAGTCAGCCCAGGCGCAGAGGTTTGTGGTGGTGTCCGCGGCGGCGGCGGATCCGACTTCCAAGAACTTCTATCTGCGCACCAAGGGTGAGATGGAGCAGGGCCTCCAGGACCTGGGCTTCGCGAGTCTCGATATCCTGCAACCCAGCCTGCTGCTGGGTTGGCGCGGCGAGCTGCGGCCACTCGAGTTGCTCGGGACCGCGCTCATGCCGTTGGTCAACCCGTTTCTCATGGGGAAGCGTGAACACTTTCGCGCAATTCCGGCGCACACCGTGGCCGCCGCAATGGTGGGCGCGATACGGTCCGGTCGTAAGGGTGTGCAGCGCTACACCTACTCCGGAATCAAGGCGCTCGCAAAGTCGAAGCCGATCCGGACCGTCGCGCTTCGTAGCTGAACCAGGTTCGGACTGAGCCAGTTCGGACTGAGCCAGTTCGGACTGAGCCAGTTCGGACTGAGAAATAGCGCACACTCGCCAACAGCCTCTTCCGCGCACAATTTTCGATTAATCGACGCATCGCACAATCAACGTGCGGACGTATGGATACATTGAGGAAATTACGTGCAGGAAGCCAGTGGAATGGGTTGGACCGCCTTCACGAGTCGCATGGGCAGGCGCATCGCGTGGGTCGTGGCGCTGTGTGCCGCCGTGCCCGTCGTGCTGTTCGCGTATGCGGCTGCGCGTGAGGCGAACTCCGCCAGCGCCGAGGTCGATGAGCGTCGTCTCACCGGCGTCAGCTCCCTGTATGCGGATGTTATCCGCTCCCGCATCGGTGTTGCTGAGACTATAGTCGAGACGTTCACGGTCGGTGACATCGGTCCCGACAGCTCACAGCTGCGCCATCAGATCACCAACTCCCGGGCCTTCAAGTCGGTCGTGGTAGTCAATCGCGATGGCGTCCTGGCCGACGGTGAAACAACATTGCGGCCGAGCCCGGCGCAATCACTCGCCCTGGAAGCAGGGCAGACTGTGCTCATGCCAGTCACCCTCGACGGACAGTTGACCGGCACCTTCATGGTTCGTCTGGCCAACAGTGCCGGCACTCCCAAGCTCGCCTACTTCGAGATGGCTCCCGACTGGCTCTGGAAAGACCTGAAGGACCTGCCCAACACGTCGATCGTCGTTGTGGATGCCGACAGAAAGGTTCTACACAGTCCAGGTAAAGTCGCAAGCGACAGCAACCGCATGTTTGCCGAGCACATTACATTGCTGGGTGAGCGCGGCGGTTCACTCGATACGCTGTCCTGGCAAGATAACGGCGTGGAAATGCATGGTGTTCTCAAACACGTGCCGTTGGTCAATGAGCGCGTCACGACGGTGCCCTGGGGTGTTGTTGCATACACCCGGGAAATAACCTTCTTCGCGCGCTCGAAGGGCATCTGGGTGATCCTGCCGTACGCCCTCGGATTGTTGATCGTATGTGGGTTGATTTGCGCACGGTATCTCTCGCGTGGCTATCTCGCGGCCCTGAGTGAGCTGCGGGTTGGTTTGCCAGGGCTGCAGGCGCGTCGATTCGAACCCCTGCCGCTCGTCGGCACCGACGAGCCCCGTGATCTCATTGCCACGTTCAATCGCTCGGCCGCGAGTCTCCAGGAGCAGTTCCAGGCCCTGGAAACGTTGGGAGAGATCGACAAGCTGCTGCTGGGCTCTGCGGAGCTCGAGCAGGTTCTCGAGGGGATTCTGGCCCGGGTCCAGACAGTGACTCGCTGTCATTGCGTGGGGATCACTTTGCGCGATGCGGATGCGCCTGGACGTGGGCGTGTTTATCTTGCGGGTACCAACCTCACGGACCTGCCGGTTGCCCGTGTTGAGCTCGATGACGACATGCTGACGACGCTCATGGCTGAGAATCGCGGTTTGACGGTCGCCCGGTGTGAGGAGACGCGGCACAGTTTCCTCAAACCTTTGAAGGAAATCGGTGCCGAATTCTTCTGGGTTTGGCCGGTGAATGTGTCTGAGCGCGTCGAGGCGATTCTGGCGGTCGGTTATCGCGAAGCGCCGGCTGCAGATCCCTATCTCGCCCGCAGCGGCAGCCAATTTGCAGAGCGTCTCGCCGTAGCTCTGTCCAAGAGCGCGCGCGACGAGCGGTTATATCGGCAGGCTCACTATGACCCGCTGACCTCACTGCCGAATCGCATCCTGTTCCGCGATCGCCTGGCGCAGGAAATAGCCAACGCCACGGCGGGTTTGAGTCGCGGTGCACTGTTGTACATCGATCTGGATCACTTTAAACGGGTCAATGACTCGGTCGGTCATAGTGCAGGTGATCAACTGCTGACTATCGTCGCCCAGCGACTGCGCTCTTGTGTGAAGGATGGCGATACGGTCGCGCGGTTAGGTGGAGATGAGTTCACGGTGATCCTGCGTAATGTCGCGGATCCGAGCGCCGCGCGGACTGTGGGCGAGCGGATTATCGAGACTCTGCAGTTGCCGGTGAATATCGGCGGTCGCGATCACTTTGTCTGTGCCAGCATCGGCATCACGTTGTTTCCCGATGATGGATCCATCATCGACGATGTCATGCGGAATGCAGACACGGCCATGTACCGAGCGAAGGACATGGGGCGTGGATGCACGATGTTCTTTGATCCGCACATGAACGCCAAGGCAACCATCCCGACGGAGACGGGCCTGCACCGGGCTTTGCGGCGCCGCGAGTTTTCACTGTTCTATCAGCCACAGTTCAACGTTTCCAACGGTGCGCTTGCCGGAGTTGAAGCATTGCTGCGCTGGCAAACTGCGCGCGATGGCATGCGCCAGCCGAGCGAGTTCGTCCCCGCAGCTGAAGAAAGCGGTTTGATCATCGACATCGGCGGGTGGGTACTGGATGCCGCCTGTGCACAACTGGCGAGTTGGCGTGATCAGAATATTGCGCCGCCCCGGCTGGCCCTGAATGTCTCCGCCCAACAGTTGAAACATTCCGAATTTCCGAAGCTGGTGCGGCGCGCGCTCGACAAGTACGGCCTGGCGCCGGCGCTGCTCGAATTGGAGCTGACTGAGAGTGTTTTTGCGGATGATGCTGCGGGCGCTACGCTCGAGCGGTTGCAACAACTGGGTGTCCATCTGGCACTGGATGACTTCGGTACTGGATATTCATCCTTGTCCTACTTGCGTCAGTATCCGATTGGTACAGTGAAGGTTGATCGCACTTTCCTGGAGGAAGTGCCGCAGAATCCAGCCTCCGCCACGCTCGTGGAAACTATCATCGTGATGGCGCATGCTCTGGGTAAGCGGGTGGTCGCCGAGGGCATCGAGACGGCGGAGCAACTCGAATTTTTGCGCGAGCGCCGCTGTGATATTGCACAGGGTTTCTACCTGGCGCGACCGCTGTCGAGCCAGGTCGTGACGGAGCTCCTGCAGGCGCGCACGCAGTCAGGTGATGATCAGTTCGGGGAAGTACGCGAAGCGGGTTGATGTCAAACTGTGCGGCAAGTCACAGTTTTACAGGCGACTCAGGTCTCGGTGACTGTCTCTGAGGCCAGACAATTCAACATATAGTTGTGTGCAAACGCTCCTCGAGAGGCTGTACACAATATAAATGCTTGACTGTCAATCGCGACGCTTTGACACTTGCAACTTGTAGTGACAAGGGCAAACCCGTTGAAAGACGGGGACGCAAAGCCACCGGTCTAAAGGAAGTATTCCTATGACGGCGGGGCTGCCACGATCGCGCAGACGGCGCGACGCTCGCACTCCGATCTCGTCGGGAAACTCTTCCTGATTCCAGTGGCCGGTTTACCGATCGGTCCGGGGAAGCAGATTCTATGACACCAACGCCTAAGCCTGCATCTGGCGGCACAGCACGCCAAACTGCAGTTGAACCTGGCAAGCCGCTGGAAGCGGCGGGCCCGTTCGTACTCAATTTAACTTCGTCGACAACGCCCATGGCGTTGGCGAATCCGGAGCAACCCGAGCTCAAGCGCTTCAGCTTCTTTGTCAGCCGGCGCTTCGAGGAAGGCCGTGAGCGCTTCCGGCTGCACATGGGCTACTTCTCAACACTGAAGGAAGCCGAGGAGTGGCTGGTCGCTGTACGGGATATTTATCCAGGTGCCTGGGCTGGCGAAGCTCCGGGCAAGAAGCTGCGGGAGCGCGCTGTCGCTGCTGCCGCCGCGCAGGCTACCCACGCTGCCGGTCCGCCGCCGGTCGCCGCCCCGAAGTCATCTGCCGCGCCGCCCCGCAACGTTCCGACATTGCCAGTCGCCCGCGCAGCAGCTGCTGTAGACGTTCCCGCACTGAATGTCCCGACCATTCATGCCCCGACTTTGAATCCAGCGCGCCCGGCCGCACTGGTCCCTGCGCAGATGCCGAAGAATGTGCCGGTTGCGAAGCCGGCTGCTCAACCTCCCATGTTGAATTCACCCGCGAAGCCGGCCGTGCCGAGCGTCGTAGGGATGTCTCGGCCTCCGAAGGCGGTGCCTGTTGCGCCTGTGGCTGCTCCACGAGCTGTCGCGCCCGCACAGGGGCGTCCGGCTGCTCCCTTGTCGGCGGTGCCCATTGCTCCTGCGGCGGCTGCACGCCCACCCATGGCCGCTGTGGCGCGTGCTGCGGCCCCGGTCGCTCGCGCCGCGCATCCTGTGAAGGCGGCTGCCCCAGTTGCCTCCCGGCCAGCAGCACAAACCCGAAGCGCTCCTCCGCCGGTTGCTGCAGCTCGCCCGAACAGCAAAGCAAAGGCCGCTTACCCCAATTCAAATGTCCGCGAGGTTCTCAAGGCTCTGGACGAGACGAGCAACGACTCCGAGATCACGGGCGAGACCCGCATGATGCCGGCGCCGTCGCTTGCAGGGCTGGACGATGCTCACGACGACAACGGCTTCACCGATACACAGGTACTCAAGTACTTGGAGACGCGCCGAGCTGACGGCAGCGAGATCACCGGTGTCGACGTTGAGACTGGTGCGATTTCATTGCTGAAGCCGGATGACACGGGTACGCGCCGCGCTCTGAAGGAGGCGGTTGGTGATAATGCCCCTGTCTGGTTCGCCGTGCAGTTGCAGTGGTCGGTGAGCCCGGTTGAGTTGGGCAAGGTTCCGCCGCTCGCGATTTTCAGCGCCTATACCCTGTACACGGTTGAGGGAAGCCGCGATGGCCGCAAGTGGTATGGCTTGCGACTGGGCTTCTTCAGCGACGCGATCTCTGCGAAGCAGGTTGCTTACTACGTGCGGTCCGAGTTCACCTCGGTCGCCGTTGTCCCGGTGAGCCCGCAAGAGCGCACTCGTGCGTCGGATGTCGAGAAGAAGGCAGACATGCCTTTCCCGAAGAGGTCACGGCAGGAGCCGGTTGACGAGTTCAAGCTCATCGACTCGGATGATCAGCCGGCAGCTCCCGCGGCGCGTCAGCGTCCGGCTTCTGCTACTAAGGCTGCCGCACCTGCCAAGTCGGCGCCGCCTGCGGCTCGACGGCCGGAGGCGAAGGCCACCAATGGTCGCGTGCGTGCTCGTGATGCCCGGTCGCCCCAGACGCTCGAAGAGACACTGGAAATTCTCGGCGCGGGTGAGCTCGAGATGGACACTGGTAATGGCGAGTCAATGAACGAGAGTGGCGTGCGCCACCTGCGTGTTGAGGTCCAGAAGAACACGCCGTTCGGTCGGTTGTTGGAGCGTTTGAGCGAGCGAGTGCGGAAGCCGTAAGTTATTTTCCAAATAACTTTTCGAGTTCTGATTTCGCTTTGTCTACTTCACTCGTGTTGGGCGCCGTGTAGGCGCCCGCACGAGGTTTATAGAAATCGCAGAAGTTCGCCTTGGTCTTGTCGCGAACTTCCTCAGCCGTCGGTTCACGGCAATGCTTCGCTACGCGCGTGTCGTAGTCGACGCACAGCTTGCACACGTGCAGTTCGGCGCGGCACTTCGGGCACTCGTCCAGCCGCCGCAGCGGCAGACTCAGTTGTGCCAGCGAAGTACCGCAATTCCAGCAGACGAGATTGTGGCTCACTCCGCGAGTTTACCCCTTCCGCTTAGCTTGGGCCCGCCGTGTGCCCACCGCCGACGACCCACGCTTCCCAGCCTTGCCCGCCGGGCCCCCACTCCGCTTCGTGCTCGATGGTGCCTTACTGCGTGCGACTGGCTCGCGGCTCGCTTCGGTGACCGCAGCGACGCTGGCACCAGGATTGCCCACTTTCGCCGCGGTGCTCGCCAGTCGTCCGCGGCGTTTCAGCGGCGCTGCGCGCTCGCGAACCTTGCTGGCACGCTTAGCCTGGGAGGGCTCGGCGTCGGTTGATGCTTCGGCCTGCCGGCTAGCCAGCAGAGCTGCTGGGCGTGAGGGAACATCTACAGTCCGCCCCTTTAGGAACGTCTCCAACACGCGCCCGGTGTGCGACTCCTTCTTTCGCTTCACGATCTGCGCTGGCGGCCCTTGGGCGACCACCTTGCCACCGCCTTCACCAGCCTCTGGCCCCATGTCGAGGATCCAATCGGCTTCAGCCATGACGTCCAGGTTGTGTTCCACAACCACGGCGGTGTTGCCGGCGTCGACCAGTCGGTGCAGCACGTGAATCAGCTTCTCCACGTCAGCCATGTGCAGTCCCACGGTGGGCTCATCGAGCACGTACAACGTGTGCTTCGGTTTGTGCCGCGGACCCGCGCGCACGTTGTCGCGGACCTTCGATAACTCCGCGACCAGCTTGATCCGCTGCGCTTCACCGCCGGACAGCGTCGGGCTCTGCTGACCCAAGGTCAGGTAGCCCAATCCAACATCCTGAAGCAACTTCAGCGGATGCAGCACCTTGGGATGTGCCTGGAAGAACTCCACAGCATCGTCGATGCTCATCGCCAAAACATCGCCGATGCTCTTCTCTCTCCAAAGCACCGACATCGTCTCAGAGTTGAAGCGCCGTCCTCCGCAAACATCACATAGAACCTTGACGTCCGGCAGGAAGTTCATCTCAATGGTCTTGACGCCCTGTCCCTCACAAGCCTCGCATCGACCACCGGCCGTATTGAAGGAGAAGCGGCTCGAAGTGTAGCCACGGATGCGCGCCTCAGTCGTTCCTTCGAAGATGCGACGGATGTCATCCCAGAAACCGATGTACGTCGCCGGGCAAGAGCGCGGCGTCTTTCCAATCGGCGTCTGGTCGACCTCCAACACTCGGTCAACGTGTTCGATGCCCCGAATGGCGTTGCAACCAATCAGATCCCGTGACTTCGTGCTGGGCTTCTTCTGCCGCGAGCCATTTCCGTTGGTGTCAATGAGCAACCGCCGCAGGTTTGTGTACAGCACGTCCCGCGCAATGGTTGACTTGCCGGACCCGGACACGCCCGTCACAACCACGAGCCTTCCCAATGGAATGGCTACATCGGTCCTGGCGACGTTGTGTAATTGCACCTTCTCCAACTTGAGGTGACGTGTCTCGCTGTCAATCGGCCGCAATGGCTGCGCCGGGTGTTGTAACGGCTCGCGCAGGAACCTGCCTGTTGTTGAGCGTGGATTGGCGATCAGGTCGTCGACCGTACCAGCTCCCACGACTTCGCCGCCTCGAACACCAGCTTGCGGACCCAGGTCGAGCACGTAGTCAGCACGACGGATCGTGTCCTCGTCGTGTTCAACAACAACGAGAGTATTCCGCTGGCCTGCCAGCTGGGTGAGGGCGCCAAGCAATACCTCATTATCACGTGGATGCAACCCGATGGTGGGTTCGTCCAACACATAGCAGACACCCTGCAAGTTTGACCCGAGCTGTGCAGCTAGCCGGATACGCTGAGCTTCGCCACCCGACAGGGTGGGGGCCGAGCGATCCAACTGCAGGTATCCCAGTCCAACCCGCCCCAGGAACTGCAACCGCGCGCGGATTTCCGCCAGCAGGTCGCGGCCGATCTGGGTCTCACGCGA
>Ga0206886_1039_pt1 | contig 29280 bp, 17 predicted proteins | sample Alteio_BWOrgHeat_92_FD_152952 | JGI IMG/M metagenome (GOLD analysis project Ga0206886, IMG submission 152952) | Enriched cells from forest soil in Barre Woods Harvard Forest LTER site, Petersham, Massachusetts, United States - Alteio_BWOrgHeat_Nextera2 ... | reverse complement strand
CGGCGGCGCCGGTGTATCGCGAGCTGGCGAAGACGGAGTTTGAGGGGTATGGCTCGCTGAAGGTGGAGGGCGCGAAGGTGCTGGCGCTGGTGAAGGACGGCGTGGGCATGCCGGAGTTGCGCGCGGGCGAGATGGGCGAGGTGGTGCTGGATGCGACGAGCTTCTACGCGGACTCCGGCGGCCAGGTAGGCGATGTGGGCTGGCTGTACTCGGGCGACCATAATACCGTCGTGGCGGATGTGACGGGATGCCGCAAGCCGGTGCAGGGCGTGTTTGCGCACAATGTTGTAGCGAAGGAGACGATTGCCGCCGGCGACGTGCTGGACACGGTGGTGAACGGCGAGGTGCGCAACGCGACGATGCGCAACCATACGGGCACGCACCTGCTGCATGCGGCTCTGCGGCGCGTGCTGGGGACGCATGTGAAGCAGGCGGGGTCGCTGAACGATCCGCAGCGGCTGCGGTTCGACTTCTCGCACTTTGCGGGCGTGGCCGAGGAGGAGCTGGCCGAGGTAGAGGAGATGGTGAACCAGCAGGTGCTCGCCAACACTCCGGTGGAGACGCTGGTGGATGTGCCGATCGACGTGGCGGTGCAGGAGCTGGGCGCGATGGCGCTGTTCGGCGAGAAGTACGGCGACAAGGTGCGCGTGGTGCGCATCGGCGACTTCAGCGTGGAGCTGTGCGGCGGCACGCATACGGGCGCGACAGGCGAGATCGGGTTGATGAAGCTGGTGGGCGAGTCTTCGGTGGCCAGCGGAGTGCGGCGCGTGGAGGCGGTGACGGGGACGGGGTCGCTGGCGCTGTTCCGGCGCGATGCGGAGGTGGCGCGGGTGGCGGGCGTGAGCGATGCTGCCGCTCTGCAGGCGAAGATGGCCGCGCACGAGGAAGAGATGAAGAAGCTGCGGCGCGAGCTGGAGCAGATGCGGATGAAGTCGGCGAGCGCGGCGACGGCGGGTGCGGCTTCGTCGGCGGTTGAGGTGAAGGGCGTGAAGGTGCTGGCGCAGCGCGTCGATGCTCTGGACAAGTCGCAGATGCGGAACCTTGTCGATGAGCTGCGCGGCAAGCTGGGGTCGGGCGTGGTGGTGCTGGGCGCGGTTGCCGATGGGAAGGTGTCACTGATCGTCGGCGTGAGCAAAGACCTGACCGCGAAGGTGCAGGCGGGCAAGGTGGTTGGCGCGCTGGCGGCGATGGTAGGCGGCAAAGGCGGCGGGCGACCCGATCTGGCGGAGGCCGGAGGCAGCGATGTTGCCGGTCTGGATGCGGCGCTTGGTAAGGCGGCGAACATAGTGGGCGATCTGCTGGGGTAATCGGAGCAAGTCGCTATTGGCGGAAGAGTTACCCTCCGGGTTTTCGAACGGACTTCGCCTTCGCCGACGACTTAAACTGTGGCGGGATGCCACGTTTCGCCCCAATACGCGGATGGATGCTGCGGATTTTAACCGCTGCAACGGTCGCGGGGTGCTGCACGGCACTGCCGGTCGTGGCGGACAGTCCGATCAAGACGAAGCCGGTGGTGAAAAAGCCTGCCGAGCTGACTCCGTGGGAGCAGGCCGAGCGCGGACGCGCTGCGCTGGAGGCACTCCCCGAAGCTCAAAAGACGCAGGTGCAGTACACGCGGGCGATGAATGGGTATCGCGCGATCTACCATGCCAATCCCGGAGACATGCACGCGCCCGAGAGCATCTACGCAGTGGCCGAACTGCTGGCCGAGCAGGGACGGACTCTGCACGATGCCAAGTCGCTGCACGATGCCATTGCGCAGTATGAGTTTCTGCGCAAGCAGTATCCGGGGAGTTCGTTGCGGGTGACGGCGCTGATGGCAGAGGCCCACATCAACGAGGCCGACCTGAGCGACATGAAGGCGGCGCGGGCGCAATACATGCAGGTGCTAGCGACGTATCCGCACAGCGAGAGCGCAGGCGAGGCCCGGGATGCGCTGGCGGAGATGAACCATGCAACGACGCAGGTCACCGTGCGAGCAGCCCAGCCGGAGGACATGAAGAAGGCAGTCCCGGCCAGCGTGACGCACGGGCAGCTCAGGGATCTGGATGCCACGGTGGATGCCATCTCCGCGGGGCCGCTGCATGTTGGGCGGTTCGCGGTGGTCAGCGGCATTCGGCACTGGTCTACGCCGACCTACACGCGCGTCGCCATCGACCTGGGCGACGAGGTGACGTACGAGGCGGCGCGAGTGCCAAATCCCGACCGCATCTACTTCGACCTGCACGGCACGCGGCTGGCGCAGGAGTTGGCGGGCAAGAGCTTTGCGGTGACCGATGACGGGTTCCTGAAGAAGATACGCGCGGCGCAGTTCTCGAACGACATGACGCGCGTGGTGCTGGATGTGAGCGACGTCGGCGAGTATTCGGCGTTCCTGCTGCCTAACCCGGAGCGGCTGATCATTGATATCCACGGAACGAAGAAAGCCGGTGCTGCAGGTGCGACGGCTCCAATGGCGGCGATACGTTCGACGGGCAAGAATGACCTGTCGGTGCCGAACACGGTGGCTTCGCGGCAGGCGAATTCTGCGGACATCGCCGCGGTGAGCCAGCAGCCGGGACGGGTACAGGCGACCAGCCGGCCCACATCGCAGCCGGTTTCCGATGTAGTGAGCGATGATCCGAACCAAGACTATGTGCCCACGAAGATCACGCCGGGGAAGGTGTCGACGGGGATGGGATCTACCGCAGCGTCGACGAAGACGGCTAAACCGATCAACACGGCCCTGCGCAAGAGCAAAACCAGCAAGAGCACGGCGGACGAAGTAGCGGCAGCCCCTGCAAAGGCGGCGCTGCCGACGGCCGACGGAGAGACCTCGCTGGTGCGCGCGCTGGGACTGAAGATCGGGCGGATCGTGATCGATCCCGGCCACGGCGGGCATGACTCAGGAACGCTGGGCGTCGATGGACTTGAAGAAAAAGATGTTGTGCTGGATGTTGCGCTGCGGCTGGGCAATCTGCTGCATGAGCGTCTGGGCTCGGAGATCATCTACACGCGCTCGGACGATACGTTCATCCCGCTGGAGACGCGGACCGCGATTGCGAACAAGGCCCAGGCAGATCTGTTCATCTCCATACACGCCAACAGCTCGAGCGATGACACGGCGCGGGGCGTGGAGACTTACTACCTGAACTTCACCTCGGATGCGGACGCACTGAACACAGCGGCGCGCGAGAATGCCGTCTCCACGCAGTCGGTCTATCAGCTCAGCGACCTGGTGAAGAAGATTGCGCTGAAGGAGAAGATTGACGAGAGTCGGGAGTTTGCGCTGGATGTCGAGAATAGCCTGTACATGGGCCTGCAGACGGGCAATGCGGGGCTGAAGAACCGCGGCGTGAAGAAGGCGCCGTTCGTGGTGCTGATTGGGGCGAACATGCCGTCGATTCTGGCGGAGATATCGTTTGTGACCAATCCCAAGGACGCCAGCCAGCTGCGCCGGGCGGACTACCGGGAGCGCGTTGCCGAGAGCCTGTACAAGGGCGTGGCGAAGTATGCCGACGGACTGAGCGGCGTGAAGCAGCCGGTGGAGCGGGCTTCCGAAATAGCAAATGCGGACGCGGGGCAATAGGGCCGGCGGGCGGCAGCTTACCTTGTGACGGCAGTGGTAGTCTGACTCTGATATGAGTCGTTTTCTACAGGGAATGGTGGGTTTGGCGGCGGTGCTGCTGGGCGGCTTTGCGTATGCGCAAGCACCGGCAAAGGCAGCGCCGGTTGTTCCTACGACGGTGGTGCTGCCGCCTGGGCCGCTGCTGCCGCAGAGCTTCGGCATATGGCAACGTGTGGGCGATGCCGTCGAGACCAGGGACGTGATGGCCAGCGGCTTTCCTGACCCCGGGGTGCTGAAAGAAGATGGCGCCTCGCGCGCCGCGAGCTCGACCTACCAGAAGAACGGTGGCGAGCTGATGAAGGTGGACGCCGTGGAGTTTGGCGACGCCAGCGGCGCGTATAGCGGGTTTACGCTGTGGTCAGCGAAGGACGGCCGGTCGATGGTGGTACGGCAGGACGGCGAGCAGGCGGCGCTGGCGGGCCAGGGGCTGCTGTTTCGCAGCGGCACCGTGCTGGTGCTGCTGCATGACATCGCGCAACAGGTACCGAACCGCAATGGCAATACGGTAGTGATGCTGCACGAGGCGGGTGTGCAAAAGGACGCGATGCAGCAGTTGCAGACCATGCTGCCGAAGGTAGGCGGACCGCGTGGGCAGGTCCCCATGGTGACGACGCTGCTGCCGGCGCGCGGATTGGTGACGGGCTCGGTGCGCTATGCGCTGGGGCCGCTGGGATATACGGCCATGAACGGCGCGCTGCCAGTGGAGACGCTGGGCTTTGACAAGAGCGTGGAGGTAGCAACCGCCGAGTACAACAGCCGCAGTGGCAAGGGACAGATGACACTGCTGCTGTGTCCCACTCCGCAGATCGCGGCCGAGCGCGGCAAGGCGATTGAGACAGCGGTAAATGCGGTGCTGGGCAAGTACGGCAAGACCGTGAAGCTGCGCCGCGATGGGCCGCTGGTCGCGATGGCAGCGGGAGACTTCAGCGTCAGCGATGCACAGGCGCTGGTGGAGCGGGCCAACCTCCACCAGGAGGTGAGCTGGAATAAGGAGCTGGCCATGCAGAATTTTAATCTGCAGCTCCATAAGACGGCCTCACTGCTGGAAAATATCGTGGTGCTGAGCTGCGGGCTGACCCTGGCGGCGCTGGTGTTGGGGGTATTTTTTGGCTTTGGCCGGGCCGGGGTACGGGTACTGATGGGCAAACCGGCGGCCCTGGAGCCGGAGTTCCTGCATCTTGACCTTAGCGGTATGCCTCCTGGGGTGTTACTAGGCAAAAAAGATCCAGAGAGTTGAATCAAAGCTGGTGCAATTGGTGGGTTAAGCGGCTGATTTGAGGAAGTTTTTGGCTGCCGGACAAGCGAATACAAGGCGAATCTGCAAAGGCCGATTTTAGGCCAAAAGTCGCTGTTATCTTATTCATAAATAGGGGTTTATATTCCGTCCCAAATAACCTTGACAGGGGTTTAGGGCGACCATAGTATTCAGCCAGAAAGTTCTGATGGCTTTGCCTCCGTTGGAACTATTCTCCCTACCGAAGAGGCTGCCCTGTTGCCGGGCGGCCTCTTCGACGTTTAAGGATGCGGACGCGTTTTCCACCGCTCGAGCAGATGATGTTTTCGATCGCTCGGAGAAGAAATCGATGATGCGAAGAGCGAAAGCAGCGCGATAGAGCGAGCGGCGATTTTACGCGGGGGGGAAACGCCGATAAAATTGAAAACAGGTCGCCGACGTAGCTCAGTTGGTAGAGCAGCTGATTCGTAATCAGCAGGTCAACGGTTCAAGTCCGTTCGTCGGCTCCATTTTCTTCCCTTCAAAAATTGGCGTACGCGTGGTGGAACGGTGCGGTGAAGCTGTGTTCGATGCGGCATTTTGCTGGAATGAGATGGTGAAGAACGATCCATTGCCGACGCCGATTGAACAGAGTGTTCTGTGCGTGACATGAACCCCGTTTGGTACACGAAATCCACTACTTTTTGTTGAAGATACGGCAAATGCCCTTGCTGACACGGAGCGTGAACGGCATACTCCAAGAAGAGTGAGCCACATGCAGATCCATCAGGGGACCCGGTACAGCAGGCAGGACGTCCTGCGGATCCTTCACCTGCATGCCCGGCAGCTGGCAGCGTGGGAGCGGGCGGGGCTGGTGGCAACGCACAGCGAATACTCCTTTGAACACCTGGTGCAGCTGCGCAAGCTGCGCGACCTGAGCGCGACGCGGATTACGGTGCGCAGCATACGGGCCGGCGTGGACGCGATGCAGAAGGCCGCAGGCATGACCAATCCCCTGCTGGAGGCAGGCGCCGCTCGGCGCGGGTCGCGGCTGGTCTTCCGCCACTCCGGGGCGCTGGTGGATGCGGTGACGCAGCAGCTGATCTTCGACTTTGAGACCAATACGGCCGGACCGGTACGGGTCTGCGAGCCCGAGCATGCCCAGGCCAGGCGCGTGGCACAGGCGCAGGAGATGTTCCTGACCGCAGTGCAGCTGGAGGAGAGCCCGGCCACGCTGGATCAGGCGCAGAAGCTGTATGAGAAGCTGCTGCAGGTCGATCCGCGCCATGCTGCGGCGTCCATCAATCTCGGCACTATCTATTACAACCAGCGGATGTACGGGCGCGCGGAGGAGATGTACCGCGCAGCTACAGTGATGGACCCGGAGTATGCGCTGGCTTTCTTCGACCTGGGCAACGTGCTGGACGAGATGCAGCGGCTACACGAGGCGATTGCGGCCTATCAAAAGGCTGTGGAGCTGGTGCCGCAGTATGCCGATGCACACTACAACCTGGCGCTGGCGTATGAGCGGCAGGACCTGCAGCGGAAAGCTCTGCGCCACTGGCTGATGTACTGCCGGCTGGACCCGGTGGGGCCTTGGGCGAGCCATGCCAAGACGCGCGCGAAGAAGATCCTCGGCAACGAGAAGCTGACTATCGTGACGCGGCGCGGGCGGCTGGTGCAGGCCGTCTAAATAGTATCCGATCGAGCATCCACACCGGCTGAACGCTTAGACTAAGCATTCAGCCATTTTCATGCGTAAAACTACGAACACCTCCGCTCCGCTTGCCTTCCTGGGGCTGGCGTGCGCGGTGGGCGTGTCCACCATCTACTACAACCAGCCGCTGCTGCTGGAGATGGCGAAGACCTTCGGCACGCACCATGGGCAGATCGGCATGGTGGCTGTGGCCACGCAGGTGGGCTATGCCATTGGCCTGCTGCTGCTGGTGCCGCTGGGCGATGTGCTGGAGCGACGCGCGCTGATGATGCGACTCTATGGAGCGGTTGCGGTCGCGCTGCTGCTGGTGGCGGTGGCGCAGAACTTCCTGTGGCTGGTGGCCGGAAGTGTGCTGATCGGGACGCTGGCCTCGGTGACGCACATCGTGCTGCCCATTGCGCCCGACCTGGTCGACAACGCAGAGCGCGGACGGGCCATCGGCACGGTGATGACGGGGCTATTGCTTGGAATATTGCTGGCGCGCACTTTCGCCGGGTGGGTGAGCCATCTGCATGACTGGAGGCTGGTCTTCGTCGTCGCCGCCATGCTGAACGCGTCGTTTGTGCCGCTGCTGTGGCGCAAGATGCCGAGGCTGCCGCCGCAGCAGCGGCTGAGTTATGGGCAGGCACTGCGCTCATTGGCTACATTGTTCCGCACACAGCCTCTGCTGCGCGAGGCGGGAGTGGTTGGCGGCATGATGTTTGCGGCCTTCAGCTGCTTCTGGACGACGCTGGTGCTTCTGCTGGGGAGCCGCTATGGCCTGGGACCCGGAGTGGCGGGCAGCTTTGGCGTGGTTGGCGCAGCCGGTGCATTGGTGGCTCCGCTGGCCGGGCGGCTGGCGGACAAACACGGCTCGCGCTGGGTACTGACGATGAGCGGAGGCATCCTGACTGCTTCGTTTCTGATGATGGGTGGTGAGGAGCTACTGCCTCTCTCCATGACCATGCACATGGTCGGGCTGGTGATCAGCGTGGTGGTGCTGGACGTGGGCCTGCAGATGACACAGGTGGCCAATCAGACTCGCATCTTCGGGCTGGACCCTTCGGCGCGCAGCCGGCTGAATACGGTCTACATGGTGAACTACTTTGTCGGCGGGGCGCTGGGATCGGGGCTGGGGACGCTGGCCTGGGCGCATTGGGGATGGAACGGCGTCTGTGTGGCCGCACTGCTCTTTATTGGGTTAGGCGGGCTGCGCCATGCCACGGGCAAGCGCGGTGATGGGCCGCAGATGCACCTGTCGAATGCGGAAGAGCGCGTACTGGAGTTTTAGGTAGTGTCCTAAATCTGCGTTGATTGGTCGAGCTGGACATCCCGGCGCTGTCCAGCCCCAAAATGCAACGGAAGTATGTACTTTACGCAATGGGTTGGGTGAGATGCGGGATCCGACTTGTTCACTTATTCGCCGTTGTCTAATTTGTCCTACCACTTTTTGGCTGCATCACCTCGGTGAAACGCATGGCTCCAGGAAGTGATAATAATTCGCTGTCTTCTAGTGGCGGATCGGGAACTAGAAGAATTAGATAGCGGTTCCAGATGGGTCTGCCAATCAACTTGACTCGAATGCACCCGATGGGAGCAAGGCCGCCATAAGCAATCTCACTCCATCCGACATGATTGAACTTCTGCCATCGTTGATAATTTAGACCGCTTTCGTCCAAAGTGGCGAAGACCATGCTGAGCCCAAGAATCTGGGAAACCAACAATAGGATTGCAGTATCTATCCATAAAGACAGGTCATGCGTATTGTATGGGTATAGAAACCAGATGCAGAAAACAGCAAGGAGTATTTGAGTAATCCTAACGTAAAGGATTATTGGGCGTGAACCAAACGTGACTGGATTTTTTGCTGGCATCGCAGACGTCAGTTTGACGCCATACTACTTCTCTTTGGGCCAATCCGCAGCAGGTTTTCTTAGAAAACGACTTGTTTGTGTAAATTACATACTTCCGAAATACAATCAACGCAGATTTAGGACACTGCCGAGTTTTTAGCCGGGCTTGGCGGCTATGGCTCCATCATGACTTCGTCGACGTAGCACCAGAGCCAGTCTTCGCCGGGCTCAATGGACTGGATGATGGGATGGTGCGTAGCCATGAAGTGTTTGGTCGCGTGCTTGTTCTTCGAGGAGTCGCAGCAGCCGACGTGGCCGCAGATGCGGCAGAGGCGCAGGTGGACCCAGGTGTCGCCCATCTTCACGCACTCCGGGCAGACATGCTTCGGGGCAGGAAACACCTTCATCTGGTCGAGGTGGGTGCAGGGCGGCTTGCGTGGCATGGAATCTCTCCGGCGACGTGAAGTGGTGAGCGAGGCAGGAATCGAACCTGCAACCACCAGCTTAGAAGGCTGGTGCTCTATCCGGTTGAGCTACTCGCCCGCGCTACAGGCCTTATTGTAGCGGGGAGGGCCATTTTGACGCAGTAGCTGGCCGGATTCAGGGGGTGCCGGCGGCCTCTAGATTTCGGAAGATCGCCACTGCCGCGCTGAGCGCCCGCGACCAGTGTTGCCATGCATCCCCGGCGTCCGCGCCGATCGCCTTGATGTAAAGCGTCGTTGCAAAGCCCTCCTGAGGGCCGGTGAGGTCGAGCAGCGCCGGGCGCAGCGTCAGCTCCAGCACAGCGTTGGGCGCGTCTACCTTCTCTGCGTAGCGCGCGATGCGCTGGACCACCTGCTGCTGGCGGTGCATGGAGGCGAAGATGGCGCGGTCGCGGAAGAGGAGGTCGATGTAGCTGGCGAAGCCCGCGGCGGAGTCCTCTTCGGTGAAATCAAGCTCAAGGCGGAGCGGGTGGATCTCTTCTTCCGTCATCGCCCAGGTGTCGCACTTGGCGGTGAAGACCGGCGAGCGGGCGGCGTTGAGCGAGCGGAGCGCCTGCATGAGTGGAGGATGGGTCTCGGCCTCGGGGACTTCGGCGTCCGGATCGAGACGCAGATCGACGAAGGGGTACGCGCCACCCTCAGCCTGCCAGGGCACGACCAAGACCGGATCGTCGGAGCCGCACTCGATGGACCAATCCGTTAACATCCGTTCACCCCGGCGTGGTCGTTCACCCCGGCATGATCAAGGATGAAGCGCAGCAGCTCATGCTCCGCCCAGTAGCCGTCATACCCCGGCGCGGGGTGGGCGAGGAAGGCGCAGTGGCCGCCGTGCGGGGTCTGTACGTAGGTGATATTGCGGTTGGCCTCGATGTGGCGGCGCGACTCCTGGCTGATGACGATGAAGGGGTCGTCGTCGGCATGCAGGATGTAGGTTGGCACGGCGATGCGGTCGATGGCGCGCATGGCGGAGGCGCTGTGGTAGTAGTCGTCCGCGTCGCGATAGCCGTAGAAGTGGGCGATGATGCGGCCGTCGAACTCGCGCAACGAGCGTATGCCGCGGGAGCGGGCGAGGTCGAAGCGATCGGGAAAGAGCGCGCACTTGCGGCGATAGCGGGCGACGAGGCTGCGCAGGAACTTCCACTCGTATACGCGGTTCTGCGGAGCGTGCAGCAGGTCGGCGGAGAGCGCCATGTCCACCGCGGGAGAGATGCCGACGATGGAGCGGAGCTGCGGCGGGGCATTGGGGCCGAGGTCTCCGGCGGCGCGGAGCACGAGGTTGCCGCCCATGGAGTAGCCGACGATGGCGACGGACTGCAGCTGCTGCGCGGCGATGAAGTGGCGCAGGACGGTGATGACATCGGACGCGAAGCCGGAGTGGTAGAGCGTGGCCGAGAGGTGTTCCGTGCCGCCGCAGTTGCGCATGTTCATGCGGATGACGTTGCCGCCGGCGGCCCAGACCTTGTTGGCGTTGCCGATGACGTACTGCGAGTTCGATGAGCCTTCCAACCCGTGCAGCAGGATGACAGTGGGACGCGCGGCGCGGACCTCCTGCGGCTGCCAGTGGCAGAGGCAGAGAAGCTGTGTGGCAATGGCGCCGTCGGCGGCGGGCGCTGCCTCGATGAGGACACACTCCGGCGCGGGCAGATAGTCCGGGCGGCGCAGGTAATTGCCGGCGATGGTCATCGCATGGCCGCTGGAAAGAAAGCGGCGCGGGTAGAAGTGCTCCGGATGCGCGGGATGCATGGACGTTGCCATCAGCGGATGGCCTCAGCGATAGCCTTAGTAAGGAGCGCGGCAGCGTTGAGCGCGCCGGTGGGTTCATCCTCATGCTTGAAGTAGGCGTAGACGGTGCGGTCCTTTGCCAGCGTGGTGAAGCGCTGCGCAAACTTTCTGATCTCCGCGGGGGAGTAGCCGCCGTCGCGGCGGAGGCGAAACGCGGTATGTTGCGGCGCGGTGTGCACCTCCGGCGTGCGCAGGTCGTCGCTTTCCGTGATGCAGAGCGCGGCATTGTGTGCGCGGAGGATGGCGTAGATCTCCTCGGTGAACCAGCTCTCGTGGCGAAACTCGAAGGCGGTGGGCGGCGTCTGCGCGGGGAGGGATTGCAGGAAGGCAGCGAGGCGGCCGGAGGCGGCTTTGAAGTTCGGCGGGAGCTGGAAGAGCAGCAGGCCGAGCTTACGGGCGGCTTGCGCGGGCGAGAGCGCGGCGAGAAACTGCTCCAAGTCTGCGGCACAATCGCGCAGGCGGCGAATGTGCGTGATGCGCTGCGGCGCCTTGAAGCTGAAGCGGAAGTTTGGCGGCACGGCGGCGATCCAGTTGGCGAGCATGGCAGGCGTAGGCAAGGCGCGGAAGGTGTAGTTGACCTCGACGGAGTTCAGGCGCGAGCCGTAGTAGCTGAGGAAGCTCTTCGCCGGGACGGTGGCGGGGTAGAAGCCGGGCTTCCAGGTGGCGTAGGCCCATCCGGAGGTGCCGGCGAAGAGGTTGCCGGGAGCGGGCGCGGCGGTTGCCGGGCTTTGTTGCGGCGCGGCTTTGGCGATGCGAGCCAAGGTTGGAGACAGGGAAGAATTTGGGGCGGCTAGTGGGATTTGAACCCACGACATCGGGTGCCACAGACCCGCGTTCTAACCACTGAACTATAGCCGCCGTACACTGAAATTGTAGCATCGGCGCGGGTTTGCGCCGGGAGAGCCAGATGAAGCCTTTGCATGAGCCTGAAGTGCTGCCGCCGGGGTCGGAATTGCCGCCGCGGGCGGATGGTTTGCCGCTGCGCTCGCACCATGGAGCGCGCTGGTTCGACGATGAGCACCTGGACGTGCTGTCGCACCTGCTGGACGACTGCTTTCGCGTGCCGGGCACGCAGATTCGCTTCGGGCTGGAGGGCATCATCGGCATGGTGCCCGGTATCGGCGATGTGCTGCATGGGCTGGCATCAAGCCTGATCGTGCTGGCGGCGTGGATGCGCGGCCTGCCCTATGCGACGCTGCTGCGCATGCTTTTCAACCTGCTGCTGGATGTCGGCATCGGCGCGGTGCCGTTCTTCGGCGATATCTTCGACATTGCGTGGAAGGCGAACCGGCGCAACTATGCCCTGCTGACGCGTCATCTGGCTGAACCGCGCAGGCATGTTTGGCGGGATTGGGTCTTCCTGGCGGCAATTGCGGCTGCATTGTTGACGCTGATCGTGCTGCCGCTATATCTGCTGGGTTGGATGGTGGAGCACCTGCTGCGTGGCACTCTGCGGTGAGGCGGGCTGTAGTGCGATAAAATTGAGGACTGTCGGGGCGTAGCGCAGCCTGGTAGCGCATCTGCTTTGGGAGCAGAGGGTCGGGGGTTCGAATCCCTCCGCCCCGACCATTCAAGACATACTAGGAAGCTGGGTATCGTCGATCTGCTGGATTGTGCCTAGACCAGAGCTTCATGCACCAAGATGCGTTCATTTCTTCATAGAACCTTGTGGGTACATAGGAATATCCATTGATCCCATCAGGCCGGACTCGGTATCACGCACAATAAAGCGAAGAATGGCTGCCTTCGGTGCAGGTGGAGCGGTCAAAATGAAGTCAGCCATCCTGGATGGTTCATGCAGATTAACATCCAGATTAGCCGTGGCCGTCATCCGCTGCACGACATGGCTTATCATCTTTCCCTTTCCATCCAACGAAACCGCCATGACATCGACTGAGGCAGTTGATCCGCCACTCGGCCTTTGCTCCCAGGTAAGATTGGTCGCGGCGACGTGAATGAGATATGTGTCTGGTTTGCCTAGGGAGTTATCTGCCACCACCGCGACACGCAGCCCATGGAGCGGAATGCGCGACTCGGCCGCTGTGGTCAGGTCATAGGCAGCCGTTCCCGCGGACCGCATCTGCTCTCTCTGTCCGGCATAGTAGCCGCTGCGAGTACTAGCTGTAAGTCCCGGACGAAGACAAACAACCTTGATCGCCCGGTACAAGGCCGCGGCATCACTGGCGGAACCAGGTAGATACGCAATGGTGTAGAAATGGGAGCCAAGATCGACTGAAGAAGTAATCTGCCTGGCGACATTGTTCATCCCACGAATTACGCGACCGCCGGTTGCCGGGCCGAGTCGATCGAAGTCATCAGTAGCCCCAAATGGGTCAGCTCCACCGGCAGTGGCATCGCCTGCGGCCTGCACAAAGGCCATCTGCGAGGCATCGGTAATCTCGGTCATGCCTGCCGCTGAGCTCGAAGGATCGACAGCATAAAGTGTGACCCTGGTATCGAGCATCAGGTCCGTCACATGCCGGATTGCACCCTTGATCTCTCGCGCATCATCAGCATCAAGAACCGTAGGGTCTATCGACGGAAATCCTCCCCCCACCCAGATAAGGTTCTTCCTGCCGGGGATGCTGGCATATCCCTCACTAATCTGCTCCAGAGCGCGTAGGCTTTGGTCAAGCCGCTCGATGGGTCCTTGGCTGGTCTTGCCGTTCACTTCCAGCTTCCACGCATATTCAACAGGAGCAGCAGCTAAAGCACGTAGTAATGCATCACGATCGCGCGTGAATTCCTGCAATGGAATGAAATGATTGTCATATACGTTGAGCAGCGTAGTAGGCTGTGCCAGTAGGGCCGGTTGTCCGGCAAGATAATCATGCAGCGATCGCCGGGCAAATGAGCTGTCTTCGAAATGCGTATTAAGTTGGTCCAATATCAGGATATTGACCGGCGACTGCCCAAAGCTTATAGGCTGCGCAGGATCGAAACTCTGAAGCATGCCCGCCGCAATGGACGCGGAAGGCAGAGTACGCGACGAAGACCTTTCAACAGACTGGATGCGTTGCGGCTTGCCGTCTTCAAATACCTGGAAATCTTTCTCGGTAAGACCCTCGACCGGTCGTCCGGCAGTATCCGTCACAACAACATCCAGAACAACAAGGCGCACGTTGACTTTCAGCTGAGTTGAAGTGGAGGTGGCGGCATCCTGCGCAGTAAGACGGGGTGTTGCCGCGAAGCCCTGGAGCACAAGAGCGGACGCCAGCATGCCCCAACGAATGCTTCGGCGCAAATGAGTTACTAGCCGCAATCGCTTCCTCTTTTCCAACCATAAGCCTAAACGAGTAGGATTCCTCCAAGCAATTTATCCGCAAATACATGCTCGGCTGATCTCGCCATCTGAGGAAACTGCATGAAAGAAAGCACTAGACTAAGTTCAAAGATAGGCGTCGGAAGAAATCAGCATTCTGGAAGAATCACTCATGGATTTCGTGGGGGTGTCCTTCTTTTCCTGATTTTGGTTTTCGCTCCGCGGCAGGGCTGGGCCTGGGGACGCGAAGGACACCGGCTGACCGCATTGATAGCGGAGCAATATCTCGCACCGGAGGTGAAGGCCCAAATCGAGGCACTGTTGCGTGCCGATGGCGATCCCAATGCATCGCTGGCCGACATTGCTCCCTGGGCCGATGAGTACCGGACCGTCCATGCTGAGACCGCTCCGTGGCACTTTGTCGATATCCCCAAGTCAGCCGCGGCGTTCGACCGCAACCGTGACTGCCCTGTATCGTCGCAGGATCCCAAGTCGCCATGGCGCGACTGCGTCACAGACCGCATCCTCTACTTTGAAGGCAGGCTGGGCGATACCTCGCTGAGTTCGCAGGAACGAGCGATCGCGCTGAAGTTTCTTGTACATCTGATCGGCGATGTCCACCAGCCGTTCCACGCGCTAGGAGACGACCGCGGAGGGAACAACCTCCGCGTCAACTTCCTCGGCTCGTCTCAATGTGGAAGTTCTCCCTGCAACCTGCATAACGTGTGGGATGATGAGATGATCGAGCATGAGAACCTGAGCGAGGCGAAGTTCACGGACATGCTGCTGCAGCAGATCAAGGACAACCACTGGGATCGTCTATCCGGCGGAGAGCCTACGACATGGGCCAATATCTCCCACTACTATGCCGTTGAAGCATATGCACCGAATGGCGCACTGCTAAACCGCGATTATGTAGACCAGGAAACTAAAGTTGTGAATGCGCAGCTTGCGCTTGGCGGCCTCAGACTCGCACGTGTGCTCAACCGTATTCTTACTCCTGCGCTGCCCATTCCGGCCGCCACCGACGGCATTGCGCCCAGATAATTCTGGGTTCGCCTATCGCTACAGATTCAATAAAGCTGCGCCGGCAAGTAATCGTTTGGTTTAGAAGTAAAAGCGTCCGGCAACCTGTAGCTCTCTCGGTGTTAGTAGCGTATTGCTGTTTGAGTTCAGATACGTACCAAAGGTCGGATTCCCCACCAGATAGTCAGCGCTCTTGACGGACGGCAGCGATTGTAATTGATGGCAGCCGGTTCCAGTGCTTGGCACAGAGGTCGAAGGGGACGTAGTGACACAGTATGCCGTAGTATCCACTGATGTAATGTTCTGGTGGTTGAAGAGATTGAAGGCCTCTCCCAATATCTCCAGACGGTAATCTGATTCTCCATGAGTCAGTCGAAAGCTCTTGCTTAGCCGCAGATCGACAACAGCCGTCTTCGGCATCGTAAAGGTATCGCGTCCAAGATCCGGAATGCGTGCTGTGCCTCCGGCGCCGAGAATGCCACCGTACAGGCTGCCGCTCACGCTGCCTGTAGTGCCGGCACTATAGGGTAATCCGCTTTGCATCTGCACGATCGGAGCAATGCCCCATCCACTGAAAGACTCCTTCTTCCACCCGGAAAATCCGGTAAAGTTTGTCCTGTACGTCGCCGCAGCCACGAACCGATTCGGTACATTCAGCACGCTGTTGCCATACTCCGCCCGCGGGTTCAACGGATCAAGCAGTTCACTGGAACTGCCGAAGCCTGTGCTCAGGTATGGGTTGAAATCCAGTCCATGCGACCATGTGTAGTTCGTCAATAGAGAAAAATTATTGGAAAAGTGATGATTCAACTGAAATACCAGTGCGTTGTAACTCGAATTGACCTCGCTCCGAAACTCCAGCACATGATAGTAGTTGGGAAACAGGCCGGAGCTGGACGTATATTCCTTGTACGAATGGATGCTGTTGGCGGCCAGAGGCAGGGCCTTGCCTCCATGAGGATAGGTAACATAACCCGGCGCCACAGGGGCTGGATTATTCAGTACCTCAAACGAGGTGCTGGCCGTCGCGGGTGCAACATTCTGATCCACTGCAGCTGCCATCTCTCTGCCGAGTGAATTCATGTAGCTGAGTGAGAACGAGGTATTCCAGCCGAGATTCTGTTCCACCGAAAGGTCCATCTCATGGACCTGCGGATTTTGCAGATGATTATCCAGGAATGCAATGGTGCTTGAGTAATTGCCGCAGGCCGCTTGATAGGCCGCCGCTGAAGCAAAGATCGTGGGGAAGTTCAGGCAGGAGTTGGATCCGTTGGCTGTCAAGGCAATCTGGCTGCCCACACCACCCGAAAGCAGATACGTCTGGATGATGTTCGAGTTGATGATGCGACCGTAATAAATACCATAGCCGCCGCGTAGCATCGTGTTGCTATTGCCGAATACATTGTAGGCAAAGCCCACACGAGGTCCAATATTATTCCGGTCATCTGGCCGGTTGGCCGTCTGTGGCACTGGGCCACCACCTGTGCCCGGCGCTCCGCCGGTATTCGGCAGTGGGTTTGACGGAATGTACTCGTACTCATAACGTGCTCCCAGCGTCAGCGTCAGGCGGGGCGTCGCACGCCACACATCTGCCACAAAGGCTGCATAGTCCGTTGTCGCCAGCTCTAGCCGTGGATTTCCAAATCCTTGACTGAAGTTGTAGTACTGCTGCTTATAATTCGCGCCGCCGAGCCCGGTCGTTGTATGCAGATAGTCTGCGATGAAGTCCCACTGGTAGTCGTAGCTGTAGCTGCCGCCCTCTTCATAGAGATTATCGATGTAGTCGAATACCCGGTTGATCTCAGCGCCTGCCTTCACGACGTGGTTGCCGTGGCTCCAGGTCACGCTCTCCTCGCCCTGAATGCGGCGTTCATTCGGCAGCGCCCGGCGCTCCAGAAAATACGTGCGGCCAATATCGAAACCGTTCCCATCAAATTCAAATCCGATCTGCACTGCAGGTGGCGCGGATGGCGCCAGGGGGTCATCTGGAACTGTTGTGCTTATGGGTAGTTCATTAGGTGTTGGCGTTTGCGAGCTCTCGTATTCGAAATCGCGCCCATACTGGAATAGCAAGCTATTGACTATGCTGGAGTTGATCACGGTTGTCAGGCGCGCAATGCCAAAGTCTTCCTTCACAAAATCATTGCCGAAGGATGACCGCCCGTAAAAATTCGAATATTGCGTCTCCACTCCAGCCGGCGAGCTATAGCGCAGGCGGTTGTATTGCAGGGTAAGACGGGTCTTGTCGGTAATCTGCCAATCCAGCTTGGGAAAGTTGAGTACCTGGTCAGAATGACGCGGTACGGTTCCCAGGAACGAAGAGATAATGCCAAGTCCCTGCTCGTAATACGCTGCTCCCGCCTGGTAGCTAACGTTCAGCGCATTAGCCTCGGCGCAGGCATAGATGTCCCCCGGCGAAACTGACCCACTCCCGGCGGTAAAGGTGCCCGTGGTGCAAGTTGATCCTGCAGGCAGCGTGGAGTCGGCTGCAGCAAAAGTATCTGTCGGATCAGAAGCGCGTGCCGTTCCAGGGAAATTTCTCTGGCTCTGATCATACGAATAGAACCAGAACAGCCGATCGCGCAGCAGCGGGCCGCCTACACCAAAGCCCCACTGCTTACGCCAATCCTTGGGCTTGTACACATAGGTCTGGAACGTATTTGTGCCGGCGACCTGCGTCGTCAGCAGCGTATATGGATTGATGGCGCCGAAGTCATTGTCCCGGTCGTAAAAAAACAGCTCGCCATGCAGGCGATTGCAGCCGCCCTTCGTCACTGTATTGATGACTCCGCCTGCAGCCCGTCCATATTCCGGCGAGTAGTTCGACAGATTTACCTGGAACTCCTGCACCGCCGCCTGCGAAACCGAATACGAGGCGCGAGTACGCCCGCGCTCCTCGGAGAAATACGCCTGGTTATTATCGGCACCGTCCACCGTGCTGTTATTCAGCAGGAAGCTGATGCCGCGGAAACTCAATAGCCCAAAGCCGTCCGAATTGGAAACTACGCCCGGCGTCAGCAGTGCAAAGTTCGACCAGCGACGCCCGTTGATCGGAAGGTTATCGATCGCATTTTGGTCAATGGTCGAGGTGATAGCGTTGTCCTGTGTATTCATCAAAGGCGGTTCATCGGTGACCTCCACCCTGTTGGAGATCGAACCGACCTTTAGCTTCGGCGATATATTGACCGCGCTTCCGACCGTCACCTCGATCAACTTCTGCTCAAACGTATCGAAGCCATCTGCGGTAAAGATCGCGCTATAGTGACCCGGCTCCAGTTCAGGAACCTGGTATTCCCCTGAGGCATTCGCCTTCGCCGTACGCGTTAGGCCGGTTTCGGTGGAGGTCACCGTGACCGAAGTCCCGGGCAGCAGCGCACCGCCGGCGTCAGTCACGGTTCCGGTAATTGCGCCCGATGTCGCTGACTGCGCCATTGCTTGAGTCAGCAAGCCCGCGATGAGCAGGAAAGAGGCGAAAAGTATGGCAAGCAGAACTGACTTCGTGGGGTGAGTGGGGTTCGAGGACCTACGATAGTGGAATTGCATCCAGTAAATCTCCTGTGAACCTAAACCGTGCCCGCGGAGCGGGCGCATGCAGAATAGTGGACAGCGAGTAAACTTCTTCCTACCCGCCAAATCAGTGACTACTTCACCGTAAGCGGAACTGCAAAGCTGGAGGTTGTTCCGCTAGACCCTGTCGACGTTACCGTTACGGTGTAATTACCGGAGGGAGTCGCGGAAGCGACCGTTGATTGCGAACTATTGCAGGCCAGCATGCCGGACGCAACAATCAGCAGCGCCAGCACCATCCACATCTGTCGATAGCGGATAGCGAGACGTTGCCCGCGAACGCCGACCAACAGCGCAAGTCCTAATCCAATAGCCATGCTTAACACTGCCCATATACCTTGTCCGCCCATGCCAATGGCAGACATTACTGCGCCCTGGCTGGTGATAATGCTTAATGCCACGGTGCTTGTCTGGGAGCAGCCACTGGCCGTCAGCGTCGTTGGACTGAACTGGCATGACGAATTTGCCGGCAGCCCGGAACATCCAAAGGTGATCGTGCCGCTATATACGCTTTGGGTCACGTTGAAGCTGTAGATACCCGTCTGTCCGGCCACCACGATTGGCTGGTCGTTGCTCACGGCCGCAGAACTGAACGTCGGCGTAGAAGTCGTCAGCGTACTGGCGGATTTTCCGGTAGAGGCCTGGAAGTAGCTATCACCGTTATAGGTGGCGGTGAAATTGTAGTTGTTGGCCGTGGAGAAAGTGTTAGTCAAGGTAGCGCCATATACCGGGGCCGATGCAGTCCCCATGTTGGTCACTGCTTGTGGTGTTCCCACCTGCGTCCCGTTGGAGAAGAATGTGATAGTACCAGTCGGGGCGGAAGGTCCGTTTGCAATCAGAGTTGCGGTCAGGGTAATCGGCGTCGCCACCGAATACGTTGTGGTCCCAGTGCAGCTTACCGTTGGTGCACTGAACGCAAGCGAGACGCGGGTTGAGGGACTTTGTGCATATGTGCCGTTGAGCGCATAGCTAGCCGACCCGCCCAGTTGTCCCGTTATGGTCAGCGTTCCGCTGAAGGCGCCCAGCGCGCTCGGTGTAGCAGTAATCGGCAATAGGCAATCCATCGTGTTATCGCTGTTGACCGTGCACGTCGCGGTGCCCAGCGAGAAGTTCGATGCTCCGGCCGTGAGTTGGTAAGCACCCGAACTGGCCGGCGAATCCATAACATCAAAATGGATGTCCACAATATTGGTCGGCTGGTTGGCACCAATCACGCCAAACTGCGTCCCTGAAGCTACTTCGCGGATGAGGTTCGTCTCTGTGTCGCCGGTAAATAGATCATAGTTGGAATCCACGGTGATACCGAAGATGCCGGGGCCCGGCAAAGTCGTGGTGGCAAAGCTGCCCGTGCCGCTGGATCCGAACTTCGCTTGCGTCGCCGGACATCCATCTCCAAAAGTATCGGTCGCACCGGAGCAGACACTGGTCGCGCCGCCTGCCACCACATACATCGATTGACTTGAGGCATCTACGCGCCAGATCACCCCGTTGCTTGCATCCGTGACATAGAGATTATTCTTCGCATCGGTTGCGACGCCGAAGGGGCTGCCGGTCGCAAAACTGCCGGCCGCCGCACGCATCAGTTTCTTTGCAGCGGAATTCTGGATGCCCGCATAGTTCTTGAGGATGTTCGCGGCGGATATCTGGCCGACGTTATCGTAGAACTCGTTGGCGAAATAGACGTTTCCGATGGAATCCACAGCAACTCCATAAGGACCGTTGGTCAATGACGAAACCGCTGCTGACCCGTCTTTCCACAAACCAAAATAGCAACCACCGCGAGCGGAGGTCGAGACAAAGTCAGGGCAGTCGGCAGTCGTCGTCTTGGCCGATAGCGAGCCATAACCTGCAATCTTGGCGATTGTGCCGGCCGGAATCGTAAGTCCTTGCAGCTTCTCGGACGCGCCCGTCAGATTGACGACCTCAATCGCATTGTTTCCTTCGTCGCCAATGTAAAGATTACCGGTCACATCAAACGCAATCCCGGACGGAAAATTCAGGTAAGACTGTGTCGCGGCAATCACCTGGCCGCCAGGCGCGGTATTGTTCACGTTGTAGCCGAAGGTGGTCCCGCCCACGACATTGGTGATGATTCCAGGTCCGCTGACAACGCCGTTCGTCGCAGCCACTTCGCGGACATCGTCAAAACCTGCATCGGCAAAATAGAGATTTCCGGCAGCATCAAAAGCAAGCCCCACAGGATGCGAAAGCTTGACAAGATTGGAAAGGCAACCATCGCCATCGCTGTCCGTCGAGGTGTTCGTGCCGCACGATTTGCCCGCAGCCGGTGTAGAACTCGCCCCGCCTGCGATTAGGGTTACGATTCCCGTCGTTGGATCGACACGCCGCACAAGGCCATTCGTGCCATCTGAGAAAAAGATCGCGCCTGTCTTATCGGCAATGGCGTAGCGCGGCCCGGAGTTGCTCGTACTGCTCGCAGGAAGCTGGATCTCGGTTGCCAGGCAGCCATCGCCATAGACGTCAGTAGCCACATTCGGCGCGCCGGCCACGGGACAGGTCTGACCGACCGTAAAGGTCGCAGTCTTGCCGCCGCCGGCAATCACCTTTGAAAGATAAGGCAGTAACTGCGGCGCGGTCGGTGTCTGAGCCTGTGCAAGATTGGCGGTTGCGATCAGTGCGATGGACGCCAGTAATTGTTTGTAGGAAAAGCGAGCGGCACGATTGAAAATCGACACGAGGGCAGACTCCTGAATGACAAAACTGAACTGCAAACAAGTTGTAGGCGATGGAGATAACGTGCGATCCCCTTCCGCATACTGCGTTATCAAATCTTCGACCTTGACAAGGTTTTTGAAAAATCAACCCCTTGCCACGGTTACGGAAGCACTACTCTACCACCACACTTTTACAATGCGACAATAGATTTTTGTGTCTCAGGTCCACCCATTTTTCACAGTAAATTTATCTGTCGATGCGCAATGTTGATTATCTTTCGGAGAACTTGTTGGCCTTTATTTATCAATGATTTGTGATAAAAGTGGCGCCTGTAACCGCCAAAAATTGACCCGCAGTTATTATTGGGTATGGGAAGGACGAAAATCGGACTGTAGTCAATTTTGCAACTCACAGAGCCTCCAAGATGTAGCGGAATCAACAGACTTCAACAAGTGGTGCTGATTCTGAAAAGCTTGCAGACTCTTATTTCTCAATGGTTTGCGATGAAAGTGCTCCCTGCTTTGGGAGCAGAGGGTCGGGGGTTCGAATCCCTCCGCCCCGACCGTTATTTTTCAATTCCTAAGGGACGTTTAGCGAGCTCATAAGTAGGGCATCTGTTTGTGCAGCAGATGCTCTAGGGCTGGAAGGCCTGTTTTTATTGGGTTTTCGTTGCTCTATGGATGCAAGGACTGTCACAAAATCGTCTACAGTCCAACACATGAAGAAGGCAGAGGATTGGGTAGACACGAGTCGCTAAACTTTTACGCCACTAGGGCCAAGTCCGGCACAAACTCAAGTAGCTGATTTCATGGGAGATCTTTATTTTGGCGAGGCATACCTATCTTGATATTCGAAGCGGCCAGGATGCTATGAGGGCCATGGATGATGTAATCAATTCGTGTTTACATAGTGGGCGTCAATCGCCTGTTGAACCGTCCGCGAGAAGGCGGGCCACGGACAGGAAAAATCCGCCGTGCTGCAACCGGGGACAAAGAGTGGAACGCGCTCCGGCGGATTGCTCAGCGATAGGTCGGCGCTATTACGCATTTGTTCAAGGGTTTGGGCGGTGTAGTACATGCGAACTGAAAGACTTCCGGTGCCGCGTTTCTTCCAGAGCTCAAAGACCAAGGTCCCACCCGGGGGGGTGTCGTCGCGGCGGCCGTCCTCAATCCAGGTGAGGTCGAGCAGGCCGCTCATGCTGGCAATGTTGGTGTCATGGCCAATGAGAAAAAGCGCGCGATCGGCAGGCTTGCTTGGAGATCCGGAGACTGCGCGATGTGTGGCTGCCTGCTCCAATGCCCTGCGTATATGATCCAGTAAATTCGAGGCCAGCATTTTCGCGATAGCCGGCGTGCGTTGAGTGAAGTCAGCAGCTGCGGTGTGGAGATCCATGAGCGAGCGGAGGTTGGTGGCGTTGACGCAACCCCAGCCGACGTTGGCGGCGTCCATGCCCTGCGTGTATTCGAGCAATAGGTTTTCGGTCAATGTCGATGCTGTGTTAAGCGGGCCACGCGGCTCGGCGAACTTTCCATCTTTACCTGTAGACATGTTGATGGGAATGTCGAAGAGCGATGTGCGCTTTTTCTCGCGGGCGGTAGGAGTGCCACACGAGGCCATTATCTTATCGAGTTGCTCCAAACCTGGACGATAGGCCTCAGTGAGATTGCGCGCACTGCCTCCCACACGCCCCAGCAGCGCCGCGGTGGCGGCCGATGTGCCGATACCTGCCTGCAAGGAGTGAAAGAGCGGATCCTGTGTCCCTTCCGGCAGATAGCCGACAGCAACCTTGCATCCCGGGAAGATTCCCTCGGCCAGGGCCTTGCCGCTCATCTGCGTGCGCTGGTCGGAGTCGGCATAGAAGGTGACCTTCGAAATATCGGTGCATCCACCGGTAGTGAAGAGTCCCTGCTTGGTAAGCTGCATGCGCTCATACGCACCCAGCTTCCTGATTAATTGATAGCCATGCTCTGTCAGGTATGCCGGAGGGACTTCCCACGCAGGCCACGGCGATATGGAGTATGGGTTGTACTGGGCTGCCTCGCCCGTGGGTGCACGCACGCCATGGCGACTGAAATAAACAACGAATGCCAACTCAGCATCTTTATCGCCTGCTGTGGAGGTTATATTCTGTGCCAGCGCAGGCAAGCCCGCCAAGAGAAACACACATACCGCCGAGAACAACCACCGTTTCATTGTCATCCTTGTGCCGAAGAGTATCATCCCTGAGGAAAAATGCGGGGCATACACCAGGTTGCGGCGTATACCCCGTTGACGAAGCAACTTGCTATCTCTTAGAGAAGTTGTAGCGCAGCCCAGCGGTGTAGGTTGGCTTGTAGTATTCGCGTTGGTTCACGAACTGCAAGCTACCTGTGTAGTAGCCGAAGACCTCGTTATTCAGGTTCAGCCCGGAGACCACCGCACTTAGCCCATTCCAGAACCGATAGCTCCCTTGTGCGTCTACCTGGAAGTGAGCCAGCGTATAGACATCACCGGAGGGTCCCTTCGGCCCCAAGTTGCTGGGGTCCGCGCCTGCTACTAATGTTGGCGACACCCAGTTGTAAGAGAAGACGCTAGCGCCGTTGTAGGCCAGTCCTACACGTCCGGAGAAACGCTTCGTGTCATAGGTTGCGCCGATGTTTGCCGTGTTGGGCGCCTGGTCGATCATCGCCGGATGGTCAGTGCGCAGCGAGACGCCCTTCTCCTGCGAAGCAGTGTAGCTGTAGTTCAATGCAACTCCCAGGCCGCCCAGTATTCCCGGCAGGTAGCTGAGATGCTGCTGCCAGCTCACTTCAAAGCCATACAGGTAGGCGTTCTGGCCGTTTACATACTGCGTAATCGCATCGCCGGGATATTGCTGCAGCACGGTCTGTAGTGCGGGTGGAAAGTAACCGGCAGGGAAGCTGGAAAGATTGATGTTGCCCGGGATGCTGGTGAGCAGTTGCGGCGCCGTCAGTTGTTTAAAGAAGAAGCCTGCCTGGATCATTCCCAGTGGCCGCAGGTAATCTTCGTACAGCAAGTCGTAGTTGTTGGCATGCTCTGGGCGCAACAGTGGATTGCCGATGGTGACCGCGATCGGGCTGGCCGAGCTGTCCTCGGTAATATAGGGCACCAGTTGATACGGATCTGGCCGCGCTACACCACGTGCCACCACGGCGCGCAATGACGAATCGGCTGTCAGCCGATAGCGCACCTGCACGCTGGGGAGTATGTCCAGATAGCCGGGATTATTTGTTACCGGTACGGGCACGCCGCAGCCCGTGTTGGTGCTGCTGCCGCATTTTGAATTACCGGCGGCATACAACGTCACGTTATAGCCGAGGGTGTCCATCTGCGTGCCTTCCAGGCGCAGGCCGGTCTGGATACGCATCTTGCCAAGATCCAGGGTATTCATTGCGTAGCCCGACACAATCCGCTCAATGTTGTGGAAGATATTTGGGTACGTTGTGCCCGCGGTTTTGTAGCCGTCCAGGAACCCCGACAGATTTGCCAAGGTGTAGGTCTGCACCAGATTGAAGTCCGAGACAGGCCCGAACTTTCCGCCAAAGTAGGACCCGTTGAAGTAATCCGTATTTGTGAAATCGCTTTGCAGTGAGCTCATCAGCAGCGCAGGGTTGTTCTTCGTCGACCATCCGTCGTAGACGTTCTCGGTGGCGTCCTGAGACTGATGCGCGTTGCTGAACTTGAAGCCGATTTCGAAGGTGCCGAAATGAGATCCTGCCTCATAGTTCTTGGCAACGCTAGTGGATGCGGTCAGGTTCAACTGCGCATTCTTGCCCGTCGATGTGGTGATGTCCTTCAGTACCCAATCAGAGGAGTTCTGCAAAGGCGAATTGGGACCATCGCATCCGCCGAAGGTTGGACGCTGGGGATCCGTTTGTGATGCAGGGGTGTAATTACAGAAGACACCGGGTCCTACCCAGGAGAAGTCCGCCTTTGGATTACCCGCGGAATCAACCTCATACGCACGCGATGCTGAGGTCTCCCACGTCATCCACCAGCCCTGATGCGCATCGCGTCCACCCAGGATCAACGATCCTACAGAGGCATTCGGCCGCTTGCTGGAGGTATAGAACTTGGGGCTTGGCGATGCCGCACCAGGGCTGGGCAACGTGCCGTTCGACGCAATCGCCATGGATACGGGTGAGTAATACCACTTATCACCCCAGTCCTTCAGGTCGGAGTAGATGCCGTGAGCATATATGCTGGCATTGTCGTTGATGCGATAGTCTGTACTGCCGGCGAGGCCAAAGCGGTAACGGTAGTAGCGATATTCGCGTACGGTGTCATTATCGTAAAACGGCTGCGCAAAGGTGGAGAGTGGATCGAGTGCAGGCTGGATGTTGTCGATGCCGCGTCCGTTGTAATCGTAGGCTCCGTTCAGCAGGATGCCGAAACGCTTGTCCTTGCCGTAACGCTTGCCTACCGTGCCACCCAGCGCATAGGACGAGCGGCCGTTCAAGATGTTGGTGTAGCCGCCGTTACCGTACAGGTTGAAGGTAGGCAGGTCGCCCGCCTCCTTGGTCCGTAGATTCACGGACCCGCCGATGCCATTTGCATCCTGATTGGCCGAGAGCGTCTTGTTCAGCTCGACTGCTTCAATCAGATCGGAGGGCAATACGTCGAGACGCACCTGGCGTACCGTCGGCTCCGGCGCCGGAATTGTAATGCCGTCTACGGTGGTATTGGTCAGCCGCGGCTCAGTGCCGCGTACCTGAACGTAAACGCCTTCACCCTCAATACGATATAGCGTCACTGAAGGAAGCCGGCCAACTGCATCGGCCATGTTTGCATTGGGCAAGCTGGTAATTACCTCGGCGGGCAGAACCTGCAGAATGTTGTCTGCGGTGCGTGTCTCGTTGATGGCCTCTGCCTCGCCGTGGGGGCGCTCCGCTGTTACCAGGATCTCTTCGCTGTTTGAGGCCACCCTCAACTTAAGGTCGACGCTCAACGTCTGTCCGACGGCGACTTCCACCGGCGTCTCGACGCGCTCAAAGCCAATGTATGAGGAGACAATGGTGTACTTGCCGGCAGGTACCTCAGGCAGGATGAATGTGCCTTGTGTACTGCTGACCGCGATCAGTCCCAGTGGCTCAAGTTGTATCTGTGCTCCGCCCAAGGCGGCACCTGAATCATCCACAACCGATCCTGAGATAGAGCCTTTGCCAGATTGCCCAAGCGTCGGAAGCGAAACCATCAGCAAACCGAATAACAGCCACATTGTGGAAAAACCGGTCCATCCTCGCCGATAACTCAACATATAACCTCTCTAATTACTACGGATTGACTGCGCAATGCAGGGGATGAGTTGGACTATGACAGGTGAGTCTAAGGACAACCTAAGCGAAGCACAAAAGCCTGGGCGCATTCACGGAAAATTTATGAAGGATGACTAGCATCGCTGGAATGCGCATCCTCATTGCCGAAGACAAGCGCAGCCTGGCTGGTCACCTTGGCCGCTCGCTCGAGTGCGAGGGCCACACCGTCACCTTGGCCTATGACGGCGAGCAGGCATTGCGGCTTGGCAAGACAAACAATTATGACCTGATGTTGCTCGACGTGATGCTGCCGCGCCACGATGGTTTTACTGTCATCCGAAAGCTGCGGGAAGATCGGCTGCGCACCCAGACCATTATTGTCTCAGCGCGCGATTCCATGCAGGACATCATTCATGGCCTGGACGCAGGCGCCGATGATTACCTCACAAAACCCTTTGCTCTCGATGTGCTTCTTGCCAAGGTCCGGGCCGCTGAGCGCCGTGTCCCAATGCCTCTCCCACAGACCATGCAGTTTGAAAATATTATCTTCACTCCTCATTGCTTCCAGCTGCAACGCGGTGATCGCATGGTTTCGCTCACGCGTACCGAATGCGCTCTGATGGAGATTCTGATGCGTCGCGTCGGAACGGTTGTCCCGCACGGCGTGCTCATTGATGAAGGCTGGGGCGCAGACACGGAGGTCAGCTTCGACAGTCTTTATGTCTTAATTCGCGGCCTGCGTGCCAAGATTACCCATCCCGGAGAGCCGGAGTTGCTGCATACGATCCGCGGCGTCGGTTATTCGCTGCGCTGTGAAGCATGCTGAAGCGACATGTCTCCATCTCGCTCCGCCTGACACTGCTATACGGAATTATTTTTTTCTCTGGCTGGGTACTCTTTGGCACAGCTATGTGGCTCAATCTCCGTCACACGTTGACTGGGGAACGTTATCAGACGCTCGCACGTCGCGTAGACCGCTTACAGGATCTGCTGCTCGCCGGCCTTAACGAGGACGAAGTGGATCGCCGTCAAGACTTTCAGGACTTCGCCCGAGCCACGGGCAATGGCCTTATCGAAGTTTTTGGTTCAGACGGCACACGCGCCTATCCGTCACCTTCGCCGTCTGCCTCGGCCTTTCCCTGGCCTGCCGTTGAGGGTAATGTTCATGAGCGCTTTCTGCATCTCTCTTCGAGTGGCCAGTCATACTGGGTGTTGGTACGACCTTTTACGCTCGGAGGACAGCCAGTAATTCTTCTTGCTGCCGCACCCGAGACGGGTAATCTGCTTGTACTCCAGAGTTTCTGGCGTGGCCTAATCGCCTCCGCGCCTATTTTGCTGCTTATCGCGTGTGGAGCAGGATATTGGGTTAGCCGCCGCGCACTTCGGCCCGTGGATCGCATCACTGCGACGGCGCGTTCCATTAGTATTGGCAATCTCTCGGATCGTCTCCCCGTTTCCAGCACAGGAGATGAACTACAGCGCCTGGCGGAGACCTGCAATGCAATGCTCGGCCGCCTGGAATCCGCCGTTAGTCAAATTAAGCAGTTCACTGCCGACGCCTCCCATGAGTTGCGTGGCCCACTCTCCTTCACGCGTACTGTCGCCGAGGTAGCTTTGCGGAATCCAGATGCCGATCCGGCCAGTCGCCGCGCCTTTGAAGATATCGTCGACGAGACCTCAAAGGCCTCCATTCTGCTGGAGCAGATGTTTACCTTGGCCCGTGCGGACTCTGAATCCTTTGACCGCGCCATGGAGCTGGTCACCTTGGCCGCCGTAGTCGAGGAAGCTTGCACGATGGCCCGGCCTCTTGCAGAAGAGCGCGGTCTGACACTATCAGTTGCTGGCGTGGCCGGAGACTTGACGAAAGTGCTGGGTGATTTCCCCAGCCTCCGCCGCCTGCTTTGGATACTTATCGATAACGCGCTGAAATACACAGAGGCACCTGGCACCATTGAAGTGAAGCTGCAGTCCAATCCAGCATGCGCCACCCTCTCGGTTAGCGACAGCGGCATCGGTATCGCACCAAAAGATCTGCCCTATATTTTTGATCGCTTTTACCGTGCCGATCCCTCGCGCAGCATGGTGGAAGGCAATGGCCTAGGCCTTGCCATTGCCAAATGGATTGCGGACATGCACCACGCCGAACTCACCGTAGCTAGCGAAGAGTTTCGTGGCTCTACTTTTCAGCTTATCTTCCCCTTCAGAAGGGATAGATGACTACAGCGGGAAAGAGCATCTGGGCGGCTTTAAAGTAAGGCAAATGTCACATATCACCGTGACAAAACTAGCAGTATGGCCCTCGAATGGACGATTTTATTCGACCATCCCGAAATAGCAGTCGTCCTGTTATCCGCTCATTAGCGGAATTGAGAAGTCACAGGTCGCCAATGACCACTGTGCCCTCCACTACCCCTGTGCCTCGCCAAAATTCTATCCATAGCCGTGTAGGACAGAAATCGACTGTAGTCAATTTTGTAACTCATAGAGCTTCAAGGATGTAGCGGAATCAACAGACTTCAACAAGCAGTGCTAATTCTGAAAGGCTCGCGGATTCTTATTTCTCAATGGTTTGCGAAAAACTGCTACCCTGCTTTGGGAGCAGAGGGTCGGGGGTTCGAATCCCTCCGCCCCGACCAATGGTTTCAATTTTGTAATTGCTGCAACGGCCTAAGCTGTTCCTCGGCTTCCATCATTTCTGCAATGTATGGATGTATTTCACCAGATCTTTGATCTGGGCATCGGTGAGCTTGCCGTCGAATTTTGGCATCTTGTTCTTGCCATTCTTGATAGTGGCGATCAGGTCGGCGTCCTTCATTTTCAGCACAGCCGGATCCTTGTAGGAGATCACACCCAACGCTGGG
>Ga0206886_1038_pt1 | contig 30050 bp, 30 predicted proteins | sample Alteio_BWOrgHeat_92_FD_152952 | JGI IMG/M metagenome (GOLD analysis project Ga0206886, IMG submission 152952) | Enriched cells from forest soil in Barre Woods Harvard Forest LTER site, Petersham, Massachusetts, United States - Alteio_BWOrgHeat_Nextera2 ... | reverse complement strand
TCAGGTTGAATACTATTACGTGAGTTGTCCGTTGCTATACAAAAATATACCTCGCCAATGTTCATTACGATCATTGGGTAAACATACTCGTACTTAATCCTTTTACTAATGCCATATGCATTGAAATAATTATCAAGAGCCACAGTATAATTTTTCTTTTGCTGGTATATATTGCCAATATTGATCAGGTTAGTGCAAATGTTTTCCGAATCTTTGTATTTTTTATTTATCTCTAATGCTCTTTGATAATAGGCCAGCGCTGTGTCCTTCTCTCCTTTCCTGTTGTATACATCTCCTATATTATTAAGCACGTTAGCCTGAATGGTAATATACCCGGTGCCTTCTAAAAGACGCGACATCCTGTTATAATATATCAATGCATTATCGTAATTTTTCAGGCTCATGTAAACATTACCAATATTATTCAGTACCGGAACTTTTAGTGAACTATCCTTTACATCATCAAAAACTTTAAGTGCTTTAAAATAACAATCCAATGCATTAAAGTAATCGTTTCTGTATTCATACACCATTCCCACATTCATATTTGCATTCCCTATTTTTTCTTCTTCATGTAATGTTTTCGCAACACGAAGGGCTGATAAAAAATTATCGTGTGCTTTAGTGTAGTTGGCAGTAAAATAATATACTGTACCCAGCGCTGTGTAAGCATCCAATAAGCCTTTTTGCCATTCCAGCGTCTTAGAAAGGGTGGCTGCTTTTTCAGCATAGTTTAAAGCAGAATCTTTACTTGCATCAAGAAATCTACTCTCAATACTTAATAACAGTTTTACTTTATTGGTATCATCTTTTGCTTGGTTCAGTTTTTTGTGCAAAGAGTCGATCACAGTCTGCATATTTTGTGCAGGTGATTGAGATACACAAAACATCATAATGAATAGAGAAACAGTAAAATGCAGACGCATTGCCTATACAGCTTATTTGATATCATAAAAATATCATTCATCTCTCATAATTTGTCATAATCATTAATAATAAAACCTAAATCTTTCAGATTATAGCCTGGCTTGCTTTTTGATATTAATTAAGCTGTTAAATCATAATAATATGGTGTTAAGATGTACCTTTGCACACCTCATTCTATCTTAGATTCATGGACTTACCTATAGGTAAAAAAATATATTTCGCCTCAGATTTCCATCTCGGTATCCCCGACAAAGCTTCAAGCATTGCCCGTGAAAAACGTTTATGTGCCTGGCTGGATGAAATAAAAAAAGATGCACATGAACTGTATTTGGTAGGTGATCTGTTTGACACCTGGTTTGAATATAAAAATGTGATCCCCAAAGGCCATTCCCGTTTTTTGGGCAAATTGGCAGAATTGAGTGACAGTGGCTTGCATATAGAAGCTTTTACGGGTAATCATGATCTGTGGACGCGTGGATATTTCGAAGAGGAATTGAACATACTTGTTCATCACAATGTGATCAGGCGCGAATTTAATGGTAAAAAATTTATTATCGGGCATGGTGACGGATTAGGCCCAGGGGACCATGGATATAAATTATTAAAGAAAGTATTGCGTAGTCCTGTATCTCAATGGTTGTATCGTCGCATACACCCTGACACTGGTGTCGGAGTTGCCGGTTGGCTCAGCCGACTTGGGCCTAAACACGAAATAGAGAGCAAACCATTTCGCGGTCCGGAAAAAGAATGGCTGGTGCAATATTGCTTAGATGTATTGCAACTGGAACATGTAGACTATTTTATTTTCGGACACAGGCATATTGCTATTGAATATCCATTACCTCAAAATAGCTTGTATGTAAACCTGGGTGATTGGTTGAAGTTTGACAGCTATGCAGAATTTGACGGCAAAGAATTGAAATTAAAATATTATAAAGGCCGGCAGTAAAATGGAACGTACTGTAGTAATAATAAGACATGCAAAATCAAGCTGGGCAAACCCTTTGCAGAGTGATTTTGAGCGCCCGCTGAATGAACGTGGTGAAAAAGACGCACCCATGATGGGTGAACGATTGAAGAAATTGAATGTGGTTCCGGAGCTGATTGTTGCAAGTACCGCAAAACGTGCTAAGCTAACAGCAAAAAAAATAGCGAAGGCAGTTGGATATAATGAAGATAAAATACAATGGGAGGAAAAATTGTATCATTGTATACCCCAGGTTTTTGAAGAGATATTGTACGAAGTAGATGATAAAATAGCTTCTGTTTTTATAGTGGCGCATAATCCCGGCATCACTTCTTTTGCTAACCAATTATCATCTTCATTTTCTATAGACAATATGCCTACCTGCGGAATTGTAGTTGCTAAAATGGAAGCCAAGCACTGGTCAGATTTTAATAGTGTAGACAAAAAGGTTTATTTATTTGAGTATCCGAAGAAAGAAATATGACACCATCAAAAATACCCGAACAAGCAACAACAGTACTCGAAAAGTTATTTGAAGCGCATTTCAATAAAAAGCCTTTAAAAAGAGAATTGCTGCCAGTATCCGGTTCAGACAGGCGTTATTACAGAATATCTGCAGGTACTGTTTCAGCAATCGGCACCTACAATGCCAATGTATCAGAGAACAATACTTTTTTCTATTTCACAGAATTATTCCGCAAGCATGGTATACATGTGCCTGAAGTGTATAGCATGAGCAAAGACCGCAAAGCTTATTTGCAACAAGATCTCGGCACTACAACCCTCTTTGGGCAATTGATGAAAGAGGGATACACTAAAGGTGTGCTGGAGAATTATAAAAAAAGTATTACACAATTAGCACGTGCGCAATGGCTGGCGGGTCGTGAGGCAGATTATAAACAATGCTTTGCATCAGATCGGTTCAACGAGAAGGCCATCATGTCAGACCTGCTGTATTTTAAATACTATTTCGCTGATCTGCAGCAAATACCTTACGACCGTATTTTACTCATCAGTGAAATGGAAGAGATGAGTAAAGACCTGGGACGTGTGCAACCATTGATGCTGATGTATCGCGACTTTCAGAGCCGCAATATTATGGTGCATAATGATGAAGTGTATTTTATAGATTACCAGGGTTGCATGCAGGGCCCCCCGCAATACGATATTGCTTCTTTATTATGGCAGGCCAGGGCGCAATTACCTGATGCATGGAAAGAAGAGTTGCTGAATACATACATCGCTTACCTGAAAGAGATACATGCACCCCGTATGGATGAGATACATTTCCGTAAAGGGTATTCACAATTTGTATTAGTAAGGTTATTGCAGGTATTAGGTGCATATGGTTTCAGGGGCTTGCTGCAGCATAAACCACATTTCATAAGCAGCATAGGCCCGGCTTTAAAGAACATAGAAAATTTCCTGGCTACGCATCCGCATTTACCTTCCTATCCTGAGTTTCGCAGCTTGCTCGAGAAAATATCTTCGCCTGAAATGCAGCAGCGCTATGCTGCACCAAAAAAACAGGAAGATGTAAAACTCCAGGTGCAGATATACAGCTTCTCTTATAAGAACGGTATACCGAAAGATAAGGGCACACATGGCGGTGGCTATGTATTTGATTGCCGTGGTTTGCTGAACCCCGGCCGCTATGCAGCATACAAACATCTTACAGGCTTAGACGAACCGGTTGCAGCGTTTTTAGAAAAAGAAACACGTATGCCTGAGTTTATAGAGCATGCTTTTAACCTGGTTTCATTAAATGTAGATGATTACCTCGCAAGAGGGTTTGATCAATTGACAGTTGCATTTGGTTGCACCGGTGGCCAGCACCGCTCGGTATATGCAGCAGAAAGATTAGCAGAATATTTGAAAGTTAAGTACAACATACCCGTACAGGTTACTCATCTTAATGAGAAGAAATGGGTGCTATCTTCTGAAACAGAGTCACAATAAAATCATTAAATTTGTATAAATGGTTTGTTTATGAAAACTTCAGAAATAAGGGAAAAATTACACGATTATATTAGCGTAGCTGACGAAAAAAAAGTCAAGGCTATTTATACGATAGTTCAGGCAGATATAAACGAAGAATACGACCCCTGGCATGATAAAGAATTTATTTCTGAGTTAGAAGAACGCTCGACAGAATATAAGACCGGGAAAGTAAAGGGCGTTGCATGGGAAGATGTTAAAAAGAAACTTTTAAAGTCTTCTAGAAAGAGAAAATGAGTTATAGTATAGTATTACACCCATTAGTTGCAAAAGATGTTGAAGCGATTTTTAATTGGTATGAAAGCAAATTAGCGGGATTAGGTAAAAAATTTATTACATCATTAGACATAAGATTTAGTGAAATAATTATCAATCCGGAAGCATTTGCTAAACGCAAAAGAAATTATAGATGTGCTGTTCTTTCGGATTTTCCATACATAATCACTTTCGAGGTTGACAAGAAGAGTCACGAAATTTTTGTTTCTTCAATTTTTCACCAACGACAAAGGCCTGTATTACGATATAAAAGGAAATAAAAGAACGTCCCGATCTTATCGGGACGTTCTTTACGTATCAATTTAATTATTACGGATTTGGCGTTTCACCCTTCCTCGGGTTCTTTTCCAGCACCTCATCCACCATACCATAGTCCTTAGCTTCCTGCGCGGTCATCCAGTAATCGCGGTCGCTGTCCTTTTCCACTTTGTTGAATTTTTGCCCGCTATGCAAGGCAATGATATCATACAGTTCTTTCTTCAGCTTGGCAATTTCTTTAGCGGTTATTTCAATATCGCTTGCCTGTCCTTCTGCACCACCCATAGGCTGGTGTATCATTATGCGGCTATGCTTTAAAGCAGTGCGCTTGCCTTTTGTACCCGCGCACATCAATACTGCCGACATAGAAGCTGCTATACCTGTGCATATAGTAGATACATCGGGGTTAATGATCTGCATAGTATCATAAATGCCGAGCCCTGCATATACACTGCCACCCGGGCTGTTAATATACATCTGCACATCACGTGTACGGTCTGTGCTTTCAAGGAATAATAACTGTGCAGTAACAATATTAGCTACATAGTCATTTACGGCCTCGCCTAAAAAGATAATACGGTCCATCATCAGGCGGCTGAATACGTCCATAGAAGCAACGTTCAACGGGCGTTCTTCAATGATATATGGAGTTAAGCTATTGGGTACCCTTGTGAATGATGAAGTATAGTTGTCCAGCGTTATGCTGCTGATGCCTTGATGCTTTATGGCATATTTTCTAAATTCATTTGGATTCATGTTTCAATGTTTTGTTTGTTATGTTGTTTGAGTATAAAGCAATTTTCAATCCATGTTAAATATAATGCCATTAAGTCATATTCGACTATATAAATAGCCAATTCGGCAATTTGTAAATGCTATAATGAGCTATATTTGAATAATAAAGACGGATAACTTTATCACATAAGCTATTGTATAATTTGATCTATGGCAAAACTTACACAAGAACAGTTGCTTGAAATCTTTAATGCAGTTAAAAAAGAGGTTGAGCCATACGAAAAAGGAGATATTAAAGCGCGCATTGATATACAAGGCAAATACGATCTGTGGGTAGAAAAGCCTAAAGGGTTAATGATAATGGGCAAAAAAAGGAATGAGGTAGCATTTACAGCAGTTATACTGCAAAGTAGTTATGTAGGTTTTTATTTTATGCCAATATATTGTTCGCAGCCCGTTAAAGAAAAGATAGCGCCGGAACTATTGAAACATTTAAAAGGCAAAGCCTGTTTTCATATAAAAAGTACAGACCCTGAATTAATGAAGCAGATAAAAGCAGCCATGAAAGTGGGATATGAAGGCTATAAAAAAATGGGATGGATATAAATTATGCAGCTTAGCCTGACACTCGACATACCGCCATTAGCTCAGCCGATTAGTTATACTGATTCCATTTTGTTAATTGGGTCATGCTTTACCGAGCATATTGCTGAACGGCTGGACGATCATAAGTTCAATGTATTGTCGAATCCGCACGGTATATTGTTCAATCCTTTGAGTGTGGCGTACAGCCTGGATAGTTATATATACCATAAGGTGTACACTAAGGACGAGCTTTTTTTTCTGAATGAATTATGGAATAGTTGGGACCATCATACCAGGTTTTCTAATATCAATCCCATAGCCACTCTGGCAGCTATCAATCAGTCACAGGAAAAAGCATCGCAATTCATACTGCAGGCAGATTGTGTAATTATTACTTTAGGTTCTGCTTTTCAATATTATCTCAAAGAAACAAACAGCCCCGTAGCTAATAATCATCGTGCGCCCGCACAGTTATTCGAAAAAAGATTATTGCCTATTGACGAAATAACTGAAGCGCTGAGTGCAACTCTTGAAAAGCTATTTGCAGCAAACCCTAAAGTGCAGGTGATTTTTACCATCAGCCCTGTGCGCCATATACGCGACGGTGTGATAGATAACAATCGCAGCAAAGCAAGGTTAATAGAGGCAGTACACGAAGTATGCGAGCATTTTGAACGAACCACTTATTTCCCGGCATATGAACTCGTGATAGATATTCTCCGTGATTATCGCTATTACGATATTGATTTTGTGCATCCCAATTATCTCGCTACTACTTTTGTATGGGAACAGTTTGTAAAAACCTGCATAGATGAGGAAACACAAACCATTATGCAGCAGGTATGTGAAATAACTACTGCCCGCGAGCATCGCCCGCGCTTTCCGCAAACCGAAGCACACCAGAAATTCAAACAATCATATGCCGCCAAGACCTTAGAACTCATGAATCGCTATCCTTTTTTGAATTTGTTAGATGAACTGGATTATTTTTCAAAGACCACTGATTAATTTTACAAGATGAGATTTTTGATCATTTTATTATTGTTCCCTTTTTGTGTATCTGCACAAACAAAGCCGGTTGCTAAACGTGGCGTTGATGTTGATAAAAAAGGCATGGTGACAGTGAATGGTAAGAAGGCTTTTTATATGATATCTAAAAGTTCAGTGCCGTGGGAGAGTGATTATGCAGTTGAAAATTTACAGCATCAACAGGTAGCGTATTTTAAGTTGGCAAAAGGCTATCGCTATGCCAATAATATAAAAAGCCACCAGGAGGTGGAGTATTATAAGGTAACATTTAATAACGGAGCGCATTGCGATGTGCGCGATTATATGAAGAATAGCAATTCCATTATTAAATCTTTAGCCATGGTTGTAGTAAAAGCCAACCTTATAAAGGATGATAAAATAAATGAAGAAGCAGTTAAAAAGTTTGTGAGCAATAATAGCGGGTTTACGACACCTGATAAAGCGGATACCACCAGCGCTTTAAGCGATTCTGCCATACCGCATAGTGATACTGATTCTTTAAATGGTAATATTAGTACAAAGGATGGCTTTATATATTATGAACAACAGATAATCGGTACTTTCAAACAATCCGATATTGATACAGACCTTGTTTCAGTATTGGTATACAGTGTTAATAAGAACAGGGTGGCAGAAGTAATTCATGAGAGCGGAGATAAAGAATGGAAAATAGTAACAATAGTAGATCAGAAACGACAAACACTACCATATAATGATGTTACTGCTATGTCTGACTTGTTCAGGTATTTGTTAAAAAAGAAGTATTTATAGTACCGAGCATGCAATTTTATTAATTTAGATGCGATGAAAGGTCGTGTTTTAACCTTATTTGGTGAAGAAGTGCAGCCCGAAGCAATAAAAGCTGTGGGTAAAAGCCGTGCTGTAAAAAAAGAAAAAGAAGAGGGTGATAAGAAACAGGATAAAGAGGTTGGCAAAACAGGGACAAATAAAAAAAAGAAAGCAACCAAAACTAAATATGAAGAAGGTTTTTTGGCAGGCTGGGAAGGAGATAAACAATACTATTCTATTGGCGAAGTTGCAGCCCTGTTTAAGGTAAACACTTCTCATATCCGTTTCTGGACCAATGAATTTGCACTGAAGGTGCGTACTACCCGCAAGGGCGACAGGTTGTACAACCCTGCACAAATAAAGGAATTGCGTGCTATATATCATCTGGTAAAAGAATTGGGTTTTACAATAAATGGGGCCAAAACCAAACTAAAAGCACAAAAAAAGGTGTCTATTGAAAGTGTAGATCTTAAAAAAGCATTATTGCAGCTTAGAAACAAGCTGGTAACAATGCGAAATAATCTTAAATAATTTATTTAATAAGTATGAAGAAGTTATTGGTAAGCTTGTTGGTAATATTGTCTGTACATGCGTTTGCACAGGATAAGTATGATATATTAAAGGATAAAAAAACAGGGGCTGTTGTTTTTAAGGGCGAGTGTACTTTCGATGACATGCTCAGGCAGCCTTCTTTTGGCTGGTTATCCCGTGGTTCTATAAACTATAATCCAGATACTGCTAAATTGTCATACCTGAAAAGGCATATTAAAGATTATGAGTTGGTAGTATTTATGGGCACCTGGTGCGATGATACCTATAATATACTTCCCAAATTGTATAAGGTATTGCAGATGACAGGCTATCCCATGTCTTCATATACCATGTACGGGGTTGACAGGACAAAAGCAACAAAATATGTAGAGCACAAAATATATAAGATAGAGGATGTACCTACTATAATAGTTATAAGAGATCACGTAGAAATTGGGAGAATAACAGAAACACTGAAAAAAAGCGTAGAGGCTGATATTGCTAAGCTTATAGACAACGATATCACTAAAGAAGAGATACGTAAGGTACAGATGCAGAACAAATAGGCTTTCATCTGTTAGGCTGAATAATTACATTTGCTGCATACTTAGCAGCATGCTTTTACCCGAACATATATCTTTAGATCAGCTTACTGCCCTGCAAGGTGCATTGGAATTAAGTGCTGATAATAAAAAACGCATCACACAAAACCGTTCTTATCTCGATCAAATACTCAGCAAAGGCGAAACTTATTATGGTATCAATACCGGTTTTGGAGCTTTATGCAATGTGCGTATAGAGCCAAACGAGCTGGTGCAATTACAGGAGAATCTGGTTTGTAGTCATGCCTGTGGTATGGGTGATGAAGTGCCTCAGGATATTGTAAAATTGATTTTGTTGCTCAAGATACATGGCCTTAGCAGGGGTTATAGTGGTGTACGGTTTGAATTAGTGCAACGCCTGGTAGAGATGTATAATCGCAACATACTGCCTGTTATTTACCAGCAAGGTTCTTTAGGCGCCAGTGGCGACCTGGCTCCTTTGGCTCATTTATCGCTGCCGTTGTTAGGAAAAGGGTTGGTGACATATAAAGGGAATAGAATACAAGCAGCAGAAGCACTCAGGCAGGAGGGGTTGAAACCTATATCGCTGGCAGCAAAAGAAGGATTAGCATTGCTGAACGGCACGCAATTTATGAGCGGTTATGCAGTATGGTGCCTGGCAGCTGCCAAACGTTTATTAGCATGGGCAGACGTGATCGGCGCTTTGTCTGCTGATGTGTTTATGGCTAAAGATGAACCGTTTAAATCTCCCATACATAAAGTAAGGCCACATGCAGGACAAATAAATACCGCGAAAAATATTTTGAATTTATTACAGGGTAGTGGGTTGCAGAAGCTTGGAAAAGAACAAGTACAGGATCCGTATTCTTTCCGTTGCATGCCACAGGTGCATGGGGCAAGTAAAGATGTGGTAGCTGCAGCAAGCGGGATCGTAGAAACAGAAATTAATAGTGTTACTGACAATCCTATTGTTTTCGATGATGAAAACGCTATTATGAGCGGTGGTAATTTTCATGGGCAGCCGCTTGCTTTACAACTCGATTTTTTGGCGATCGCATTATCTGAGATAGCAAGTATATCTGAACGCAGAACGTATTTATTGGTTAGCGGTCAACGGGGGCTCCCCGCTTTTCTCGCTCCTGATGCAGGTTTGAACAGTGGTTTTATGATAGCTCAATATACTGCTGCGGCTATTGTTAGTCAAAACAAACAACTCTGCACACCTGCTTCTGTTGATAGCATAGTAAGTAGCAACGGGCAGGAAGACCATGTAAGCATGGGTGCCAATGCTGCTACTAAATTGTATAAAGTAGTAGAGAACGTGCAGCGTGTATTAGCCATAGAATTACTGAATGCTTCACAGGCGCTCGATCTTCGTCGTCCGCATACTACATCTGTAACACTTGAAAAATTGTGGACAGCCTTTCGTAAAGAAGTGCCTTTTATGGAGCATGATAGAGTATTGCATGATGATATGGTAAAGGCGGAAAGATTTTTAGATAACGACCCCAATCAATGGTTAACAGCTTAAATCTATGAGCAAACAACAGACCTCTTATATTGTATTACAATGCTATGGGAATGACGCCATATTTCATGAATGTACTTTTGCATTGCTTACATTATCACAATTATACAAGCCTGAAGAATTAGCGCATATACAGATCTGGATATATACCGATAGGCCCGAATGGTTCTTATCATTCAGAGATTGTTGGTTACCGATCACATTGAAAAAAATAAACGAACAGGTTATAAAAACCTGGAAGGGTGAAATTGATTTTGTGCATCGAGTGAAGATAGAAGTGTTGCGTGATCTGCTGCAGACCAAAGCCGGTAATATATTGTACCTGGACACAGACGTCGTTTTTTTGCGTCGTATTGATACATTGCTGGATGCAGTAGGGCAGGGGAAAATATTTATGCATGTAATGGAAGGAGTAGTGAGTGATGAGGGTAATCCTATCATGAAGAAATTGTGTTTTTACTTACGCGAACAAAAAACAATACAATTATCAGGAAAGCCACTCTATGAAAACGCTATGTGGAATGCCGGTGTGCTTGGTTTTGACACCCAATACCATGCATTGCTGGATGATATTTTATTCTTTACAGATATGGTATATCCTGAATTTCCAAAGCATATAGTAGAGCAATTTGCATTCTCTTTATATTTTCAACGTACTACTGATATACATGCTGCCGCACCTTATATACTTCATTACTGGAACGTGAAGGAGTTACGCATATTGCTTGCTTCTTTCTTTGAGCATTTTAAAAATAAAACCTGGGATGACCTGGTTGCTTGCAGCAAATTGATACAAGTGCATGTATTGATGCAGGAAAAAATAAGCTACTTGCAAAACCGTGGCACGTTTGGAAAGCTCTCCAAATCAGACTGGGAGCCTGTTATTCCCGACTGGAACTTAATGGTTCAGCAATTGTAATAAAGTATCTACTACTGCCTGGTTCCTCGGATTGTAAATAGAATTGTACAGGTCTTCTCTTTCCTGGCCTGTTAAATGAAAATTCAGTTCGGCGGTTTTTGTGTCCTGTTGCGGAATGTACTCCAGCGTTAAGAACTGCATTTTGTTATCAAGAAAATAGGGAGCATAATCTTTAAGGTAATTGTGATAATACGATTGGAAGGTTTCCCACTTCTCCTGTATAGTAAATATCGGATCCGATAGCATACTCGTAAGGTCTGTTTGTGCAGACTGTGACAATATTTCAGCCTCGCGTGTGTCGCGTACTTGCAGTACAATCACCTTGCGTGTGTTTTTTTTCATCCAGTCCCGCAGCACATATAAATACCTGCTGGTTATTTCCATACCAAAATTATCCCGCAGCCCTGCATCCATAATATTCATTTCAGGTTGCGATGGCAGGCGCACTACGGGTAATATATAGGGGAACGTTGCATTCATACGCAGGGCAGATGTCATGCGCAGGTCATATGGTTTTTGTTTAGCGAAAAATTCAGTAAAATCTATTGCATCTATGGGTGGTGTGGTATCTGCCAGTGAAAACTCTGCTCTTGATAAATAGCTGATAGGCTGTGCGCCTATCATCAGTTTTCGCCCGTCATTGGTAATGGTACCGTTAATAATAAGTTCTGGAATGGTGCCATTGGCTTCGTCTTTTTTATAATCCCCCAGTTTCTTACTCATCAGCCCGTCCGTGTTGCTGGTCAGTTCTTCTTCCATGGCGTAGCCCCTGTCTTTTGTATATGTATTTCCTGACACAGTGATCTTATTAAAGGGTGATATAAGATCAACACTCACAAAAGAAAAGATAATAGCATTCAGCAAGTCTTTGCTTAGATTATTCAGGTATTTAGTATCGTTAGGTTGTTGTATCAAACCATTTTGGTGGGCGATCTGTACATCGCGCCAATAAGTAGCCCCGATCATACCTCCTGACGCTCCCGAAATGAGAACTGTATTTTTGAATAACTTCCCCTTCGTGATACTGTCTACATATTGCAGGGTACGGAATGTCCAATATGCAGCGCGTAATCCGCCGCCGCTTACGGCTACTACGATAAGTGGTGGTTGTTCTTCAGAGCCTGTTTTGCTTTTCCACACATCCAGGCGTTTTTCTTCTGTTGTTTTATCCTGTTGCCAGCGTGCTGTAGTAAAAATATGGCGAAGAGAATCGTAATAGTATTTGGGTTCATTCTCTTCAGAAGTATGATAGTCCATACCATAGGCTATGCTGCGAAGGTCAAAAGTACGGTGAAATACTAACCAGCTGATAAACACGCCAATGATCACCCAGCCCATGATCTCCCAGCTGCGAAGAAAATATTTCATACCCCCAACCAGGCTCATCAACGTAGCAAAAAACAATAAAAAGCCAGAGCCGGCCGGTATACGCAACAATGGTTGATCCATAAACGCACCCAGCACTAATAAGAGCAAATAAGAAATGGATGTAGCCAGTATGGCATTACGGTGATGCCTGCGTAAAATAGTATTGAGTACACGTTGCGGATAGCGTTCGAGTGTATCACAGCGGTTAACCTTGAACGTATCTGAGATATAATTGTCAATACGTATCATTTCTTCGTCATAGTCCAGTGCATCATAAGGAACAATATCTTTTATGCGCGCAGGGTTAGCTATTTTGGAGAGCACGAGTTTTACAAGGTCTCTGCCGGTACGAAAAAAATAAATGAATGAAAGGAAGATAACAAATACAAGGCCCAGGTAAAACCCGGAAAATAAATTGAAAACAGTATGAAGATCTGCATGCTCATTTATCCACTGGTACTTAATGTCCCTGTAAGTAAAGAATATTAAAAAGGCGATAGGAATAGCAGAATTGTTGATGCAATAAGTAAGAAAAGATTGGCGAATGGCCCCCAGTGCAGGTATGCGTTGTGCATGCACAATGAATGTGGTGATATGCCAGCCCATAATAAATATGCCCAGCGCGCCACCCAATAAAAACATACTGATGAAATCTACCCTGCCTAAATATTCCGGTGCAAGGAAAAGGCTATCTGCACCAAAATGATGTGCAAAATTGCCCAATATGGTACTTATCAATATTAGCCAGAATATAAGCAACATCTGGTATTTGCGAAAGTGCAACAAAATGAGTTGCACCGGCATAAAATAATATATACGTCTTATGATGTTGAACATGTATGGTAGTATAAAAATAAATAAAGAAGCGCACACTTCTTGGGTCTGACCGGTTATTTATTCTAATACTTCGCAACTAAAACCCCTTTTGTGTAAGGTGCTTACTACCAGCAGGGAATTTACATGAGTATTTTCAATACGCAATATCCTGTCACAGTCTTCCAGGTCAAAGCTTATTCTTGAGTTAGGTATATGTGTCAGTAATTCAGAACTTAATTTATCTGCTGCTATTATATGGGGCACATTTGTTTTAAATACCTCAACCATGACGATCAGATTGTATCAATTTTCTTTTGTATGGTATTTCTATCAGTTTGTGTTTTTGCAAGTGACAGCGCCTTTTGAAAATTTTGTTTTGCTTTGTTATTGTCAATACCCGTATAAAGCTCACCTAATAGTGTAAAATAAAAATGATTGTCAGGCAGGCTTAATTTTTCTGCCTCTATAATAGCTTCCTGTTTACTATTTGCTTTTGACAATACATAAGTTCTGTTGAGCGCAGCTATAGGGGAGTATGCTACCTGGAGCAACTGGTTATATAATTGCAGAATATTTTCCCATTTTTCATGAGAATCTTCTTTAATAGTATGCCAGTATGCAATGCTGGCTTCTAAATGATATGTAGAAAGTATATTGCCATACGATGCTCTATGTAGATAAAACATTCCTTTTGTTATCAATTCAGCATTCCAAAGTGATTCATCCTGGTCCTGGTATAAAACAATTTCTCCATTTTCATTTTTTCTTGCATCAAAACGTGATGCATGAAAGCACATTAAAGAAAGCAAAGCGTTCACACTGGGTAGATTCGTTTGTTCATTATCAATAAGCAACTGGGTCAATCGCATGGCTTCCACACAGAGATCTGTCCGTAATACCGTATCCTGGCTTTCAGAATAATAACCCTCACTAAAAAGTAAATATATAGTTGTGAGCACTGTTTCCAGGCGCTTATTGATCTCTGTTTCACCGGGGAATTCAATTTTTACTTTTTCAGTTCGCAATTTTTCCCGGGCCCGGAAAAGACGTTTGTTTATGGTTTCTTTATTAGTTAGAAATGCATCGGCGATCTCATTAATACCAAACCCGCATAGAATACGGAGTGCAAGCCCTACTTGTGCTTCTTTAGGTATGGATGGATGGCAAATAGCAAATAACATTTGCAACTGGCTATCGGTAATGTTCTTGTCAGAGAGGTCTATCTCAATTTCATATGCTTCAGTAGCACTTTGCTTTAATTGAGAAGCGATCTTATTTTTAAAAACATGATTACGTTGTAAATATGTTTTTGCTTTGTTCTTTGCAACATTATACAGCCATGCAGTAGGGTTTGCGGGAATACCGTTGAAAGTCCATGTTTCTAGAGCTGATAAAAAAGTCTCACTTGCAATATCTTCTGCAATTTCAATATGGTCAATACCGAATATCTTACAGAGAACAGAAGTTATTTTTCTGAATTCTGTACGGAACAGGTGCGGTATTAATTCCCGGTTATCCATAGACAAAAAAGCCTCTGCATATTTTACAGAGGCTTTTATAAGGTTTAGTCTTTTCTTGCAATTTTACGTACTTCCATACTATTGCCTTCGCCTTGCAGCACAGGACAATTTTTTGCAAATTCAACTGCTTCATCAACTGAATCTGCTTTAACAATAATGAACCCGCCAATTGTTTCTTTTATTTCACCAAAAGGCCCGTTGGTGACAATGCTTTTGGAGTTCTTTGTTGTTATAACCCAGGCATCGTCAAAAGGCAAGCCGGTACCACTTACAAATTTGTTTTGTGCTGCAATACCGCCTATCCAGTCCATGGTTTGCTTCATCCATGCCTGTATTTGTTCGGGTGAAGCGACTTTTTTGCCGTCTTCATGTCTCATAATTAATGCGAATTCGTCCATTTTTTTTTGTTTTAAAATGTTAGTTAATGTTACAAATCATATACCTATAACAAACGAGAACAACAGAATTGGACAAAAATTGAAAAAATCTTTACGCCGCTTTCCTGATAACATACAAATTCACTACCAGGCTCATTAACAGGAACATAGCAACTAACTGGTGCAGTAAAGCAAGTGATTGAAATTGTGTGAACTTACCGAAAACGATTGTTGGCGCACTCAGTACTGTAACGATACCCAGCACTACTTGCAGGCATACCAGTATCACGGGCCATCTTGCAGCACTACGAAGCAAAGAAGCAGGCTCTTTTTTCGCCGAGCGCAAAGCAGCCAATAACCAAAAAATAATGAACACGAAAATGATATATGCCAGTGTGCGATGAATGAAATGCACATTCAGCTTATCGCTGATAAAACTATGTTGCAAAAAACCATCCGGCATCCACATGCCATTAATAGTTGGCCATGTTGGTGCCGACATAGCAGCTTTTAGTCCTGCCATAAATGCACCATATATCAATTGCACCGATAACATTGCAATAATGAGTATTGTAAAATTATGCAGTGATTTGTTGATCGTCCTTTTTTCAGCAGGTATCAGCAATTGCAATGCAAACCACAATGTATAAACAGCCAGCAACATGGCAGATATAAAGTGCGCCGCAAGATAAATATGATCTACTGCAAGATGTTCGTTGTCGAGCCCGCTGGCTACCATTTTCCATCCTACCAGCCCTTGCAAACCACCCAATAAAAAGAGAATGATAAAGGGCATGATCATTTCTTTACTGAAATATTTCTTCAGTAAAAAATAAACAAAGCCTATTGCAAACACTACCCCAAGCGAACGCGCCCAAACACGATGAAACCATTCCCAGAAAAAAATGAATTTAAAATCAGCAAGTGTGAAGTAATTATTCTGCAGTTTATACTGTCCTATTTGCTTGTATCCATTAAATGCCTCGTTCCATTCTTTATCATTCATGGGTGGTAGGGCACCCATAATAGGTTTCCATTCTGTAATAGATAATCCCGAACCTGTAAGACGGGTGATGCCCCCCAATAATACCTGCACTATGATCATTATTACACCTAATAATAGCCAATAAGCAACAGCCTTTCTTTTTCGGGCATCTTCCAATTGTAAAAATTTGTTGCAAAACTAAGTAAGACTGAGTGTACAACGAGCATATCAACAAGAAGGATGGAAGACCATATCATAGATGTTTTTTTCTAAACAGCAGATACAGTGATGATTGAATGCTGAAATATTAAACAATCTATAAAGCATAGTACTACACGCAATTGAGTATAAAATAAGCCCCCATATTTATATGGGGATATAATAGGAAAATATATATAAAAATTCCACAAATTTATATCACGTTGATAATGAATATGTGGAAAAAAAACCCCAATTTTACATATAGAAAAAAATATGAGTGAAATTGTTGTATTACAACACCTTGTGAATAAAAGAAATCAAAACTCTTTTACACATTATTTTTATTTGTGTACGACTTGCCAGTTTTGAATTTCATTAGGTTTTGCTAATAACTATAGCATGCATGTTTTAAAAAATGTTCATAAAACTGAAAACCAACGATATGCTTGGCTTGGTTGTTGCAAATATATTGACACAGTAATAAGCAGTTATTACTACATATTAAAGAAAATTTGTTAATTATAAAAATGATTTTGTTATGAGGAAAGCTGACATCGTAAGCAGTATTGCTGAAAAAACAGGGATACCTAAAGTAGACATTCTTGTTGCGCTAGAAGCATTTTTTAAAGAAGTAAGAACTTCTTTGGTAGAGGGTGAGCCGGTATACGTGCGTGGCTTTGGTAGTTTTATACTGAAAAAACGCGCTGCAAAAATTGGCCGCAACATTAAAAAGAATGTAGCTGTAGAAATACCCGAGCATTTTATTCCTGCTTTTAAACCTGCAAAAGAATTTGTGCAGGCTGTTAAGGACTCTAAGCACGAGCTGGTAGAACACTCAGAAAAAGACCTGGTAGAAGATTAGTTTCTATAGGGCTGATCTTTTGCTACCTTTGCGCAGAAATTTTAAAACTTGCGCAGTATACATTACATTAGCATAGCAGTAGCAATACTACTAATAGCTATTATATATCGGTGGGGAAATACTACGCCGCCCAGGAAAACGCAGGCAGCGGCGAATATGGCAAACGGAATGCCCTCCTCCGGCTCTATAACCATGAAGCCTGCCTCTGTTGACTCTATTTTAGCTGCGTCAAGAATGCAATTGCATGCAAAAGATGTAGCATCTATAACAACCATAGAAAATAAGCTTAAAGCCGTCCGCGATTCGTCGGGGATGGCTTCTTCTTTTTTGGGCATAGCTAAAATATATGAACAAAATAAACTATTACCTGCTGCAGGCTATTACAGCGCATTGGCAGCTAAATTGGATAATTCCGAAAAAATGCTGACCTTTGCCGGCCAATTCTTTTTAGATAGGACAGGAGAAACAGATGTTGCCTCTGTGCAGCAATGGGAATTAACAGAAGCGGAAGATTGTTTTCAGCGTGCTCTGGCACTGGCTCCTGACAACGACACTCCTAAAATAGGCCTCGCCACCTGCACCATAGCAATGGGCGAAACCATGAAAGGAGTGGGGATGCTTAGGGAAATAACCCAAAAAGAACCGAACAATATACCGGCAAATATGCTGCTGGGACAATTGTCGATTCAATCGGGGCAGTTGGATAAAGCAATAGGAAGATTTGAGACCATAGTACAGAATGACCCTAAGAATGCAGACGCTATGCTATACCTGGCAGAGACGTATGAAAAGAAAGGAGATAAAGCAAAAGCGGCTGAATGGTATGAAAAGACAAAACAGGTAGTTGACAATGAAGCCCTCAAGGCCAACATTGATAAGCATATAAACGAATTGAAATAAAATTAAAAACATTTTAAATTTACTTGAACTATGCCTTGCGGTAAAAAAAGAAAAAGACATAAGATCGCAACCCACAAACGCAAAAAGCGTTTGAGAAAAAACCGTCATAAGAAGAACAAATAGTAAGGCGCATTCCCGCTACAGTTTATCTTTCCCCGGTAAAATCCTAACATCTTTTGTAATCAGTGCAGCCGTGTACTTACAAAAGGTGTGGGATATCCGCTATTCGGATACCATTCTTGCCGGTGCAGGAAATAACACGAAGGAATGTTAACAGTGTAAAAGAAAAGACGGTTGTATGACTAAAGAACTTATTATTAATGCTTCGGACGAAGGCGTGGAAATAGCCTTGCTCGAAGACAAGAAACTGGTTGAGCTTCATTATGAAAGAGGACACGATAATTTTGCCGTAGGCGATCTCTACCTCGGTAAAGTAAAAAAGTTGATGCCCGGTCTCAATGCAGTATTTATAGATGTAGGCTATGAAAAAGATGCATTTTTGCATTATACCGACCTCAGCCCTTATTTCCGCTCTCTTGTTAAATTCAGTAAACTATCTGTTGATGGTAATACCCCATGGGGCACCGATATGGGTAAATTCCATAACGAGAAAGAGATCGTAAAAACAGGCAAGATCAATGAGGTGATACAAGGCAAGCCCGAGATATTGGTGCAGATTTTAAAAGAACCAATATCATCCAAAGGCCCAAGGCTCAGTTGCGAAATATCATTACCCGGCAGGTTTGTAGTACTCACTCCTTTTAATGATGTAGTTGCCGTATCTCGTAAGATACATTCTGCTGAAGAGCGCAAACGCCTGCAACGTATCGTAGAAAGTATAAAACCTAAAAATTTTGGCGTTATAGTACGCACTGCTGCAGAAAATAAAAATACGGCAGAATTGCACCAGGATATCAGTGAGCTCGAAGCCATTTGGCAAAAAACACAGGAGACATTGAAGGGTGCTAAAGCTCCGCAGATCATCCAAAGCGAAAAGACAAAAACAAATTCTATTCTCCGCGATCTGCTCAGCGAAAGTTTTCAGCGCGTAGTGGTCAACGATAAAAAACTGCTTACCGAAACCAAAGAATACATATCACACATCGCTCCTGAAAAAGAAGAGATCGTAAGTTATCATAATGGCGGGCAGCATATTTTCGATACGTTTGGTGTAAGCAAGCAGGTAAAGGCTTCGTTTGGAAAAACGGTGAACATGTCAAGCGGTGCCTATCTTATTATAGAGCATACCGAAGCCTTGCATGTTATAGATGTGAACAGCGGTACACGCAGTGCAGATGCCGGCCAGGAACAAAATGCAGTAGCTACCAATCTCGAAGCAGTTGCAGAAATAGCTAGGCAAATGCGCCTGCGCGATTTAGGCGGTATTATCATTATCGATTTCATTGACATGAAGTTGCCGGAGAATCGTAAAAAAGTATACGATGCTCTCGAGCAGCAAATGACAAGCGATCGTGCAAGACATACTATTTTGCCTATGTCCAAATTCGGGCTCATGCAGATCACGCGTCAGCGCCTGCGCCCCGAATTGAATATATCTACTGCAGAAGAATGTCCTGCATGTCACGGCACGGGTAAAATAGGCCCAAGCATATTAATAAGTGACGAAATAGAAAACAACCTGCGCTACCTCGTTAGCCAGGGCCATCGCAATTTAAAATTGCATGTCAATCCTATTGTAGAAGCGTATCTAACCAAAGGAACCTTTTTCAAACCGTCCATTATTAAAAACTGGATGAAGCAACATAAAGTAAAACTCACTGTAGTTGTAGATAATAATGCATCAGTTGTTCAGTACGATTTTTACGATGCTAAGACAGATGAACTGATAAAATTATAAACCCCTCACATTATCAAATTATAAAATAGGTAAACGCACCAGTATATTAACACATCAGCACATTAAAATACATACCTTTGCCCCTCATTTTTTCCATTCATGGATCGTAATTCACTTATTGGCTTTGGCTTGTTGGTACTATTGGTTATTGGCTATATTACTTACAACAATCACGAGCAGGCTATATTTCTTAAAGAGAAGCAACGTATAGAAGATTCTGTGGCGCGTGTAAATGCGGCGCATCGTCATGTTGCAGACAGTGTCAACGCTACTCAACTGGCGCTTACCAAATCAGCAGATTCTGCCAAGAACGATTCTGTAAAAAGGTCTTTACCACCTGCATTTGGTGGCACTGCCCAAACATTTACAGTAGAGAACAAAAAATTGTCTGTACAATTCACCACAAAAGGTGGTTTCCCGGTTGCAGCGCAAATAAAAGACTATACCACCTTTGAAAATAAGCCATTGTTTCTTTTCAATGGTGCCGGCAATGAGCTCAGTGCTATTCTGCCCGATGGTAAGAATGCAACATCCGATCTCTATTATACAAAAGATATAAAGGACGGACCCAACGGCGACAAGATCATTGATATGACTGCTGATATGGGTGATGGCAAAAAAGTGGATATCATCTATACAATGCATGCAGATGATTATATGCTCGATTGCAACATACGCCTTACCGGCATGCGCACAAATAGTTTGTCTTTATTGTGGAAGACCACTGCCTTGCGCACCGAGAGAGAGCCAACTATGGAGCGTGCCAATACACAAGTGTATTACGACAGCAAGAACGGTGACCTCGATTATAATACTGTTCGTGGCGATGATAAAAAAACATTACCTGCCAACCTGGTATGGATAGGCCTGCGTAAACAATATTTTAATACTGTACTCTTATGCCCCGATGGTTTTTCAAAAACCGACATCGCATGGCATATGAATACGAACGACAGCCTGGTGGCTGCACAGGTAAATGGCATGATGGAAGCACCTGTGAAAGGCGATGGCTCTGTAGCATTGAAATGGTACATCGGCCCTAACGATTACAGGATACTCAAGACTTATAAAGCGGATATGGAAGAAATGGTGCCAATGGGTAATGGCATTATGGCTTTTGTAAAATATATCAACAAATGGGCCTTGTTGCCATTGTTCTTCTTTTTGACAAGCGTAGTGGGTAACTATGGTGTCATCATCATTTTGCTTACTGTATTTATACGTCTCATACTTTCTTTCTTTACATACAAGAGTTATCTCTCTTCTGCAAAAATGCGTGTATTGAAACCGGAGCTGGACGAACTGCGCGCGAAATATGGCAGCGATCAGCAAAAATTTGGTGTGGAACAAATGAAATTGTGGAAGAGTGCAGGTGTAAATCCGCTCGGTGGTTGCTTGCCCATGTTGTTCCAGTTACCCATATTGTTTGCTTTGTATTATTTGTTCCCGCAGCTCATAGAGTTCAGGCAAAAAACATTCTTATGGGCGCACGACTTGAGTAGTTACGACAGCATTGCGCACTTACCTTTTAGCATACCCGCCTATGGCGATCATATCAGTTTGTTTACATTGCTCATGACAGCTACCAGTTTAATACTGGCGCTCTATAATCGCAACATGACCAATACCTCAGACCCGAATATGGCCATGATGAAATACTTACCCTATATCATGCCGATCATATTCCTCGGCATGTTCAATAAAATGGCAGCAGCCCTTACCTTCTATTATTTTGTATCCAACACAGCAGGTATTTTGCAGCAGATAGTTATCCAAAAATATTTCATCAACGAAAAAGCTATTCACGCGCAGATCCAGGAAAATAAAAGCAAACCCGCAACCCCTTCCAAATGGGCGGCAAAAATGGAAGAGATCCAGAAAGCCCAAATGCAAAAGACGAAGAAATAGAAAAAGCGATATAATATTTAAAAAAAGGATAGTAATTACTATCCTTTTTTTGTGGATATAAAAATTTGGAAACGCCTGCCTGCTAATTGTATCTTGCACCCTCCTGTATAGGGCTAATTTGAAGGTAAGGGCTTGGTTTTTTATTTGGTGAAAATGGTGAAAATGTATTTTTCCTAAATAATTGATAATCAACCAACTATTTTTTACAAACCATTATTTTTGCTTCCTATCGGTGAAACAAAGGTGAAACAAAAGTGAAGATGGGTGAAACAAAAGTGAAACAAAGGTGAAGACGGAGTGAAAAACAGGTGAATTTGAAAATAAGGAAGAATTTAAGCTGTTGGTAAATCTTTATATTTGTAAGCTTATTCTTAGTATTAATAATTTAAATTTTAGAAAAAATGAATTTAGAAGTAACAGGCAAATTGATAGTAAAATCTCCGGCTCAACAAGTTAGCGACAAGTTTAAAAAACGTGAATTTGTAATAGAATTGACAGAAGAAATAAACGGTAATAGCTATACCAATTTTGCAAAAATGCAATTGGTGCAAAATAAATGCGATATCATAGACCGCTTTAATGAGGGGGATATGATTAAAGTGAATTTCAATATAAAAGGTAATAAATGGGAAAAGGATGGTAAAGTCAATTACATTACCAATCTCGATGCATGGCGTATAGAAGCTGCGGGTGCTGTATCTGCAGGCATGAGCAATGCGCAGGCGCAAGGCTATGGCAATACACAGCAGGCTCCTGCAAGCAATAGCTTTTATAATCCGTCTCCCGAAAACGCAGACGACCTTCCATTTTAATTTTTACATAACAACGTCACTACATCAAAACATATGTTACGATCACGATACACGGGCTTTCTTTTTATTTGTGCTATTGCGCTTATGCTGGGCGCTTGTAATAACACGTCCAACCAGGCAAAATATATTCCCAAAGATGCAGTAGTGGTAATAGGTATTGATATGAAAGCGCTCACCAAAAAAGTGGCGTTGAATGCTATTACCAACAGCAAACTGTTTCAGGATATACAAAAACGTTTGCAGGTAAAAGCAAATAATAAAAGTTTTGAAGACGCGGGTATTGATGTATTGAACACGATATATGTATACGTTGATCGTGATAAAGATGCTGACAAAATAAAAATTGTTGGCCTCATACCTTTAAAAGATGCAGGCAAACTCGAAGCATATTTGAAGAATACTTTTCCTGCTGTAAGTATTAAGCAAAACGGCGGCATACAAACTGCTTCATTAGGTGTTGGCATGTACGCGGGCTGGAATAAAGAAACCTTGGTGCTGATGAATATGAAAGACGGGTATAACAATACCATGAGTGAAATATCATCTGCCGCAAGTACTAAAACAGAGCCCGATGAAGCTACTATGCTCGCCAACATACAGGCTGTGTTCAATACCAAAAAAAGCAATTCGATCATAAATAATAAGCGCTATGCGACTCTTGAAAAAGAAGGCCATGATATTTTTTTATGGATGAATTATGAGCAGTTGATGAATGAATACATGGGAACAAATATGTCCGAAAAATTGGGCGGAATGGCCATGATCAATAGCTTTTGGAAGAATGCTGCCCTTACTACCGGTTTTGATTTTGTGAAAGGCAAAGTAACAGGAGATATGCATTATTACATTGCAGACGATATGGCACAATTAGGCAAAGAGCTTGGAGGTGTAAAGGTGGATGATGAAATAATAAATAAACTACCTGCGCAAAACTTAGATGTGTTGGCTACATTTCACTTACCAACAAAAGGCACGCACGACCTGCTTGATAAATTGGGTGTGCTAGGCATTGCAAATCTCAGCCTCAGCCAGCAGGACATGGATGTTGATTATATACTCGATGCATTTACAGGTGATATGGCATTTTCTTTGAACGATTTTAAAATGTCAGTTGCTGCAGCCGATACAGGTATGAACAGTATAATGGAAGAACATAACCCTTTATCTATGTCTACCAATTATACTATGCTCTTAAAAATAAACAAGAAACAAAATTTTGAAAAATTGCTGGGTCTTGCAAAACCTGCTATGCACCAGTTGGGTAATAATTTGTATTCCTTCTCATATGCTATGGATTCTGTTTGCCTCGCTTATAATGATAAATATGCTGTTGTAAGTAAAACTGCGGCGGATGCGGTAGCATGCTTAAATAGTAATGGAGAAAAAAAGCAGGGAGGTGCTGCAATGGTATACGGGCATCCGGCAGGTATGTTTGTAGATTTTCAACAGGTATTAGCTTCCATATCCTCAAGATCACATTCCGGGCCAGATTCCGCAATGATAGTAATTTGTAAAAATACCTACCAGGACATGGTCATGAGTGGTGCAGATTTTAACAAGGATAACTTTACCTACCATATGGAGGTGAATTTTGTAAATAAAGACGAAAATGGCCTTACACAGCTTTTGGATTTTGCTATGAAGCTGAATGATAGGGAGCCGGACTCTGCCAGGGCACAAAAATGATAAAATAGCACAATATGTTTATCCTTAAAAGTGCTATGAATCATGTTATTATTTACTTATTTTTGGTTTCCAGACCTTTTTTTATAAACTTGGTAAAAATTTGTTCAATGCGGAAAAGTTACCTGTACTATAAACTTGCTATTGTTCTGTTGGCTGCTTTGGGAACACAAAGCTGCAGTAAGGATAATAGCATTAATAATACAACGGTAATAGCCACACCCTATTCCCTGTATTTCTGCGATTCTTCCGGTTCATTATGGAACACAAATGATGGTATATTCTTTAAGACATCAGTGTTTCCATCAGACGGTGTGCCCTCTCTTGCTATACTCACGGCAGATACTAATCTTTTATGGATAAAAAGTGGTGTACCTGTAGGTAAAGTAACAGCGCACATCAGTACCGATAACGGTAAGAACTTTAATCCTACATATTCGCCACTCAATCCTTTATCATTTGATCAGACAATTGCACTCTACTCAAGCGATGAACAGAGGGTATATATAGCTACTGGAGATGGTATATATAATGGAGTAAAATACAATACCATGGGGGGCATACCTAATCAGTGGGTTGATGATATTAAAATGCCCATAGTCCCTGGCACAATGATCACATCTTTTACAGAATTGAACAACAACACAATTGTAGCTTTCGACTGGACTACACAAAGACTATTTACTAAGGCCAGTGCAACCGCTCCGTGGATACAGCAAATACAATCAACAATAAACCCTTTACCGGCAGGTGGGCAGTTTGCATTAGGTCATTATAATAATACCATTGTACTTGTCGACCGTACTGGCTTAAATGGTGCCTGGTATAGCCAGAATAGTGGTGTAGATTGGTTTCCATACAGTACGGGGTTACCAAAGGTGCCGCTAAATGTTGCTTTCGCTCCTTTTGGATCTACTTTATTGGTAGGCACAGATTCTAATGGTGTCTTTGCTTTACAAGGCAGTGGCTTTGTCAGCGCTAATGGCGGGCTCGATATAGGTACCACGGTACGCAGTATTGTAGCTAAGGAGAATATTTATGTAAATGGTGTGTCTGTGCAATTTGTGTACATGGCTACCAACAAAGGTATTTTCCGCAGCCAGGACCTGGGCCAGAACTGGATACCGGTTAGATTGGGTAATTACTACTCAGTTTACTGATCTTAAAAGCATGTAAAACTCCATTTACAGTTTTGTAGCTTTGGCATATCATTTTATGCATTCAATCGTCATTTTTGCTTCGGGTAAAGGTTCTAATGCAAATGCTATTATACAGTATTTTAAAAGGTCTGGACAAGCAAAAGTTGCACTTATAGTTAGCAATAAAGCCGATGCAGCTGTGCTCGATATTGCCCGCAATGAACACATTCCTTTTCTCATAGTAGATAAGCAAAGCATTAAGGAAACATTATTGATAGACCAGCTTACAGAATGCAAACCTTCGCTTATAGTGCTTGCCGGTTTTCTATGGAAGATTCCCGACAGCCTGTTGCACACCTTCCCCGGTAAGATCATTAATATTCATCCTGCGCTATTACCATTACATGGTGGTAAAGGCATGTATGGTCATCATGTACATAACGCAGTGCTTACCGGGAAAGAGAAAGAGTCGGGCATAACTGTGCACTATGTAAATGAGAAATATGATGATGGCAATATCATCTTACAGGCAAGATGCACCGTACAACCAAATGATACATCAGATACACTTGCCGGTCGCATACATGCACTAGAGCATTATTACTATCCCCGTACCATAGAGTTTTTGTTGACACAATAATAAGAGATTGTATGGCATGGTATGTTTTATACACCAAATCGAGGAATGAAAAAAAGGTAGCCCGTCTATTGTCCGACAAAGGTATTGTGGTTTTTTGCCCTATTCAGGAAGTCGTAAAACAATGGAGCGATCGCAAGAAAAAAATACAGGAGCCCGTATTCAGATCGTATGTTTTTGTTCAATTAGATAACTACGAAACTGAAAGTGTAAAGGTATTGATGACGGCAGGGGCGGTTCGGTTTTTATGGTGGTTGGGTAAACCGGGAGTTGTAAGAGATAAAGAGATACAACTTATAAAAGATTTTTTAAATAGGTATAGGGGGTCAGCAATAGTATTAGAGTTAAAAAAAGGTCAGGAAGTAACAATACAAGACGGGCCTTTAAAAGATAATAAGGGAAAAGTGATAAAAATCCTAGGGAAAAAGGCAATATTATTTATAAAATCATTAGGTCTTAATTTAGTTGCTGAGGTGCCAATTCAGGCATTATCATAAACATAATAGAATATTTATAAATAATTTTTATTTTGTGGTTAATTTTATCGGGTTAAATATATTGATTATCTCTATGGCAAGTAATAAAAGATTAAAAAAGTATTTTGACAATAAATACCTCCTTGGTTATTATTTATTTTCTGTGTTAGGCAGTATGTTGTATCTTTTAAAACAAGATGATATGAGGGGCAGTCTTTCCATTTCTACACTTGTTATTAAGTCAGTATTATATGGTGTTGTAGTGTTTTTTACCTTGATTGCTACAATGTGGTTATCCATTCAGGTTTACAAAAAAGTTAACCCGAAGCGAAAATCAAGAAGAGCACATTAAAACAGGCTAATGCTGCATTAAATTGATTTAATCTAATTAATTCCAGCCTTATCTTATTAAGCTTACTACTTAGTAAAGTAATGTAAAGAACATTTGTAACTGAGCCTAATTTCTGAAAAATAGATAAAAATAATTTTTTTATTAAGTACCAACATTACATACATATATCGCGTCAATGAGAAATAAAATATCAATACTCAATATGTTCATGAGTATATATAATGAATTTAGCGAACGATAGTTGCAATAAATAGTTTTAAAGTATTGATAATAAAACAGAAGAATGCGTTATTAAGCAAAGATTAATTCACTTTATTTTCTTTAGATGAACGCTTTTTATGCTATTTTTGAAAAATTTTTTTGATGGGTCGTATAAACTATATAAAAGCAAAAAGATATAGCATATTATTAATTATATTATGCTTTAATTTTTTTATATATGGTTGCAAAACAACCAGGCATGTTGCTTATTTCAGAGATATACCTGATTCATTATCGGCTCCGATGGTGTTACAACATACTAAATTTGATGAACCAAAAATAAATAGCGGGGATGTATTAAATATTTCTATACAAACAATAGATCCGAGAGCAGTAGAAATGATAAGTGGTTCTAATGCTTCAAATGGGCTTGTAACTTCTTCAACACAAAGTGTTGGTGTAAATAACACTTATTTGGTAGACCAAAATGGGTATATTGAATTAGCTATAGTAGGAAGAGTAAAAGTAGCTGGGTTGACTATAACAGAGACAAAAGATGTATTACATGAAAAGGCCAAGCAATATTATACAAACCCCATAGTAAATGTGAGAAATAATTTTGTGATCAGTGTATTCGGCGATGTATTACGCCCCGGAACGTTTACCATACCAAATGATAAGGTATCTGTTTTAGATGCTATAAGCCTCGCAGGAGATTTGAATATCTCGGGTAAAAGGCAGAATGTACTTTTATTACATGAAGAAGGTAATGAAGTTATTGCAAGCAGGCTTGACCTTACTTCTACAGCACTATTCAATAACCCAAATTATTATCTGAAGTCAGGTGATAAAATATATATTGAACCGAACAGAGCTAAGAAAAGATCGGCCACTGTTGATCTGACACAAGACCGATATATCACATACGCGGTCTCAATCATTACAATATTATTAGCAATTTCGAGCAGACTTTAAAACTAAGTATAACAATCTTCAGCGTATAATATGGATAACGAAAGCCAGTGGAGAGAATCGGAGAATTCGATAAGTATTGGTAGAATTTTAGGTGTTATTATTTCTAACCTGCCATGGTTTGTGGGTAGCATTATCGTGACCTTTATTATAGCATTTCTCTATTTACGATATATTACACCGATATACCAGGTTAATGCTGAAATATTGATAAGAGATGAAAAGAACGGCGAACAGGGTATATCTAGTGAAAGTGTATTACAGGATCTGGGCTTGCAAGGCGCATCAAAGAATATAAATAATGAAATGCGGATGCTTAGCAGTCATAAGCTAATGACAGGCGTAATAAAGCGATTGCATTTAAACATACATTATTCTGAACCAGGCAGAGTGGTTGCTTCTGAGCTTTTTGATGAATCGCCAATAAATTTTTGGATACCTGAAAATATAGAGGATTCAATAAGAAGCAAGTATATCTATAAGTTGAAAAAGAATGGGAATAATGGGTTTATAATATACAACGATAAAGAGGCTAAAAAAAGAAAAGGAATAACTGGTATTTGGGGAGATACACTGCAATTGCCAATTGGCCCCGTCGTTATAAACAGAACGCAAAACAGCATTGGAGATGCTGAGTATTCTATTACAATAACAAGTATTGAAAAAGCAACAAATAAATATGTAAAGGCAATAGCAGTTACTAACCCCAACCGCCAATCGAGTATATTATTGTTGACGTTAAAAGATGAAATTCCTAAACGTGGGGAGGTAGTATTAAATACCCTAATTGATGAATATCAACGTACTAATGTAAATGAAAAAAATGCGGTAGCAGATTCTACAATGATGTTTATTGACGAGAGGTTAAGTGTTATTAACCAATCGCTTGGAAATCTTGAAGAAGAGATAGAAAATTATAAAAAAGCCAATGGTATAGTAAATATAAACCAGGATGCAAGCATAGCATTGCAAGGTGCCAGTAGCTATTATGAACAAATAGCAAAGGAAAAAGTAGAATTAGGTGTTTTGGATGCACTTGATGAGAATATAAAGAAGAATGGGCATGACAAAAAAATTATACCTGCGCTATTGGTTATACAATCCGCTACGTTTGCTAACCTCATTAGTCAATATAATCAATTGCTGCAGCATCGCTCAGAATTGCTATTAACGTGCATCTGTAACAAATCCTATAGGTGCTGTATCAATAACAACGTAATCAAAATCGTTACGCAATTTCGCAAACAGATCAGCAATACTTTGCATAGTGATCAATTCCGATGGGTTAGGGGGTACAGGACCGGATGGGATAACAAAGAAATTATCCTGTACTCCTGATGGAATTATTATCTTTTCATACTCTATCTGTCCAATAGCAAAATTGGAAAAGCCAATAGAATTATCCAATCCCAGGTACTTAGATATCTTTGGTTTCCTAAGATCAAGCTCCATCAACACAACACGCTTACCGGAAAGTGCCAATGTGCTTGATAAATTTAGTGAAACAAAAGATTTACCTTCACCACTCATACTCGAAGTGATCATGATCACTTTTTCATGACTGCCTCCTAATAAAAATTCAATATTTGTTCTTAAAGCCCTGAATTGTTCAGCAATTACACTTCTTGATCCGGGTACTACGGTAAGTGTATCCTCACCATCATTATGTCCTATCTCACCCGCTATACCAAGGTTGCTTACTCCGCTTATATCCATACGGCCCCTGATACGTGTATTCAGTAAATTCTTCAGGTAAATGATTACTGAAGGCACTATTATTCCAATAAGAAAAGCAGCAAAAAATATGGTTGACCTAACTGGGGAAAAGGGCGAGCCGGATGCTTTTGCAGGTTCTACAAGTTTGGAATTTGCAATAGT
>Ga0206886_1024_pt1 | contig 30395 bp, 30 predicted proteins | sample Alteio_BWOrgHeat_92_FD_152952 | JGI IMG/M metagenome (GOLD analysis project Ga0206886, IMG submission 152952) | Enriched cells from forest soil in Barre Woods Harvard Forest LTER site, Petersham, Massachusetts, United States - Alteio_BWOrgHeat_Nextera2 ... | reverse complement strand
TATAACGCAGGTGTTATGTATTCTGGCCACGTAGCAGAACATGCTACTGCTTACATGGGTCTTTCTTATTACCACTTTACACAGCCGGTTGAAACTTTCTTAGCCGGCAACCACCAGATACACTCTCGTCAAACAGCTTACTTAGGTGGTTCGTTCGATCTGAACCAGGACATCGTATTGTATGCAAGCGGTTTATATCAAACCCAGGCTGCTGCTACTGAAATCATGTTAGGTGCTGCTGTAGGTTTTGTATTGAACCCAGGCCACGATGCTGAGTTTCAGAAGAACACTATACTTTACTTAGGTGGCTGGTATCGCTACCAGGATGCGATCTCTCCTTATGTTGGTTTTCAATATCAGAAAATGCAGTTTGGTCTTAGCTACGACGTAAACGTATCCAGCTTTACCCCGGCTACAGGTGGTGCAGGTGCTTATGAATTATCATTCATTTACAATGGTTGTATCAACCATCATGAAGCATCTCCTACTTACAACTTTGCTTGTCCTAAATTCTGATTATACAACATAATTTTTGCTAAAAATCCCCGCTAACAATGGGGCTTTTTAGTTTTTAATTCTCAAGGTCAATAAATATATAAAATAAAATATATTTAAGTATCTGGTGTTAATAACCTACCCAACTAAAATATTCTTATGGTATGTCTTGTATAATAGAAGAATTAATCTTATTTTGCTTTCACAAAAATCTTTAACAACTAAACGTTTCCAGATGAAGAAAGTATTACTAGGGGTGGGTGCGGCATTAATGATGGCAGGCTCACTGCAGGCTCAGGATGTTCACTTTACTCAGTATTTCACATCACCACTTACCCTAAACCCGGCACTCACAGGCTTGGTACAGTGCGACGTACGCGCTGCGGCCAACTACCGTTCTCAATGGGCAAGCGTGTCCAGTAACCCTTACATTACAGGTACCGTATCTTTTGATATGGCTACTATGAAGCACAGGCTTAGAGAAGGTGACGCCCTCGGTATTGGTGTTATAGGTATGTACGACAAGTCAGGCTTGGGTGGCCTTACAAACACTACAGTAGGTATTTCACTGGCATACCACCATGCGTTTGGTAAAGACAAATTGCAAACAATTTCTTTTGGTGTACAAGGTTACCTGGTTCAAAAGAACCTCGATTTCAATAAACTTAAATTCGAAGATCAGTTCGACGCTTTTAGTGGCGGAACTCCTTATAATACACAGGAAGTATTCGGTAATGCCGATCTTACATACCCTGATTATAACGCAGGTGTTATGTATTCTGGCCACGTAGCAGAACATGCTACTGCTTACATGGGTCTTTCTTATTACCACTTTACACAGCCGGTTGAAACTTTCTTAGCCGGCAACCACCAGATACACTCTCGTCAAACAGCTTACTTAGGTGGTTCGTTCGATCTGAACCAGGACATCGTATTGTATGCAAGCGGTTTATATCAAACCCAGGCTGCTGCTACTGAAATCATGTTAGGTGCTGCTGTAGGTTTTGTATTGAACCCAGGCCACGATGCTGAGTTTCAGAAGAACACTATACTTTACTTAGGTGGCTGGTATCGCTACCAGGATGCGATCTCTCCTTATGTTGGTTTTCAATATCAGAAAATGCAGTTTGGCCTTAGCTACGACGTAAACGTATCCAGCTTTACCCCGGCTACAGGTGGTGCAGGTGCTTATGAATTATCATTCATTTACAATGGTTGCATCAACCATCATGAAGCATCTCCTACTTACAACTTTGCTTGTCCTAAATTCTAAAAACGAAACGTTAGTTATATTATTAAGTCCTGCTTCGGCGGGACTTAATTTTTATAGCCCTTTCCCTTTACTAACATAAGGATTACCTTTTATTGAGAATCGATAAGGCAAATAAGCATCTTCTGCAGCATACGCCACCCCTACTCTTGTACTTTCAATAATATTCTTTCCAGATACCTTAATACCCCTGTCTTCAATATAAATTTCAGGCCCCTGCAAAGACAAAGCCGTGTGGCGTGTATGAATTCCCAATGCCATACTCATCGCCCCGGGACCGGCTGTAAGAGAGGGTTGCAACTTCTTCATACTGCGCCTTTGCAGCATATAAGCCAGTCCGTCTATAGGTTCAATAGCACGTATCAATATAGCATGAGGCACATCTTTAGCATTCGTTACAACATTAAACAGATGATGGATACCATAGCACAAATAGACATAGGCTTTTCCACCATTGCTATACATTATTTCAGTGCGCTTCGTTCGCCTGCTTCCAAAAGCATGAGACGCTTTATCTACAGCTCCGGCGTAGGCTTCAGTTTCTACAATCATGCCTGAAGTATATATCCCATCAAATTCAGTGACCAACACTTTACCCAATAGCTCTTTAGCTATCTTTACTACATCTTTGCGGGTATAGAATGATTCCAGCAATTTCATGATGTGAATGTAGGATGCTTTCCATTTCTTAGCAAAAACGTATTTTTAAACTCTTATGTCAACAGGCAATTTATATCTAATTCCCGTTCCAATTGCAGAAGGTATTTTTGAAACGATACCTGAAGAGGTGCGACAGCATACCTTACTTATCAAACACTTTTTTGCTGAAGACGTAAGAACAGCAAGGCGTACGCTTAAAGCCCTACATCCCGCGCTTATAATAGATGAACTTCATTTTTCAGAAATAGATAAACACCATGGCGCAGACATGAAGCTATTAAAAAGCTGGCTTCTGACAGGATATGATGTGGGCATAGTAAGCGAAGCCGGCTGCCCTGGGATAGCTGACCCGGGGGCGGAACTGGTAGCCGTAGCGCAGGCAATAGATGTGACTGTGATACCACTTACCGGGCCCAACTCTGTTATATTAGCTTTGATGGCTTCCGGGCTTAATGGTCAGAGTTTTTCATTTGTGGGCTATTTACCGGTAAAGGAGCCCGCAAGAAGCAAACGCATACATGCGCTTGAAGAACTTTCTGCAAAAGAAAAACAAACGCAAATATTCATAGAAACGCCTTACCGCAATGATGTTTTACTAGCAGACCTGTTGAAAAACTGCAACAAGAATACCAAACTTACAATTGCACAAAACATTACATCCTCCAATGCTTTTATAAAAACAAGAACAATCGCTGATTGGAATAAAAATAAACCCGAATTGGGTAAATCTCCTGCTGTATTTCTCATTCTTACCTGATCCTTATTTTACTACCCTGCCCTTCCATTGGTATACGCCTGCAAAGCCAAGTAGGCCGGCGATTATTATATATAGTATGTGCAATGGCTGCAGCAAAGGAAATATCCACAATTGTTTTTTCTTATTAAAAAATGCAGTGACGGGAAACAAAAAAAATAATTCAATTACTATTTTACAAGATAGCATTAGCAGCAAAACAGTCCATAAAAAGCTGTCATGCAATGCCACAATACCAATCATTAAGAAGGACATATTAAATACATATACCAACAGCAAGATCGCCGTAAGCCTAGCATCATTATACTTTCCTGATTTTGATGCCCAACGAATGCGCTGTTGTAGCAATAACCACCATGTTGTTTGTGGAAGCGTATGAACTATAGTACCCAGGGACTTGATGTATGAAACTTTGCCTAGAAATTTTTGTTGCATTTTCATCATCAATAAATAATCATCGCCAGATGCAAGATGGTCTATTCCTTCGTAGCCATTCACAGCATAAAAAGCCTCTTTGCTAAATGCCAGGTTGGCACCATTACTCATATTACCCAGCTGTAAACGATGAGCAGCAGCGGTTATGCCCTGCATAGACATAAAATCAAGCGACTGGAATATTTGCAATATGCTTGAATTACAATCATAGCTAACTGGCGCTACTATCATTACAGGATGCTCGGCTTCATACTTTGAAGCTATGTTTCTTAACCAATTGGATGGTGCTGTGCAATCCGCATCTATAGTTACAATTAGCGCTCCCTTGCTATTAGCAATACCCAAGCTAATAGCCTGTTTTTTATGTGAACGATCAACCTCGTTCAATTGTAAATACACAACATTTTTATAGCTTCTTACAATATCTGCTGTCTTATCTTCTGAAAAATCATCTACAACAATTACTTCAAAAAGATGTGAAGCGTAGTTTTGACGAAGTATGGATTCTATACAATTCCTGATATTAGCTTCTTCATTCCTGGCAGGAATAATAATACTTATGAATGTTTTGGGTAGATATGGTTCGGGAATGATAAAAGCTTTTTGTAGTTGCCAACCTCTTGCGTATATAACCATCAGCACTACATATGCCAACGTTATTAAAAAGCAAAAGATGTAAGCTATCAGCATTATCTAAGATATTCTATCATTTTAAAAATTGTTTCTTCATCAAAAAGCCAGTGTCCTTTATCAAGAACATGTAATTGTACAGAGGGTATATTTTTTTTGAATTTTTCTCCATAATCTACAGGTATCACTTTATCATAACGCCCAATAAATATATACACCGGTATCTTACGCTGCGCAATTATAGCCTTTAGCTTCTTTCGGTCCGGAATTATATCAGACATATTGGGCCATACTTTCAATAAAAGATCTCTATCATTCTCCTTTTCTAAATAATACATAGCGAATTTATACCGGCCCTTACTTATAATACTCAATCTTTTAAGTAGCCTTATAAAAGGCATATAATGCCCGGGATGGGTAAGAAAATTTCCAAACACCCATTTGCCTAAAAAATTATTTGTGACAAAGTTATATAAAGGGTTAGGTACCAACCCATCAGGTGCTGCTAATATAAGTGTATCAATACACTGAGGCATTTCTTCAACCAGGCACATACAACACCTTGCTCCCATGCTAAAACCAAGCAAGCTGAGTTTATCTACTTTTAATTTGTTCATTGCATGCTGTGCTATTGCAACAAGATCTTTTCTTTGCAACGACATTTTACTTTGCCAATTACTATCACCATGATATGGCAGATTGATGCTAATGATAGTATATCCGGGTAAATAAGCTTCAAACGGGGTAAATATGGACGCATCATTACCATAACCATGAAAAGCGAGCAGCAGTTTGTTGCCACTACCTATTTTCAGGTATTGCAATGTTCCATTATCCAGTTGTATGTAGCCCTGTTCCTGCACAAAACATATTTTTATATTCGATGACTGCCGTCATTTAATCGGTAAATTAACAATGTTATTTTTATTTTCTGCGTAGCTTTATAAAAAGGATTTATGGCAACACAAGGTGGTGGTTTTTTGATACATGGATCTGACCCGGCTGATACGTTCACTCCCGAAGACTTGAATGAAGAGCAAAGGATGGTAGAACAAATGTGTATGGAGTTTCTTGAGAAATAAGTAATACCACATGTAAAAGAATTAGATGATAAGGAACCCGGGCTTATGCAGTCTCTTTTAGATAAAGCCGGTGCTTTGGGCCTGTTGGGGGTAGCTTTCCCTGAAGAATATGGAGGGCTAGGGAAAGACTTTGTTACCGCCACACTTGTAAATGAAAACCTGGGAGCAGGCCATTCTTTTTCTGTTGCCATGGCTGCCCATACTGGCATTGGATCACTGCCTATTTTATATTTCGGCACCCCTGAGCAAAAGAAAAAATACATGCCGAAATTAGCAACCGGAGAAATGAAAGGTGCCTATGCACTTACCGAACCGGGGTCAGGTTCAGATGCACTCGCGGCAAAAACAACTGCTACCCTAAGTCCGGATGGTAAACAGTATATCTTAAATGGTCAGAAAATATGGATAACCAATGCGGGGTTTGCAGATATATTTACTGTATTTGCTAAGGCTGACGGAGATAAATTCAGTGCGTTTATTGTAGAGCGAAATACGCCGGGGCTAAGCTTTGGTGAAGAAGAACATAAAATGGGCATAAAGGGCTCTAGTACAAGACAGCTGTTTTTTGAAAATTGTGCTATACCCAAAGAAAATCTTTTAGGTGAAATAGGTAGGGGCCATATCATTGCCTTCAACATATTGAATATAGGCAGGTTAAAATTATGCGCTGCAGCACTTGGGGGAGCTAAGTTTGCGCTTCAACAAACCATTGAATATGCTATAGCACGCGAACAATTTAAAACATCTATAGCTCAATTTGGTGCTATACAGTATAAACTTGCGGAAATGGCTATCCGCGCTTTTGGTGCTGATAGCGCATTATACCGTACTGCAAAATGGATAGATGAAAAAGAACAAGCATTGCGGGGAGCAGGGAAACCTGAAAGTGAAACGCTGTTAGGGGCTGCTGAAGAATTTGCTATAGAATGCGCTATGCTGAAGGTAATAGGATCTGAAGCGCTTAATTATATTGTAGATGAAGGTGTGCAGGTACATGGTGGCAACGGATATTCTGATGATTATGATATTTCGCGCTCTTATAGAGACAGTCGTATCAACCGTATTTTTGAAGGTACAAATGAAATAAATCGTTTGCTGATACTGGATATGTATCTTAAACGCGCCATGAAAGGCCGTATGGACCTGTTAACCCCAGCAATGGGGATACAAAAAGAACTGATGAGCATACCCGAAACAGGAAATGACGATACACCTTTTGCAACGGAACAAAAAATTATAACCCATTTTAAAAAAGCGATATTATTATGTGCAGGCGCGGCAGCTCAAAAATTAATGACCAAGCTGGAACAGGAAGAAGAGATACTAATGAATATCGCCGACATGATCATGGAAGCTTTCCAGGCTGAAAGTATGTTATTACGCGCCATGAAAATGAAGAAGAATGATCATTCAAATGCAGATATAGCTTTAGATACAGTGAGGGTATTTATTTCTGATGCTGCAGATAGGATAGCACATTCAGGTAAAGATGCGATCAATTCATTTGCAGAAGGTGATGAGCAACGCCTGATGCTTATGGGATTAAAAAGATTTACCAAAACTGAGAATTTCAATACAAAAGATGCACGTAGGCGTATAGCTGCCAAATTGATACAAAGCCGCAAATACTTCTTTTAATGCTCCATTAAAAAAAATTAATGTCTATTCTTGCCTGTAAATAAAGCATGTGAATGTTAATTTATAACAAACTTGTTTTGCAAGTAGTATAGTTTAATACCTTTGCGCTCATAAATAATAAATTGAGTAGGCAATTTTATATAGCTTTTTTCTCGGTGCTGATATTTTTATCAGCCCGCTCCTATTCTGTTCCTCAGCATACAGTTTTTTGTAATAATAATATAGCCATTAATGAATTAATAGCTCATCAAAATAAATTGCAAGAGTTTGCTATCAATTTTGAAAAAAACAGACCTTTCCATCATGCAAGTTTTAAAATACGGACTAAGGCGCTGAATAATGCTTCTAAAATAGATAACCCTGTTGTTGCTATAATATCCCAGTTAACCTTCTCTTATTCTCAATCAGAATTATTACCTCATTATCTTTTCTATAAGGATAATCTATCCACAAAAGGTGTTTCTTTAAGGGGACCACCCTCTTTAGGTTAACATTCTCATACAAACTCCGTATTTTTCATTAACAATATTGTCATTATTTATTGTTGTGCCATGCACCACATTCAGATTATTATAAAAAACATTTTAGGCGTGTCAGCTTATTTCCGACGCTATACTTTATGTATACTCATATTTACATCTGCTATAGCACATGGGCAAGTACTGAACTTATATGACGCCATTAGTAAATCTGTCAGTAATTACCCTCTTATTCAACAGCGGCAATCAGAAGTTGCTGCCAGTAAAGCGCATGTGTCTACTGTAAATGCTTATAAGCTGCCTAACCTAAAGGTGTTGGAAGAGTTTGATGCAGGTACATCTAACAGTTTACCGGGTGGCTATTTTACATTTGGGGTGATACCTTCTGTATCAGGATCTATTCAATCGGCACAGAACAATTCCATTGCTACAGGCAATTTTGCTGTTTCTTATCTCGATTGGCCTTTTTACACTTTTGGATATTATAACAGTCAAAAAAGAAATGCAGAAGCTATGTATGCCACTAATCAATCTGTACTAAACGGCGATACATATTTGCTAACTGAACACATGTTGAATCTGTATCTTGACTGGGTAAAAAAATACAGGCTGCTGCAAATAGAAACTGAAAATTTACAACGTTCGGAGACTATTTTAAATGCCATAAAAGCAACTGTGCAAAGCGGCCTGAAACCGGGTGTAGACAGCAGCACAGCAAATGCTACCTATGCAAGAGACCGTATTAGTTACCTGCAGGCAAAGGATGAATACACCTACGATCTGATAGAAATTGCAACATACACAGGCATAAGACCAAATAATATTTCACCTGACACTGCTGTTTTTACCTATGCATCGCAGCCTGAATTATTGCAAATGCCTGTTTCAGATAGTGTGACAATAACGCACCCATTGCTCGATGTCTATCAAAAACAATATGAGCAACAATTAGCTTTAAATAAAACATTGTCGCGCATGTATATGCCCAAACTTTCGCTGGAAGGCGCCGGATGGGTACGGGCATCCAGTATATCACCCACTACCGTGTATGCCAATGACCCTGTTAGCGGGCTCTCTTACAGTCGTTACAATTATTTATTCGGCGTATCACTAAGCTATAATATATCCGATATTAAACACCAGCACGATCAAATAGTAGAAGGGAAATATTATGCACAAGCAAAGGAAGACGCACTGCATACCCAGGAAATAAACCTGAATAAAGCTTTACTACAGGCTAATATGGCATATACAACAATGCTTGAAAAACTACATGAATTTCCTTTTCAATTACGATCTGCACGTGAAGCATATGAACAACAGGCAGCATTGTATCGGGCGGGGTTAAATACATTGATAGACGTGACGAATGCGCAGTATGTCTTAAAACAGACGGAAGCAGATTATGTATCGGCCCAAGAGGGCTTGCTGCAACTCTTAGATATAAGAGCGGGATTAAATGGCAGACTGGATAATTTTATAAAAACATTTAAAAAATAAGCAATGAGCTTAGTATCAGCATCGCTAAAAAGGCCGATTACTGTGATCGTTTTGGTATCAGCAGTTTTTCTGAGCTCTATTTTGGCGATCATTACCATACCCATAGATATATTTCCAAAACTCAACCTACCTACTATTTATGTAATTGAGCCTTACGGAGGTATGACACCCCAGCAAATGGAAGGCTTTTTCTCAACACGTTTACAAGATCAGTTTTTGTATATAAATGGTATAAAAAATGTAACCAGTAAGAATATACAAGGCATTAGTATACTTAAGCTTACTTTTTTCGAAAATGTTGATATGGCCGAAGCTTCTGCACAAGTAGCTTTGCAGCTTAACCGTGCCATGACATTTTTCCCACCGGGTGCATTACCCCCGCAGGTAATACGTTTTGATGCGTCATCGTTACCAGTTGGAAATCTTGTATTCAGCAGTGCTACCAGGAAACTTGAAGAAATAAATGACCTTGCTTCTACACGTGTGCGTCCTTTGTTCGCAACAATCCCCGGTTTATCAGCGCCTGCACCTATAGGATCTAATATCCGCACGGTACTTATCAATATAGACCCCAACAAGCTTCGCAGCTATAACCTAACACCTGAAGACGTAGTAAACGCTGTTGCGAGAAATAATACAATTGCTCCATCAGGCAATATCAGCATAGGCAATACGATGTATATAGCCACAGACAATTCATTAGAAAGTAAAGTAGCAAATTTTGATAATCTGCCCGTAAAAACAGATTCAGCAAACGTTGTATTTCTTAGAGATGTAGCAACTATCCAGGACGGGGCTGATGTAACAACCGGGTATGAACTCATAAACGGAAAGCGTTCATTATACATGCCAATTGTAAAAACACCTGACGCATCTACATGGGAGGTTGTTAAACAATTGAAGGCTAAAATACCTGAAATGCAAAGCCTGCTGCCTGATGATGTGCACATCTCTTACGAGTTTGACCAATCGGTATTTGTTATCAATGCTGTCAAAAGTCTTGTATCGGAAGGCATCATTGGCGCTCTTCTTACCGGCTTAACAGTTTTGCTCTTTTTGAAAGACTGGAGAAGTTGTATTGTTGTAGTAATTACCATACCCATCTCTATACTCAGCGCCGTATTGTGTTTAAAAGTAGCCGGGCAAACCATCAATATCATGACCCTGAGCGGCCTTGCATTGGCTATTGGTATCCTCGTTGACCAAGCTACTGTAACAATAGAGAATATTCACCAGCATTTGGAAATGGGGAAATCAAAAGCAAAAGCCATATATGATGCTTGCGAGGAAATAGCCTTCCCGTTATTGCTGATATTATTGTGTATCATAGCTGTATTTGCGCCATCATTTGTAATGCAGGGTGTACCTAAAGCATTGTTCCTACCACTATCCCTCGCTATTGGATTTGCGATGATAGCATCTTTTATATTAGCGCAAAGCCTGGTACCGATAGTATCTAACTGGCTATTGAAAGAGGAAATGTTCAAATACAAACACGGGCAATTTCATGCACATGCCGGTCTTGCGCTGGATGAGAACGAAGTGCGTGAAATAAGAAAACATTTAAATAAAGAATCTGAACACCCGGAAAAAAATGATTATTTCGAAAAAGTAAAAATAAGATTTAAGAAAATATTGGAAAACGCCATGCATAAACGAAGGCGTAATCTATGGGCTTACCTCATTACCGTTTTAATTTTATCAGGTGGGTGTTTTGTATGGATCGGAAAGGATCTGTTGCCAAAGACGAATAATGGCCAGTATCAATTAAGATTACGGCTACCTGAAGGCACACGCCTTGAAAGAACAGAAAGCATGGTAAAATCCGTATTACAGATATTAGATAGCATTACCGATCATCATGTAGAAATAACAGCGGCGTATGCAGGCACCATACCCACCAACTACGGAACTGCTAATCTGTATACATTCAATAGCGGGTCACACGAAGCAGTAATGCAATTACAACTGGATGAACATTATAAAATTGGGAAAGATAAATTCCAGGACAAATTGCGTGCAGCGATAGCTGCACAACTACCGCAGGTAAGAGTTTCTTTTGAACCTATTGAGCTAACTGAGAAAATAATGAGCCAAGGGGCAGCAACTCCTATAGAGGTTCGCGTAGCGGGAAAAGACATGCAACAAATTCAGGTGTATGCAAATAAACTCGTTGATGCGTTAAAAGGTATATCCTATATGAGGGATGTACAGATCGCGCAGCCATTAAAAACTCCGGTTATCAATATTCAGCTAGACAGGTTTAAAATAGAGCAGATGGGGCTTAATCTAAAAGACGTATCCCATGCTATTGCCGCATTCACCTCATCTAGCCGCTATACAGAAAAAAATCTATGGCTCGATGAAAAAAGCGCCTATACATTCCAGGTGCAGGCACAGGTACCGGTATACATCATGAATAACCTTGATGCTATAAAAGAACTTCCCTTACAAACAGGCCATGCAAGTCTTATTTTACAGGATGTAGCCGCTATTTCAATTGATACTGCCGTTGGAGAATACGACCGTACCGGCCCGAGGAGATTTGTTACTGTTAGCGCCAACCTATATAAGAAAGACCTGCAAAGCGGAACAGATGCCGTAAACAAAGCAATAAAAAATATCGGCGAACTGCCAAAAGGTTTGAAGATAGACGTTATGGGTATGTCAAACCTGCTTACAGAAACGCTGAACAGTTTGCAAAGCGGCTTAACCTTTGCTATTATCGTTATCTTATTACTACTCGCAGCTAATTATCAATCATTCAGGGCTTCGTTGTCCGTATTATGCACAATACCGGCGGTACTTCTTGGTTCGTTGACCATATTGTTACTAACAGGTGCAACATTAAACCTACAGTCTTATATGGGTATCATTATGTCTACAGGCGTATCTGTTGCTAATGCTATTCTTATAGTAACAAATGCAGAGCGGCTGCGTATAGAATACAATAACGATGTTGTAAAGGCAGCTACCGTAAGCGCTTCAATCAGGTTGCGTCCCATATTAATGACGAGCCTTGCTATGATAACAGGTATGATACCTATGGCAACTGGTTTAGGAGAAGCCGGCGACCAAACAGCACCACTTGGAAGAGCTGTTATTGGCGGACTTATAGCTTCTACCTTTGCTGCATTATTTATAGTGCCCCAATGCTATGCTGTATTAATGCGTAAAGCAAGTATTGAATCACCTTCATTATTACCAAAAGAATAAAAGATTTATGAAACATATAGTTCAAATAACAGTTATCATTTTTATAATTGCAGCTATTCAATCTTGTGGTGACAGCAAAGCTGAAAAAGCACCTACTCAAAAAAACAAAGATGCGTATACCCTGATGATGCTTCAACCTCATCATTCTGATGGCGTTGTAAAACTACCGGGCGTGTTGCAACCGTTTGAATTTGTACAGATATTCCCGAAAGTAAGCGGCTTCATAAAAGATGTGTATGTTGACAGAGGGTCTGTAGTAAAGCAAGGACAGATATTAATGCGGCTCGAAGCACCAGAAATAGAACAACATGTATCGGCAGCAAAACTAAAATACAGCGAGGCCTTTGCTCTTTACCTTACCAGCAAAGATAAATACAATCGCCTTTTAGAAACAAGTAAAACCCCGGGAACTGTATCTATGTTTGACTTGCAGGCTACCCGCTCAAGGATGCAGGCAGACAGTGCTACTGCACAAGGTGAGTATGCCAATTACAAAGCTCAGCAAACGATGTATAGTTATCTTACCGTAACAGCACCATTTAATGGAGTGATAACAGAGCGTAATGTACACCCCGGTGCATTGGTTGGCCCTGAAACCCGTGGAAACTCACCTATGTTAGTATTACAACAACAATCAAAATTGCGAATGGTTATTAATGTACCTGAAGAATACAGCGCACAGATAACAGATAAAAGCGTTGTTCATTTCACGGTGAATGCATTGCCCGGTAAGCAATTTAAAGGCACAGTATCGCGAACATCAGGCAGCCTGAACGATAAATTCAGGTCGGAAACAATAGAGGTGGATATTGCTAACCCTGATAACATGTTTAAGCCGGGAATGTATGCCGAGGTACTCTTAACCGTGAATGGTAATAACGATGCTTTTTTTGTTCCTACATCCGCTGTTGTAACTACCACAGAAAGAAAGTATGTAATTGTAGCAAATGGCGATTCTAAAAAATGGGTTGACGTAACTACGGGCAATCAACAAAATGATTCTACTGAAATTTTTGGTGATCTGCATATTGCTGATAAGCTGATCGTTAACGCTGATTACCAAATACAGGAAAGCAAATAGGGATGATTATTCATCTCTCCATTCTTTACCTGTAAGCGTGAGAAATACGTCTTCGAGGTTTGCGGCCTTCACTTCTTTCTGCCTTTGAAACCCTGTTTTGAGAAGTTTATCCACCAATGCTCCGGGCGTATCCAACGTTACAATTTCTCCGCTATCTACTATTGCTACCCTGTCGCAAAGTTCTTCAGCTTCATCCATATAGTGTGTTGTAATGACGACTGTAGCACCATTTTGTCTTAACAGTAGTATCAACTCCCATAGATTGCGACGCGCCTGTGGATCGAGGCCTGTAGTCGGTTCATCCAGAAAAATGATCTTAGGATTATTAATAAGAGTTGTAGCAATAGAAAAACGTTGTTTCTGCCCTCCTGATAATTCTTTGTATTTACTCTTTGCCTTTTCTGTCAGGTTTACTTTATCAAGTAATTCAGTGGGGTTTACATCCCTGTTATAGAGCCCTGAGAACAGTTCTATAATTTGCTTCAGGTTAAGATTAGGGTAATAGCCTGCCGCCTGTAATTGCACCCCTATAATATTTTTGATGCCAGCCGGATTTTTATCAAGATCAATACCATCTACCCACACCTCTCCTGACGTTTTTTCTCTTAGTGTTTCTATGATCTCCAGTGTTGTTGTTTTGCCCGCGCCATTGGGTCCCAATAAACCAAATATTTCCCCTTCACTTACTTCGAAACTGATACCCTTTACAGCTGTAAAGTCACCATATTTCTTTACCAGGTCTTTAACTATAATAATTGCTTTGTTCATACAGGTATCTATATTCTCAGCGAAATTGCGTATTAAAAGTGATTTATCAATTTTGTCTTTAAAGATAAAGTTGTTTATTATTCTATTTTTTCGTAATTTGTTGCTATAAATCCTCAAATCAATCATTTCTAACATTCTAAATTCTGAACAATGAAACATTTCTTCTATTTTTTATTGTTTGTTTTAGTCCTTGGTGATGCTGCAAATGCGCAACAATTTTTAAACGGAAGTGTAGAACCCATCAGTTCTTTTTCCGGTTTTTGCACAAACATTTCTGCCAGTTCATTCAATTCAAATATGCCAAATGCGTCTGTGACGGACCCTGCAGGTAAACCAGCGTTTATTGGCGACAGCATATGTGTGTATGCAAAGGTTCCGGCGGGTATTGCATTTGTAGGCTTGTTGTATGACTCTGCCAGTGGACTCGGACAACGTTTATCATTAAAACTTGCCAGCCCAATGGTAATCGGTAAGAAATACATTTTCTCATTTGCCATGATAGGCACTTCTTCTGCATTAGGCTCTCCCATTATTTATGGTTATATGAATGATAGTACGGGCAACACTGATTATAGCTCTACAGACACGATAGCCGGACCTACTACTTTTACTGCATGGCTTACGGTTACAGATAGTTTTGTAGCCGGGAATAATGACCAGTATTTTTATGTAGAAGTAAAAGCACCTTTGCGTGGAGATGGCTTTAATTATTTTGACAACTTTAAAATACTAAACCCGGCAACAGGTGTTGATGAAGTATACATACCGCTGCATGTTGTGGCATACCCAAATCCCTGCACAAACTCTACGCAAATTACTATAGATGATAATGCGGTAATGCCATGTGAAATTGTAGTAACGGACTTACTTGGACATATAGTGATACAGAAAAAGGTGACAGAAACGAAAGTTTTGCTCAATCTATCGGAGTATGCAAAGGGACCTTATTTTTTACAACTCACTGACCATAACCACAACAGATCAACGATACCGCTCATTACACAGTAAGTACAAATATCCACTATAAGAGTAAGGAGTTCTTAACTTCTTACTCTTTTTTAATGCCCTATAATAAAGCATTTCCTGTGTAACCTTCCCTGGAAGTCGAAGGGAGTAGTAACTGCAGTAATATCTTTTACAAAGGAAGCGGGGATATTATCTCTTTCTAACACAAAATCTCTGTAGTTGTTACTGAAGTATATGCGGCCATCGTCAGTTAACGCTTTTAATAATTGCTTTAATAGGCTGACATGATCGCGCTGTACGTCAAATATATCATCCATGCGTTTGCTATTGCTGAATGTAGGAGGATCGCAGATAATGAGATCGTAGGTTTTGGCAGGAATGTCCTGCAATAATCTCATCACATCTCCATGCACAAAATCGTGTTTCTTATCGTCATACAGTTTGTTGTACTGCATATTACGCTTCACCCAATTGAGGTAGGTCTTGCTCATATCAACTGATGTAACGCCTGCTGCACCACCATTTGCAGCATATACACTAAACGAACCTGTGTAGCAAAACAAGTTGAGGACATTCTTACCTTTTGCTTCGTCACGGACCATGCCCCTTGTAATGCGATGGTCGAGGAATAAGCCAGTATCGAGATAATCGGTAAGATTGATGATAAACTTTAAACCACCCTCAGGAACAATACGTTCCGCTTTCTGCTCTCCGAATTTTTCATATTGTTCGCCACTTCTATGTCCCTTACGTTCGCGTTGCTTCATGTATATGACTTCTTCATTCACCTCCAATACGAGGGCTATTATCTTTCTACAGTCCTGCAACCATACTTCATGTTCTTCTTCCTCCATGCCATGCCTGCGTTTATACTCAGCCGCATGCACTACCCCGTCGTACCATTCAATAGCAAAGGGAAATTCAGGTAAGTCATGATCATAAAACCTGTAACAAGCTACTTCCTGCCTGCGCGCCAGTTTGCTATAATGCTTATGCATTTTTCGCAAACGGTTCTCGAACATTTGACCACGACTAACCTGATTTTCTACCACTACTACCTCAATTTTTGATTGATTTTAGAAAAATTATTATTATTCACTTTTATATAATATAGGTCTTTATCAAAGTCACTATGTAAATAGACATGCATATCAAAAAAACCTTTATCAATTTCCATTCCTTGTATAATATCCTCATTAGCGCTATCACCCCATCCATGAAAATAAATGGACCCTTTCATCGTTGTCCATTTGCCTTTTCTAGTAAATAAGGTATTTGTAACTATTTTTCTTTCAAAGCTATAATCACTGTATATTATTATACTGTCATTGTTCACACCATTCAATACATACCTTCCAGATATATCACGACAAGAGGAAAGAAGAAGTAATAAAAATATAGCAAAATTATTTTTCATAATGAGACTAGTATAATTACAGTTTACTTTTCTGAATTTTATGTTCTTTTTTCTCTGTATTGTTTTGAACAGCCTGTGGTTTGGGTAATTTCTTGCGAGGTATCATTTCATCACGCATAGCTGCATTGTAAACGAATGATGCCATAATAACAGATGCCTGCATAAGATCGTTTGCGCTTACCCGATCGTAGGTGTCCATATTGGTGTGATGAGAGCGTGTACCGTATTCAAGGGGGTCTTGTATGAACTGGAAGCCGGGAATGCCTACTTCATCAAAAGAAATGTGGTCGGTGCTGCCTGTATTACGAATGGTCAATGTATTAGCACCCAAATCTTTGAACGGTGTCAACCATGCTTCGAATATGGGTCTTACCAAATCGTTGCCCTGCATAAATATTCCTCTTATTTTTCCACCACCATTATCCAAGTTGAAATAGGCAGATACTTTTTCATGTTCCGGTTTTAATTGCATGGTCATCCGGTCTGCAAAATGTTTTTTTACATATCCACGGGAACCCAATAAGCCCTGCTCCTCCCCGCTCCATAAAACAATGCGTATGGTTCTGCGGGGATGCATACCAATGGCTTTGAGTATGCGCACCGCTTCCATGCAGACAGCCACACCCGTTCCATTATCTGTAGTACCCGTAGCACCATGCCAACTATCCATATGCGCGCCGAGCATAACCAATTCATCTCCCAGATCTGAACCGGGGATCTCTGCCACCACATTATTCTCTATGGAATCAGCCATTAAGAAAGTATTATCCAATTCTGCTTCCAGCTTTACTTCTTTTCCTGCGTCGAGCAATCGTATCAGCCTGAACAAATGTTCACCGTTCATCTCTATCTCAGGTAATACAGGTTTTGCATTCCAGGTGCGGGGAGAACCATTTGATGTGAATACCGTACCACCAGAACCCCTGCCACCACTGAGTACCAGTTGCGCACCCTGCGCCATTAAAAAACTATCTATGCTCTTCCTGAGATTAGCAGCAGCAATGGGATTGGGCCTTGGCCTTGATACAGGATTTGCTGCAGGATCGTCCAGATGTGGATCGAGCGTCATTTTTTGTAAGTCTTCATCTGATTGTCTTTTAGCATCTGCCGTAAAATTTGGTTTTATTTCTGTGGCTGTACTTGACGATAGTACCACAATTTTATGTTGCAGCTTTCCATCATATTTATTCAAATCCTGAACACTGTCTACTTTTACAAATATTGCATCTCCTTTTATTAAGCCATTGGTACCGGGTGTCCATGCACGGGGTATGCCTATTAAGGCCTGGTAATATGGTGCGCTCATAGCAACGTAACATTTGTGTGTTTCCCAACCTTTGCCAAAACCACCCCAGGGTTCTATATGTGCATTTTCCAAACCCCAATCTGCCAATTGTTGTTTTGCCCATTGCTCCGCTTTTTTCATACCTGAAGAACCTGTAAGGCGGGGACCAATAACATCGGTCAGATCAAACAAGTTTGCCATGACCTTTGAATTATTAAATCCTTCGTCTTTAATCTTCATGATAATATGCATGTTCACTCTTTCTTCATTATCACCTTTGAATGATAAAAAGCAAAATGCAAAAAAGCCTAATATGGCGAGTAGTGTTCTATTCATTATAACAATATTTAAAGGTAAAAAGTAAAGAAAAAACAGGAGCCATACCCTATCCTTCTCCCAAGTAAAGTGAAATTTATTTTTTAATAATTAAACCGGGGCATTTCTGTTAAGCTTCCGGAAACTTCCGCTTTACTTCCGCATCATTTTTTTATAATATAGTTGTCCAGAGCTGGTTTGACAGGATTTAGTTCCGATCTATTGCCGCTTTTTGAAAAAAAATCCGGAGAAGGTGCGGAAGTGAGAAATGGAAATGGATGAATAAAATTGAATAAATAATAAGGCATACTAATACGTTTACAGGTCGGATGTAAAGGTACAATTTCTGATACCACGGAAACAAATATTTGTTATTGAATATGAGATGTGTTATTGAAATGATCGCAGTAAAAGCTGATCTGTATATTGCGAGATCACTGTTTTAATATTTTGAATACCTGCCTTGAATTATTATCCAAAAGCTTTAAGAAATACATGCCGACAGGCAATGACTGAATAGTTATGTTATTATCGCCCTGCAATAAAGTGCCATTCAGCATCTGTTTGCCGGTAATATCTGTAATGATGTACGGATATTTAGCAGTTGTGATTATCTGTACATTATCAGTAGCGGGATTGGGGTATATGCGAATATTAGCATTTTGACCAACTATATTAGGAACAGCCAGTTTATGAAACCTGGTCTTTATTGTATTACTATCCAGATTTGTATTTGTAATCCTGATCATAGATACCGTGCCACTTACCTGCTCTCCACCTGTAGTTGCATCATCTTCAAAGAAAATCAATTTCTTATGCGCATCGTAAATATAATAGCTACCTGTATCTGCACAAGTGGTCATAAACATTCCATTCACGTAAGTGAACATATTTTTAGTAGCATCGTCTCTTGTAACTGCAACATATACGTACGCACTATCGGGGATATAGGCACTGTCTGATTTTGTAAATGGCCATAATTGTATGTTACCTGAATTATTATATAAGCCATTATCTGAAGCGCGATATTTATAGTCAATTAGTTTTTTAAACCCGATGTTTGTATCGATCCTTACATACATTTCGATAGTATAGCTACCCAAAGACAGGAAACCGGCAATAGAATCGTCGAAGGTAATACCACAACCTTTGCTATAATGAAATACATTTCTTGTAATACCGATAGGTAAGGCCTCGGAAGAATAACTGCCTGTACATGCAGCAGTAAGATCGGGGCCTGTGCCCGCCTCGTGCATATTGTTATTGAAAAACCAAGTGTAGGTTGTTTGGGCAAATGCGCCAAATGCCAATAGGATATTTACAATAAACAGGAGTAGCAGTTTTTTCATAAATGCTTTTTTTTAAAGTTATAAAATGCAATTGTAAAGCGCCAGCGCATTAAAGAGTTTTAATGTACTCTATAACTGCATTTCTTTCTTTGTCTGTAAGCACGTCGCCGAAATAATGCCCATAATTGCCATAGCCGGGTAAGGTGGTGTTGTAATATTTTTTGCCATCCGGTTTATCTGCAGATTCATACTTCCAACCAAGTTTGTCGTAATCATAAACAGGATGATCAAAATCGCGCATCCAGTAAGCGGGACGTAGTTTACTGTTCAATACTGCCTCTAAGGTAGGAACAGAAGCATTGTGAAAATACGGAGCTGTGATCCAAACACCATCTAACGGAGGTGCAACATAGCCACTGGATACGTCTATATGAGCTGCATATGGAGGCTGCGCAAACCAGCTTTTGTTAAACCAACTACTAAACTGAGGGTTTTGCTGATTGGCTTTAAAAAGTAAAGAATCTGTTTGTACTACATTGCCGGGTATCAGCAAATTAGGATAAGTACCACCCTCACCATAAGTACCGTGACACTTGCTACAATTATCATTAAATACGAATTTTCCCTTTGCAGCCAATTGCTGATCTATTGGCTTTGGATATTTTGGCGGTTGTATAGACCTGATGTAAGCGAGTACATCTCCAAAATGGCTGTTTACATCTGCCGCCTCAGCAGTATCAGTGACAGTTAAGATGTTGCTCGTCATTAAAAACTTACCAAAATCGCCACGACCCAAGCCTGTATAGAACATGGCGTTCTTCTTTTTAAGCAACCACCATGCTGGCACATCGGTGGGAACAACTATATCAGGCAGATCCATAGAAGCAGTATCCTGCCATACCAATGTTTGCGGATCGCGATGCGCAGCCAACACAGCCGCCAACATATCAGCAGGATTTACGCCGGGTGTTGCTGTAACCAAATGCGGCGTAACCATTTTTAAGGATTGAAAAAATGCTTTTGACGCCTTGTATTTTTTAGGCGAAGTCATTTTAAGAAAATTGACGCCTGCATTTAATTTTTTCTGATCGGGCTCTATACTAAAATCACTAAAAGAATTACCAAGGCCTACAATCACTTTATCATCGAATATCTCGGCATGACATTGCAGGCAAGTAGGAATAACCATGTCGATACTGTCGGCACTTCTTATAATGTTATACCCTACTTCCACAGTCGCATTCTTACCTGTTCTATTGAGAAGGTTACGATCATCTTTACCACGCGCCATGGTATAATATTCGTAGGGTAAGCCGCTACGTAAAAAATCTCCTGTGATCAGATACTCATATCCTTTGGCAGAATCGCCTGAACGCTGGGGGCTGGGTTGGATATATGTGTATTCATCAGGTGCCTCTTTGTTAAAGGCTAACAAAAAAGTTACAAAAACTGCAGCAAGAGATAATAAAGCCTTCTTTTTCATCTTAATTTAGTGAAGGATATATGAATGTGTAAATTACGGTTTTTAATGCTGATGAAATACTTATTATTACTATTATGGCTTCCTTTATGTACCAGCGCACAAACTGATACATCGGTTATTTACAGGCAAAGCTATACCGTAAAAGGATGGAACAGTGGTATTGTTAATGAATACTCACTCAGATTCATCAAAGAGCAAAGAGCTAATTTCTTTTATCTATCCTCTTATTCCAAACAAGGAATTGATAAAAGTATAGACACATCAGGCTATGGTATACATAAAACAGATAACGGGGTTGTTATAGCCAATTGTGTATTTGTATACATAGCCAAGAGCATTGATGTAGTATATGGAGACATTGTATTTACAGGCAAGAATAATATTGCTGAAATGAAATTGCAAAATGTTCGATACAGCAAATACGAAAAACAAAATGGCGGCTGGAGAGAAACACAAAGAGGACTGTATAAAGATCTGAAGTTATGCAGGCATTGTAATGTAACAGGTATTAAGATTGCGGAAACAGTGAATAAGGGGTTTGTGCGGTTGTCGCTGGCGTATGAAGCCTATTTAAAAAGGGCTGTGAAAAATTAGATAAGCGACACACAGACACTCAGGAGATTTCTCTCACGATAAAAATCAGGGTTCGAAATGACCCATTATCATTTAAAGTCGAGATAGTTAAAAAATTTGGGAGGGGGTGTATAGTTATGTTTTTGATTATGGGGTAGATTTGCTTCCCGTTTTGCGATGGCAATACTATCCTCGCTGCTGAGCGGATATTCTTTACGATAGATCATTTCGTCTACCTGGTATTCTTCTTCTTTTATTAGTCTGCCAGTCTCTTCATCATAGAATTTCCAAATGCCATGTTTTAAAGAGCCCCGATCTGTGCTTATACGTTTTAATGACTCTTTACCGGTTTCAGGATCGGTGACCATAATAGTATCGAATACATTTTCAGGATTCATACCCCGATAATAGCCGGTAGTTACCAAATGACCACCATCGTAATATTTTGCAAAGCCATCGAGTGTATTGTTCCTGTATGTTTCCTCAGCTAAAAGTTCATTTCCACCATCGAGTTTATACCATATATTCATTTTGCGACCATGGTCATACCTACCGAATTCGTGACAACCTGTTTTACCCTCAGGACAAGCACATGCCTGCAACCACATGCCGTGGCGCTTGCCATTATCGTCAAATTTATTAATTGCAGTATCCTTATTCTGCGCCAAAACGGAGCAGGTAAAGAATAAGAATAATATAGACGCTAACAGCCTCATGCAAATAAAGTTAAACGTTGTACCGGGATATCTATTGTTCGGGATGAAACAACTATACACCAAATGAGCTACCACAGCCACAAGTAGTGCTTGCATTTGGATTATTAAAAATAAAACCCCTTGCATTTAAACCACTTTGAAAATCTATCTGCATACCAAAAAGATAGATGCCATGTGTTTTCTTCATTAATACAGGAATGCCTTCTATATCATAAAGCTCATCATCTGCTTCTTTTTTATCGAAACCTAGTATATAACTCATGCCGGAGCAGCCACCACCTTTAACACCCACACGCAAATATTCATTCTTATCAAAACCGGGTTCATTCATTAACCGGTTGACCTCTTTTACCGCGGCGGGTGTAAGTTTCACCGGTATATCTACAATTGTTTCCATATTCTATCCCCATAGGGGGCCATTCATTTTTACAAAATTACGATATATGCAAAGGTTGAACAAATTAGAGATATACAATATTGCTAATACTGATAAACATATAGAAAAAAGCGTTTATCATTTTGTTAAGAACATTTATCTATTTTTGGCGTCCAAATCGTACAGAACTATGAGCGAGGCCTCGGAACATATTATCAATGACTCATCTAACCAAATGAAGAAGGCAATAGGCCACCTGGAAGCGGAAATATCTAAAATACGCGCAGGCAAGGCCAGCCCACAGGTAGTGGATGGTATAATGGTGGACTATTATGGTAATCCTACCCCGCTGAACCAGGTTGCCAATGTGTCTGTAACAGATGCACGTACAATTTCTATACAGCCATGGGAAAAGAATATGCTGGCACCTATAGAAAAGGCTATTATGGCAGCTAATATTGGCATAACCCCTCAAAATGACGGAAATACAGTGCGCTTGTTTTTACCCCCGCTGACAGAAGAACGCCGCAAGGAATTGGTAAAAAGAGTAAATGCGGAAGGTGAGCATGCTAAGGTTGCTGTGCGCAACATACGCCGTGATAATATAGAACACATAAAAAAACTACAAAAAGAAGGACTGAGTGAGGACGCTGTAAAAGACGCAGAAGGACGTATACAGGGCATTACGGATAAAAACATAGCATTAGTAGACCAACACTGCAAGGACAAGGAGAAAGAGATAATGACTATTTAATTCAGAAGGTAAAATGTAAAAATATTGGCGGGTTATTTACCCGCCATTTTCATTATGTGCTTGTACTCCGCTTCTGTAACGGGACTAACTGATAGCCTGCCAATGCGCAACAGTGCCATATTAGCCAGTGATTTTTCTTTTTTCATGTCTGCTAAAGAAACAGGATTGTCTAAGGTCTTTACAGGTTTGAGATCAACTACAGACCAATCTTCTGTGGTAGTAGGATCCTGGTAAGCTGTTTTTACCACCTCAGCAATACCTACTATCTCAAGTCCTTCGTTGCTATGATAAAAGAAAACATGGTCACCTTTTTGCATAGCCCTGAGATGCAGGCGGGCAGCATAATTGCGCACCCCATCCCAGGTAGCTTTTTTATCTTTTAAAAATTGTTGCCAGCTATAAGCGGCTGGTTCGGATTTTACGAGCCAGTATTGCATAGAAGAAAGTATAAAGTCAAAAGTAGAAAGCTATTGTTGTAAAATTTAAAAGTAAAGTTATTTATTTTTCTCTTTGTAATAAATAAGTAGCTAATTCGTAGAGTGGTTGTTTGCGTTTGGCAGTAACGGCAACATCTTCCAAACTATCAAAAGCTTTTTGGGAGTAATAATTTACAGCTTCGCGGCAAGCAGTATCTGAACCTGTTTCGTTAAACAAGCTGAGCATAGCCGGAACTTTATCATGTGTATCTTTTTGCAACCAATCCGTAATACCTGCACGTTGGTGTGCTGATGCTGTTTCCCAAGCCTTTAGCAGTAAGTAGGTTTTTTTATTAGCTTTAATATCACCACCTTGTTGTTTGCCGAGTTTATCTGATGCGCCAAAAGCGTCGAGATAATCATCCTGTAGCTGAAATGCAATTCCCAAATTTTTACCAAACTCGTATAGCTTGTCAGCATTCCCCTCTGTAGCACCGCCGAGCATTGCGCCTATTTTAAGGCTGCCTGCCAATAGAACAGAAGTCTTTAGGGTGATCATGTGTATATATTCATCAATAGTGACATCGTTACGACTTTCAAAATCCATATCCAATTGCTGGCCCTCGCAAACCTCTACAGCAATTCTGTTAAATGTTTTAAGTACCAGTGGAAGTTCCATTTTTACCTGTGATATGTACTGATAGGCATAAATACAAGTAATGTCGCCGCAAAGTATTCCTGCTGTCATGCCATATTTGGCATGAATAGTTGGATTGCCCCGGCGAAGCGGAGCTTTGTCCATGATATCGTCATGTATCAAAGTAAAATTGTGGAACAGCTCTATTGCCGCTGCTGCATGCCAGGCATCCTGATTGACCTCTCCAAATAATTCATTACCCATTAAACAAAGCACCGGACGAATGCGCTTGCCTCCCAACTGTAATAAATAACGGCAGGGATCGTAGAGATTTGAAGGCTGCCCGGGAAACGGAAGTGCACCTACAAAACGATCTTCAAATTGTTTAACAAGCTGGGAAAAAGAATTCATGTAATTAATTCAAAAGTAAATCCCAAAGTATCGGGACAAAAGTAAAGATATATTATCTTCTTCTTTTTGAAGACCCGTATTTTTTAGGAGGTTGTTTTGGAGATTTATGTTTATTCGGGCGACTTGGCTTGGCAATAACTTCTTGCCCCCCAGGCATTTCTATCAGCGACATATCTATTTGTCTTTTTTCTAAATTGGCGGAAACAATTTTCACTTTCACTTTATCACCGATACGGAACCTGATACCTGTGTACCTGCCAACCAGTGCATATTCATGTTCCATTAATTCGAATTCGTCAATTTCGGAGAGATCGTTACGGGATATCATACCCTCACATTTATGCGCTACTGTTTCAGCCCAAAAGCCAAAACTTGCCACACCGCTAACGATCGCATCAAAATCTTCGCCCACAAACTGCTGCATGTACTCCACCTGCTTGTATTTATTACCTGCACGCTCAGCATCCATAGCGCGACGTTCCTGGTCGCTGCAATGTCGACATTGCTGCTCTAATTGCTTAATAGGATGAATTTCACTATCAAGACATTCCTGCAAAATACGGTGTGCGAGTACATCGGGATAGCGACGTATAGGTGAAGTGAAGTGACAATAATTATCAAATCCTAAACCATAGTGACCAATATTTTCAGTAGTATATACCGCCTTTGACATAGTACGGATACCGAGGCTTTCCAGTACATGTTGCTCCGGCTTGCCCTGTACCATTTTCAGCATTTCGTTGAAAGATTTTGCAATGCTTTCAGGAGAGCCCATATTAAATTTGTGGCCAAACCGTGCCGCAAAAGTGGTAAACAGTTTTAACTTATCTTCATCAGGAACATCGTGTACACGATATGGAAAAGGAACAGGTTTTTCTTTCACTTTTATTTTAGAAACATACTCTGCTACTGTGCGATTTGCCAGCAGCATAAACTCTTCTATCAGTTGATGCGCTTCTTTACTTTCTTTTACTACAATGCCCAAAGGCATACCTGTTTCATCCAGCTTGAAACGGATCTCTTGTGAAGAAAAATTGATGGCTCCTTTTTTAAACCGCTCTTTGCGAAGTATTTGCGCTAGTTTATTTAATATCAACAATTCTTCTTTCAGTCCATCTTCACCTCCTTCTATTACTTCCTGCACATCTTCATAGCTAAAGCGGCGACGTGAATGCATAACTGTTCTACCGAGCCAATGATCTTTCACTTTTCCGGCGGGGGTGACAATAAAAATTGCAGAGAAGGTGTATTTATCTTCGTTAGGACGTAAAGAACAAAGCTCGTTTGATAAACGTTCGGGCAGCATTGGCAGAACCCTATCAGGCAGGTAGACACTGGTAGCGCGACGATAGGCTTCTTTATCTAATTCAGTACCGGCTTCTACAAAATGACTTACATCTGCGATATGCACCCCTATTTCATAATCTCCGTTCTTGAGCACACGAAATGAAATAGCATCATCAAAATCTTTGGCGTCTACCGGGTCTATGGTAAAGGTGAGGATATCGCGAATGTCTTTGCGCTTCTTGAGTTCTTTCTTGTCTATAAATTCTGAAAAGCGTGCCGCCTGTTCTAATACTTCATCGGGGAAATGCAGGGGAAAACCATTGTCAATCAGCAGGCCCTGCATAGCAATTTCATTGCTGGTCTGATTTGATAAAACACTTACTACCTCACCTACAGGATTTTTGGCTTTTTCGGGCCATTCTGTAATGCGGACGATAGCATGATCTCCATCTTTTGCTCCATTGAGTAAGTGCAAAGGAACAAATACGTCAACAGGCATATTTTCCTTATCAGCAATGAAGAATGCAAAATTGGGCTTTACCTCTAACCTGCCGCTGTATTCGGTTTGCGCACGGCGAACAATTTTTGTGATAACGCCTTCCTGGCGGCCTTTTTTTTCGTGGCCCCTAATCTCTACTTTCACCTCGTCGCCATTAAAAGCGTTGCCGAGGTTATTGTGTTTAATAATGATGTCTTTATCTAAGCCGGGTACAGCTACAAAACCCATCCCGCTTTTTACTACCTGCAGCTTGCCGGTAAATGTTTGCAGATTTGAACTATTTTTTTTCTTCTTTGTTTTTGGCATTTGTGGTATAAAGATAGCAGATAATTGCTCAATAGCTGTCCTCTATCAATGTTTGATTATTTTCAGCAATAGTCTTTTCTACATACCCAGTAACAATTGCATCAAATTCAGCTTGCTTATTAAACAATACCCCAACTGTAATAGGCAATACTGCAATTGTAATGTTCCATTCTTTCAATTTACCGGCATGCATATGCAGGCGGGTAGCATCTTTTTCTGTAGTTATAATTATTTTATTACTAAGCTTCCAATTATCATGGGTTTGTTTTATCTCTTCTATATCAGCATCAGAGAAGTAATGATGATCGGGATAAGAAAGTACATGCGTGTCTTTAGTATGTTTATTTAAGTACTCCACTAAGGGTTCGGGACGAGCTATGCAGCAAACCAGGATAGCGTTCGTATCAGCAATGTTTATTTGTTCGCCAGTAACAAAATTATATGGCGTACTATATTGTATTGTTGTAAAAAATACTTGCTGATGAGAAAAAGGATTAATGCGCTGTTCTATTTGTTTTGCAATTGCAATGTCCATATCCGGAGAGCACTTAGAAACAATAATAACATCGGCACGCTTATAAGCGCCCCTGTTCTCACGCAGTCTTCCAAATGGCAAGATATGATCTTCGTAAAAAGGTTTTGAAAGATCTGTTATTAAGATGTTCAACCCGGGTTTTACAGAACGGTGTTGATAAGCATCGTCGAGCAATATTACTTCTACGTCAGGGCGATTTAATAATAATTGGGGAATACCTGTAAGCCTTTCTTCAGCCACACAAACGACGAGATCGGGGAACTTAAGATGATATTGCATAGGCTCATCACCGATCTTGGTTGCATCAGTATTAGCGTTAGCTAATAAAAAACCTTGTGTATATCTTTTATAGCCCCTGCTCATGGTAGCCAGCTTGTATTGGTATTGTAATAGCCTTACCAAGTACTCCACATGCGGTGTTTTACCTGTGCCACCAACAGACAGATTACCTACTGAAATAACGGGCAGGTCAAACTGTATGGAAGAAGAAAAACCTGTATCATATAACCTGTTTCGCAGCCAAACAATGGCTCCGTATAATAGAGCCAGCGGCCATAATAAGAACCTGAATAGTGAAAAAATATAGTGCAATATGTTATGCCTACCAAAAAACATGAGGTAAATGTAGGAAGAAAAGGCCCGACTCACCTCTATAATGGTATAGAAGCTATATTTTTTGTTTAGTTGAATAAGATTTGATTGCTTTGTTTTATGAACTGGATACCACACCCAACAGTATTGGAAGGGGATAAAGTAAAACTTGTTCCGTTGGATCATAGCCATTTTGCAACGCTTACCGAACTGGCACAGCAAAAAATAATCTGGCAAAATATATCCATTGATTTTAGCAATCCGGAAAAATACCTGAACCATTTAAAAGGAGTGGTATTGATGCGCGCCAATGGCGAACAATATCCTTTTACTGTTATTGACAAGACTAACAATAAAATAATAGGCAGTACGAGACTGCATAATTTATTTCCAGAACATAAAAAACTGGAAATTGGCTGGACATGGTATGACCCTGCTTACTGGGGAACAGGGTATAATACTGAATGCAAACTACTGATATTGACCTTTTGTTTTGAGCAACTGAAAACAGTGAGGGTGCAATTGCAAACCAGTGAAAAGAACCTTAGAAGCCAAGCTGCTATAAAAAAAATAGGTGCAAAATTTGAGGGCATTTTAAGAAAAGAAAGAATCATTGAAAACGGCAGTTACAGGAATACGGTTATGTTTAGCATTATAGATGATGAATGGCCTGCCGCCAAGGCGGAGCTGATGAGGTTGTCCCGAAATATTCGGGAGGTTGATTAAGGGGAGTTTTTATACTTTTGCTTGCGAATGACAGATAATAACCGCTATAATCTAAGGGGTGTTTCCGCACAAAAAGAGGATGTACATAAAGCTGTGGCTAAGCTTGATAAGGGATTGTATCCCAATGCTTTTTGCAAAATATACCCGGACTACTGGGGCAATGATGCAGACTATTGTAACCTGATGCATGCAGACGGTGCAGGCACCAAATCTATACTGGCATATTTATACTGGAAAGAGACTGGAGATATGAGTGTGTGGAAAGGCATAGCTATTGACGCTATTGTAATGAATATAGACGACTTGCTTTGCGTAGGAGCAACCGGACCATTTACTTATTCTTCAACCATAGGACGCAACAAACACCTGATATCAGGAGAAGTTATTTCTGAAATAATAAATGGTAGCCAGAGTTACTTTGACCGACTTAAAGAATACGGAATAGATGTGCATTTTTTAGGTGGTGAAACTGCTGATGTAGGTGATGTAGTAAGAACCATAATTGTTGATGGCACTATGGCTTGCAGGATGCTGAGAGATAAACTGGTGACCACTGAAAAAATGCAAGCAGGTGATGTTGTGGTTTCATTGGCCAGTTATGGCAAAGCAAACTATGAAGATGCATATAATAGCGGCATGGGGAGTAACGGGCTCACCAGTGCACGCCACGAGATGCTGAAAAAGGAATATGCAAAAAAATACCCCGAAAGTGTTGATCCAAATTTGCCGGATGAAGTAGTTTATAATGGGAAGTATGGTCTTACAGACTCAACAGAAACTGAATTGAATGTTGGCAGAATGCTGCTATCCCCTACCCGTACCTATGCGCCTGTGGTTTTAAAAATTCTGCAACGGCATTTTAACAATGTACATGGCATTATACATTGCAGTGGCGGCGGGCAGAGCAAATGCCTGCATTACCTGCCACAAAATTTCAGGGTTGTAAAAGACAACTTATTACCGATACCTCCGTTATTCAATATGATACAGCAATCAGCAGATACAGGTTGGAAAGAAATGTACCAGGTGTTTAATATGGGGCAAAGACTGGAAATATTTACAAATAAAGAAACAGCAACTGCTATTGTTGAAATATCTAAGAGTTTTGGTATTGCAGCTCAAATATCAGGACATGTAGAAAAGCACGACAAAAAAGAAGTAGTGATAGAAAGCGAACAGGGAAGCTTTACCTATCATTGATCTTTGGCACTATAAATGCTATATATCCATAAACCTACAATCAGACTCATATGAAATATACAACCCTGGTACTCAGCTATATTATGCTTTGTACAACACATTACTCATTTGCACAAGACAAGACTGAAGATAAAATTGAAGACATTGGAAAAAATGTTTATGCCATAGCTCCCATATCTTTTTCTGAGGTGAGCAAGGGTGTAGGTATCAGTTATGAACATATGCTTGATACAAAAGGCATCGTTAGTTTGTGGGTACCCGTCATGTTTGGTTTTAGAACATACAATGACTATTTATATAATAACCAACAAAACAATAGTGCAACTGTATACGGACATTTTTTATGCTATGCCGGGTATAAAAATATACCCTACAGGTAATGACGGGAAAGTTAAATACTCCATTGGGCCCAATCTTATATATGCAACAGGCCAAATGCCGCAAGGCTACACACCTTTATCCTCAGAAGGGCCAACAGTAAATTTTATGAAATTGGGCATCATGGTAAATGGTTCTCTTAACCTGAATCCACTCAAGCATCTATATCTCGGGCTCGACCTTGGATTTGGTATAACTTACCTGAACCAACAAGACGGGGTAACACA
>Ga0206886_1037_pt1 | contig 31599 bp, 27 predicted proteins | sample Alteio_BWOrgHeat_92_FD_152952 | JGI IMG/M metagenome (GOLD analysis project Ga0206886, IMG submission 152952) | Enriched cells from forest soil in Barre Woods Harvard Forest LTER site, Petersham, Massachusetts, United States - Alteio_BWOrgHeat_Nextera2 ... | reverse complement strand
CGCCACGAACGCTTCCGTCGCGCGCCGGAGAATATCGTCCGACACGGGGCCGATGATCTCGCTCAAAAGAATCCGAAGCCCATTTCCCACGTGCGGCACGACGTCCGATTCGGATTTTTCCGGGAAACCGATGGCGCGAAGCGCGGCGTTCACGGCGTCGGTCAGGTCGGAGCGGGAATCGATCAGCGTGCCGTCCAGATCGAACAAAACGGTTTTAATGGATGGCATCAACGGCCGATGAACGCCAAGAATTCCTCGCGGGTGCGATGGTTGTCGTGGAACGCGCCCAGCATCGCGCTGGTCACCGTCGGAGAGTCGTGGCTTTTCGCTCCGCGCATTTCCATGCACAGGTGCCGCGCTTCAATCGCCACCGCCACGCCGAGCGGCGACAGTTTCTGCTCCAGCACGGTGGCAATCTGCTGCGTCATGCGTTCCTGCACCTGCAACCGCTTGGCGAACACCTGAACGATCTTGGGGATTTTGGACAACCCGATAATCTTGCCCTTCGGAATATACGCGACGTGCGCGGTTCCGAAAAACGGCAAAAGATGGTGTTCACACAGCGAATAAAAGCGGATGTCTTTCACCACCACCATCTCGTTGTAATTTTCCTGGAACACCGCGCGGTTGATCAGGGAGTCGATGTCGGTTGCGTATCCTTCCGTCAGCTCAAGCAGCGATTTCGCGACGCGCTCGGGCGTTTTGGCGAGACCTTCGCGACCGGGATTTTCCCCCAGGATTTCGAGAACTTCCTTCACGAGATGGGCGAGACGTTCGGTCTTGCCCGAATTTTCCTTGAGAATGTCGTCGATGCTGGCGGTCATGGCGTCCTCTTTTCTCCGGTTCATACGATGGCGACCATCCTGTCGATGGCGCGGCGCGCGCGGTCGGCGATTTCCTTCGGGACCGTCACGCGGTATTTCAAATCTTCGAGCGACCAGAGAACCTTTTCGATGGTGATCATTTTCATGAACTCGCACACCGCTTCCGGGTTGGCCGCATAAAATCTTTTCTCCGGATTGTCCTTCTGCATTCGATGCAAAATCCCCGTTTCCGTAGCGACAATAAATTCTTTGGCCGGAGACGAATGCGCGTACTGAACCATCCCTTCCGTCGATAAAACCTTGTCTGCGATCGGCAATGCGGTCGACAGGCAGCCGCACTCCGGATGCATGATGAACTCGGCCTTGGGTTTCTCCTTCTTCAGCGCCACGATGTCGTCGGTTTTAATCTTGTGATGCACGTGACACGAACCGGGCCACAAATGAATATTGGTTCGTCCGGTCTGACGGCGCACCCACTCGCCCAGGAACATGTCCGGCGCGAAAAGGATTTCCTTATCTTTCGGAATCGACTCAACCACTTTCACCGCGTTGGATGACGTGCAGCAGTAATCCGACTCGGCCTTCACTTCCGCCGTTGAATTGACGTAGGTGACGACCACCACCCCCGGATGCTCCGCTTTCCATTTTCGAAGCGCGTCGGCGGTGATCGTGGCGGCGAGCGAACAGCCCGCGTCCAGATCCGGAATCAGAACGGTTTTTTGCGGCGCCAGGATTGCCGCCGTTTCCGCCATGAAATGCACGCCGCAGAAGACAATGACGTCCGCGTCCGTTTGGGCTGCGCGCTGGGACAGACGCAGGGAATCCCCCACAAAATCCGCCACGTCCTGCACGTCGGGCAATTGATAATTGTGCGCCAAAATAACGGCGTTCCGCTGTTTCTTTAATTCGGAAATCCGGCTGCGAATATCGTCAAGCGTCGATGTCATGATCGGACCAATTTTCCTCTGGATCTGCGTTAACAGCGGTGGGTCGGTCATAGGGGAAAACGCTGGCGAATTCCTCAAGTTCCCGAAGGACCATCGTACCGATATTGGGCGGTGAAATCAATTCGGGCATGGACCCTTCCAAACTCACGAGACAAATCCTTCCGCGTTGTAATGTTTGCGAAAGGAACGGGAAAGGTGGAAAGGGTACGTTTTAATCATCATGAAAATAGAGACCGCTTCCCTCTTGTCCGTCCTTTGCCTTTGTGGACCCGTGCGGGCGCAAGAATCCGTTGCAAGTTCATCCGCGACGGTTGTTTTATCGAAAAGCAGCGCCACGATTCCTTCCGCAAGCGAACAGGATCACAACGGTTTCGCATACGAGAAGCCGCGTCCTCTCGATTTCATCAAAAAATTTCCCTCTGACATTGGCGATTTTCCAAAGACCGCCTTTCGAAAAGAAAATACGGGCGTCATTGCGGTCGTGGCGCTGACAACCACAATTCTGTTCCTGGGCGATCAACGCATCGTCGACAACGCCAAACAAATCGGGAAGCAACTGGGAATTTCTCGCACGAATTACCAGCAGACGTTTGCAACGATAAAAGCGCCGGGCGCGAAGAAAGGCCTCGAGCTCGAGGGACCGTTTGATTCGGGAAGCGCCCTGTATTTTATTGGCGATGGGACAATTGATTTAAGTCTGGCGGCCGGTTTTCTGGGATACGGCCTGATTAAGTCCGACAACCGCTCCCTTCAGACGTCTTCGCAAATCGTGGAGGCGCTTATCGCCGGAGGCCTGGCGCTCCAGGTCATTAAACGCAGCACCGGGCGCGGAAGTCCTTTCACGACGCAAGCGCACGGAGGAACATGGCATATGTTTCCCAACCAATTCGAGTTCAACCGCCGCGTCGCTTCCTATGACGCTTTTCCCTCCGGACATCTCTACGCCACGATGGCCACGCTCACCGTCATTGCCGACAACTATCCGGAATACACCTACATTCGTCCGGTTGGTTACACGCTTATGACGGCGCTCGGGTTTCAAATGCTTAACAACGGTGTTCACTGGGCCAGCGACTATCCGCTGGCGCTGGCGATGGGGTATGCCTTCGGCCACATGGCCGTCGAAAAAGGAAGAAAGAAAAAAAACGCCTCGCTTGAATTCCATCCGGTTGTTTTCAATTCCGGGGCGGGAATTCTGGCAACGTTTCGATTCGCTTCAGGAAAAAAGAAGGAAAGCTGAAAAAGAGGTGTTTGTGAAATTTCGAACCGCCATTTCAATAGCCGTTCTTCTCTCAATTCCTGTGGACTGCTACTCCGATTCTCCTGCGTCAACAGAACCGGCCCCAAGACAAACCTTCCTTACAGACGGCGTGGACCTTTTCACGGCACCGCTGCGGATGGACAAAGACGACGCGAAGCTGACGTTGCTGGCCGGGGGCCTCATCGGCGGGATGACGTTCTTCGATAAAAAAATCAAGGAGAATCTTTTCCCTTCGAGAAACAACGATCCGGCCGTCGACATGCGGTATCTGGGCGATTATGGACAGGTGGCGGGTCCGGTTGTCGGAACGGTTTTTGCCCTTCACGGATGGCTGGAGGATGATCCAAAATCAAAAGAGACCGCCTATCTTTCGTACGAAACGTTTATCTGGTCCGGGGCTGTGGGGGAGGTATTCAAATACGCCGTGGGACGGGAACGCCCCTCAACCTCCGACGATCCTTTTGTCTTTCATCCGGCAAAAGGCGATTCGTCTTTCCCCTCCGGGCATACCACCGAGGCGTTCGCCGCGGCGACGGTTTTTTCGGAACAGTATCCGTACTGGGCGGTCATCATTCCCTCCTATGCTGCGGCCTCAACCGTCGGAGTTTCGCGCCTTCGCGCCAACAAACATTGGGCGAGCGATGTGATGGCGGGGGCCATACTGGGAACCACCGTCAGCCACCTTTTGAGAAAATGGCATCGTCAGTCCAAAAAACAAACCGATCAGACATTTGAGTTGAGTCCCACAGGCATAGCATGGATAAAAAAATTCTAAGGGCAGCTCCGGGAATTCTGATCGCCCTTCTCTCCCTGGCTTCCGACGTTCGGGCGGAGACGCACGAGAAAACCCTCTCGCTACCCCAGGCGATTGACTGCGCCCTCAGCAACAATCCCGAAATCGGCGAACTCAACGCCACCCAAAGCCAGACGCGTCATGCCGTCGAAGAAACCCGATCCCTCCGTTTCCCCAGGTTGTCGCTGCTCGGCCAATACACGACGGGCGACGACAAGAAAACCCAACTTCCCGACTCAAACCAGGCGGTGGCGCGCGGAGAGGAATTTTTATTTCAGGGAGGACGCGTCGCCGCCGACATCCGCCGTCTGGAGAATCTTGAAGAAGGCGCCGTGGCGGATATCGACGTTAAAAAACTGCAAGTCGTGCTGGACGTGGAGGAAAACTATTTTCAGGCCGTCACCGATCAGGAGCAAATCGACCTTTGGACGTCCGCGCAGGAGGAATACGGAAAGCTTCTCAAGCTGATCGAACCGAAGTTCTCGGTCGGTTCCGTGCCCGACTACGACTATGTGCGGATTCGCCTTTCGATCGCCCAGTACGAACAGGAAAAACTTAACAGCCGCCGCGCGCTGGAGCACGATCTTTTCGCTCTCGGCGCCGCGATGGGGACCGATCCTCCCGCGGCCGTGGAAGCCCTTCCCCCCGTTTCACCACCCCCCGATCTCACGCTGGAAAAACTTCTGGAACGTCTTCCGCAACGTCCCGACCTGCAGGCCGCCGAGAAACGGTTATCGGCCGAAGAATTTTCCGTCGAACGCGCTCATCGCGACCGGTGGCCCGACCTGAAACTCGCGGGCGATTATGGATACACCGGCATGACCGCGAGCGACACATCCCTCGGCTGGGGTTTTTCCGCCACCGCCAATCTTCCTCTTTACGACTTTGGAACCACTCATCACGGAATTTCCCGGGCCGAAGCGGACCGGTCGGCGCAGGAATACAAAACGAAGGCGCTGCGGCTGCGAATCCGCACGGAAATGAATGACGCCCTCGAGCGGGTCAACAGCGCCTGGAAAATTTATCGCATCGCAGAAGAGAGCCTTCCTCAAGCACAAAAAGCCTATGAAAGTTCGCTTCGGCGCTACCGCACGGGACTGGCCCCCATGACCGAACTGAGCGATGCGCACGACCTCCTGATCCAAAGCCGGGTTCATCGGTCCCAGTCCGTGAACGATTATCGAAATGCACTGGGCGAGCTTGACTCCGTTCAGGGATTGTTTCCGGCGGCGCAACCATGAAGACAAAAATATTTTTTGTTGTGGCTCCTCTCTTCCTTTTCTCCATGCGATTCACAAGGGCCCAGGAGCCATCGCCCGTTTTCCAAATCGGTCAGCCCGCGTGGCGATCCTTCTCAACCACCGCTTCCGGCTATGGCGCGCTGGCGGAAGATCAGACGCACGTATCGGTTTACGTCCCTCTTAAGGAATCAGGAACGGTCCGGAGGGGAGCCGGGGCTCAGGTTCGCCTGGGCGCGCCGGAGGAAGCGCCGGTCTACGTGACCGGACGCGTGACATCGGTGCTTCCCGACGCGGACCCGCGCACCGGTCAGTCGATCATCTCCATTCAAATCCCGTGGCAGCAAGTGCCGCCGCGCACCTACGTGAGCGCCACCATCCAGACCGGATCGCGCCGCGCGCTGGCCGTGCCGTCCACCGCGGTCCTGATAATTGGCGGGGAAGCGTTTGTGTTTAGACGGAATGAAAAAAATGACTTTGAGAAAACACCCGTCCGCATTGGAGAACAAAACCCCGACTTCACGGAAATCGCGGGTGGAATCAGGGAAACGGATCACGTGCTGGTCGAGGGCGCTCTCGAATGGGTTTTCAAAGACATGAACGGGAGCGACGAACCATGAGCGTCCCGGAGCGGGTCGTCCATTTTTCCATTCGAAACACGTCGGCGATGATTCTGGGCTCTCTTATCTGGAGCGGAATGGCCCTCGCCGTCTATTTCGCCCTACCCCTGTCTCTTCTTCCAAATCTTAATTTTCCCGCGCTGAGCATCGTCGTCGAGGATCCGGGACTGACCGCGGAAGAAATGGAAAAGCAGGTCGCGCTTCCAATAGAGTCCGCGATGTCCGGCATCACCGACGCGCGCCGCGTCCGCTCAACCAGCGTCGCCAATCTCAGCCTGGTCACGGTGCAACTGAACTGGGGCGCCAACATGGAAGCGGCGCGGCAGCAGGTGATGCAACGAATCGCCAGCGTTGAAGGAAGCCTTCCCGCCGGAACTCAGGTTTCGCTCGAATCTCTGAGCGCCACGCTCGGCCAGGTGCAGGGATTTGTTCTCTCGGGCAACGTGCCGCTGGCCGATCTGCATGATTTCGCCGAGTACAAACTGAAGCCGCTTCTGCTGCAGCAAAAAGGCGTGCTTGAGATTCTCATTTTTGGCGGCCTCGTGAAGGAGTACGCCGTCTTCGTCAAACCGGCACAGCTGGTGCAATACGATTTAACGCTAAAGGATATCGAAGACGCGCTCGTCCGCAACAACGTCACCTCCGCCGGCGGCATCCTGGATCTGGGCTCGCAAAGTTTTGCGATGGTCCCCCAAACCCAGTTGACGGATCTGGCCAGCATCCAGAGCGCCCTCGTCGCCGTTAAAAACAACGTCGCCGTCCGTGTGCGGGATGTCGCCAGGGTGTCCATCAATCATCTTCCCTACCGGGGAGGCGCGGAACAGGGGGGGGCGGCCGGCGTGGTCATCGAGGTGATCAAACAGCCGGACGCCGACACCGTGGCCGTGACCCGCGCCACGCAAAAATTTATCGACGGTTATCGCGCGGCCGTTCCCGCCGGAGTAACCATCAAGAAATTCTATGACCAGTCCGAACTGGTCCTGGATTCCGTGCACGGCGTGGAAGAGGCCGTGATTTTGGGCGCGGCGCTCGTGGCCGCGGTTCTTTTTGTTTTTCTCGGTAGCGGTCGCGCCGCGCTGGTGGCTTTTACGTCGATTCCCACCGCGCTTCTCAGCGCCATCGTCTTTATGAAAGCACTGGGCATGTCCCTCAACATCATGACCCTGAGCGCCATGGCCATCGCCACCGGCATGGTCATTGATGACGCGATCGTCGTGATTGAGAATTTTTTCCGGCACAGGACGCTGAATCCCGCAGACCCCGTCGACGTCCTTTTTGTCAGGGCGACCTCCGAGGTCGCGGGCCCCGTGATTTCCTCGACAATAACCACGGTGGCAATTTTTGTTCCCCTTATTTTCCTTTCCGGGCTGGCGGGTCCTCTCTTCTCGCCGGTTGGGGTCGTTGTCTCCATCGTGATGATGGCGTCTCTTTTTTTCGGCTTCACTCTCATCCCCGGCGTGGGGGCCCGTCTTCTGAAAAAAACCTCCGCCACGGAAATCTGGCCGTGGCTTCCCCGGCTCTACAAAAAAAGCCTCGAGCGCATCTTTTCTTTTCAATGGGCGATTCTCATCGCGGCGCTGCTTCTGTTCGCCGGAAGCCTGTTCCTGCTGACACGGCTCAACCGGGAGTTTCTGCCGCTATTGGATGAAGGATCGATCCTGATGACCGTCGACACGCCTCCGGGAAGTTCCCTTGAAGAAACCTTGCGCGTCACGCGTCTGTTGATAAAGGACGTCCTTAATGATCCGGACATCGAGCCCCCCGTTTCCCAGACCGGGCATGCGCCCGGAATGCAGGACACCGACACCATGAATCACAGCGACGTTTTCGCGAAACTCGTTCCAAAATCCCAACGTCACAAATCCATCCAGGAACTTTTCTTTCTGTTTCGGAAACGGGCGGAGTCCTATCCGGGAATTCTCGTCGACTTTACGATGCCGCTGCAGGACAAGTTGAACGACGCCATTGGCGGCGTCTCCAAAACCATCGGTGTAAATATTTACGGAGAAGATTTGAAGTTATTGCAGGAACTGGCCGGTGCCCTGGCGTCGCAGATGGAGAAGATTCCGGGCATCGTTGACCTGAGTCCCGGTTCCATCGCCGCCGTTCCGGCGGTGCGGGTAACGCTTATTCCCGGAAAGGCGGACGCGCTGGGAATAACGCGGGACGATTTGAACAACGTGATCGAAGCCACGTCCTACGGCATGCTCGCCACCCATGTTCGTGAGGCGCGCAACCAGGTGCCGCTCATGATTCGCCTGGAAGGAACCGATGATCCCACGCCCACCCTGCACAAATCCGAGCTCGAACAAGTTCCGGTGCGCACGGCGAACGGATCCTATGTTCCGCTTTCCCAGGTCGCTAACGTGCGCTTCGCGGATGTCCCGAGCCGGATTGAGCACGAACACGCCTCCCGGTTCGTCACCGTTTCCTGCAACGTCTCCGGAACAAAAAACCAGCTTGTCGTTCAGGCTATTCAGAACATCCTCTCACAAATGAAACTTCCTTCGGGAACCACCCATGAAATCACCGGAAGTTATGCCGCGCAGGCGGAGACAACCCGGTCGCTCATCCTCACCGGCGGCGTGGCGCTTCTTTTGGTGAGCACCATTCTGTGGATTGAATTCAATTCAGCAAAGAAAATGTTTCTGGTTCTCCTGACCATTCCGCTCTCCACCGTCGGAGCGGGCGCCGCCCTCTGGATGACGCATCAGACGCTCAACATGTCCTCTCTCATCGGTCTCGTGATGTTGATGGGCATTGTGCTCAGGAACGGCATCGTTCTCGTTGATTACATCGATCGGTCCATCGAACCGGGAAAGCCCCTGGACGAGGCGGTGCGCGAAGGAGCGCGGGTCCGGCTCCGGCCCATTCTCATGACAGCGCTGTCGGAAATTCTGGGACTGACTCCGCTCGCGCTCGGGATCGGATCGGGTTCCGCACTCGAACGTCCGCTGGCCATTGCGGTGATCGGCGGCCTGCTCACGTCCACATTTTTGACCTTGTATGTCTTGCCGGTCGGCTATCGTTTTCTTTATCTTAAAAATCCGCGGGGAGGTGTTCGATGAAAAAATTGAATGTCGCGCTGGTGTTTACCGTTTCTTTTGGTTTTGCGGCCCTAAGCTCGGCCGGGGTCACTTACAAGGTATCGGGCAAGGTTTCAATCGACGGAAACACCGGATGGGATTACCTCACCGTTGATTCCGAAGGGCGACGTCTCTATATTGCGCATGGAGACAAGGTGGATGTTGTCGATGTGGATACGGAAAAAGTCGTGGGCAGCATTTCCGGCCTGACCGGCGTCCATGGCGTCGCCATCGCGACGTCGTCCGGGATGGGATTTATCAGCGACGGCAGAGCCGATCACGTCACGCGCTTCGATCTCACGTCGCTGCGCAAAACGGGAGACATGCCAACCGGAAAAAATCCGGACGCCATTCTCTTTGATCCGGCGACATCCCGCGTCTTTGCTTTCAACGGGAAAAGTCAGGACACAACCATTCTGGATGCCAACGCGGGCAGCGTGCTTAAAACTCTCCCCCTTCCCGGCAAACCCGAATTCGCGACCGCCGACGGAGCCGGATCGGTCTACGTGAACATCGAGGACAAAAACAGCGTTGTCCGGATCGATTCAAACGCCATGAAGGTGGAAGAGACCTGGGCGCTCCCCGGTTGCGAGGAGCCGTCGGGCATGGCGCAGGACACAGCCAACCATCGGCTCTTCATCGGGTGTGGAAACAAGACGATGGTGGTGGTCAACGCCCAAACCGGAAACGTCATCGCGACGCTGCCCATTGGCGATCATGTGGACGCAACGGCGTTTGATCCCGGAACGAAACTTGTCTTTAATTCAAACGGCGACGGATCGTTGACGGTAATTCAGGAGGACTCGGCCGATCAATTCCGCGTTATCCAGACTGTTTCCACCCAGCGCGGCGCCCGCACGATGGCCGTTGACCCAAAAACACACGATGTCTTCCTCGTCACGGCGAAATTTGGGGCCGTTCCAAAACCAACCGACGCCACTCCCCGTCCGCGTCCCGCCATTATTCCGGGCACGTTCACGTTGCTCGTCCTCAAGAAATAATTTCTATTTGGGTTTGACGTTGGCCAGGGAAACGGTGTGATCAAGGGCGGGCTTCAGGGCGTGAATGAAAGCGTGATGAAACGCGTAGCGGATCGCCGTCCATGTGTGAATTTGCGCGTCGTCGAAGTTGCCTGAGAACTCAAGTTTTGAAGCGTCCGTGTCGTGCCGGCGATTTTTAAAGAAAACGGCCGCAATATTCCCGATCACGCCTTTGACCTTTTGGAAAAATGTCAGTTCCCGGTGGCCCGGCCCGGCGAAGTGCAAATTCCGTATGAACGGTTTGACATACCCGTTAAAGGCGCCGCCTTTCGCCGCGCACTCCGCGTAGATATTGAGGGTTCCGCTCGTCGTGAGAACGCCGCCGTAATGCTTGAGAAAGGCGTTAAGGGTTGTCACATCCAGATGGGACACCGTTGACTGGAGCTGGAACAAGGGCCGCGCTGCGAACGGATTAAACGCGATGCTCAACGTGAAAAAACCATTTTCCATGGGCCGCCCCTCCGCTTTCACCTCGGCCAAAAGCGTCTGGTATTTTTTCCGGCTGTTCGAGAGATTTTGCGCCTCGACATGGAGACGATCCAGATGGACATCCACCGGCGGCTCCGCCCCCGTGTTTCGAAAATGAATGGCGCCGTCGATGATTTCGACATGGTTGATATCGAGCGGAAACAATTCCGAGACACGGTCCAGCCAGCTTTCATCAATGGAGGTCTGGCTTTGAGCCGGGGTTTGGCCCTTTATGAAGTTGAGGCGCGGTTGCAGAAGCCTCATTTCCCCTACCAGCGATCCGTGAAGCAGTTCCTTGTATTGAATCGACAGGTCGACGCTCTCCACGCTAAAAAAAGGGACAGGCGTTTGCCCGCCGACCTTTACAATTTTCGTGCCGATAATTTCATAGGCCCCGCGCCACAAATGTATGCGGATATTCTCCACATGGCCCCTGTATCCCTTAAGATTGCCGAGCGTTTTGTTCACGTATTGCTTGACCACGAACGGAAGGCAAATGCGCGCCACAATGAGCAGCGCGACCGCAACGAGAATGAGCGGTTCCTTTTTTATCCGCCGGACCCGGCTCATGAGGGTGGCCGAGGACGACAATTGCGTGAAGTGAAACGTGCGGGCGGCCGGGCTTCCAGCGGAGCGCGTCAATTCTTCCCGGTGGGATTCCCGTCTTATTCCGTGCCGCTTCATGGGCGAGATGGCTTGTTGCATTGTGAGTGCTTTACGGTGCAAGGCCGAAAAAGTTCTTTTTGAACTTGTCTTTCGTCGAACCGTATGAAGACCGGACGTGAAGACCATTCCCCAAAAAACTCCGCATCGCACAAAAAGATCTCATGGCAGGCTTAAGATTTTTTTAATCCTGTCGATTTTGGGTGGCTCTCCCCTTTTGGCGCTCGATCCCGTTCAGATCATTACGCTCAAAAACGGCACAACGATTGAAGGCCGCCCCACCGTTCACGAGGATTCGTTGTGGATTGACGTGGAAGGAATCGGCGTGATCACCGTGCCGAAAAGCGCCGTGGCGTCGCAGAAAGACAAAGACACGACAATCAAAATTTGGAAAGTGGATCTTGCCGCCGGCTATACCATGGCGCGGGGCAACACGGAGACGGATGAACTTTCCTCGTCGGGAAAGGCCAACCGCAAAACAACCCAGAACGAAACGACATATCAGATGGACGGATTCTACTCGTCCTCCCAGGGTCAAATGAGCGCGCAACGTTATTCCGGTTCCGCCCGTTATGCCTACAGTTTCGGGGACCGGCTGGCGTGGTATCACTTTTTCAAGGCGGAAGGATTGCACGACCGGTTCGCCCAAATCGACGACCGTTTTCTTCCCACCACGGGTATCGGTTATTGGTGGAGCGACAACGACGTCCTGCGCCTGATGGCCGAGCTTGGGGCCGGGTACGAACACACCGATTACACGGAAGGCCGCCATCGAACGAACCAGGCCATCGTCGTGCCGCGCTTTTTCGTCGAACGACGCGTGCTGGGAAAGTCGAGGATTTCCGAGGACCTGCAGTTTACCGCCGGCTCCGAAAAAGACACCGGCGAGAGAATCGATTCCCAGACTCATTTCGTGAATCCCATTTCCGGCCGGTTGTCGCTCGACCTGAACCTGGCCGACCATTTCGATTCAAAACCGCCCCTCGGCGCCAAAGAAAACGATTTGGTCTTTATAACGTCGCTTCGCTATTCCTTCTAGGAGTTGGGCTGCGTGGAGCTCACGCGTTCGAGCAGGGCGAACGGAAGCAACGACAGATCTTCCGTCATAATTAATTGCCGCCGGCCTTCGATCATTTGGTTGGTAAAAACATTTCGCCACGCCCACCCTTCCATAAAGGGAGGAAGTTCCACGGACGTGTTGCCCCACGCCAACGCCTTTCCCTTGGCAGACGTATTTTCAAAATCCAGAAAAAAACGACCGGCGAGAACGACCACCGCCTCTTCTCCTCTCCGACGGGCAAACGCGATCAGATTTCTCCTTCGATCCCCCTCCGGAGACAGCGGAAGATAGGAACCGTTTCGAAAAAGCGCCGACATCCGGTTTCGAAGAGCCAGCGCACGATGGACCAAAAACAATTTCATTCGCCCGTCGTTAAGATTTTGAAGCAGTTCGCCCAGGAATTCCGCCGGTGGTTTTGATGCCGCCGCGCCCTGCAGGAGTCCCAGCTCCTTCTGATAACGGGAGTAGTCAACGGGACGCCGATTGTCAGGATCCACGAGACTGAAGTCCCACATCTCGGTGCCCTGATAAATATCCGGAACCCCGGGACTGGCAATCTTCAGCAGCGTCTGGGAAAGCGCGTTAAAAAGTCCAGCCTGGAGAATCGTCGACTGGAAATTTTCAAAATCCGCCAGGAAGGAAGAGGCGGATTGCGGATCCAGAATTTTCACGGCGAAAGCCAGCGCGGCTTTTTCATAATCCGTGTTGGGCTTGACCCAGCTCGAGTTGGTCTTTGACTCGCGCAGCGCTTTCAGAAAGAAATCCTGAATTCGTTTTGCATAGCCGTCCCGGTCCTGATCACGGATGGGCCAGGAACCGATCAACGTCTGATACAGCAAATACTCCTCGTTCTTGTCGGGGATTTGCCGCTTGTTCAGGGTTGTTTTGTGCGGCAGATTCAACGCGTGCCATTTGCGCACGGTTTTCCCCCAGGCGCTGGGAATTTCCGACAGGACATTGATTCGGGCGCGCACGTCCTCGCTTCGCTTGGTGTCGTGCGTGGAGGAGGCGGACAGGGAATGCGGCCACTGTTTTTGCCGTTGGACCATCGCATGATGAAAAGAACGGCGGTTAAACCCAAACTGGTCGGGCGTTCCCCCCACTTCATTCAGCGAAAGCAGGGGAAAGTACCGGTAGAAGCCGGTGTCTTCGACGCCCTTCGCCATGACCGGTCCCGTGAACTGTTGGAATTTCAGAACGAATTTGAATCGCACCAGCTTTTGTTCAGCGCTCAGCCCGTCGGGATGGTCCAGCGTGAGCACGCTACCGATGAAATCGAAGATCGACTCGGTCGTCGACGAATTGCGGCGCTTGGCCTCCTGAATCGCGTGGGAGATGACGGCGCGATCGGCCGCGGCCACGGGACTGTCAGCATCCCGTATGTAGGTTCGATAAACCGGAAAACAGGAAATCACTTCCCGCAACGCAAACCGCAGGCTTTCGTGGGTGAAATCACGGGACCAGCGATGCTGTTCGGAAATTTCGTCCAGGAAAAGGGAAAGCGTCCGCAATTCGCTCGCCATGGAAACCAGCATGATCAGCTTTTTGCACGTGACAACAATGTCGTCGAAGGATTGGCCCTGATGCGAAAACTTGCGATAGAACCGCTCGATCGCCGGCGCGTTGGCCGCGTCGACGAAAAGACCGTTGATCTGATTCAAAAAATCGTACCCCGTGGTTCCGCTCGCCGGCCAGCGGACGTCCAGCGCCTCTTCCCGCGATAAAATTTTCTCGACCACCACGTACAACGGCGAAGGTCCCTTGTTTTCGCTCTGGAGCAGCTCCAGATATTTCCGGGGATCAAGCAAGCCGTCCACATGATCGACCCGGAGCCCGTGAACCGCGCCTTTCTCGATCCAGTCGAAAATCGCCCGGTGCACCTCCTGGAAAACGTCCGTCTCCTCAACCCGGATCGCGGCCAGCTCATTGATATCGAAAAAACGCCGATAGTTAATTTCGTCCGCCGCCACCTTCCAGTCGCAGAGGCGGTACGCCTGTTTGTCCAGCAATTCCTCCAGCCGGTCGAAGCTGCGCGGATCGCCCTGCCGGCCGTTGATCTCATCCAGTTCGAGCTGAAGAATTTCGACGATAAATGGATTTGAGTCGACCAACTGCCCCAATCGTTTCTTCAATATTTCCTTCTCGCGCTGACGTTCCTTCATCCGGTCCGGAGCTGTCTCCGACTGGCCAGGAAGATAGTTGAGCGCGTTCAGGATGCTTTCCAGCTCCAAGCGCTGGGAATGATGGCTTTCATCCTGCGTTCCCATTCTCGCCAAAACCTTTTCAAGAATTCCCGTCCACGAGCGCGGTCCCATGGGCAGTTTCCATTCAAAGTAGGTAACCCAGAACGTGTTGTTCTCAAACAGGAGCCGGATTTTCCCCTCTTCCAGAACCTTGCCGTACTGATCTTCCAGAAAAGGGAGCAGAACCTTGTTGTTCAATTCTTTTTTCGAAGGAGACCAGTTCACGTCAAAATAACTGGCGTAAGCGGAGGCGGGACCGTTCTCCAAAACATCCATCCAGAAAACATTGGCCGAATCCGCGATGCACATGTGGTTGGGAACCACATCGACGAGAAGACGAATGCCGTTCCGGGCAGCCTCTTTCGAGAAATCAAGGAACCCCTGTGCGCCGCCAAGCTCCGGATTGATCTCCTGGTGGCTCACCACATCGTATCCGTTCCGGCTTCCATGGCGCGCGCGAGAGATGGGCGACAGATAGCAATCCGAAATGCCGAGGCTCTTTAGATAGGGAAGAATCCGTTGCGCCTCCGTGAACGGAAAACCCGCATGCAGCTGGAGGCGGTATGTCGACAAGGGAGACGTGACCGGGCGCAAGCGGTCCGTCTCGGAAGACCGGGAGGACGGACGCGTGGAAATTGTTTTCACGAAGAGACGTCCGCTTTTTTCAACGATCTTGTTTTAAGGAAAACCAATGACCGTCCCCGCAGTTCATAGGGAACGGCGTTGTTAACAAGAAGAGGCGGCGATTCACTTTCATACGTATCCAGGATGCGATCCCATTGCTGATCCGGCATGGCTTGCGGAATTTTGAAAGAAATGGGCTCGTGATGAGCGTTGAAAAGAAAAAGCAGGGTGTTCCCCACAATCCGGTTTCCGTCGAGATCAACTTCGTTGATTTGATCGCCCGCCAGCCGGACGCCGAAACAGCGGACAAAATCAAGACTCCAGTCCTCATCCTTCATTTCCTGCCCGGAAGGGTCAAAAAAGGTGATGTCTTTGATGCCCGAGCCACGAATCGCGCGGCCCTGCAAAAATTTCCGCCGCTGAAGCGCCGGCTCCTCTTTTCTGAGTTTGATGATTTTTTTTAGAAACGCGATCAATTCTTTTTGTTCCTTGTTCAAATCCCAATGAAACCAGGAAATCTCGTTGTCCTGGCAATAGGCGTTGTTGTTTCCCTTCTGGGTTCGTCCCATCTCATCGCCGCCCAGAAGCATGGGTACGCCTTGGGAGAAAATGAGATTGGCCAGAAGATTTCTTTTCTGTCGCTCGCGCAGGAGCCGGATGTTCGGATCATCCGTGGGCCCTTCGGCTCCGCAATTCCAGCTCTGGTTCGTGTTTTCCCCGTCCTTGTTTTCCTCTCCGTTCGCCTCGTTGTGTTTCTCGTTGTAACTGACGAGATCATTAAGAGTAAACCCGTCGTGACAGGTGACGAAGTTGATGCTCGCGTAAGGCCGGCGTCCGCTTTGCTCGTAAAGATCGCTGCTTCCGCACAGGCGGGTGGCCAGTTCGGACACCACCCCGCCATCTCCCTTCCAGAATCGACGGACCGTGTCCCGGTATTTTCCGTTCCATTCCGTCCATCCGACGGGAAAATTGCCGACCTGATACCCGCCTTCGCCCAGATCCCACGGTTCCGCGATCAACTTGACCTGGGACAACACCGGGTCCTGGTGAACAATGTCGAAAAAAGCGCTCAACTTGTTGACGTCGTACAACTCCCGCGCCAGCGTGCTCGCCAGATCGAAACGAAATCCATCGACATGCATTTCCGTCACCCAGTATCGCAGGCTGTCCATGATCAGCTGCAAGACGCGCGGGTTGCTCATGTTTAATGTGTTTCCGCATCCGGTGAAATCCATGTAATAGCGGGGATCGGGCGGTGAAATGCGGTAATAATTCGCGTTGTCGATTCCGCGCAGGGAGAACGTGGGTCCCAACTGATTTCCCTCCGCCGTATGGTTGTAGACGACATCCAGTATCACTTCGATGCCCGCCGCGTGCAGCACGCCGACCATGCGTTTGAATTCCCGCACGCATTCGTCCGGGCTTGCCGTGGCACCAAACCCGGGGTGCGGCGCAAAAAAGCCCAACGTGTTGTAACCCCAATAATTGGTGAGGCCTTTATCAAGCAGCGATTTGTCTGTCACGTAAAAATGGACCGGCAAAAGCTCGACGGCGGTGACGCCCAGGTTTTTCAAATAATTGACAACGGAATCCGAGGACAACCCCGCATAGGTTCCCTGCAACTCCGGAGAAATATCGGGATGCAGTTTGCTGATTCCTTTCACATGCGTTTCGTAAATAACGGTTTTGTGCCACGGAATTCGCGGCGGGCGATCCTCTCCCCACGTGAACGAGGTATCGATGACCGCCGCCAGCGGAGCGGAAGCGGCGTTGTCGCGCTCGTCAAAAGAAAGATCCGCCTCCGAATCTCCCAGCTTATAACCGAAGTTTTCATCCTTCATAAGAGGCACCCGGCCAATGGCTTTCGCGTAAGGGTCGATGAGGACTTTGTGCGGATTAAAACGGTGGCCTTTGGCGGGTTCATACGGACCATGGACGCGGTAGCCATAGAGCTGTCCCGGACGAACTTCGGAAAGAAAAATGTGCCAGACCTTGTCCGTCTGTTCCTGAAGTTCAATTTTCGCGCTTTCTTTCACGGCCTCGGGCGAGTCGAACAGACAGAGTTCAACTTTCGTCGCATTCTCGGAATACAACGAGAAGTTAACCCCCACACCGGTCCATGTGGCGCCAAGGGGATAGGGCAGACCGGGCTTTGTTTTCATTTATTTATTTATTTTTTATTCAACTTTTTTATTTCTTGCCGCCGAATTCATGACTGTGCATGTACCGGGCCCGGACGGAAGCCGCGGCTTTCTTTCGGGTTTTCGAGTATCCGACCGTTTCACCGGTGTCGGAGCGTTTAATGGGCCATCCCTTCTTTGTTTTCTTTCCAACATTCCATGGCATACACGCCTCCTTTCGAATCTCATTCAGGCAATGTTCTTTTTCCTATTTCCCCTACGGATCTCCGTGGAAATAGTTCACAAACTAAACCTCTTCTGCTGCGTAAAGGAGCTAGGAGAAAAACGATGACATCCTTTTTCAACAAGGAAACAGCAAACGTGCGAATTGCCGCCGTCGGCGACATTCATTACGGAAGAGACGTCGAACACGATCTCAAACCTCTTTTTTCATCAATGAATCGGGACGCCGACATTATCCTCCTGTGCGGTGACCTGACGAATTACGGTCTGCCGGGCGAAGCGGAAGGACTGGCGCAGGATCTGCGCGCCTCCATCAAAAAACCAATCGTGGCCGTGCTGGGAAATCATGATTACGAATCGGGAAAAGCCGCGGCGGTGACGGAAATCCTTCGCAACATCGGCGTTCATGTGTTGAACGGGCAAAGCATTGAAATACTCGGCATCGGATTCGCCGGGACAAAAGGATTTGGCGGTGGATTTGGAAATCACGCCCTTCAAGCGTGGGGCGAGGAGTCCATCAAAAACTATGTGCGCGACTCCCGGGAAGAGGCGATGAAACTGGAATCCGCCCTCACAAAATTACAGACGGAGCAGAAGATTGTCGTGCTTCATTATTCTCCCATTGAAGAGACCGTCCGCGGCGAGGCGTTGGAGATTTACCCCTTTCTCGGATCAAGCCGTCTGGAAGTGCCCATTGATGAATATCACGTGAGAGCGGTTTTTCATGGGCACGCCCACCATGGCAGCCCGACGGGAAAAACGCAAAGCGGGATTCCCGTTTTCAACGTCGCCCTGCCCATGCTCGCAAAGCTGAATCCGGATCAGCCGGCGTACCGGTCTTTTGAAATCAAACACGAAACAAAAACGGCGGTGACGTCATGATGGCGAAAATCGACTCAAAGAATCCGACGCTGGACCTTGAAAATCAGTTTTACAAATCGGCGTTGCTGGCCCTTCGCATGGAAGGCATTCCGTTTCTCGTCGGAGGCTCCTTTGCCTTTTCCCACTACACGCCCATCGGGCGGTTCACAAAAGACGTGGACATTTTTATTGAACCCGAAAACAGCGAGAAGGTGCTCCGTCTTTTTTCCGGACGCGCCCGGACGGAACGGACGCATTCCCACTGGCTGATCAAGATCATCAGCAAAACGGGACTTTATATGGATGTCATCTTTAATTCGGGAAACGGCGTCTGCAAGGTGGACCGGAGATGGTTTGACTTTTCCGAACCCGGCAAACTGCTAAATGTGCCCGTGGACTTCTGTCCGCTCGAGGAAATGATCTGGATGAAAGCCTATGTCATGGAACGCGATCGCTTCGACGGAGCCGACATCTCCCATCTAATCTACCACTGCGCCCACCGGATTCACTGGAATCGCCTGCTGGAACGCTTCGGCTCCCACTGGCGGGTGCTGCTTTCGCATCTTGTTCTTTTTGGGTTTGTCTATCCGGACCGGCGAAGCCAGATTCCCGCCTTCGTCATGGACACGCTTCTTGAGCGATTGTTTCGGGAACAATTCGCGCAACGGATCACCGGCCAGAGGATCTGTCTGGGAACGCTTTTGTCCGGCATCGAATACCGTCACGATCTCGACGAGGAAGGCTATATGGATCCGCGTCTGTCTCCGCTCGGGAAAATGAGCAGCGACCAGATCGAGGCTTGGGAAAAAAATCTGATCCATAGCTAGCGAACAAAAACAAGGAGCCAAACATGCCCCGCCCCATCTGGAAAGGAACTCTCTCCTTCGGTCTCGTCAGCATTCCCGTCACGCTTCATTCGGGCGAGACCTCGTTCGATTTGCACTTCCGCCTGATGGACAGCCGGAACAAGGCCGCTGTTCGCTATGAGCGCGTCAATGAGGCGACGGGCGAGGAAGTCCCGTGGAACGCCGTGGTGAAAGGATACGAATACGCCAAAAACAATTACGTCCTTTTGACTCCGGAGGACTTTAAACATGCCAATGTCGCGGCCGTTGAAACAATTGAGATCCAGGATTTCGTCTCACGAGACGAAATGCAGTTCATCTACTTTCAAAAACCCTATTACGTGGTTCCCCAGAAAAAAACGGACAAGGGCTACGTTCTCCTCCGGGAAATCCTTCGCGACACAAAAAAAGTCGGCATCGCTCATGTGGTTGTTCGAACCCGTCAATACATCGCGGCGGTTTTTCCCTGTTGCGACGCGCTCGTGGTCGACCTGCTTCGCTATCGCCAGGAGGTAAAGGATCCCTCCGAATTCGATTTGCCCACGGAGAATCTCAAGGCCTACAAGATTTCCCCCCGTGAAATGGACATGGCCAATCAACTCATCAACTCAATGACAACGGAGTGGAAGCCGGAAAAATATCACGACGAGTACCGTGACAGCCTCATGAAATGGATCCAGAAAAAAGTGAAGGCTCATGGCGCCGCTCCGGCGACGGAAGAAGAGCCGGAGAAAAAGACCGACGGGAAAAACGTCGACATGCTGGAATTGTTGAAACGAAGCATTCGAAACGGCCACAACGGCGTCCACAAAGCCGCTTCGCGATGAAGCTTCAGGAATACAAACGCAAACGAAATTTCCAGAAGACGCCGGAGCCACGCGCGGAAGCCGGAAAAACATCTTCCCACCTGTATGTGATCCAAAAACACGCCGCGAGCCATCTTCATTACGATTTCCGTCTCGCGTTGAACGGCGTGCTGAAAAGCTGGGCGGTTCCCAAAGGGCCCAGTCTTAACCCCGACGACAAACGGCTGGCGGTGCACGTGGAAGATCATCCCTTGGATTACGGCGCCTTCGAAGGAATCATTCCGCAGGGCCAATACGGCGGCGGTACCGTCATGCTCTGGGATCGCGGCGCATGGGTGCCCGACGGCGATCCCGAAAAACAATACGAGAAAGGGCATTTGCGTTTTGAATTAAAAGGGCAACGATTGCGAGGGAATTGGTCCTTAATCCGAATGGGCGGCCGCGCTTCCGCTCAAGGAAAAAACTGGCTCCTGGTCAAAGAAAAGGATGACAGTGCCAACGCCAGCCATTCCCTCACGGAACAATACACGACCAGTGTCGTCACGCGCCGGTCCATGGAAGAAATCGCCGCCCAGGCCGATTCAGGAAAAGCGCGCCGGAAAAATTCCCCACAAAAGATCCACGAAAGGGAAAAACCGCTCAAACCCATTGCCGCCGCCTCGACTTTGCCGTTGGCAAAAAAAGCCCCGTTTCCGGATTCTTTCAAACCACAATTGGCCGTGCTCTCGGAGGACGTGCCCACCGGCGAAGAATGGATTCACGAGGTGAAATACGACGGTTACCGGCTTCTCGCCTTTATCCATCAGGGACGCGTCCGGCTTCTTACGCGCAACGAACTGGACTGGACGCACCGGTTTCCCTCCATTGCGTCCGCGCTGGAAAAACTTCCGGTGAGGGACGCCATTCTCGACGGCGAGATCGTGGTTCAGAAGAAAGACGGCACCACCGATTTCCAGGCTCTTCAAAACGCTCTTCGCCATGGAAAGAAGACAGACCTGACGTATTATCTTTTTGATCTCCCCTATTGTGACGGAGAGGACCTGAAGCAGGTTCCCCTCATCGAACGGAAAAAGTTACTGAAACATCTCCTCGAATCCGCGGGGAAGGGATTGAACGCAACGCTGCGATACAGCGATCACATCGAAGGAGAAGGCGCGGCGGTGATCAAAAACGCGTGTCATTACGCGCTCGAAGGAATTCTTTCCAAGCGGGTGGAAAGCGCCTATCAGGAACGCCGTTCCGGGGACTGGCTCAAAATCAAATGCGGGCATCGCCAGGAATTTGTTCTGGGCGGATATACCAAGCCCAAGGGCTCCCGAAAGAACTTTGGATCCCTGCTCCTTGGCACATACAACGCGAAAGGCGAACTAACATACGCGGGGCATGTCGGCACCGGTTTCGATCACGCTTTGCTGGAAACGCTTTTTACGGCGTTGTACAAACGCCGGCAGCAACAATCGCCTTTTAATAATCTCGAGGATAAATTGCGGCGGGAAGTGACATGGACCAAACCGGACCTGGTGGCTGAAATCCAATTCGCCGGCTGGACCAACGACGGACTGCTTCGTCACCCCACGTTTGAAGGATTGCGGGAGGACAAGAAAGCACGCGAGGTTATTCTCGAACGCCCGGCGGAAACGCCAGACAATCCACCGGCATCGTCACGACCATCCCGAAAGACAAATCGATCGGAAGAAATCGCGGGCGTGACACTCACCCATCCCGATCGCGTTCTTTATCCGGAACAGGGCATCACAAAGAAAGATCTGTGTCTCTATTATGAACAGGTGGCAAAGGTCATGCTTCCCCATCTCAAAGGGCGTCCTCTTTCACTCGTGCGATGCCCGCGCGGCGAAGGGCAGGCATGCTTTTTCCAGAAACATTTCACCGACTCCGCTCCGGACTCCATCCGGGGCATTGAGATTTCAGAAAAAAATACCGCCGGCACCTATATTCTCGTCGACGACGTGAAAGGCCTCATTTCCCTCGTACAGCTGGGAGTATTGGAATTTCATCCCTGGCCGTGCGCCGAACAAAATATTGAACGACCGGACCGGTTGATTTTTGATCTGGATCCGTCCCCTGAAATAAAAATGGCCGAACTCGTTCAGGCGGCCCTGCACGTTCGCGATCGATTGAAAGAGGCGGGACTCATCAGTTTTGTGAAAACGACCGGTGGGAAGGGATTGCATGTGGTGGCGCCGGTTCAACCCACTGTGGAATGGGACGATTTCAAGAAATTCGCGGGCCTCATTGCCAATGACATTGTCCGGAAATATCCCGGCAACTACATCGCCACCATGAGCAAGGCGCAACGCGCCGGAAAAATATTCATCGATTACTTCCGGAACGGCCGGGGCGCGACCAGCATCGCTTCCTACTCCTCGCGTTCGCGACCCGGCGCCACGGTCTCAACGCCGCTCGACTGGAAGGAATTGACGCCGCAGCTGAAACCCGAGCTGTTCACCGTCCGTTCGGTTCCCGCAAGGCTGACGAAAAAAGGGGACGCGTGGCGCGACTTCTTCAATGTCCGCCAGCGCATCACGGAATCACTGCTGCGCGACAGCCTCCATCCGTTCCGGGAGCGTAAAGAAAAAAACCACGCCGCCGCCCGTATTTGATTCGAACCAGATCCTCCCGCCGTGCTGTTCCACAATCCGCTTGCTTAACGCGAGCCCAATGCCATTTCCGGGATATTTGCTGCGGGGATGCAGCCGGTAAAACACGTTAAAAATCTTGTCGCTGTACTTGGGATCAATGCCAATGCCGTTGTCGCGAATGGAGATAACCCAAGCCTCGCCTTTCTTCTCAGCCCGGATGTCAATCCGGAGCGGATCATTCCCATGGAATTTAATCGCGTTGCGGAGGAGGTTTTGCAAAAGCTGATACAGCTGCGTGGGATGCCCCACGACGACCGGCAGCGGCCCAATGGTTATCTGGGCCTGCGTTTCCTGTATTGAGATCTCAAGATCCACCAAAATGGCGTCGATGGTTTTCTTTAAATCGACCGCAACGCGAGACCCCTCGTTCTTGCTCAAGCGGGAGTAGGCGAGGATATCGTCGATCAGCTTTTGCATGCGGTAGGCGCTGGACGAAATCGATTCCGTGTATTTGTTGATCAGCGGATCGGCGTTGCCGGTTTTTTCGCTCAGCATCTGGGAATAGATCGTTATCTTGCGAAGCGGTTCCTGCAAATCGTGCGAACTGACGTACGCGAATTGCTCCAGCTCGCGGTTCGCGCGCCAGAGTTGCTCCGCCGCCTCCACAATGCGCTCCTCGAAATTTTTCTGATCGGTGATATCCAGGCCGATGCCGATGACCCGGTCGGGCGAGCCGGAGCGGTCCATCATCACCTGTCCGCGCTTTAAGAGCCAGTGCACACTTCCATCCGGAAAGATGATGCGGAACTCGACTTCGTGGTCGGCTCGATTTTTGATCGAGTCGCGGATCGTTTTCTCGACGCGGGCTCGATCCCGCTCGTCGATCAGGGCGATAAAACCGTCAAAAGTCTCAACCATTTTATCGGGCGGAAGGCCGAACAATATCTCGGTCCCCGCGGACCATTCCATCCGGCCCGTGATAATGCGATGGTCCCAGACACCAAGGCGGCCGGCGCGCGCCGCCATTCGCAGACGAAATTCTCTTCCATTAAGAAAACGGATCGTTCTGCTTTGACGCCAGGCGACAATCGCCCCGAGAAAAATCACAAAAAACAGGAAAATAAAAATTCCCACGGTGGGGATGAATGGCAAGGAGTTCATCAAAGGGAAAAGTAGCGGAAAAAATTTGATGGCAATTTAGGCAGTTGCCCTCAGCTCGTCAGGCGTGTAGGAAAGGGTTGCCTGATCAATAACCCTTTCCGCCATATGCGGTATGTGTTCCCTGAGCCAGCGCATTATGGATTGGATATCCGGTCTGTGAATAGCCTGGCGCTTGTAGGCATCAAACAGGGCGTGAAGAGCCTTCTTGTCCGGCTCCACCAGTTCGATAAAGGCTTTGGTGAGCGCCTCTTCGAACCGCAAATAATCCTCGCCGGGGACGACATGGGAATGCATGTCGAAAACCTGCCCGAGCACACCGCTATAACTTTTTTTATCAATGCTGCCAGTCGTATACGCGCAAAAAAGAGAGAACGTTTTGAGCTTGCCCAGATCGTTCCACATTTCTTCCAGTCGGATGGCGGCATGGGCATTTCCCTGCGTCCAGAGAAGATTCACCATCTCCCCATAGGCCCTTACAGGTCTGAACAATCCCGAACTGATCTGATCGACAACCTTTCCCACCGTTTCACAGAAAAGATTCCAGTCGGGCATTCCACCGACCATGAATTTTGAAAGCGTTTCAGCGGCGTTAAGATTGATCAGACGGTGCTGGGCAAGAGCCTGCTCAATATCAATGTTATTGAGGAGCAGGCGAGACTCAAAGGATTTCCAATGCTCCGGCGTCGCAATAACAATGACCGCTTCATCCCTGTTGAGAGCTTTGCCAAGATAAATACTGACCGCACTAACAAGAAAGGCGTCGCTTTTGTAGGTTTGCACGATATGACCGTGTTCCTGAGGCTGGGAGAGCACGTTTTTCCAGGCCGCATCCGCAATCATTGTTCCCTCACGAAAATTTTATTCCGGTTCATACTACACAACAATTGTTTCTATTCGAAATCATCTTCCGGTATCCGTCCAGAGAGAAGGCTAACGGGAGGAGGAAAAACGTTTCCCTGCGTTATCGCTTCCATGACGTGGTCGCGATGCGGTTTCTGATCGTCCTCAATGGCGCCGAATTGCCGTAGATACCGGCACTGGTATATTTCCAGCATGACGGGAACAACCGCGACGAGGAGAGGCCCCAGAATCATTCCCTTGGCGCCCCAGACTTCCACGCCGCCCAGCAGGGCAAAGAACAAGGCGAAGAAATGCAATTCTCCCTTCTTGCCAACGAGATAAGGCCGGAGAATCGCATCACAGAAAGCGACAACGACAAGGGCGCCCCAGGCAAAAATGAACAATCCCTTTAAAAAAGACCCCTGCATAAAGTAATAAACGCCCACAGGAACCCACACGCCAAATGTTCCGATCACGGGAATGAGCCCGATAACGGCCGTTAAAAGTCCGAGAATGATGGCGCCATCCGCTCCGACGATAAAATAAGCCACGGTGGCCATCATCCCCTGAGCCAGCGCTGTAAAGAACAAGCCACGGGCAACCCCGATAAGAGTGTCCTGAATCGTTGCGCCCAGTTTATCCTTATCGCTTTTCCTCATTGGAATTAAATCCTCGACATACAGGAGAAATCGCAATCCATCGCGGAATACAAAAAACAGGGAAAAGAGCATGATCAGCGATTCCAAAGCAAAGACCACTGTATTTTTAGCGGCTTGCGTCCCGAACAGAGAGACCTTATCCAACAGCTGATTAACCCGTTCCGCCACATCCGCTTTGAACTCCACTTGTTTCATGCCGAAGGTGCTGGCAGAAAAGCTTCGCACATCCCCCATCAGGGGCACCCCGGCAATCACATTTCCCTTTCTCAACTGCCCCAGTGTCGCCCCCCATTCCTTCATTTGCGGCTGCAGCTCCGCGGACTCCTGAACGATGCCCCACGTCAAGAAAATCAGTGGGATAACAAAGAAAACCACCACCAGCCCTTCCGCAATCAGGGCTCGCAACATGGCACTCTTTCGGGGAAGCCATTTTCCCAGTCGCTCGTACAGGGGATAAAAAATAACGCCGCAAAAAACGGCGCCGACAAGAGCGCCAAAAAAAGGCGAAAGAAGTTCGACCAATCCGAACAGGCAGGAGAGCAACAAAATCAGAAAGAAATAATTGTAGAGCTTTTGCCGCACCATGGATTTAACTCCCGCCGCCGAGCCGGCCAGAACAGTCTGGCCGGCTCACGACGACACAATAATCTTTTTTTATTGATGTGCTTTTATCTCGTCCTTTTGCGTCGCCTGATCCGCCTTGGTGGCCTTCGTGCTGTACTTGTGAAGTTCCTGCCGCGCGTCGTTCATGCGCTTCTTCGCCGCCACGGTTACGTCGCTGGTCGCGCCGTTATCCTTGAGGGACTTTTCATAATCGGCTTTGGCCTGTTTGTAGGCCGTCTTGGCTTCCGCCGCCTTCTGTTTGTATTCCTGGCTGTCTTTGATGTCGGACTTTACTTCGTGGTTCGTATAGGCGTTGACCGGATGTTCAACGGGATTGTTGTTATTGCCGGTCGCATTCACATCATCCGCCCAGCAACCAATTCCCGGAACCACGAGTGCCGCCATAACGATAAAGCCTGCGATTTTCTTCATTTTTATTTCTCCTTTATGCCCGCTGACATGCGGGCTTATCTTCGACAAAAACCGTACGGTCCATCTTGAAAATAGTTCACAAACAAGGGTGATTCTTGCCTTGGAACCACTCGAACTTCGAATGAAAGGGCGCGTACTTATAGGTGCGGGGACTCAAAAATCAGAAATGACAATCAAGGAGGAATCCAATGCGTTCCAAAAAGCACATGCACAACAAAAACAAACAATCACACAAGCAGACGAAAACAACAACGAGAGCGCCGATGGAAAAGACATTCCCGGAGCAGACCGGCAAAAAAGCGGAAACGGACGCCTACGCCGGCGACGACAAGCATGGACCGATGGAGGAAGAAGCGGGACTCGCAGGCGATGAAGAATGAAGAATTGAATTAAGGACGACAGGAGAAATTAGTTCTTTTCCTGTTTCCCTCTTATCTTATCGAGAAGCTTTTGGGGAAGGTGGAGGATGTGACTTACGGTGTTCCAAACGGGACTGGCAATGGATCTCGTGGAAAGAACCCGGATTTGCGGATCTTCCGCCTTCCCCTTTACTTGCACCCAGATGGGAATAAGACTTTTCTCATCGCCGAGCAAAATATCGCGCACACCCGGAATGGCGCCAATGATTTCGTCTGTCACCATTAAAATATTGACGACAACCCGTCCGTCGATCATCGTTGTGGTCAGATCATAGGAACCGGTAAAGGCCATCTCCATTGTCTTGTTTTTCAACACGAAAGGTTCCTCGGTGGAAATAAGACCGTTCACAATTTTTATTGAACCATGCGTTTCATCAAACGGAACATGCGGCTGCGATTGCGCTCCTCTTACATCCGCGATAAGAGTCGTGAGATTTAGCTTTGAAAAAATCTTCAGAAGACCCGGCGTATGGGTCAACCAGCCGTTCCTCATATCCAGCTTGATCTCACCGTTCATCGACGGAAGAAAAAAATCACCCAGACCGGTTTCAATATGCCCATCAAGGTCAACGTTGCCATTCACCTCCGTTTGCGATCCCACCACCTGCAAAAGACCGAGCGCCTGAACGTTGCGTGTTGTCCAAATCAGTTTGAGACTGTCCGTCGAGGCCGATGGATTGTAGGTGACATGAGCGGTGATGCTGCCGCCAAAACTCTGAAACTCCACCGGGTCGATGAAATAAATTCCCGCCGAACGTCGCACGTTGGCGCGAACGCTGTTAAATACCGTCGAGTGATAGTGCGCGTCCTGGGCCATGATGGTGGCCGTCAAAGGAAGTTCTTTTTCGGCAACGTCCGAATGTCGCGTCCTCGGTGTTTGTGCCGAAATCGGTTTCTGAGCGGGCATTATCGCCCTGGCCACGTCATGTGACCATCCAATAAGTTCGATCAGATCCGAGCGCGGACTGTTAAAAGACACGTTGATTGCGTGCGGCGACACGGTGCAATGAATGCCCGCAACCGTGCCGGAACTTTTCATCGTCACGTCGTAGGTCGATGTGGAAGATGGAACGAAAAGGCCCTTTGCCGTCAGGGATGCGGTGGGGCTTAACGAGGTATCGCCTTTTCTGGTCTCCGAAGATTCCCGGACATGACCATTGAGCTCGAAGGAAAATTGCGGCTCGGATTTCACGGATTTAAGTTTGCTGTCGCCTGCGATGGCCAAATCCGGAATGAGATTGGAAGACTGTTCGTCGTCCCGCAGCGTCAGGGATCCGTCCTCAATAACGAACCGGCTGAAAATCAACCGTCCCCAGCGACGTTCCGGAGAGCTGGGCGCGCTCTGAATATCATCGACAAGCTTCGTTATGCTCCACGCGCCTTCCCGATTCCGCCGGAAAACAATGCGCGGAGCGATGAATTTTATTTCTCCAACACGGATTGCCAGCTGATACAAAGACAGAAGTGCGAGATGAACCTCGACGGTGGGCGAAAAAACGATTGTCCGTTTGCGGGCGTCATCCTCCCAAAGCCGGACGTTCCGGCCGGTCAATGTCCAGTGTGGCCAGGGATGCCACTCCAGCCGTTCGATGGTGAGAGGACGCTGTAGAAATTCGGAGGAGGCCGTCTCAACGCGTTTTTTTAATTCCGGCGCCGAAAGCATCCGATCGATTTTAATCCAGGTAAAAACCACGGCCACGGCCAGAAGGACCGCGGCGATACAAACGAAAAATTTAAAGGAGAGGCGGGGAAGCATAGATCACGGGATTATCCATCATTTCACTTCCACTACGTTCTAACCATTGATTTCGTTGGAATTCCGGAGAAGCACGGCTAACTTTATCGGTTCCGAAACGTATTAAAAGCGCCCATCGGGCTCGGCACATGAATAATCTCAACTCTTTTTTTCTGGGCTGTCTGTTGTTTAGCGCATCGCTGTCGATGGCAAACGCCGATGAGCGAACGGACGCATTTCAGCGCGTGAAAAATTCCGTCGTCTCCATCGAAGCGCAGCAGAAAGGTCTTGCCGTTAGTTCCGGCACCCTGAAAGACCGTCTCATGCGGGGCAGCGGCGTTTTTATCTCCGACCGGAGCCAGATCGTGACCGCGGCCGACCTGGTTCAAACGGCCGACTGGATTGAAGTCACCTTCATGAAAAACAAAACGATTTCGGGACGGGTGCAATCGTCCACCATGCGTGTCGGCATCGCCACGCTGGATCTCGAGGTTCTTCCCACGGACGTCGCGGGGGCCAAGATGGGAGATTCGGACAAGGTCCAAATCGGTGAACGCGTCTTCGTCGTACAGGTGTCATCCGGGATGGAGCCGAAAATGATAGCGGGACGCGTTACCCGTCGGCGAAAATCAGGAATGATGATGGAAAATTTTCTGCCCAGTGATTTTCTGCAAACCAATCTGGCTCTGACCCGCCATGACGACGGGACCGCCCTTTTTAACGCCAATGGAGAGGTCATTGGCATCATCAGCAACACGCTCTCCAGCGCCGCCGGTTTGCCCGGCATGAATTTCGCGATCCCGTCCAATCTTCTCGTGGAGCTCCTGTTGAAAGAGCCCTTCTTCTGGTCGGGGGTCTCCGGTTGCATGCTCAGCGGATCCCTCGCGCGTTCGTTTCAACTTCCACAGGAAAAAGGATTCCTGGTCGAAAAAATCTCCGACGATTCCCCCTTCGTAAAACTCGGACTTCACGCCGGGACAAAAGGAGGAAAGGTCAACGGAGAATCCCTGATTCTGGGTGGCGACGTCGTATTGGCGGTGGATGATATTTCGCTTGCCAAAGAAAATGCGGCCAACGAGATTCGGGACCATCTGAAAACCGTCGCCAAAAACAGTCATGTGAAGCTCAAAATTTTCCGGGATGGAAAAACGCAGGAGCTGGCCACCACACTCCAGGATTAATACGGCGCCTCAATTCGAATCGGGCACCCACTTCCGGATCATCGTTTCCAGTTCGCCCGACGCCTTCCATTTCTCCAGAGCTTCATTGGCTGCCGTCAGCAATTTCACGTCTGTTTTACGAACGCCCCAGGCGAGATTTTCCTCCGTGAGAAGAGCGGGAATCGGCGTCAACGTCCCCTCGTTTTTTCTGGCAAGCCACAATACATAGGGAGAATCAAGGATCAGCAGATCAATCTCCTTGTGCCGCAGGGCCTCGGCTCCTTTTTCCGGCGTTGGAAAAAATCTTTTCTGCGCGTTCTGAAATTCCTGCACCAGCAAAAATTGTCCCGTGGTGTTCTCCTGCGCGCCCGCCGTTTTGTGGCTCATCACGATGTCCGAGGGATTGGCGAATTCAGCGCGATCCTCCCTCCGAACCAGGGCCATTTGACCAACTTTCATATAGGGCGTCGAAAAAGAAATTTGCAAGCTCCGGATCGGCGTGACGGACATGCCCGCCATGATGATGTCGATGTCACTGCTGAGAAGCGCCGGGATCAATTTGCCGAATGGGAGATCGACCAATTCGACTTTGCACCCCAACGCCTCGCCGAGCTTCTCCGAGAATTCCGCCTCAAGCCCGGTCACCTTGTTTCTTTCCCAGTAGGCAATCGGCGGATCGGTCGGTGAAATTCCAACCCGCAGCACTTTTGCGCTTTCGGCTCCCAAAAAGAGTGGAAGAGACGCGCTCAAAATCGCCGCTGCGAAAATATTCACGACAATACGTTCGGCTCGATTCATGAAATTCCCCCTGAACTGGATTTAAAAACAACTCGGAAATTGAAACGAACGAAGATGGAGGTCCTGGCTTGTTGTTTGATCGGAGGAAATTTAAGACGTTGCGAATTCGGCAAGTAACAGAGAGAAAAAGTGGAGCGGGTGACGGGAATCGAACCCGTATCTCGACCTTGGCAAGGTCGCATTCTACCACTGAACCACACCCGCAAATTTTTGCGCGAGACAGGACTTGAACCTGCAAGCCTTTTGGGCACTACCACCTCAAGATAGCGTGTCTGCCAATTCCACCACTCGCGCGTAAGACTACAAAACGTTGTTGGACTATTTCTTTGCTGCTGGAACAACCGGCGCAGCGGGAGCTGGGGCCGGGGCGGAAACCGGGGCGATCGGCGCCGCATTTGAAACCGGCGGCATGGATTCCATGGGAGCGGATCGCGTCGGGAAAGGGCGATCAACAACCGACTGCCGTGCCCGATTTCGTCCCAGCATCGTCAAAAAGAGAGATGTAAGAAAAAACATTCCCGCGAGAACCACCGTGGCGCGACGCAATCCCGATTGCTGGCTGGATGTCGTAAAGAGCGCATCGCCGCCGCCACCGCCCATGAACCCGCTGAAGCCACCGCTTCGTCCCGCCTGAATGAGAACAATCAGAATCACGAGAACACAAATAACAGCGTGGATGGTTAGAAGAAAACCGTACATGGGATCACGCCTCCGGCAGGGCGCTGACGCCCGGCAAATCTTTTCCTTCCAAAAATTCCATGGAGGCTCCCCCGCCCGTTGAAATGTACGTCATGTCGCCCGAAACACCGGCTTTGACAACGGCCGCAACGGAATCTCCGCCGCCGACGACGGCCGTGGCTCCCGCGCGCGCGGCCTGCGCGATCGCTTTGGCGATTTCCATGGTGCCGGTCGCATACGGATCCATTTCAAAAATACCGGCGGGGCCGTTCCAGAAGATGGTTTTGGCGGATTTGAGCACCGGTGCAATGGCCGCGATCGTCTTTGGGCCGACGTCAACGCCTTTCCATCCCGCGGGAATCGTCACGTCATCCGTGGTCTTCCGGCCTTCCGGTTTTTCAATTTCCTGAACAATCACATGATCCAGCGGCAGAACGATCGTAACACCTTTGGTCTGCGCTTTGATCAAAACGTTTTTGCAAAATTCAACGAAATCCGGTTCAACACGGGAATCGCCCACTTCTTTTCCCTGCGCTTTTAGAAAAGTGTACGCCATCGCGCCACCGATAAAGAGGGTGTCAACTTTGCTGAGAAACGCCTCCACAACCGCGATCTTGTCCGAGACTTTCGCACCGCCCAGAACCGTCACGTAGGGACGCGTTGGGTGTGAACGCACTTCATCCAGAAACCGCAGCTCCTTTTCAAGAAGTTCGCCGGCGGCCGAAGGAAGAAGTTTCGGGAGCTGTGCCGTTGAGGCGTGAGCCCGATGCAC